>Ga0182018_10004288_pt1 | contig 12120 bp, 7 predicted proteins | sample 812P2MmetaG_FD_120490 | JGI IMG/M metagenome (GOLD analysis project Ga0182018, IMG submission 120490) | Permafrost microbial communities from Stordalen Mire, Sweden - 812P2M metaG | ecosystem: Environmental > Terrestrial > Soil > Wetlands > Permafrost | place: Sweden: Stordalen | collected...
CGTCTCATAGCTGCCGCGGTACTTTTCGTCGGTCCTGCGGGCGTTGAGTACGCAGAAATCCTCGAATCCCAGGTAAGTGCCATCCATGCGCAAATCGAAGCGGTCGATGACCAAGGCCATGCCGTCTTCTGCAAGGCGAAAAGGAGGCACGTCGAGGCCGCACTTGCGCGCGACTGTCAGGCAGAAATACTCGTTGGCGGCAAGCTGCGGATATTCGTCCGGCTCCCATAGTTTTACGATATGTGTCGCGCCCCGGTAGCTTGCCGAGAGGCGGTGGCCGGTATGCTCCATTTCGGCGAAGGCGTTTTCGTCGCGCACGAGGATCTTGGGCTGCACTCCGCTGATACCGGAGTAGGACGCGAATTTCTCCAGCAGATAGCGGAACAACTCGCCGCCGCGCTTGCGCTCCAGGATCTCATCCACCGACTGGAACGGCACGTCTTCGTGAAGCTGCTCCTTGTCGCCGGTATAGCGGATGCGGCCGACCTGCGATCGTCCCACGATCGACAACAGATCGAATTCGTCAAAGGTGCCGGTGGCTTTCGCAAAAGCAAGGCGCAGGCGTTCGCGCAGAAATCCCTCCGGCAGATTCATCTCGAAGATGGGAGGCAGGCCGAAGTTCACGCTCCAGGAGGGGAGGCGAACGGGCATGGTGATGGACACCGCCCGCGCGGCGGGCGTATCAGGAAGATAGGCGAAGGTGCTGCCGCGTTCGCCGTGACGGTCAAGCAGCCCCGCGTCAGCGGCGTCGGTCCAGACTTTTATCATCGCGATCCTCTTGCATCAGCTCGTCGAGGCTGGGGCGCTGCGAGCTTGCCGTCTGGAGCGTCAGCTCCAGCCCGAGTGCTGCAAGGAGTTTGGTAACTTTGGAAAAGCCCAGCTCCCCGGCGCGTCCGTTTTCAAGCGCGTCGAGCGTAGCCCGGCTGACGCCGGCCTTGCGCGCGAGTTCGGTTTGGCTGAGCTTCACCGCTTTGCGGCGCTCGGCGATCTGGCCGCCTATGGAGATCAGGTCAAGCATTATGCCCAGTATATTAGTCATCAAAGCTATTTGCAAGGATATTTGCCTAATGTATTAGGCAGTTAACGGGTGGAGCAAGCCGTCAAGGAGAGGACAACCGAACGCAAAGGGCAGGGGGGCCTTAGGCTTACCCGCGGATCAATGCGTTCGCCCACTCAACAACATCCGCACCCTCTGCCGCTTGGTTATTCCCGCCGGCCCTTCTCGAGTGCTATTCTGCCCGGCCCAATTGGTCACCTGGCCCAGCCTGATCTTGTGCTCTACGGGATTGCGGTAAACGGCCACGGTGAATTCCGTCATCGCATCCGGATTCTGAGGGGTCACCTCATCGTCGCGAAACTGGACTACGGCGATGGCGACCGCCTCATAGAGGTTACATTAGTGGTTACAGTTGAGGTAGGCGACTAATGAGAACGCTCGGTATAGCCTGTAATATATTGAAAACACTGGTGCGGATGAGAGGACTTGAACCTCCACTCCCTTGCGAGAACTAGAACCTGAAACCAAAAATGGCGATATCGCGGGGTATCGCCTGCGTGTAAACTTGAACATATGATTTAACTGAGACAAAATTATCAATCTTACAAGGCCATCCCCTTCGCGAAGGGGACTGAAACACACACACGCCCACCTCTTCCCCCCTCTCACCTGCAGGCTTACAAGGCCATTCCCTTCGCGAAGGGGACTGAAACAAGAGTGAGTCCTCACGCCCGGCGTTGGTGTGGCCTTCTTACAAGGCCATCCCCTTCGCGAAGGGGACTGAAACCATTTGAGCACGCTCTGCACGCGGTAGTAGTTGCCGCCTTACAAGGCCATCCCCTTCGCGAAGGGGACTGAAACGAGGATGTGACCGAGCCGCTGGCGATAATCGTTGACGCTTACAAGGCCATCCCCTTCGCGAAGGGGACTGAAACCGCCGCCGTTCCGCGGGGCCACCACCGGCAGCGGGCCTTACAAGGCCATCCCCTTCGCGAAGGGGACTGAAACGATGCAGCGATCGCGGGGAACAAGCCCGCGCCGCCTGCTTACAAGGCCATCCCCTTCGCGAAGGGGACTGAAACCCGGGCAGCAGGAACTCCCCCAGCATTACGCCATCATCCTCTGGAACACAGTCTATCTATAGCGAGCCGTCGCGCAACTCCGGGAAGAAGGGTATGAGGCTCCTGAGGAGCAGCTTTCGCATATCGCGCCGTTAGGCTGGGAGCACATCGGCCTGACCGGCGATTACACCTGGACGGCGCTCGATTCCTCCATGGAAGAGTACCGTCCGCTCCGCAGCAGGCTCTCGCCTTTCCTCCAGGCGGCTTAGCGTAGGATTTCTAACATCCTCTGCGATGACCCCTGTATGTGAACAATGTGTTCACGAACAAGCTCTACCGTATCCCGGTGGACGCCGCGAGCAAGGCCGGCCACCCTGTCGAGATCTCGCTGGACCAGTCCGTGAAAGGGCCGGATGGCATGCGCGCAGCTAAGGGCAAAATGCTCCTTGCGGAGAACGGTAGCGGAGCTGAGGCAGCTTTTGGGTTCCGCCGGCCCGCTGCGCGCGGACGCTGCTGGTAGCCGCCCACTGGCGGCAAGCCGTATTGCAGGAGAACCCTGGGTCCTGAGGCAGGGTCTCCCCTCCTTCGTTGCCCGCCCGGCTCCGGGCCGAAGCTCGATTCCGGAACCAATCTTACGGGCAGCGCGGGCCGCTCGCCTGCGCGGCACGCATAATTGGCGGTCGCGGACGGCGGTATCAATGCAAACATGTAGCCTTGTGCCACTCGAATGGCCCCGGGTCACACGCCTTCGGGCCTCAAAGTCACCAGCCGCGCCCGCTTCTCCGTTGGTCACCTGTCGGACTGTGCCACTCTCGGCGGGCGCCACAAACATCCGCGCTGTTTTCCCCGGCGTGCTCGCCACCATGCAGCCGTGTGGTTACGCACGGCTGCTCGTGTAGTTATCTCTATATCGCTGACCCGGCTTCACCGCTTATTCTGGCCTTGTGGACGGCGCTTGCCGCCGGCCCGCTCGAAGCCAAAGGAGAGATCGAAATGTTCACCAAAACCAAAACCGCCGCCGCTCTGCTACTCGCCGCCGCCTTCGCGGCCCACGCGCAAACAACCGTATCCGGCGAAGCCGCCGACGCCTATCACTTCAAATACTGGGAAGGATCGCCCTTGAACGCCGCGTACAACGAGTGGTGGTACTTCAACGTGTACGACGCCAAGGACGGCGTCCAAGCTATCTTCACTTATCAAGTTGCCGACCCGCTGAATCTCACCGGTGAAGGAGGCGGCGATCTCACCGCCGTGGTCTATCAAGGCTCCAACATCGTGACGGAAAGTGATCTTTATCCGCTGAGCGCGTTCTCTGCTTCCTACTCGGCGGCTGACGTGACCGTCGGCGCCAACACCATTTCCGTTTCCAGCCCAGACACCTATCTCGTCTCGGGCGCCACCATGGACGGACGCCTGAGCTGGAACCTGCGCTACGACCGCGACGCGGCCTCCTGGTTCGCGGACGATCGCATCAACGCCGCGCCCGCCGCCTGGGAAAAAATGAGCTGGCTGATCTACATGCCGCGCGCCGGAGTAACCGGAACTTTGACGGTTGACGGCAGGACTTACAACATCGATTGCTCCGGCTACCACGATCACAACTGGGGCCAGTGGAACTTCGAGACCGTTCTCTGGAATTGGGCGCAGTTCTCCCTGCCCGGCATGACCTTCGATCTCGGAGACATCGTCGGCAATCCGAACGGCACGGCCAGCGTAGACATTGCCGGCCAGCGCACCGTTTTCTCCGCCGGCCAATATAACCTGACCCACACGAAGTGGGCTTTCGACTCGGCGGATAACATCCCCTATCCGGTCGAGTCGACGTTTACCGCGCAAAACGGAGACGTCGCCGTCTCCCTAGTGATGGACACCCAGAGCACAGACCCATTGGCCACCGGGCCGGCGCCCAGCCTGGTCATCTATGAACAGCCCACTCACTTCACGGGCACGATCACGCAGGGCCAAAACACAGCCACCTTCGCAGTGGACGGCTTCGTCGAGTACACCGCGATCTCGAAACCCTCCTCCAATTAGCCACCGCGACGCCAACCCGCCAACTTCAGCCCCGCCGGTAACGGCGGGGTAGCCGGATGGAAGCCGGCGAGATCGCGCGTTGCGCGACGCCCCCCGCCCTAACGGGCGGGGCTGGTGCTATTTTGAGACGTGGCGCAGCATCAGCAGGCGATTCGGAATCCTAAAAACGTCGCGCAAGGCGGGGCACGCTCCATGCCGTGGATGTCGCACCACATTCGCGCCGGCTGGCTGGCGCTCTGCCTGATAGCCCAGGCTCGCGGCCAGTATCGCTTCGACGCTTGGACCGCTGACAATGGCCTGCCGCAAAACATCATCCGGGACGTTTGCCAGACCCGCGATGGATACCTTTGGGTAGCCACACTGAACGGCTTGGCGCGATTCGATGGCGTCCATTTTACGGTTTTCGACCATACCAACTCACCGGGCATCGAATCCAACCGCTTCACTTCGCTGTTTCAAGATATCGATGGCGATTTATGGCTGGGCACGGAAAGCAGCGGCGTAGCGCACTATCATCTCGGCGTCTTCACCACGTACACGACGATTCAGGGGCTGCCGTATAACGCTGTCAGCGGCACCACGGGCGATGCGTCCGGCCACCTGTGGGTGCTGTCCCACGATAGGATCATGGAATGGAAACCGGGCTCCGCCCGCTTTGTGGATGTCACTCCAAAAGACCTTCCGAAGATTCCTTTCGACCCTTACCACTGGGAAGGCGGCGGTTTTTGGGCGGCGGATAAAACGAGCCTGCATTGCTTCGATGGCGGCGGCTTTGTCACCTATCGCATCCCGGCGTGGATGCAGGGTCATTCCATTTGGGGAGTGGCGCGCGAACAGAACGGCACGCTATGGGTGGAAACACTCGATGGAATGAAAGCCAGGGTTACCGGCGGCGAACTGGAACTCGCGCCGCGGGAGCCATCGATCACCTACCTGGATGCCCGCCGCAACTCCTGGACCATCGGTATCGGCCCGGAGTTGGGGCGTTACATGATCGATTCCTCTTCTGGCAGCCCGCGAAAAATCGCGTTTAACGCGTTGCGCGAAGACAGCGAGGGAGATCTCTGGCTGGCAAGCGAAGGCCAGGGGCTGTATCGCGTACGCCGGAACTTCATCAATTCCTATTCGAAGGAACAAGGGCTCGTCGACCGGGATGTTTATCCGATTTATCAGGACCGCGCGGGCGCGGTGTGGATCGGCGCATGGCACCAAGGAGTGAGCCGTTTCGAGGGTGGCAAATTCACCAACTACGGAGTGAAGGATGGCTTGGCTTCCGCGCTGGTGACCTCTTTCGCCGAGGATCGCCAAGGGCGGCTGTGGATCGCCTCGCATGCGGGATTAAACATTTTCGAAGGCGGACGGTTCCGTGCCGGCGCGGGTCCGTCAATTCCCACGCACGCGACCATCGAGGCGATTCATGGCCAGCCCGATGGAACGCTGTGGTTCGGCACCAGCGAGGGCTTGGTGCGTTACCAAGATGGCGTGTCGAAGCTCTTCACGTTCGAAGGCGGCCTGGCCGGCGACGATGTACGGGTGATTGTAGACGGCGCGGCGGGCGATATGTGGATCGGAGGTTACCACGGCCTCACACGCCTTCTCCATGGCGGATTCAGACGCTGGACTGAGAATGAGGGTCTGCCGAGCAATACCATCCGCGCGATTTATCCCGATGACGACGGCGCCGTGTGGATCGGAACCTACGACGCCGGCTTGGCCCGGTTCAAAGACGGCCGGTTTACCCGTTACACAACGCATGAAGGCCTGTTCGATAACGGCGTGTTCCAGATTTTGGAAGACAGCCGCGGGAATCTGTGGATGAGTTGCAATCGCGGTATTTACCGCGTGAGAAAGGCGGAGCTGAACGAATTCGCCGCGGGCAAGCGCACGGCTATCGAATCGGTGGCCTATGGCCGGGGTGACGGCATGCTCAACGTGGAATGCAATGGCGGAACGTCGCCCGCGGGCGCGAAAACGCGCGATGGAAAGCTGTGGTTCCCAACGCAAGATGGCGTGGCGGTGATCGATCCGGATGCCATCCCCAGCAATCGGCGGCCGCCGCCGGTAGTCATCGAATCCGTTCTGCTGAATCACTCGCCCGCTTCCTTGGAACGCGCTCTAAGAATCACGCCCGACAAGACGGATTTCGAGATTCAGTACACGGCGCTGAGCTTCATCGATTCCGAACAGATCCGGTTCAAGTACATGCTGGAGAACCTCGACACGGATTGGGTGGATGCGGGCGCGCGCCGCACGGCTTATTATCCGCATGTGCCGCCGGGCGATTACGTATTCCGGGTGATCGCGCGCAACAGCGATGGCGCCTGGAATATGGAGGGCAGCAGCCTGCCAATGACCGTGCTGGCGCCGTTCTACAAGACGTGGTGGTTTGAACTGCTCTCCGTTTTCTGCGCGGCCGCGCTGGTATGGGCCGCGTGGCGCTATCGCGTGGCGCAACTCGAGCGCGAGCAAGCCGTGCAGCAAGCTTTCTCGCGCCAGTTGATCGCCTCGCAGGAAAACGAGCGCAAGCGCATTGCGGCGGAGTTGCATGATAGCCTGGGACAACGGCTGGTGGTGATCAAGAACCTGGCGCTGTTTTTCTTGCGCGCGCAGGGCGGGCAGGATACCGGCGGGAAACTGGCGCAGATTGAAGAGATCTCCGCCGAAACGTCGGTAGCCATCAATGAAACGCGCGAGATTGCATATAATCTTCGGCCGTTTCAATTGGACCGGCTGGGCCTGACCAAGGCGATCGAAGGAATTGTTAGGAGCGTTTCGGCCGCCTCCGGGATTCGATTCTCATCGGAGTTGGATAACATAGACGATGTATTTGAGGAGGAATTGCGGATCAACTTTTATAGAATTGTGCAGGAGTGCCTGAATAATGTGGTGAAGCATTCGAGCGCCAGCGAAGCCCGCATTCGAATCAAGCGGGATGGCCAGCACTTGGTGCTTAGCGTTGACGACAATGGATGCGGATTTACGCCGGGTAATGGCGCCGGGGCCACGGCGCGGAACGGTTTCGGATTGACCGGGCTCGCCGAGCGTGCACGGCTGTTGGGAGGCGACCTCACCATTCACTCCGCTCCGGGGCGCGGCACGGCCGTACGGTTAGAAATCTAGCCGCCTTTAGAGCCCCCCCGGTAACGGCGAGGGTTACCCCGTCCCGACGGACGGGGCTGAACGGCCGTTGCAGCCCCGTCAGGCGGGTAGAACATTATTGGATCAAATATGGCTGACCGGATTCGAATTGTGATCGCGGATGACCATCCAGTAGTCCGCAAGGGCCTGCGCATGACTATCGAAGAGGATGCCGAGCTTGAAGTGATCGGCGAAGCGGGCGATGGGGCAGCCGCCGTGGAACTGATCCGCAAGCTTCTTCCGCAGGTCGCCGTGCTCGATATCGACATGCCGAAACTGGATGGGTTCGGAGTCGTGCGCGAAATCAGCCGTCTAGGCCTGGCAACCCAGATCGTCTTTCTTACGCTGCACACCGATGAAGATCTCTTTCGCGCGGCGCTCGATCTGGGCGCCAAGGGCTACATCTTGAAAGACAGCGCAATGCAGGAGATCGTGGCCGCGGTGAGAGCCGTGGGCGCCGGGCAGCCTTTTCTCAGTTCGGCGATCACCGCACGCCTGCTGCAGAAACGCGAACCCGAAGCCGCCAGGCCGGACACTCCCACCAGCGGACTTACGCCTACGGAACGGCGCATCCTGGCCCTGATCGCCGACGGGCTTTCGAGCAAGGAAATCGGCGCGCAGCTATCCATTCATTACCGTACGGTGGAAAACCATCGCACCAATATCTGCCGCAAGCTGGGCATCGAAGGAGCGCATGCCTTGCTGCGATTCGCGCTGCAGAACAAAGAAACACTGTAGCCTCCCTGGATGTCTGTGTGGTTCCACACAGGTTGCCGTGCGGCGCCGCACGTCCGCTATGTAGTTATTCGGCAACGCCCGTGCAGTTACCGCTATTCATTCCGGAACTTACTTCTATTACTCTCTACTTAGGGCCGGCAAAAGGCATTTAACTTAGCCCCTGGGCGGCCCGACAACTCGAGGAAAGAGAAAAGGAGTTTTTCATGATGTACACAAAGAAAAGAACAAATCGATTTCGCGCGGCTCTGCTGGCGCTCGCCATGAGCGCCGCCGCAGCCGCAATCGACCCCGTGCCGGCTGCCGCGCAAAGCGTCGGCTTCGTCGGAACGCAAAGCTTGATCGGCGGCTTTGCCTACACGCTAGGCGTGGCCGCAGACGGAAGCGGCAACGTCTATGTAACCGATACGTCATTTAACGTGTACCAGGTCACCCCAAGCGGCTCGTACAACACGCTGAATACGGGCACGTCGATGCCGACCGGGCTGGCGGTGGACACACACGGCAACCTATACGTCACTGACCAGAACAGTGGCACGGTGGTGAAGTACAACCTGAGCACCGGCAACGCGACCACCGTCGCCAGCGGATTCAACGTTCCGCTTGCCGTAGCCGTCGATGCTTCCGGCAACATATTCGTCGCGGACACCTTCAACAATCGCGCCGTGGAAGTTTCGCCGAGCGGCGCGCAGACTGTGATTGCCACCGGTTTCAACGTTCCGACTGGGATCGCGGTGGACGCTTCGGATAATGTGTACATTGCCGACCAGCAGTTCAACCGGATTGTCAAGGTGGCCGCAAACGGCGCACAAAGCACCGTTGGTTCCGGCTACTCCGGTCCCACTGGAGTGGCCGTGGATGCCTACGGTAATCTCTATGTCGCGGACCAAAACAGCCGGCAGGTGGTGGAAGTGTCGCCCAGCGGCGTACAAACCGCGCTGATGACCAACCTGGGCAATGTTCTGGGTGTGGCGCTCGATCCGAAGGGCAATGTTTACGTCGCCGATGGAGATGGCGACTGCGTGGTGAAGATGATGGTGGGCGCTCCCAACTTCGGAAGCGTCAACGTGTGTCCATCAGGCCAGGGATCGCCCTCGCCCTGCGGCAATTCGCTGGCGCTAGTCTATAACGTGTCAGTCGCCGGCACGCTGGGCGCGCCCAATCTGTTCACCGAGAACGCGCAGAATCTGGACTACAGCCTTACCGGCAACAACTGCGCGGGTGCGGTCTACGCGGGTTGGACCTGTACGTTCAACGTAACCCTTACGCCGCAGTTCGCCGGCCTGCGCCGCGGCGCCATCGAGATCACCAACTCGTCCGGCAATGTTCTGGCGACAACTTACTTCTACGGTACGGGAACTGCTCCCGAGGCGGCCTTTGGACCGGGCGTCGAGTCCACGGTGGCCAGCGGTCTCGGCAAACCCGGCGGCATCGCCGTGGATGGCGCGGGCAATATGTACGTCGCCGACGCACAGCTTGGCGTTCTGAAATACTCAAACGGAAGCTACACGCAAATCGCGAACAGCCCCTCTCAACCCACCGCCGTCGCCGTGGATGCGGCCGGCAACCTCTACGTGACCTCGATGTTCGGCACTGTCACGCAACTGCCTTCCCAGACCACCCTGGCCACCGGTCTTAGCTCGCCGCAAGGTGTGGCTGTGGACGGCGCCGGAAATGTCTACATCGCCGACAGCGAAAACTTCCAGGTGATCAAGGTAACCCCCGGCGGCGTGCAATCTAACATCGGATCCGGCTGGATCAAGCCCGTTGCCATCGCCGTGGACGCGTCCGGCGATATCTTCGTGGCCGACCTGGATCAGAACCAGATCATCGAAGTGACCGCCGCCGGTTCGCAGATCAACCTCGGCAGCAATCTGCAGCAGCCCAATGGCATCGCGGTGGATGCCGCCGGCGACGTGTTCGTCTCACAGTTCGGCAACGATCAAGTGATTGAGATTGCCGCGGGCGGTTCGCCATCCGTGATCTTCACCGCGCAGGGTTACACCACTGGCATAGCCATCGACGCGGTCGGCGATATCTTCATCGCGGACTCCAATCGCAGCGTCTTCGAGTTGCAACGCTCGCAGGCGCCGGCTCTAACATTGCCTGCCACCGGCGTGGGCGCCACCAGCAGCGCGCAGTCCGTCACCATCCAAAACGTCGGCAACGCGCAGTTCGATGAATCGTCGTTGAGCGTGGGAGCCAACTTCACGCAAGTTGCCGGATCGGGCAATCCCGCCGATTGCGCGAGTGAAACGCAGCTTAATCCCGGCGCGATGTGCAATCTCAGCATCGCCTTCACACCCGCGAGCGTAGGCGCCGTGCAAGGCCAGGCTGTCCTGACGAATAACAACCTGAACGGCACCGCCGCCTCGCAGACGATCAGCTTGAGCGGCACTGCCCAGCAGGGCAGCCAGACGATCACTTTCGCCACGATTCCCACGCAGACGTATGGCGGATCGGTTTCACTGAGTGCTTCAGCCACTTCCCTCTTGGCGGTCAGCTTCTCCTCGAACACCACCAGCGTCTGCGCGGTTTCTGGCAATACGGCCACCATGGTGGGCGTAGGCACTTGCACCATCCAGGCCAGCCAGGCGGGTAACACGAACTACACGGCGGCTTCCACCACGCAGAGCTTCAGCGTGAATCAAGCCAGCCAGACCATCACCTTCAACACGATTCCGGCGCAAACCGTGGGCAGTAGCGTTGCTCTCAGCGCCACGGCGACTTCCGGCCTGGCGGTGAGCTTCGCTTCCACTACGCAGTCTGTTTGCACGGTGTCCGGCGCTACGGCCAGCATGGTTGGTCCGGGAACCTGCACCATCCAGGCTTCCCAGACCGGCAACACCGACTACGCGGCGGCCCAGACAGTGATCCAGAGCTTCAGCGTTGCAGCGCGGGCGGCCAACTTCACCATCACCGCCACTCCCAGCCGCGCGACCATCGCTCGCGGCAAGACTGCTACATTCGCGCTGGAACTTACTTCCGTGAATGGCTTCGACGGCAAAGTGAAGCTGAGCTGCTCCGGCGGTCCGGCGGGCAGCTATTGCATCGATATGCCGCAGACGGTCAAAGTGAATGGAATCACCGCTGTGGTGTCGGGCATCTTCTTCCCGGCCGATTCCAAGCCGGGCACTTACACGATCACCTTCACCGGCACGTCCGGTTCGCTGGACAATTCGGCGACCTCCACGTTCACGGTAGTGAAGTAAAACAACAGACCACTCACTTATCCCGGCGGCCGCGAGGCTGCCGGGACTTTTTGCGTTTCGGGGGAATCATGAGGATTTTAATTGTGGACGATAATGTGGGGGTCAGACGGCTGTTGCGGCACGCCGTCAGCGAGATTGCCCAAGAAGTGCGCGAGTGTTCGGATGGCGCGGAGGCGTTGGCGGCGTACGCGGCGTACCGGCCCGATATCGTATTGATGGATATTCGGATGCCACGCCTGGACGGATTGGCCGCCACTCGGTTCATCCGCCAATTCGATGCGCGGGCGCGCGTGGTGATCGTGACCGATTACGACGAAGAAGAATTACGCAACGCCGCGCGCGAGGCAGGCGCCAGCGGTTATGCGCTGAAACAGAACCTGCCTGATCTGGCGGGGACGATTCGCGCGGTTCTGGAAGGTGGTTAGTGGGCAGACGATTCGTTTTCCGGTCATCTGCCGGCACTTAAGAATGGGGGCGCAAGCGTTTCTACGAGAAATTTGATTTCATTCCCTCCCCTGCCGATCCGATGCATCTCTTCGTCCTGCTCAAGGATGTACGGCGGATCATTTCAGGTTAGTGAGCGACCTGCAACCCTTCCTCATGGAGCGCATGTCGCGTAGCGAGCGCATCCCGAGGTTGTTTCTTGGCGACTGATTAAGCACGGCTTCACCCCATAGCCGCCGCCGAAACGCGAGCAGATCATCAGCGAGTTCATGCTTTCATGCTTACATCAATGAAGGCGACGCCAATTAAATGAATGAGATGCAGCGTAGAAGCGGCGAGCTTGACAAAAATTTGTCGCGGAATTACCCTAATCTGATTATCGCCGCCGATTGCAAAGTCACATTAGCCTGATTTCCCGCAGGTTGACTGAAAAATGAGGACATGGAATCACTGCTGTCCAAAACAGGACAGGGTTGTGATGTCGGCGCTTGAAAGCTAA
>Ga0182018_10004289_pt1 | contig 12114 bp, 19 predicted proteins | sample 812P2MmetaG_FD_120490 | JGI IMG/M metagenome (GOLD analysis project Ga0182018, IMG submission 120490) | Permafrost microbial communities from Stordalen Mire, Sweden - 812P2M metaG | ecosystem: Environmental > Terrestrial > Soil > Wetlands > Permafrost | place: Sweden: Stordalen | collected...
CAATGTTCGGCATGGTGCGATGCGAGGTCTGAAGCGCGGCAGCCAGCGCCGCGCTCGTCAGGCCTGGAGTGTTGGCAATGACCTCGAAGGTGGGAGCATTGGCATTGGTCGATCGGCCCGCCACTTTATCCACGAGGCGGCATTGAGCGCATATCTCACGCGCTAGTCTGAGGCCTTGCTGAGCACTACCGGCCTGGGTTGCCTCCTGATGCTTCGACCATTGATGCGGAAGTCGTTCCCCTTGAGAAAGAAATGTAGAGGCCGCATTTTAAAATAAGCTTCGTTGGCGGCCGCCTAAACGAGCAAACCGCGCCGCGCATTCGTTGATGCCACCCTTGCGCTGGATGAAATCACGCGACCGTTCATCAAGATCCTTGTATTCTGCTGCGTACCGCAACGCCCGCGACCACTTGCTCCGCGTCCTATCATCAACCTTGTCACGGTCGGCCGTACATAAAATGATCGCCGCGAATGGTTCCGGCTCCCTATCCGAATGATATCCTCGCAGGTGCAACGCCCGCCCAGCACGGGTGATCGCCTTGCCCTCCTGCGCCCACCACGAGACCAGTTCGAAAACAGCCGTCAAATATCCGTAGATTGCATCGCGACCCCGGCTGGCTTGAACTGTTTCCCACTCCCCTTCCAACCGCAGCAAACTGGCTCTCATTGCCGCGGTCGAAAAGGGGATGGTGGTTAGTTCACGGCCGGGCATAGTCAGACATCCTCAAGATCGTCCTGGGCATCTCGTTCTAAATCTTTCAGGTGGTCACACAGCCGTGGCGTGGCCTTCCAAGCGACCCGGCCCTCGCCATCCACGAAACGCATCGCATCCCCGCTGGCTTCAAGTTCAACAAGCATTTCCGCAGAAACCAGGTCAGGGGTCGTATGGACGCGATTACGCCTAAGACGCGCGGTTTCGAAAGCCTGATCGGCGTATTCGGTGAGAATTGTGTCCATTAGAAGTGGCATCGCTATTTTCAAAATGGTTGCTTGCATCGGCATAGCCAACGCATCTAAAAATTAGCGAATTTCGACTCGCTGAGAATCGCTTACCTTTTAAAATAGACGGATCCACCCAGCGATCTTCAATCCAAATTTGGTGGAGGAAAGTCTTTTTTCAATTTTGCTTCGTACCCTCATTTTACCATGGTCCAAGACAGCATTCGCGTGAATAACGGCCAGACAAAAGCCGCCCGCATCACCTCCCGCCGCTTTCCCGAATTAAAAAAGCAGCGGAATTATTTCGAATAAAGACACTCATTGACCATGAAACTGCTTCCACACATCTTTGCGTAGCTGTGGGAGCGTTTGCGCAAGGCACTCGCCCTGTTGAATATATTTTTCCGTAAGCATTCGGTTCATTCGCTCATCGTCTTCCGTTAGCTTTTCTTTGCGCCTCTTTTTCCCCTCGATGCCTTTGCTCACGCCCTTTTCAACGTCCGTAAGTTTGTTGCATTTAGCGTCGAGCCAGTCCCGAAGTTCAGGAATGTAGCCCTCAAAGTCTGATTCAAAATCGGCATCATCGATGAGTCGTACCTGATCTTTCGGATTGAGAACATCAAATCCGCGTATTTCGCCGGAATCCCCATTTCTTTGAGATAGTCTTCAACAAGTCTGCGCGCTTGCCCAGCCGAAGCTATGACTTGATTACCGCTTAGCTTCTTTAGGTCAACCTCGGAAAGGTATGGCCTGTGAATGCCAAGAATAGGGGGAAAGATGTCTTTCTCTCTGTCAATACCGGCAACAAATATAAAAAAGCACGCGCTTGCGCAAATGTAGTTCGCTTTGGCATCCTTTAGGATGGCTTCGGTCTTTTGACGATATTGAGGCGGTAGATCGCTTGGAACATGGGTTTCCACACTTCGCTTTCGCACTAGGCGACCAATTTTGATTGCCTCAATCAAGTTGCCGCCGGGCGAGGCAAGATAGATTCCATTTGAGCAGCTGTTGTATTCACCGCAGTCCTCATCAATCAGTCTAAGAAGCTTATCGTAATCTCCAGTTTCAATCTTGCCTTCAAAAATCACGTCGGCACTGCCAAGGTATCGGAGTTCCTCGGCCCTTGCTCGCCTGATTTCTGCGCTGCTTGCGGGCGTGACGGTAACGGCGAGACACGTTGCCGCAAGCAGAAAAACAATAAAAGGGCGCATTGCTGCCTCAAGGGAAAGGCCCTTCGTCTGTGAGCTTTTGTTACCGCGAAATCTTTGCACGCCGGTCCGTTTCTGAAGGTGGCTCAGTCCACTGGAGCACCTGAGTGATGAAGAATTGGCGTTGCTACACGCGGCTACTTTTGACGAGATGAAACGAAGAGGCAAAGCCCCACCGAGCAATTCAGGAGTTTTGCCGCGCAACAGCCTCGCCGAACGATTACCAAAAGAGGGCAAGGTCTCTCACCATCGGCGTGTGAATATTTCCGGCGCCTCCCTACCGAGCGGAAAAGTGAATGCCATTCGCGCCGCGTTCAAGGCGGGCGTCAGGCCCTCGGCCATTGCCCGTCAATTCGGAATATCTAAATCGAGCGTCATGGGGGCTCTGGCAACCGAAGAATCGAAGCGGTGAAGCGGGGCGGGCCGCCGTGTTCGGGACGAGGGGGTCGCAGGTTCAAATCCTGCCACTCCGACCGGCTTTCCTGAAATGGCGATGGCCACGGGGCCTGATATGGGGAACGAAACTCCATATTCGGCGTGGACAGTAATTGGCACATCCCCCTTAGTTCGTTGCGTCACACCACTCCCAATATCCATCCCTCGACCTGCGCCACGGCGCGTTCGGGCGGCGTCAGGTCGGGCTTGAGGAACGTGCCGAGGCTACCGTCCTGGTCGGCGCGTTCCAGACCGCACTACCGAACAAATTGTGTCAGTTGGCAATTCAATGGGCGCTCGTATTTGCACGGATTTCGTCATCAACGTTACTCTTTATGGTTACAAATCGAGGTGGACCCGAACAGCTCCTTTCGCCGCGGGGAACGGCGACGGCGATGGACAGCTCGATTGAGTCTGTCGACGTGACGGGACGCGGCGCGACCATCGCGCGATTTCCGCTAATGACCGATGCTGTCGAAAAAGGCTTTGTTTCAATCCTCGTGCCGCTCGATGTGGCCTTGAATGATCTCTGCCGCACGGTGGTAGCGGCGTTGAGGCGAACGCCACCACGCCGACGCCTAAGGGACTGGCACAACCAACGCAGGCTTGCGTCTCGGTGGCGGCCCGAGCATTCGGAGCGCGAGCGTCTTGAGGTTCTGCACTATGGCGGCGAGGTGGAACTCGTCGCGTGCGCCGGAGAGGCCCCGTAGCCGCATGCGCTCGAAACGGTGATGGGTCTTTAGGTGCGCAAAGCGCATTTCGACCTTCTTGCGCTCGTCACGGGATTTGGCGAACTCGGGCGTCCGCATCAGCGCACGGGCGTGATCGCGGACTTCCTCGTTCTGATCGCGCGTGACCTTGCGTGAAGGCGTGTTCGGACAACACTGCGGCCTGAGGGGGCAGACCTGGCAGTCGCGTTTGAGTGCAAGGCAGCGCAGGATATGGTCGGCGCCGATGTTGCCTGTGGTTGTGAGCAACTTGCCTGCGGGACAGACATAGACGTTGCGCTCATTGGTCACAAGCACCCAGCCACAACCGGGCGCTATGCGCACTAATCAGCGGATCCGCTTCGCGCGGCCGACGAAATTATAGGCATGAGGATCGCAGCGGCAATGAGCCCTACATCCGACGACGGGACAGCCGAAAAAATCGTTCCTATGCCCTATCAGCCGAGACGGGCCTCATAGCTAAGGGCACGTCCCGGCGGTCTTGCAACAGGGCAGAATTAGAATATTCAGGCAAGATTAGCAGCCATTCAGGGAAATCCGAATCGCGGATCTACCAACAGACCTCACTTTTTGATAAAATCGGGAAATGCGAGCGACGCATCAAATGGACCAGCCAAAGGAAATCATGGAAATTGACCTTCATGGCTATCATCCCAACGAGATCGTGGGCGATGGGGTATTACACAAGATTTTGGAGCAGGCATGGGAAATGGGACAAAGGCGCCTCTGTTTTATTCACGGTCATGGGCGCAATCGGGGGATATCACCTGGTTTTGTAAACACCAACACAGGTTACTTCGGTCTCAGAATTCGTAGCGCGCTGCGTCACGCGACGGAGCTGAGGCCGTGGATAAAAGTCTCAACACTGAACCGCAGCCACCCGGGCGCGACAAGCATCGACTTGAAGCACAATCCCGCACCTACAAGAACCGAGCTAGAGCGGCTGTGTCCATAAAGATCTTTGATCTCACAAATCTAGTTTTTGGAAGCGACAAGTGAAGCAACATCAGGACTGCGTTCATGTTCGAGTCCTAAAGTCGGAAATTTAGTCCGGCCTTCGCGGTTTGGATTGTGAAGCGAGCAGAATGGGTGAAGTCGAGACTAGGGACTCCGTTCGGCGCTCCAAGGGTCGTGAACTGGAGCGAACCAAAATCGGTGTAAAGATATTCCGTCAGCGCGAGGGCTTGGAGTCGGAGTACCGCTGGGTACTCGCCTCTGAATTCCCGGACAATCCTGGACGTACTGGTTGGTGTCCCATAGAGCATTTCCTGCAGTTGTCGCCGGGGACAGTGCCGAGGTTTTCTTACCCCGGCCTTTTTCATTTTGTCGCCGTCGTTTCGCGCCGGAGCCTCCGATTTACCGGCCCGCGCCGGAGCGCGAACCGGCAAGCTTCGGGCCTCGGGCGCGCGGGTCTAGCGATCGATCAAGCTGCCGCGTGCAGCAACCCTCCGATTGCAAGCCGTGTGATGAGCTCGGTCAGTTCGTCCGTGAATGGCTCGTCGGCGGTGATGCTGAACGGCTCTTGCGCGAACAGCTCGCGGTTCCGCACGAAAATGGTGCATTGGCCCATTAGCGAAATAGCCCCGCACAGGGCGACCCGTGTCTGTGTTTCTGGCGGCAGGAATCGGCGCACGATATCGACCGCCGTGGTCAGATAGGAGACCGTATTCGTCGCCATGAATTTGAGAAATATCTTGCTGGGATGTGCGCTCTCCCCGGAGAACAGGCGAATGTAGCGGCTCATTTCGTCGCGGAATAGAAGCGGCCGCAATTGTTGCGACACGAAGCTTCGCAGAGCCTCCTCGCGGGAAAGCGCCTTGAGCTTCTCCGGATCGAATCCCGCATGTTCCGTCAGTTTTTCGAAGGCAGTTTTGAGGACTTCGAGGTACAGCCCGTCCTTGCCTTTGAAATGATAATTGATGGCCGCCTGATTGACCCGAGCTTTGACGACGATGTCACGCACGCTCGTGCCTTGGAAGCCTTTCTCCGCAAACAGATGGACGGCGGCCTTGATAATGGAGGCGCGGGTGTTTTCAGCCGGACGGGACATGGGTTTCCGATTCAAACGCCTGTTTGAACGGATGTTCATAATACGTCCTCCAGCAGAACGCAAACAATTATCCACTAAATAGTTAAAACGATCGTTTACAATTAGCTCCTTCGTATGATACACTTGTTTGAAAGTTGACGTTGGATATTCCGGAGACCTTCCATGCTGAAGCGAACATCGAGGTTTGTCTTGGAGGTGTTGCCTTACGTGCTATCTGCGCTGATCGCGGCGGTCGTTGTACCTGGGTTCCTCTATTCACAGGCGTTCGGACCAAAGGCGGCGGTCACGCTAAACGTCCCCGGTCGCGGCGCGAATGGTCTCGAAATGATTAGCCATGGCCATGCCGCGTTTGCGAGCGACCACGCGCTGTCCGACAGTTCCGTCAAAACGGCCGACGACAAGCTGGCATATCGCTAACTGCTCCATCCTAATCCAGTGGAGAACGACGATGACCAAAGCCGTCTTGAAACCTTTCCTCGTGCCGATCGGCGCCGCAGCGCTGCTGTGGTGTGCAGCGATGAAGATCCATCTCGCCCATGCCGATGTGCCGACTGGCATTGCTCCTCCGGACCAAGGGAGAAGTGAAGCCGGTGCCGAGTACCACTAATCCCAAAACCGAGGAGTCCTACGATGTCGCGCAATTGGCACACGGTTTCCAAGGCTATTCAACAGCTCGCAGCCGGCCTGTATCCGGTCAAGAACGAAGGAGTGTTCCCTTACGAGACTCACTATGTCCTCGCAACCACTGAAGAAATAGAGCGACTCTACAATTGAGGATTAACGAGCACTTGTGCGGCTAGCGGAATTACAAAATGAAAAACCAGATTGGTCTCGCTATTCTGTGGCCGGAGTTGATTCGACGAAGGCTGATGGCCGCATTCGCCTCGTACCGGCCCGAACTACACTACATGCGCGGGCCGGGGCCGAAGTGGCGTGAGAAGAACGCTCGCCCGCCCGCTGACTGACCAACGCGGATGGACTCTCATCGCCACTGTTGAAACGACGGCGGGGGCGACTGGTTAGGGACAAAGCGGAATTTCGTGATGGCTGACACGTACCGGGAACCGCAAGAGGAACATAAAAAGGCAAAATAAAGGGGGTGGTGTCGTGGCGTTACACGATGACGGTTCGATCAGCAGGCAAAGTGGCTCCAGATTCCTAGCTTTTACCGCACCATCGGTGCGAGAAAGGCGGTGGGCAAAACGCCTATTCGACATCGGCGCGGCCAGCGCGAGTCTGATATTATTGTCCCCGATTATTTTGATTACTGCTGTCGCAGTTAAAATCGGTTCTCGCGGCTCAATTTTTTGCGGCGAAACGCTGTATGGATATGGCAATCGGCCGATTCGAGTCCTTAGATTCCGATCGGCGGAAACTTGCGGGAAAACCAATCGATTGGATTCGCGCGTGACATGGGTTGGTCGAGTCTTACGTCGGACCGGAATTGATGAGCTACCGCAACTTCTCAATGTCCTACGCGGAGAAATGTCAATCGTTGGCCCGCGACCATACGCTAGCCGTCAGAATTTATTCGAGAATACCCTTATGCCGTTGCTAAGCGCAAAGCCAGGAATGACTGGCTGGTCTCAAATCAAGGAATCTCGTGAAGGGTTCAGGACAACCAAACAGCGCATCAGTGACGATCTCCACTACGTTGAAAATTGGTCACTCTTGCTCGACATCAAGATCATTATGATGACGGCTTTCTCCCAAAAGCCAAATGCAAGCCGCGATCGCCAAGGCTGAGGCAACGTAACTCTATGCGTAGCTGGCTGGAGGGCACCCTATTTATCATGCGACACTTCACCGTGATCGCCACGCCTCAAAAAATCGCGAAGAACGCTTCCACGACCTAAGGGTAGCCCACGACCTAAAGGCTGCCAAAGAGCGTCCACTACCGACCCGATCAAATAACCCATTTCGAGCGTGGTTATCAGCACGATCGTCGACCAAAATGCTGACGACCACCCTCCAGTGTTATTAAGGATCGCGACCTCAATAAGCGCGACCGCCAACAAAGGAACTATAATGGTGGCCCTGAACCAAAGACCGCAGATGGTACCGAGTAGGCAATTTAAGAGCGCTACTAGAAACATGAGCAGCCGTCCCCCCTGCCGTTTCACCTAGACGTTCAGATGAAACACCGAACGCATACTCGCCTCTGGAGACCCGCCTGTGCCCAGCCAAGTGGTTAACAGTTCGTTAACTCGATTACAATTTTCGCAGTGTATTAGGGTTAACTTCGCGTCTTCGCCGCGTGCTAGGCGCGGCCACCAGCGAATGTGCTTACTACCGCTATTGTCGCCAATCCAACCCTGGGGCTCCCAAATAGCAAACAGAAAGAGAAAAAGGAAAGTTGTACCAAAGCATACCGTCGATATTTCGCTGCATGCATCAGACCTCGCAAAAGCCGGCGCGGCGGTAACATTCAAGGTTCATAGTCGTAATGGATTGCTCGGAATAGTCGAGATCGGGCAGGGCTCATTCCGGTGGAAAGGCGCGAAAAAGCGAAGCTTCAAACGCATTCCGTGGACACGGCTAGCCGCTGGTCTTGACGCTTATTGAGTGAGCACACGTACTGACCTTCCATTTGTAGAACGTCGCACTGCTGATCTCCCGTCCTTGCAGTCTTCGCAACGGCCTGATGCTGCCGCAAAATCCCGATGATCTGCTCTTCGTGAACCGGATCGGCTGCATGTCCATCCCTTTCCGGGCGACGGACTCTACCCATTTTTGGAGGAGCCTATTGGGGCTCAGCTCGCCTTTGGCCCGAATGTCCAAAAGCCGTTATCGGCTCCGCCGACTTTTCCTCCCTTCGTAGTACGTCAGATATGCGGCAATCCAGTCGGTCGCAAAAGCTTGCTGCGCTGTCGCAATATCGATTTGTCCAGCACAGACCAGATTACACATAAGCCGCTCGAGCCTATCTTTCGCCTCGGCATTCCATGTCTTTTCTATGCTTCGTCGCGGCTGCGGCCAGAGATTGGATGGGTCGTCCGAGCCGCCCAAGCAAAGCGGAATAAGGTGGTCGATCTCGTAGTCAGGGTGTGTTCCTGGGGGTAATCCGTATCGTCTCAGAATTTCGTCCCGCCGCGCCGAACGCAGCGGACCCCGATGATAAGCCACAGCTTCGCCACAGCTTACGCGGTCTGAAAAGCGAACATTCCCCCTCGAACACCACAAAAAAGCGTGAAAATTCAAGCCGGGATATGCGCGCGACCTCGTTCGGGACGAGGGCACAAATTTGGTGGAAAAGTGGCAATTTATTGGCAGGTGTTGCCGCCAAACAGCAGTGGCCCTTACTGGGCCATGCTAACTTCCCCTTGATAAGCGGGCACCCCAAGTCTTGCTGTCAAGCCGAGAGTCCGTGGGCGGCGGGCTTACTTCAAATGAAGTCAAAGCTCAAAGACGATGATGTTCTGGAGAAAGCAATTGGCGGTATTCCGCGAGTTGCTCGGATCATCGTTGGAATGCCACCTGATGAAAGACGTAAGGCGCTGAACGCGGTCGAATACAGCTACCGCAGAACTGCACTGGAATTGGGTTTCGGCGAAGGTCAGGCTCGTGGATGGGCGTCTGTCGTCATGTTAAGCCTGCGGGCTGAAATGCAGGATAGTCACGGGCGAAAACGTCGCTCCTCATACAGCCTGTCTTTGAAGGCGGGCTGAACCAGCCGTCGCACGCCTAGCCGCCGGAGCGACCGCTTGGCCCCGCTTTATTTGATGCGCAGACCCCGCGAGCACAGCGTGAGCGCGAAGCTGCGACGCACGAGGCCGAGGCGGTCGAAGATTACCATGGGCGACGGTGGTGGGACGGCGAGCGTGGCTTTTGGGGTGTAGACTTATCGACACGCCGCCCTCCGCGACGCTGAATCCGTTGGCGAGGTGATCGATGCGTCCTGTCCACAGACTAACGAAGTCCCCGCTCGATATCTTCTCCACACTTCCGAAGGTTTGTTTCCACTGCGGGAGAAGGTTTCCCCAAATGCACTTCCTGCACCATTGCTCACCCTTCAACAGGCCCTCGCTGGTCGCACACATGGACTGCCACGCAGCGCGCTCGGGGTGTGTGTAGTGTTCAATCGCGCCTTGGATACCCTGCTGATGCACCATGTATCTCTCGGCATAATCTGGATAGTGGCCAAGCGCCCACTTGAACATTTCCGCTTGAACCAGAAACATGTGCGCGGCGGCGCGAGCGTTGTCCCTCGCGTTCCAGATGCTGCCATCACCGTACTTTTTGAACACGTAGTCGCTAAGTTGAAAGAGCCCTTTGTATGATCCGGTTCTTGCGTGAGGATTGAAGTCACTCTCGACCTTGGCGATTGACATCATCATTGCCAAATCCAGGCCATATAAAGACGCCGCCTCCCGGATTTCGTCGCGCGCATCGTCCGTCGTCGAGTGCGGTTGATAGAACCGGGCTTCAAACAAACCGCCAAGATACCCGAGGGCGTCGAGCGGCATTACCTCATTCGGCAATATCTGGTCCGGAACCTCTTCCGAAAAAATTGTTCGATCCGTGGAGTTGGCTTGGCCGAGACTAGTCAATGAGGCAATCGCAATTGCAATCGTTGTCGCCAAAGGCGCCCACGAAAAAGGGACGAGCACGGAGGAAATTGACCGCGAACGAATATTCCGATGCATGACCCCGCCCCGAGAAGCTAATTGAACCGTCCGATTCGGGGGACCACAACGGCTTTTCAATGGTTTAGTGCGTCTTGGCGCGGTTTATAGTTTACTGTGGCCGCCGGGTTACAGCGCTAAACGAGGATGCGGTGCGCAGGACTGCCTCCCTGGGTATTGGGGTGTGTCGCCGCATCGGCAGCGCCGCAGAAGACTGCAGGTAGGTACTAAAAAATCTTCGGTCTATGTCGCTGTTTGGCCCGTCGCTTCATTAGTGTGTCGCAGCGATATGTCTGGGTTCGGGGGCAAAGCGGAAGTGCTTGGCGCGCGCTCAAAATGACGTTGATGACCCACAGGAGGCTCTTCACGTTGTCTATGGACCGAGCGTTCTTGCCTGCTAGCGCTGGACGAGGCCCGGCTTGCCGACCCGACCGCGAGATGATCAGAGGCGGATCACGGTGACCTTGAAGGGACCGCTATTGCGACGGCGTGCATGACGGCTTCGTTCGCGTCGTCCCTTCCGACGCGACGAGCGGCGAGAAATATCTGGCTGTCAATCGGCGTTGGATCGGGGCTCTGACTCACATTTGATGATGGTGCCAAGCGACTGCCGTCGCGTCGGAAGGGGATTTCGTTGAAATGACTCTCGATCTTCAGATGAGGCGCGCAGTTCCCTGGTGCGCAGTACTCGGGCGGCGGTAATCGCTTCGCTGTTCGATGCTATGTTCTTGAATTGACTCCGTGAATTCGATCCACAGCCCGGTCACATATCATCAGAATTGCGTCAGAGCCGGATCGGGACCCAGATCGGCATCCAAAAGGGCTGAGGCGCAACGATAACGCCAGCCTTCTTCAAATTGTCAACGAAGATCATCGCGGCCTTTGGATCAGTCCAAGGGCTTTGAATGTTTGCAATCTGATACTCAAGCTTGCCTATCGTAGCGCTGAGGCCATCAATTTGGGCGCAAGCCCGGCAAGATCGACACGAAGTCCTGAGATTTCTTTCGTAAGGCCAAGATTTACGTCGTTTGTGGCTTTGATGTTGTCAGTTAGGCCCTTACGGATTTCTTTCACGTCACCGCGAACATCACTCACGGTAGATGTGGTCAGTCAGGTACCAAACGCCGTCTATCGTGGCGACGAATAAACCGACAAATCCTGCGATAATACCGTAAAGCTTGCCCATGGTCAGGGTCACCGTGACCGGAGTGTCAGTGTGAAAGGCCATCTCACTGCCCGGGAAGTAAGGTGCGGCACCGACAAAATGAGCGACATCAATAGCAACTCCGTCTCGTTGGCAGGGGAGTTTGCGGTCCTCTCTCAGCTTGCCCTGCGAGGATACGACGCAAACATGACCCTTGGCCGGACCAAAGGGGTCGATATTCTTGTTTCAAATCCAAAGACGGGGAGAATGCTGAAGCTAGAAGTCAAGACTAACTTCCGCAGCAGTCGGAGTGCGGGAGGAAACTCGCGGTTATTTGGACATTTTGTGAGCGCGTGGATGATGAATGAAAAGCACGAGGGAATGCGGGACCCAGATCTCTTCTATTGTTTTGTGAATATTAGCGAGAATACAAAGCAATTTCGGTTCTTCATTGTTCCCAGCCATATAGTTGCTGACTATGTTTTGGAAGAACATAAGCTTTGGCTGGATGAAAAACCGACGCGTAGTCGCGGAAATATTATGAGGACCTTCCGAATTGCATATGCGAAAGAAAAATATCCGATTTTGACTCCTACAGCGGACGATTATTAAGATAACTGGTCATTCTCAGAAAAGGTGTTGGTACGAATGTCCCCCATAACGGCGACATGACCCATGACGACGCCTGCCGGGCACCATGGAGAGGATTGAAACGGGGATGCTTCCAAACGCTGACTGTTGCCTGGCAATGGCCCCTGCTTGATCAGATCGACGATGCCCCACAGCTTGCGCAGGAAAATGTTTTTGGCATTTTGCTCGTCTCCCAAGCCTCCAGCACATTAACAATATCACCAATTCCCTGAGATGTTGATGCTGGCCAGTTTCGACCCTCAGTGGCCGGTTTTGATTTCCACAGTGTTCGGCTTTGAGCAGGGCCTAGTCAGTGTGGGATTTGGGCTTGTTGCATGAATTCGTAGATGAGCAG
>Ga0182018_10004290_pt1 | contig 12107 bp, 13 predicted proteins | sample 812P2MmetaG_FD_120490 | JGI IMG/M metagenome (GOLD analysis project Ga0182018, IMG submission 120490) | Permafrost microbial communities from Stordalen Mire, Sweden - 812P2M metaG | ecosystem: Environmental > Terrestrial > Soil > Wetlands > Permafrost | place: Sweden: Stordalen | collected...
CTTGGCGGCGATCAGTTTGGCCCAATCGTGCGGGCCTTTCTTGATGGTCCAGCCGAAGCCGGCGGCGTCATCGGCCCAGGCGCCGTATTCGCCGGCCTGGACGAGGAGTTTCTTGGGAACGCAGCCGATATTGACGCAAGTGCCGCCCCAGAACCGCTCCTCGGCGACGCCGACCTTGGCACCATGGCCGGCCGCGATGCGCGCGCAACGAACCCCGCCCGAGCCGCCACCGATGACAAACATATCAAAATCCATTGGGTCGCTCCTCTGTCGCCGTCGCCGGCTCCTCAACGTCATCCCCCGGGCGCTTCAACGTCATCCCCCGGCTCGTCCGGGGGACCTGATCCCGCACCACACCGCGAAAGGTCCCCCGGACAAGCCGGGGGATGACGTTGAAGCCCGGCTCCCTAACTTGATCGCGGCGGCGGGCCGTAGCAAGGTGGAGGCCGGAAAACCAGGGAGGAATGCGATGGCCAAATTATTGTCCCACGCGCCGGAGCGTCTGCATCATCACGCGTATGTCGTGAAGGATCAGGAGAAGAATCGCCAGTTCTTTGAGGATGTGCTCGGCATCCCCCTGACAGCGACCTGGTGCGAGAAGCACTTCAACCATTGGGTCGGGCGCGAGGTCTCGTTCTGCCACACATTCTACAGCCTGGGCGACGGCGGCGCGCTGGCGTTCTTTTCGTTCGCCGACGACGAGGTCTACAGTAAGACGCAGGCGGAAAAACCGGCGGAAATCCGCAGCTTCGACCACATCGCGTTCAAGGTGGACGATGCCGGATATGACGAACTGGTCGCCCGGATCAAGGCCTCTGGTGTTCCGGTGCGTGAGACCGATCACGGCTACTGCCGGTCGATGTATGTCGAGTCACCGGATGGTCTGATCACCGAGTTCACCGCCGATACCCCCGACGTGGCCGAGATCGACGCGATCCGCCGGGCCGACGCGCATTCGGAACTGGCGCGCTGGATGGCCGGCGATCACCGGACCAACAACGACCTACGGCTCCGCGAGACGGCCTGACCAGCCCTCGACGCGCACCGTCCGCGCGTCACCCTCGGCGAGTTCGAAGTCCAGGCGCAGCGCGTCTGGCGGCGCGAGCGCGCCAAGTCGATCGGGCCATTCGACGAGAACGATGTCGTCAAGCGCGTCGTCCCAACCGAGTTCGGCGAGCGCCGACGGTCCGTCCAGGCGCCACAGGTCGAAGTGGTGCACGCGGCCGCGCGGCGTGTCGTAAGTCTGCACCAGGGTGAAGCTGGGGCTGGGGACATCCAGCGCGGGATCGTCAGTGGCGGCGCTCAGCAGGGCTCGGGCGAACGCGGTTTTGCCTGCGCCCAGAGGACCAGACAGCAGGATCGCGTCACCCGGACGCATCACGGCGGCGACGCGGTCGGCGAAGCGTTCGGTGGCGGCGAGATCGGGGAGAGGGAGCACCATCGCGCCGCGCCGCTGTTTGTTACGCCGGCAACTCGTAACCGATCCCCGCTTCAATCTCCAGCACGCGCTTCACCGCCGGGCGTTGCATCATGCGTTCGTAATGCGCGCTGATGCCGGGGAATGTCCCCGGTGCCGGCCCGCCGGAGTTCATCCAACGCCAGAACAGCCGGAACAAATGAATGTCGGCGATCGAGTAATCGCCGGCAGCCCAGGTTCGGCCTGCCAGCTTTTGTTCGGCGACGGCGAAGACCTCGTGCAGGCGGGCGACTCCCACCCGCCGCGCCGGATGCACGGTCGAGGCGATGAACGACATCCAGGAAATCACCTGCGCTTCCGCCTCGATATCGCCGGCCGGGAACAGGTTTGCCGCGGGATACCGGCGCGCGAGGTAATACAGCGTGGCCGCGACCTCGGTCAGCACGCGTCCGTCGATCAATAGTGTGGGCACCTTGCCGTCCGGGTTGCGTGCCAGGAACTCGGGCTTGCGGTTTTCTTTCTTTGGCAACGAAAGCAGGCGCGCGTCGAATTCGGCACCGACCTCGAACAGGGCGATGTGGGTGGCCATCGAACTCGCACCGGGAGAGAAAAAGAAAGTCAGCATGGGAGATCCTGTGCCGTCATGGATGACATGGCCACCGAGGAGTGTTCGCGGGCGGCCGCTTACTCAACTGGCTTCGCCGCCCATCCGGTCAAGTGCTTTTGCGCGTAGTCGTCGATTTGTCTCTTGCCTTGCCGTAACGCTTCGATTTCTGATCTCGTCAGAAGTTCGGAAGCCGATGAGATATTGCGCTTCCTCGGCGGTGAGCGCCGCGGCATCGATCTGGAAGATTTCTCGGATTGCGTCGCCATGTCGCCTTTCCAGCACCGCGGTTATCCGGCGAACGGGCGTTAGCCGACCGGATCGCGCGGCGTTCACTAATACCACAATTCCGGCCACCGCTCCACCGCCAGATTGAATATAGTGCGCGAGTTCGGCCAACGTGCCACCCATGGTTATCACGTCGTCAATCAAAACATAGTTAGCTCCCTTGCGCACAGAGCCGTCGAACCGGGCGCGGTTGTTGAGACGCTCCATCGGGTCCGCGCCAGTATGGAACACCCGCGTCCGTTGCACGATGTCCCGATCGGCCTCCGCCCCGATCGCGCGGGCCAAAGCGCGGGCCAGCACCTGAGGAATGGCGTTGTCGCCAGGCGCTTCCTTCGCGTGTGGGGCGACGAAGATCACGTTTGCAGGGATCGCGGCCTTGACCAGGTGCGCCAGCGGCTCGGCCAGGTCGATCACTAGCCGGACCGCGGCGGCGGGATCGCCGGATTTCGAGGCCGTATATGCGGGGTGCGCCTTCAACGCCGCGTCGTCACGGAACAGGTAAAGCGGCCCTGAAATGGCCGCCGGAATTCCGAGCGCCCGCATTTCCACCACGTGAACCCTCCAAACCGGTCACCATGAGTGGCCGCCCGGCTACTTGCCGCCACCCCGAAAGGCCCGGATCACGGACGACCGTCAAGGCTTATCATACTCTGAGTTGGCAGTGGCATTCGCCCCATTCATGGCGCGCGGCAGCGACGCTTCTTCCGTGTCAATCCGAACGCGATCTACGCCAGATTAAGCAGGGCGCGTCCGCGACCTGAGCCCGCTATGTTTCTTGGCTCAGGAGCTACTCCCTGGTACGAACACCCACCGAGTCACGAGCCGTGGCCTTCCCGATCTGACGGTGCGTCACGGCTTGGGTGCCGCCTGCCCGGTAGGTCGCGTCTCATTGATTCTGAATACCAGGAGATTCACTTGAACAACTGTCCTGCGTGTGAACTGCGCGTTTCCGGCCGACAAGGCCTTGGCTGGGGGACTGGACTAAACTGTCCGCGGTGCGGCCTTGTCGCCACGTTGGGGCCCGATGTCATCGCCGAGCACGAACTCAAAGGGCGGCTTGGTCCTATGTCCGATCCGACCGCGCGACATCGTCGGTCACGACTCAGCCACATACTTCGACGCCAGCAAAGACCCGGTATTTATGTTGCGATAAATCTCAACATGCTAGGTAGCTGGCGACTCGAGGATCTACTGCCGTCCGCGATCGAGCAAATGAATAGCCTAATACTTCTGGTTGGAGATCGGCAGCCATCATCAGGCGAGTGGATGGAAATTCCGCAGGACGAACTCGCTGCATGGGTTGGTGACGCCATCGCGCCGGACACGCCAAACCCCGGATTAAACTGGCTGATCCATCAGAGCGAAGCCAGAGAGACTTTCGAGCAGCGCCCAGGTACTGGTGCCGGCAACTGGCAACTGCGCCTCACCTTGCCCGGATGGCACAGATATGCCGAGCTGAAACGCGGCCTTGCGGAGAGCCGCATAGCCTTCATGGCGATGCAGTTCGGCGATGCCGAATTGAACGCGATCGTTGACGGCTGCTTCCGTGGCGCGGTCGCCCGCACGGGTTTTGAACTACGGCTAGCGACTGATCGGCAACCAGCCGGTCTCATCGACGACCAGTTGCGCGTCGCCCTTCGAACAGCTCGATTTATCCTCGCGGACCTGACACACGGAAACAGAGGCGCGTACTGGGAGGCAGGCTTCACCGAGGGGCTCAGCAAACCAGTTATTTATACATGCCGCGAGAAGGAATGGAGGGAGGCTCAGACCCATTTCGACACAAACCATCTCGTTACAATAAGGTGGAGCTCTGACAATCCGGAGGTTGCCGCTGAGCGTTTGGTCAATACGATCCGTGCGACCCTTCCCTCTGAGGCGAACATGATCGATGAGCCCGTGAGAAATCTGGCATAGCTACAATTCGGTCCGGATGAAAGAACCCCCGTGGTGGACGAGGACGCCTACACCTGACGCGAGGTCAGGCACCAACCTACCCCAGCCCCTTCCACTCCCCCCCATTTTCCGCGAAACTGACCGCATGAATGACATGCTCGCGCCTGACGCGCTCGCCTTGCACCGTGCCCTGGTCACGCTGGACACGCACATCGACATCCCCTGGCCGCCCGGTCCCGCGCCATTCGAGGACGGCCCGCGCAAGGTCGACATGCCCAAAATGCGCCGCGGCGGGATGTCCGCCGGCTGCTTCGTCGCCTACGTGCCGCAGGCCGCCCGCACCCCCGCCGGGGAGGACGCCGCCTTCGCCCGAGCCATCGCCATGCTCGACCACATCAACGCGATGGGACGGACCGAGAACGACATCACCGCCCGCGTCGCCACCTCCCCCGACGCGATCGAGGCGGCGAAACGCGACGGCGTCCTGGCGATCGTGCCCTGCGTGGAAAATGGTTTCGCCATCGGCACGGATTTGTCGCGTCTCGCCGAGTTCCGCGCTCGCGGCGCGGTATACCTGACACTGACCCACAACGGTCACAACGCGCTGGCCGACTCCTGCAATCCACGCCGCGATCTGGGCGACCGAGACTCCGAGCACGGCGGCCTGTCCCCGGTCGGCGTCAAAGCCATCGCCGAACTTAACCGCCTGGGCATCATGGTCGACGTCGCGCACACGTCCCGCGACACCATGGCGCAGGCGGCGGAGCATTCGCGCACGCCGATCGTGTCCACCCATTCCTGCGTCAGCGCGTTATGCGACCATTCTCGGAATATGACGGACTGGCAGCTTGATATCATCCGCGACGTCGGCGGCGTGATCCAGATCACCGCCGTGTCCGCGTTCCTGAAAGCCAACGCCAAGCCCGAGGAGGTCACCACCGCGGACTTCGCCAATCACGTCGATTACGCGGTGAAACGGATCGGCATCGATCATGTCGGTATATCGTCCGATTTCGACGGTGGCGGCTGGTTCAAGGACTGGCGAGACGCCGGCGACACCGCCAACATCACCGCCGAACTGGTTCGCCGAGGCTACGACCGCGGTGCGCTGGAGCGGTTGTGGGGCGGCAATTTCCTCCGCGTGATGCGGGTGGTGCGGGAGGCAGCAAGCTGATGCGCACGGTCGGGCTTCTCTCCGGCGAGCAGGTCTCGGCGATCGGTCAGGGCACCTGGTATATGGGCGACCGCAAGTCCGAAGCGGCGCGCGAGGTGGCGGCGTTACAATTGGGCATCGATCTTGGCATGACCCTGATCGACACGGCGGAGATGTACGCCGACGGCGGCGCCGAACGCATTGTCGCTCAGGCGGTCGCGGGCCGGCGGGATCAGGTTTTCATCGTCAGCAAAGTATATCCGCAAAACGCGTCGAAATCCGGCGTGCCCGCGGCGTGCGAGCGGAGTTTGAAGCGGCTGAACACCGACCGCATCGATTTGTACTTGTTGCACTGGCGGGGCGGTCATCCTCTGGCGGAGACCGTGGCGGCGTTCGAAAAGCTGCGCCAGGAAGGCAAGGTCCGTCACTGGGGCGTATCGAATCTCGACGTCTCGGACATGGAGGAAATCCGCCGTGCTCCCGGCGGCGGCAACTGCGCCGCCAATCAGGTGCTGTATCATCCGAACAGCCGCGGCATCGAATACGATCTGTTGCCGTGGTGTCAGAAGCATGGTGTCGCGGTGATGGCGTATTCGCCTCTGGGGCATACGACGAGCCGGTTGCTGCGCTCGCCGGCGCTGGTCGCGGTGGCGAAACGGCACGGCGTGACGCCGGCGCAGGTGGCTCTGGCGTGGGGGTTGCGGTTTCCCCATGTGATTTCGATCCCGAAAGCATCCGATCCGGATCACGTGCGGGAGAATGCGGCCGCGATCGATGTCGTGTTGACCGCGGAAGATCTGGCTGAGATCGACGCGGAGCACCGGCCACCGGGACGCAAGCAGGCGCTGGATTTGCTTTGACGTTGGCCGGAGGCGGACCGGTTCCCCGGGGCCACGGCCATTGAGGCGCCGAATAAGCAAGCAAGAAATTTCAACCGCGGATGCACGCGGATGCACCATGCGGATTTAAAGACCGTGGGCAATGCGCCGGATTTCAAGCCGCGGCTTGAGCCGCCCTCGGGCCCGGTCCCGCGCGGCTGATCATGGCATCCCCGCGCGAACGATGAAAATGAATGGCCAGGTGGAAGCATGGTTCCGCGATACGGCCGGGGAGGAGAAGCCGTCGTCATCCCCTCCTTAATTGATTCGTCATCCCCTGGAATTGATTCGTCATCCCCTGGCCTGACCAGGGGATCAATCATGGCACGGCCGATGTGTGGGACGGCCAAGAAAAGGATTTCGGCACGGAGACGCGTGGAGAATCACGGTGACCACGGAGTTCAACGCGACGCCAGGCCGTGCCGAATTCCCCAGGCGCCGAAACAAAAATATAACTCTTCCTTCGTGGTCACCGTGGTTCTCCACGCGTCTCCGTGCTGAAATCCTGCATCGCCTGGACCAGTCCGTCCCATCCATCGTCCCGTGACACCTCTCAACCCCTCCCCACCCGAAGTTCAGCAACAGGCAGAGCCGCGAGCCCGTCGCCTTGAACGGAATTCAGGCATTGTGCGGTGTGAGCATGATCCAATGCTCTGACGGCCTGCATTTCGACGATGATCGTCCCCTCAACCAACAGATCGACATGAGGTTGAATGAGATCGTCACCGACGGAAACTGGTCCTGATGGTTGACCACGAGCGGCACACGGTCACGGCGCTTTCGACCAGGGTAGACAAAGGCACCTGCTATCCGCCCGAGGACCTGACATAGATGTTGTTGAGCGCGTCGGGACTGTATTGGAACTGAGGTTGGACCTCCATCACCAGCCAAAGGGAGTTCAAACTTCCGGCGAAGTGTACTAGACACAGTCCTGTCGCACGTTCGGCGAACAATCCGTGCCCCGAGACGCGAAAGCCCGGCCCGGAAATCCGGGCGGGGCGCCGCGGCGGGATCGGCTCAGTCTCCGTTCCGCCTATGGGCACGAGACCAGATGAGGGTGTGGCCGTCGCCGTCCTCGTCGTCGAAAAGGTTGGCGTAAATCGGCGCGTTGAAGCTCGGGTCGTCCAGCTTGACCGGGAGGTAGTCGCGGCCCTCGGTGGAACGCTTCGACCAGGCGGCCCCGATCTCGGCGCGGCCGACATAGACCCGATGGCTGGGCGCGTTGTCGTTGGCGCGGTTGGTCTCGGGAACGATGCGGACGTTCTTGGTCTGGACGCTCAGGGTGACGATTTCGCCCTGGTACTCGCCGCCGACCTTCTTGAAGGAACCGATGTTGGCCATGTCCCTTCTCCTTGGCTGTTTCGAGCCCGCGACCACCGCGGCCTCGATGGCGATCGGAGAGCCGGAGGCGATCGACGACGCACCCCTCGCGGGCCGGAGCGCAGCGGAGGATGGCGGCGGTGAGAGTTTCTTGTCTCGCGAGGAATGGGCTTCAGCCCAGGGGAAGAAAGTCTCAACGCCGCCGTTGCGGCTCAGGCGATCGAGACGTAGCCGTCCTTCGGCAAGATCCAGCCAGTGAGAGGACGTGCGGTCCGCGCGCCGAGCAGCATCTTCTGCAGAACACGGGGCTGACGTCGAGGGCCGAGTAGATTGGGCATCGCATTCCAGGATGAAGAAAGAGCAAGCCGCGCGCACAGGAAGTAGGACGTCATGGCTCGGCCGGCCGCACGAAGGACGGCGCCATCGGAAGCAGGCTAACGCTGCCAGCCTTGAGACGGGCGACCGCGTGCGCGCCGCTGTGGATTGCCATGGCACAAGTCACCTGGACGAGCCGTCGCCGCACCGATCGCCAATCAATTGACGATGACGCACAGGCCTATCCATCTCTGATTGCTGCTGAGAAGGGAAGCTGGGCCCCTCCGCCGCGGCGCCGTGCGTCAATGTCTGCTTCGGGCCGATGCCCGCCTCGCAGACGAGCGGCACCGTTGTTCCGAAGCGGTCGTTCGTGGGCGTGGCGGCAAATGGCTGGGTCGGGCGGGAAGCGGACCGGCGGCTTCGGATGCGCAATGTTGAATGGCGACACTGACACTCATCGAGGCGACCCTGGTCCGGATGACTCATGGGCTGCGCCGCTTCGCCAATGTGCGATAATGGTGTGCACCGACGTGCCCGTCGCCGTTGGTCGGTTGAACGGGCGCGGACGCAACCGTGGGAGGAATCGACGCCAGATGAACGCCATCAAGGACTCCATCAAGTCAGGTAGGACCGTCGTCGGGACAGCCGGGGCACCGAACGTCGACGTGTCGATCCTGGCCGACGCCGGGTACGACTTCCTGCTGTTCGACACCCAGCATTCCCCTTGGGAGATCAAGCAGCTGCAGCCGTCGATCCAGGCGATGCGCGGCAAGCAGGCGGCGCCGGTCGTGCGCGTCGCCGCCAACGAGGCGTATCAGATCTGCTTCGCGCTTGACGCCGGGGCGCGGGGCATCATCGCGCCGATGATCAACACCCGCGCGGAGGCGGAGGCCATGGTGCGCGCCTGCCGCTATTTTCCCCTCGGCAACCGCAGCAACGCCGGCGTGCGCGGTGAGTGGGGCGAGTTCAAGAATTACCGCGATTACATGGATGCCGTGAACAACGAGCTTCTCATTGTGCCGATGATCGAGACCAACCAGGCGCTGGAAAACCTCGATGGCATCGCCTCGGTCCCGGGCGTCGACGTCCTGCTGATCGGCCCGTCCGATCTTTCGATCGAGCTGGGGGTGCCGCTCGACTACCAGTGCGACATCTATCAGCGAGCGCTCGATAAAATCGCGGCGACCGCCGCGAAACACGGCGTCACCGCCGGGATGTATTTCATCCCGCCCGGGATGGACCCGAACTTCTTCGTCCAGAAGGGGTTCAGGTTCTTCACCATGCCGTGGGGTCCCTGGGCGACGGCCGGGATCAAGAACGCCCTGGCCGGGATCGAGCGCTAATGACGTCGATGCGGGCGGTCTGGCAAACAGCCGAACCGCCCAGTACGCGCCGCTGATCAGTTGTTCGGCCACGCCGGTGTCCATGACGAACTCAGATGGAGCACACTGGCTGCTGTCGACTGGATGTAACCGCGGCCGTAACGTTCGACAGGAGCGCTGAGCCGGCTGACAGGCAGCTCGGCGAACAACCGCTTTCGGGCCAGGTCATGACACAGAGAGACAACTGGGGCTGGCAAGCCCGTATCGGCATGTTCATCGTTGGCAGTGAAGTCGTGCCCGAGGCCGAGTGGTGGGCGATGGTCCCGCCGAATGTGTCGGTGCATGCCGCGCGAGTAACCGCTCGGGCGCCGTGGGCGCGCTGGCGCGACGACCGCGGCGGGGTGGAGTTGGAAGATGACCTGTTGCGCGGCTGCCGGCAGTTCGCGCCGATGTGCCTGTCGGCGGTCGTGGTTGGCCACAGCTCCAGCAGCGTCCTGGGTGGTCCACAGTGGGATGAAGCGGTCGTGGAAACGCTGTCACGGGAACTCGGCGGAGGGGTGGCGGTGACCACCAACGGGCTGGACTGCGCGGCGGCGCTGCGGGCGAGCGGCGTAAATCGTCCATTCCTGGTATTTCCGCCCTGGTTCGACGATAGCCTGGTGGCGGCGGGTGCTCGGGACTGGTGCGCACGCGGGACCAGGCCGGCGGGTCATCTGCGTTATGATCCCGGCCGGCAATGGCGCGACGTGCCACCTGGCGAGCTGTATCGGCGGGGTATGGCCATCGAGCAAGCGATCGAACCGCTGTACCAGCAGGTGCGAGCGGCCTGCCCGCAAGAGGCGGATAGCGTCCTGATCGCCGGCACTGGGTTTCGTTGCGTGGGTATTCTCGATGCGCTGGAGCGCGACCTGCAACGCCCCGTCGTCTCGGCGAACCAGGCCAGCCTGTGGCATTGCCTCCGCCTGGCCGGTGTACGCACGGCGGTTGACGGTTACGGGAACCTGCTCCGTCTCTGATCGGAACAGGAACCACGCCGGTGCTACCGGACTCGCCGAGTCATGGCCCAAAACAGCAGGCAATCGCGGCTGAGCGCGACATTCTCGCGCCAAAAGCCTGTTCGAGCCAGCGTCACCCGCGTTGCGATGTGAGAGTTGGATCCGGCGCGACGCGGACCAAGGTCTTGCCGAAGTTCTCGCCACGCAGCATCTCGGCGAAGGCGGTGGGAATAACCTCCAATCCCTCGCGGATATCCTCGCGGTAGCGTAGCTCGCCGGAAGCGACCCAGGGCGACACCTCGGCCAGGAACGCGTCGTGCCAGTCCGCCGCATATTCGCCGACGGAAAGGTTCCGCACATGCACGCCGCGAGCTTCGGCGCGGGAGCGTTCCTGGGCTCTCGCATCCACCCCAGGGGCATCGCCGTAATGCGCGATCATCCCGCAGATCGTCATCCGCGCGCCCGGGTTGAACAACGGCAGCACCGCGTCAAAAACCGCCCCGCCGACATTTTCGAAATAGACGTCGATGCCGTCCGGGCAGGCAGAATTCAGGTCCTGAGGAAAACCGGGTGACAGGTGAGACACACAGGCGTCGAAGCCGAGCGCCTCCACCACATAACGGCACTTCTCCTCGCGCCCGGCGATACCCACCACGCGACAGCCCTTCAATCGCGCGAGTTGCCCGGCGATCTGACCCACGCCACCGGACGCCGCCGACACGACCGCCGTCTCACCGGGCTTCGGCTCGCATTGCAGGACCATGCCGGCATAGGCGGTCAATCCAAGCATTCCGAGGACGCCCACGGCGTGGCTGATCTTGCCACTGGCCGGATCGAGCTTGCGGGGGATCATGTAGCCCGGCCGGGGGACGCCTTCCCCCATAAGGCCGTACTCGGCCCAGCCGTTGGTGTTGAAAACGAAATCCCCGGCGGCGAGGCCTTCGATCCGGCTTTCGACGACCTGCGACACCGTGCGAGCGTGGCAGGGCGCGCCCTCCGGCTCCTCGCCGCGGCGCTTGCGGCCCCATTGATATGGATCGAGGGAGACGTAGATTGTCCGTGTGAGTGCCTGGCCGGGACCGGGCGCCGGGATCGGTGCCTCCTTGAGCGCGAAGGTGGCGTCGTCCGGCCAGGGCGGAGGGGGCCGTTTCGCGAGCGTCCAATAGCGCGAGTTCATGATGCACTCCAACAGGCAACCGCGATGCTGCCAGCCACCGCGGGCGGCGTCCACCACTGCTGCCGCCAGTACCTCTGCAGTGAGGTTTTGACGGGTTGCCTGAGCGGTTCTCATGGTTTCTCAGACTCAGTAATGCCGGGTTCGGGACCCGACGCATGGACCGGTTTGGGTGGTAAGCGGTCATTGATTCGATGTCCGGCGACGTCAACAGGACCGATACCAGTGGCTGGCCAATCCTGTTGCATGAATCAAGAATCACGCACCAAAGTTGGACCTTTGAAATCAAACGGCTTTGCCGGTGCGCAAATCAGGTGCATCGTGAAGCCATGAAAGCCGTCAAACCCGGGATCGTGGGAAGCACCGGAAAAGTCGCCTTCGCCTATTTCATCGAGCGCGGTCAGCGGGCGCGAGCATCGATCAACCGCGTGAATTCGCATGGCTTCATGCGCGGATCGGTGGTGATACCTCCGGACATCGACCTGACCGAGCCGATCGCCACCGAGCCCTTCGCCGCGGAGCACCGCGCCCTCCACGCGTGAGCGACGGCGTTCGGCTGGATGCAAGCGTGATGATCTGGCTTCGGAATGCCACGCCCCCTGCCATGTCACATCATTCCCCGCTAATCCGAACTTCCCTCGTTGAAAAAACATAAATCACTGACAAGCAACGATAATCCTCATTTCCGACCTGTTGTTACTGGCTACAACGCGATCTCCATCAGGTCGAATGCCCTGCGCTGCAC
>Ga0182018_10004291_pt1 | contig 12102 bp, 13 predicted proteins | sample 812P2MmetaG_FD_120490 | JGI IMG/M metagenome (GOLD analysis project Ga0182018, IMG submission 120490) | Permafrost microbial communities from Stordalen Mire, Sweden - 812P2M metaG | ecosystem: Environmental > Terrestrial > Soil > Wetlands > Permafrost | place: Sweden: Stordalen | collected...
AGCTAATAGGAATGACACCTTAGACGAAGAAAGTCAAGGGCCACTGGTTCCAAATGTCGCGCGAGTGGCTCAGTTTGATTAAGGAAGCGAGCCAAACGCGCGATTATTGCTTCGCAAAAAACGCGACCCGTTCGGCGCTTCGCTTGCTCAGGGCAGGCAGCTTCGCGCGGCCCGCCCAGATCCCCCGCTGCGCAAAAACGCTTTGCTCGGGACAATCCAACTGAGCCACCACCAAATTTCGAAACACCTGTACTTCCGGACCAGCAGGAGTAACTTTGGCCTTTCACGCGGTCCAGGCGGTGAATTCTTGATTTGCAGGCTTATCCGGCCAGCCTAACCCGCCTGCTTTTCCGCTAAATCGCCGATCACCGGCAGCTTATACATCTGACCCTGGTTGGCCTTAATAAGCAGGATGATCCAGACGATAAATCCCCCAAGCCCGATCAGCGGCCAAATGAATATCGTGAAAAAACCTAGAAGCGGGACATGCGCCACAATGTGCAGTCCGATCCACAGAATCCACCAGGCAACATTGAAAAAGATGCTCTGCCATGCGTGAAAGCGGACGAACCGTCTCCTGCTGTATGGCTCCACCACCAGAAAAACGATTGCCGGGATGATCGTAACGTATGCCAGCATCCCGGCTACATTATCGGCAAGTCCAGAACTGGTATTGGCGACAAGAGGTGCGGTGGGGGGTGGGGTCGCTGCCCGGCCGCTGCAGGCTGGGCATACGGTCGCACCATCGGCAATCTGTGCGCCACACATATTGCAAAACGCCATGGGAGTCTCCTCCCTTTCTGTTGGTGGCCGCGCGAATACGTCCGGGCGACGTTGCGGCAAAGTAACAGAAAAAGACCGGTGAAGCAATCAAGATTTTGGCCTTACGTAAGCCTAAACTGCGGCCGCCAGCTGATCGGCAAACTTACCTACTAGCGGTAGCTTGAACCGCTCGCCTTGCAGGGCTTTGATCACCAGCACCAGCCAAATCACGAAGAATCCGAGGCCGATTACGATGGAGAAGAGCACGACCAGCAATGGTCCCATCAATGGGACGAAGAAGAGCACAAAACCCGCCAACTTGAGTACAGTGCCCGTCACCAACGCAGCCAGCCATAGTCCTATGCACTGAAACGAATGAAAACGCACGAAGTGGTTCTTGTGATAGGGCTCGACCAACAGAAAAATGATCGCCGGGATGATGGTGAAATAGGCCAGACCGCCCGCCAGAGCCTGTGGCAGCGCTCCTACGTTGCCTTGCACACGCTCGACGGGCTGCAACGCGAGGCCACAGCCGGGACAGAACTCAGCTGTATCGGGCATGCTGGCGGCACACTGAGGACACGATAAGGACATGCGTTAGAGTAACTCTCCGCCGAGAACCTTACCAGACCAGGCGGTATCAACGGAGACTCGAACTGCTCAGCAAATCCGACTGAGCTCCGCAGCCGTCTTCCGATTCTCCGTCCAGACGAGGGTGGAGTTATAGAGTGTCCAGCGATTCGCTCACCAATCGCTCCGCAAAGTCCGATATAATTCCTCGACTAACAATAATGGATTTCGATCAACTGATTACTTTTCTGGAAGTTGCCCGGCAACGCAGCTTCTCTCGCGCCGGCGAGAAAGTTTTCCGTTCGCAATCGGCTGTCAGCGCCCAGATTCGCCAGCTTGAACAGGAATACGGCGACCGACTCCTCGACCGCTCCGGCAAAACTGTCAAGCTCACTCCGGCCGGTCAAATTTTTTACGAATACGCCCTGCGGCTGAAGACTCTTCGCGACGAATCCCTGGTAGCGGTTGCCGACCACGGCCAGACGCCGCGTGGAACGCTCATGGTAGGCGCCAACGAAGCCACTTGCCTCTACGTTCTGCCCGAGGTCTTTGGCGAGTACTGCCGCCATTATCCCGATGTGCAGATCAGCATCTACCGCAATTTCACCTACAAGATCGTCGAAAAGCTGGAGAATGGTTCTCTCGACGTGGGGATTCTCAGCCTGCCGGTGCAATCCCCCAGTCTGAAGATTCAGCCTATCTTCCGCGATCGATTGATGTTGATGGTGAGCCCCAAGAATCCTCTTGCTAAGATGAAGTCGGCACACATCAGCGAAGTTGTGAAGTACCCCTTGCTGCTTCCGAAGACTGGCCACACGCGCAGGCTCCTGGACAAGCTTTTTCGCGAATACAACTCCGAACTGAAGGTCAGGATGGAACTGCCGAGTATTGGGATGATCAAAAGTTTTGTGGCGGCTGATCTGGGTATATCCCTGATCAGCGCGTCGTTTGCGCGCGACGAGGTAGCGGCCGGGCGGGTGAAACTGATTGAACTGGAAGGTGCGGAGTTATGGCGCGAACTGGGTCTCGCCTATCGCCGGGATCGAACTCTCTCCGTCGCCGCCAAAGCGTTCATCACGGTTTCGCGGCAACTTGCGACTCCTTCCAAGAAAATGGATGGCTCTCACCCATAGCTCTAAGCGGCTTTGATCCCTCGGCCTTTCACGCTATGGATCACCGTCGCGGGAAGCTGCAAAACCCGTACCATCGAGTTGCGCTTGGTTCTGACGCGGATGGCAATGCCATCGTCCTCAGGAAACGGATCTGAAATGACTTCGAATTCCTCACCGTAGAGCCGGATCTGGCCGTTAACCGCATAGCCCAGATGCTTCACGTAGTCACACATATCCACAGCAGTGGCAGAATCAAAATTGCGGGTCATAATATCACTGATTATAATCCTCGGACCCGCCCTTCGGCCCCTGCTGCTGCGCCGGGGTCGGTTTATTGCCCGAGCGTACAATTCAAAAGACGCTTGGGGCATCCTGCCTGTCATCCTGGACTTCCGCTAGTGTTGGAGCTTGCCATAATATCCTCGCGAGGAATAACTTCGCTAGTCACTTCGATCGGCGAAAGGATCGCGTAACGTGTTGCAAAACGAGAAAGCCGGTTACAACCGTTTCCTCCTGCTCGTAGCAGGGCTGGGTGGTTTGCTTTACGGCGTGGATGTCGGCATCATCGCCGGCGCACTCCCCTACCTGGAAGCCACTTCCGGATTGAATGCTGGCCAACTTTCGATCGTCGTAGCGGCCGTGCTCCTGGGCAGCGTCATCTCGACTCTATTCGCCGGCACGCTCGCGGACTGGATGGGACGCAAGCTTCTGATGACGCTGAGTGGGGTGACGTTCGTCATGAGCATTCCTGTGATTGCGCTGGCGCACGGCTATGAACCGCTGGTTCTGGGACGCCTGCTGCAAGGCGTCAGTGCCGGCCTGATTGGGGTCGTGGTCCCGCTCTATCTTGCGGAGTGCCTCTCCGCGACGAATCGCGGAAAGGGCACGGGCATCTTCCAGTGGCTGCTCACGCTGGGGATCGTGACCGCTGCGATCGTCGGAATGTTTTTCAGCATTCGCGTCGAAGAGGTGGCAAAACTTGGCGATGCCGCCCGACTGTTCGCTTTCAAAGACACGGCATGGCGCAGCATTTTCTGGGTCTCGCTGCCTCCCGGTGTTCTGTTCGTAATCGGCAGCTTGGTCGTCGCGGAGTCGCCACGCTGGCTGTTTCGGCGTGGCCAACGCGATGCCGCTTACGCGGCGCTCCTTCGTTCCCGCAGCACGCAGCAGGCCGATCTCGAACTGGCGGAAATGGAACAATCGACCACTGCGGAAAAGACCAATACCTCTACCGGGGCGAAGGTGAAGGAGTCTCTTCTTCGCCGCAAGTATGTGATCCCATTTGTGCTGGCCTGCGTGATTCTCGCGTGCAACCAAGCCACCGGCGTGAACTCCATCATTGGTTATAACGCCAACATTCTTTTGCAAAGCGGGCTTTCCGATGTTCAGGCTCACTGGGGATACGTTCTGTTCACGGTGGTGAATTTTGTGATGACCATTGGCGGCATCATGCTAGTGGATCGCAAGGGACGCAAATTCCTGCTATCGATCGGAAGCGCCGGCATCATCCTGTCGCTTCTCTGCACCGGCGCGCTTTTCCGGCGAACTGAATTCCTGCGCGTGGATTCTCATGCTGCGGTTCAACCCATGGTTAGTACCGATCAGACGCTCGCGCTGCGTTACGACCAGAAGACCGCCGATTATCTCCTGGCAGCGGCAGGCGTGGTTAGCGACAAACTCATGGCGCGGCCCACCTCGCTGATCATCATTTATTCCTGCGGAGATTTTCAAGCTGCCACCAAGGTAGTCCGCTCCGACGACCTGGCTGCGAAGCCCATCGAGATCACGCGCGAGAGCTGCCTGCCCGCCAACAAGGTGCTGGCTTTCTTCTCCAACCCATTCAGCAATCTCGATGCATCACGACAGGCTCCATTAAGAATCGACAATGCCCTGATCAGCCCTGTGCCCAGCACTCGAAATGGATGGATGGTAGCCATTACGCTCTTCGTCTTCATGGCGTTTTTCGCGATTGGCCCCGGGGTCTGCGTATGGCTTGCCCTCTCAGAGTTGATGCCGACTCGCATTCGTTCCAATGGCATGAGCATCGCGCTGCTGATTAATCAGGCAGTCTCAACCGGCATCGCGGCCACCTTTTTGCCTACCGTCGGCAAGTACGGCTACTCGACGATGTTCTTTGCCTTCGCCGCGTGCACGGTCATCTACTTCCTCACGGCTGCTTTTTTCCTTCCCGAAACGAAGGGGAAAACGCTGGAAGAGATCGAAGCGCATTTTGAAGGAGTAAATAAAAAGTCAGGGCTCGCGACCGCGTGAACATGGTTTCCTTCCTTAGACGTTGAACCGCGCGGACGGCACTCTAGTGGGGCCTGTATGGCACTTGGGTGCCATTTACCAAACCTGTCCCGTACCCTATGCTCCAAATTGAGCAGCACTTGGGGGAGGGCTGATCAACAGACGCCCAAGACTCAAACTAGAGTCTGGGGCGTTTTGTTTTGCGCTGAATTTGCTCCGGTCCGATTCCGCTCGACCTGCACTTTTGCCTGCAACAGCCTGGAAAATCGCTGGTTTGCCTGGTTCCGCTCACGAAGAGGATCCTAACTCCTTTGGCATTAGCCGCTTGCCGGGAAGCTATTACCACCGTAAACTTTCACTACCTTACCCGGGACCGATGAACCCGATCAACCGAAGGAGTGCCGGCCAACGGCGCGCATCCAAAATCTTATGAAACCGCGGCTTCCCTTCCACGCTGCCAGTGTTCTGTTTCTTGCCACATTCTCTTTCACTCAATGGGCCTTCGCCGATGCGGTTCGCGGAACGCTCGTACACGAAGAAACCATCCGCGTGGCGCCTAGTGCGGACGCCGCCAGAGTAGGCGATGCTAATCGCGGCAACGAACTCATCATCATCGACACCAGCCGTGACTGGGTCCATGTGGAAGCGATTCTCCGCCCGCCCAGCAACGAAGAAGGCGCAACCGAAGACGAAGCGGAGGGCAAGGCCATCACCGGCTGGGTTCTAAAACAAGGGTTGGTCACCAGTACCACTCAGGATGGCGACAGGATCATCTTCGGCGAGGCCGCCGACTCCGAAGACCAGGCCAGTCGCCGCCGTGGACGCCGTGACGCCGCTCAAGATGCGATGCGGCTTTACTACCGCGTCTACGATCTGATGCCCGCATCGCCCCTGGCGGCCGAAGCGCTTTACCGCGCCGCAGATATACGCTGGCAAATGGAGCGAGCCGACGTCATGACACGCCCTTCCGCGCGCGAACGCGAATCCTACATGCGCGGCCAGATGAAAGAAGATTGGATGAAGTTGGTCATCAAGAAATATCCCACGACAAAATGGGCCGACCTCGCTGCTTTTCGGCTGCTCGAGAACAAATTGTGTGGAGACTGGGAAGGCCTGTCGAAATGTCCCGACAAAGAAGCGGAAATCTATGAGAGATATGCGAACGAGCATCCACAATCTCCGGCCGCCGCGGAAGCCCTGTACAACGCCACCTGGCGCCGCGCTGCGCTCATCGAGATTTACAAGAACGAACCCAATCAGAAAAAATCCGCCGAATCGAAAGATCGCGCTTTATCGCTGGCCCAGAAGCTGGTCACGCAATTCGGACAAAGCGATTGGGGCTACCGTACGCAGCGCTTAATTTTCTACATTCAACAAGGCATCGCAACCTATGGAAACGCCAGTGATTTCTGAGCGTTATCGGGCCGTGCTTTCGACCTTCGCGATGCCGGCGAGTGCATTCCTTCCGTTAACAAGGGCTCGCATTTTTTCTGCGATACTGTTCCATTCTTTGGGAGCATAACTTTGGGAGCATAAAATTTCGGAGGACGATTGAACGACTACCTACTGTCTTTGCTGCTCGGGATTGTGGAAGGCTTGACGGAGTTTCTGCCGGTCAGCTCTACGGCGCATCTCCGGATCTCCGAGGCTTTGCTGCATATTAGTCTCTCCGACGGTTACTGGAAGATGTACACGATCGTAATCCAGCTGGGAGCGATTCTGTGTTTGCCGGTGTATTTCCGGGAGCGCATCGCGAAGCTCATATCGACCTTCCCTCGCGGCGAACGCGGAGACCGCACCGCGCTCACGCATCCTCTCGGGCTTACGCTTGTGGCTTTCACAGTCACGGCGATTCCAGCTTTTCTGCTTACCAAGGTTATCGGTAAGCATCTCGAAAGCCTCACCATCATGGGCTCTGCCCTGCTGGTGGGTGGAATTGTCATGTGGATCGTAGACGCCGTCAATGCGAAGTCGGAAGCCGCAGGTCCATCGGGTGAAGGAAGCCGCATACACACCTGGAAAATGGAAACCATGTCGCTGGCGCAAGCGGTTTGGATTGGGGCATGCCAGATCCTGTCGGCAGTTTTTCCGGGAACGTCGCGCTCGATGTCTACGATTGCAGCCGGGCAGATTGCGGGAATGTCGCGAGCTTCAGCGCTTGAATTTTCATTCTTTCTTTCCATTCCGACGATGGTGGTGGCAACGTGCTACGACTTGCTGAAATCCCTGCGCGGTAAGGGAGCGAATCCCATCGGGGTTTCGCAGATCGATGCTCATGGATGGATTGTGCTGGCCATCGGCTTCGTAGTTTCCTTCATCGTTGCTTATGCCTCCGTGGCCTGGTTCATGGCCTACGTGCGCAAGCACGGCTTCGTACCGTTTGCCGTCTACCGAATCATTGTCGGAACGCTGGTGTTGGTTTTTGCGTCAAGGTTGGCGGGATGAGTTGCCTCTGCGAGGAAGCGTATCGGGCGCGGTATTCTAGCGGGAAGCCAACTGTACACTCCTCACGCATTCCGCCATTGCCGCCGCGTCTCCTTCTTGGCATAATGATGAGGCTCTGGCCGATTTGCGGCACAGGACATTGCTCTCCTGTGTACTGAACGGCCCACATGCATTTTCTGGAAAGCATTTTTGTTCCCACGGGCAACCGGCGGCTGAATGAGCTGGTCGGTTTTCTGTTGTGCGTCTCCGCGCTCCTCCTTTTCCTCGCTTTGGCTTCCTATTCGCCGCTCGATCCTTCCCTGAACAGTGCCTCGGCCCTTACCGGAACTCACGCGGCCCGCAACTGGATCGGTGTGGTCGGAGCACTGATCTCGGACCTCACGTTGCAGCTTTATGGCATTGGAGCGTTTCTCCTGCCCATCTTTCCTGCCATGCTCGGTCTACGCTGGTTTGCGTCGCGCAAGGTCCAGTCTCCGATCGCAAAAAGCCTGGGAGCAATCTGGCTGGCGATCTTCGTTCCCGCGCTGCTGGCGCTATTACCGGGCGATACCCGCTGGCTGCATGTGATTCCCCTCGAAGGGCTTCTGGGACGGGTTGTGGGGGATGTGCTCATCCATTACTTGAACCTGGCAGGCGCCTATATTGTGTGCGCCAGCGTGCTGGCCGTCGCAGTTTATCTCTCGACCGCATTCTCATTTTCATCGATTCGACTCTGGATTCCGACGCGCTTTGCATTCTTGACCGCGCTCTGGAATCGGTATCTGGACTGGCAGGAAGAGCGGGCCAAAAAGCGGCAACAGAAAGAACTGGAGAAGCGCCGGGTTTCGAAACCACAAATGAAGACGCAGTTAATTTTCCAGCGCCAGACCGCGGTCGCAGCTCCAACTGTGCCGCCCAGAATTGCGCCGGAAGCTCGCCGTACCGGCATCGAGCGGACATTTGATCCCGAGCCCGAGGAACTGGCAACCAACCCGCTCGCTTCTACCGGCGGAATTGTACCTGAGTCTTTCACCGCGATCGAATCTGCAGTTGATCCAGAGGTGACGCAGCGCGCCGACAGCGATCACAAAGCCAAGACGACGCTGCCGAAAATCGCAGGGGGATACAAGTTGCCGTCCAGCAGTCTGCTGCAGCGCCCCGACGAGCAGCAGGCTGTCGACGCCGATGAACTCAAGGTTCTGGCGCAGGTGCTCACAGAAAAATACGCCGAGTTTGAGGTGCATGGGCAGATCACACAGATCAATCCCGGCCCCGTAGTTACCACGTTCGAATTCAAGCCCGACGCTGGAATCAAGTACAGCCGCATCACCAACCTCACCGATGATCTCTGCCTGGCGCTGAAAGCGGAAAGTATTTTGATCGAGCGCATGGCCGGCAAATCGACAGTCGGCATTCAGGTGCCAAACCGCGAGCGGGAGATTATCTGGCTGCGAGAGAACATCGAGTCACAGGAATTCATGGGGACAAAGTCGAAGCTCACGATGGCCCTGGGCAAGGACATCAACGGCCGCATCGTGGTAGCCGACCTAGCGGGAATGCCTCATTTGCTAATCGCCGGCTCAACTGGCGCGGGTAAGAGCGTGGCCATCAATGCCTTCATCATGTCGATTTTGTACAAGGCGACGCCGGAGCAGGTGCGCCTGATTCTGGTCGATCCGAAACGGCTGGAACTGGGCAATTATGAAGGCGTGCCGCATTTATATACGCCGATCATCACCGAGCCCAAGCTGGCGGCGAATGCCCTGCGCAATGCCGTGCGCGAAATGGAACGCCGGTTGAAGCTGCTGGCTGCGAAGGGCGTGCGCAATATCGATCAGTACAACCGCCTCTTTGATAACGGCGGTACACCAAGCTTGTTCGAGGAAGATTCCGATGACAAGCCGATTCCCTACATCGTAATCATCATTGACGAATTGGCCGACCTGATGATGCTCGATTCCAGCAATGTTGAGGAGTCGATTACGCGCTTGGCACAGATGGCGCGAGCCGTGGGTATTCATCTGGTCTTGGCCACGCAGCGTCCCTCGGTCGACGTGATCACCGGACTGATCAAGGCGAACTTCCCGGCGCGAATCTCGTTCCGCGTGGCAACCAAGGTGGATTCGCGAACGATTCTTGACGCGAATGGCGCGGAAGCGCTGCTAGGCAAGGGCGACATGCTTTACCTGCCCTCAGGATCAGCGCGAGTGCACCGCCTGCATGCACCGCTGGTCACGGAGAAAGAAATCGCTGCCGTGGTGGAATTCTGGAAGCAGCAAGGCTCGGCCGAATATCAGCAGCAATTCTTGGAAGCACCGAAAGAAGAACGCGAAGCCGGAAGCGGAGCGGGTGGCGGCGACGGATCGGGAGGAAGCGGAGAAGACGATCCTCTGTATCAGGATGCCGTGAAGCTGGTGGTGGAGTTTGGAAAAGCCTCCACTTCCCTGCTGCAGCGCAGGCTCCGCATTGGTTACGGCCGCGCCGCGCATCTCATCGATTTGATGGAGCAGGACGGCATCGTGGGTGCAGCGGACGGTCCCAAACCGCGCGAGGTGCTCAAGCGTCCCGACTGGATTTCCGAGATCGAAGAGACGATGCGATAGCTCAGTTCTGCTCCGAAGAACTGCTAATGGCGAAACGTAATCTCCGAGTATTGAAATGGCTGCAGACCGTCCCCGCGATTGCAGTTTGCACGAACTGCAACGCGAGTTCAAAGTCCCCCTGGCAGCCTTGAAGCGCGTGGCGGATGCCCAGGAAGACCTGAGAGTTCAATTTGCCGAGCACCAATGTCCGAAAAATCAGCCGGACAAATCAGCTTGTTAACTTTTGGTCTGGGTTTTAGCCTCTCCGTGGCTCACAGCCAGACGCTTCTCTCGAGAGCCACAAAAAGTCGATCAATTTCGCTCACGAGTTCGAGAAGCTTTTTCGGATCTTGTTCGATGGCGGCCCGTTCGCAGAGGGACATCCACGTCTCTCCGATCCGTAGTTTCTCATTCAAGGCGATTCTCAGTTCGGGGAGGATCGGTTCTATCTGACCTGGATCCGTCGCGGACATGGCCTTGGATGCGGCTTGCAGGATTCGAAGACATGCAACGTAAGATGCCGAAGGCCCAAGGGCATCCGTGCAGGAAATCCTGTAATAATGTGCTCGCCGTGCACCATTTAGCGCACGGCGATCTCACATTGCAAACACATTTACAGCGCGGAAATCTACTGGAAGCAACCGGAGGTTGCTGTAAGAACATCCCTAACGGTGATGCCGCTCTTCGGGACGTGCAGGTCCCGTGCGTGCGGCGCGGCGCTCCTCGGCACTGCGCGGGATTAATCGATGACTTTCCGCACGGTGGACGCCATCCCAACGACGTACTTCCGCGCCGTAAGGATGGGCATAGATTCCACGATTGGCCCAGGTGCGTCCCCAAGGAGCGTTGTTGATGAAAACGGCGTGCGCACCCCAATCGAACCGAGTGTAGCCCCATCCCCAGGGCCGAAATGCAACGCCCAGGCTCACACCGAAGCCAAAACCGATTGCACCGCCGACAAAGAATCCCGGTCGAGGGGGACCAAAAACCAGCAGCGGATCGTACACAGATACGGGAATAAACGCCGGAGTGACCGGATCGATTTCGATGTACGGACCGCCACTCACGACGATCCGGTCGTTGCTGCGCAGATAGCCGTAATCCTTTGCCTTTTGACGCATGCGCTGTACGGCGTCCATGACGTCCTGACGCTGCGCGAGAAAAGCATTGCCCAGGTCGGTTGTCCAGTTCATGTCCGATGCCACCGTATCCAGGACAGAGGGAAATGGCAGCAGCGCCTGCACGCTGGGATCCCAAGGGAGATGATCGTCGCTAATGGCGCGAGCTAATTCGTCTCCCTGCAAGTAATGGTGTTCATCGGCCCATTTGGCAGCGTCGGGAATCTGATCGGGAAAAGTCGTGGCCGCGAAACCTGAGCTAGAAGCGGGTCGGGGTAGAGCGCAACTCGTGACACGAGCTTGTCGAGCTGGTCGGGGGAATAAGAAGGCGGCGCCGGCTGTTGCTCTGGCGGTGGGGCTTGAGCTGGCGGCTCGCCTGGAGACTGGGCATGTAACGGAACACCCGACAGTTGCACCATCAATGCTAGAAGCAGCAGAACAATGGTCAATTTTGTAGTCTGTTTCAAATCTCGCATCGCTTCTCCTTTGACGTTCCTCGCTTCGTCATTTACTAATGATTAGATTATTGATTATCGGTGTAGATGGTTTTCAGCGTGTATTGTTTTGTAAAAACGAAGGAGATCGCATGCGGGGAAGTGTCTCCGGGGCCGGCGAGCTGGAAGGGAAACAGAACTAATAAAAGACGAATCGCGAACCTAGCGAATCTCGGGTTTGCGCCAGGAACGAAGGTTAACCGCGTAAAGTGCAATACAAAATAGATTCGCCGGAATGAAGCCAAATTGAGAGGTGCGGAAGCCGATTAGACACAGGATGACGCTATTAACGGCGGCCAGGACCCAACCCTCCCAGCAACGCCGTCCCACTAAGATCGTGGACCCAATGGTAAGAATGCAGGACAAATAATCGAGGCGAAGCGGCACCAAACTCTCCTTGAAAAATTGAGTATGCAGCAAATGCCGGTGGGTGTTAAGTGATTCTTGTCACAAAGGGGGTAACGAAAGTGACCGTCCATATGGTTATTGGGTAACTCGGATAAGATCCTCAAACAGGAGTTGAACCATGAAAGTATCTACTGAATACTTGAGGTTTCATACCAAAACCCATCGGGCATACGTGCACATAACGCCCCAGGTGGAGGAAATTGTTCGCCAGAGCGGCGTCAAGGAGGGAATGGTGCTGGTCTCCGCCATGCATATTACGGCGGGCATTTATGTGAACGATAACGAGAGCGGGCTTATCGAAGATATCGATCAGTGGCTGGAACACCTGGCGCCATTCCGCAAGAACTATAGGCATCACGAAACCGGCGAGGACAACGGCGAC
>Ga0182018_10004292_pt1 | contig 12101 bp, 10 predicted proteins | sample 812P2MmetaG_FD_120490 | JGI IMG/M metagenome (GOLD analysis project Ga0182018, IMG submission 120490) | Permafrost microbial communities from Stordalen Mire, Sweden - 812P2M metaG | ecosystem: Environmental > Terrestrial > Soil > Wetlands > Permafrost | place: Sweden: Stordalen | collected...
AGCACGCCGCCAATCTGCGCCGCCGCGCTCAGATGCACGCGCTTGCCGATCTGAGCGCAGCTGCCCACCAGCGCGTGCGAGTCCACCATGGTTCCCTCGTCCACGTAGGCACCAGCGTTCACATACATCGGCGGCATGCACACCACGCTCCGCGCCACGTAAGCGCCGGCACGAATCGACGAGCCGCCGGGAACAATTCGCACGCCATCTCCCGGGCCAAACCGTCGGGTGGGGTAAGTATTCTTGTCGACAAATGAAAGACCCTCGCCGGGCATTGCCTCGAGCACGCCGATCCGGAAGCCCAGCAGAATTCCCTGCTTCACCCACGCATTTACGCGCCACCCTGTTGCCGACGACGCATCCGGTTCGGCGGCGCGCGCTTCTCCGGCTTCCAGCGCTGCGCGGAGCGATAGAAACACTTCTCTTGCGGCTGGATCGCTTGCGGCGGCAGCGCCGGCGGCAAAGTGTCGCTCGACTGCCAGCTTGAGTTCGGTCAGGCTCATGATGCTTTGAGTCTATCGAACTCGAGCGGACCCACAGAGGCGAATGTGAGCTTCGACCGGCCTGGACTTATGGCGCAATCTGCGCTGACATCCACGGCAGCATATGCGCGCTTATCCGCTGCTGCATGTGGCTGGTGTGGTTGCCCTGGAAGACCTCGAGCGTATTCGAGATCCCCGCCTGCGTCAGGCGCTCCGCCGTCTCCTCGGCGCCGATCACGATGTGCGTGAAGTTCTCCTGCGCCCCAAACTCGATGACGATCCCCTTCAGCTTCGCAATTCTCGGCAACAGCGGCGCCACCATGTTCGCCGGCATGTTTTCGGCGATCCGCGCATACGCTTGAGGATCGGTCTTCATCTCACCCTTCTCCATCACGAACGGCATGTCTCCAAGAGTTTTCTTGTCCGAGTCAGGGGCGAGTGCGGCAGCCATTGCAGATTCCGCCGCAACCAGGAATCGCCCATTCTTGAGCGCAGCCGGAACATCGTCGGGCGACTTCAGAGCCGCGGCCTCCACCCACTCCGGCCGGTTCGGTCCCATGTCCCCCACAAGGTCGGTGCAACATGGGCTCATCGCATAGATCGAGCCGAATACATCCGGATGCCGGAACCCCAGTGTCAGTGCACCATAGCCGCCCATCGAGTGGCCGGCCAGCCCACGATGCTCTGCACTAGCCAGCGTCCGATAATGGCTGTCCACATATCCCACCACGTCCTTGACGATGTAGTCCTCCCAGTTACCCAACGTGCTGGAGTTGGCATAAAACGCGCCGCGATATTTGTTTGAGCCATTGGGCAGCACCACGATCATCGGCTTCACCGTGCCGGCCGCGATGTCCTTATCCATCGCAGTGCGAAGGCGCTCGGCATTGACGTGGGTCGCCGGCTCGCCCCCATAGCCGTGCAGAAAAAAGAGCACCGGGAATCGCCGCTCGGTGTCGTTCGCATAGGCTTCGGGTAGATAAATTGATACGGGCTGGTCGGCCGGGTCGCCCAGCAGATTATTCTCAAGCCCAGCCGAGTGAACCGTCACATCCACAATCTGCGACTGCGCAAGGGCCATTGAGCAGGGAAGCGCAAGGGCGAGTGCGAAGGCAAGTGCAAGACGAGTAGGATCTGTGCGAGGACCGGCTGGATGAATCATCGGGTGAGATCCCTTTCACGAGCAAGCGCGCTTCATTCACCCGAATCATACAACGGTTGGCGCGCGAACGAGCCGGACCTGGATTCGGGTCCAGAGAATCAGACCTGCGGAATTGGGCGCACAAAAAAGGAGGAGCCGAAGCTCCTCCCCAGTGCTCTCTGTTTGGCTCCCCAGTTCAACAGTGAGCGAAGCTTTCCAACGCCTGGCGGCTAGGAATCACCAGTGTTGAGCCGTGGAACGAAACCAGGCGGCGCGTCTTGAAAAGGGTCAGCGTCCGAGTGACTGTTTCGCGCGAGGCTCCGATGAACTCGCCAATCTCCTCGTGGGTCAACGAGAAGCGAAAGCGCGTTCCTTCCGCGGTTGCCTGTCCACCTTCGCTCCACTCGAGCAGCAGGCGGGCCAGCTTTTCGGGCACAGAAGCAGCGAGTCCAAGAGTCCGGAGTTGTTCGCAGGCCATCGTCAGCTGGCGGCCAAGCTCCTGCGTCATGGCCTGGTAGGCATCGGCATGGCGCATCAGAAAACCCTGCAGCTCGCGCTGGCCAAGATGGACCAACTTGCATGGATACTGGGTCTCAGCAGTCATCAGGTACTCTTTTCCAAAGAGCGCCGAGGCGAGGCCCAGAATCTCTCCTTTGCGGGCAATGCTCAGATTCAGCCGCCGGCCGTCTGCGGAGTTGATTGAGAGCTTGACCTCGCCTTCGAGCACGAAATAGATGCCCTGGGCATGGTCGCGTTCCATGAAGAGAAGATTCCCGGCTGGATAAGAAGTAGGGCAGAGAAGCGAGCCGAGATCATCGAGTGCCTCGGCCGAGAAGTGGCCGGAGAACTGGCTCGCCCAGGACTTGACTGCACCTTTCGAGTTCAGTGAGTTCTGGCTCTTCTGGTTAGTGATGGCTTGCGTTTCCATGTCCTGTCTCCTCATCCGCATTGGGTTGTTCTGAAAGATTTGTTGACCTTGTTTTCAAGCAATATCTGAAGTTGGATTCGAGCGAATTTCCTCGGCGAGGTAATCGCTCCACGCTGTTTTGGCTACGATCTCCGCGCCAGACTGGGCGTAGATCTCGCGCAATACCCGCTTGCCGGAATCGTCCGCGAAGGTGACTCCGCGCAAATCGAGTTGGAGCTTTTTTTCAGCAACTCGAGGTGCCACGGCCTTCCATGCGCCGGCAAGTTCGTCGACCCAGGGCCCCGCGACGCGCCCTTCCAGCCTGATTGCCACAACCTGTTCGTCTTCGCTGGTTGAGATACGCAACATCAAGTTCGCCCGTCCTTATGCTTGCACTGGACAAATGCAAGCGGCGTGCCAAAGTTGGCCGCAAGAAGACAATGTGCGCTTAGGAATTGAATTGGAAGAAGTTAGCTCGGGATCGATCGGGAAGGCGGGAGTGCGGTGACGAGCCAGGTGACGAAGGGACGATGACGATATAGCGTCACTGCGACTTCATATAGTCACTTCGCTCGATGCCGAGCTTCTTCAACTTGTAGTTCAGCGTGGTGCGTTTCAGGCCAAGCCGCGCTGCCGCGCCATCGTCTCCGCCAATTTGTCCGCCCGACTCGCGAAGCACGCGCAAAATGTGTTCGCGCTCCGCGGCCTCGAGAGTGGGGCTCTCGGTCTCCTGGGCCGCAGGCGAGCTCTCCGGCATCTCCAGCTCCGCAAGAGGCGCGTAGAGTACAGGCCCGCGCGTAAGAATCACTGCGCGCTCCAGAAAGTTCTCCAGCTCGCGGATATTGCCCGGCCAGGACCAGTGCGTCAGAGCTTTCATTGTCGCTTCCGGAATGGTCTCGATCACCTTGCCCATTCGCCGGCTGTGCGTGTCGACAAAATGGCGCACCAGCACGGGAATATCGGCCTCGCGCTCGCGCAGCGGCGGTGAAAAAACAGGAAAGACCTTCAGCCGGTAATAGAGATCGCTGCGAAACTGCTTCTCTTGGACCATCGTGGCCAGGTCCCGGTTGGTGGCCGCGATCAAGCGGACGTCGACCTGGATCGGCCGGGTGCCGCCGATGCGCTCAATTTCGCGCTCCTGAAGGGCGCGGAGCAGCTTCGGCTGCAGGTCCAACGGCAGTTCGCCCACTTCGTCAAGAAACAGCGTTCCCTCATGGGCCAGCTCCAGGCGGCCAATCTTGCGCGCGATCGCGCCCGTAAACGCGCCTTTCTCATGGCCGAACAGTTCGCTCTCCACCAGGCCGGCGGGAATCGCAGCGCAGTTGAGCTTGATAAACGTGCTGTCTTTGCGAGGGCTCAACCGGTGGATCGCGCGGGCCAGCAACTCTTTGCCCGTGCCAGTCTCTCCCTGGATCAGTACAGTCGCCGTGGTTGGCGCAACCGTCTCAATCTGCTTGAGCACATACTTCAGTCCCGTGCTCTCGCCCACGATGTCCTCAAAGTGGTGCTCGAGGCTGATCTCCTGCTCAAGGTATTTCTTTTCCTGGCGCAACTTGTCCTGTCGTTCGGCAATGCGCCGGAAGGCGATTGCGTTATCCATGGCCATGGCCACCTGAACCGCAATCCGGGCCAGGATATTCGCCTCCTCTTGCGAGAATCCGCCCTCAAGCCGGCTGAGGACGCCCAGGGTTCCAATGGAGTTGCCGTGGTGCAACAACGGCACCCAGCATCCCGACTGCATTCCCAGCCGGGTCAGGGATTTTCTGGTCTCCGGAGCATTCGCAACATCCGACAACCGCTGCAACAGCACCGGTTCCCCGGAACGAAAGACTTGACCGGATATCGTTCCCTCGATCGGGGTGTGCCCATCCTTGGAGAAGATTCCCGGGTCTTCCGGTCCCAGAAACTGCACCGCCAGGTCGCCTGCCGCCGGGTCATAGAGCGCGAGGGCAGCCATGTCGTGAGGAACTACTTCGTGGATACTGGCCGAAATCGCCGCCAGCAGCTTTCCGATGTCCAGGTGGGTCATCAGCGCGGTGCTCAACTGGAGCATCACCGCTTCTTCGGCACGCTTGCGATCGGTGAAGTCGCGGGTTACTTTGGCGTACCCGGTCACCGTGCCGGTTGAATCTCGAACGGACGAGACCACGATATTGGCCCAGAAGCGCGAGCCGTCTTTGCGCACCCGCCAGCCCTCTTCTTCGATGCGGCCGCGCTCGGCAGCCAGGCGCAGCAGCTCGGCCGGGCGTCCGCGATCGATATCCGGCTGCGTGAAGAACCGCGAGAAGTGCAGGCCGAGAATCTCGTCGGCGGAGTAGCCCTTGATTCGCTCTGCTCCCGGGTTCCACGTGGTCACATAGCCTTCTGGATCGAGCAGATAGATTCCGTGGTCGCGTACGGCGTCAACGATGGAGCGAAGCTGAAGATCGAGCAGGTGCGAGGCATCGAGTGTCGCCTTCTGCTCGGTTACGTCGCGCACGAAGCTCAGCGTTACCCGGCCTGCGGGAGTCTCGATCGGCTTGAGCATGATGTCGACGGGAAATTCGGATTGGTCTTTGCGGAGACCGAAAAGGTTTAGACTCGCGCCCATCTGCCGCGCGCGGGGATGGGCCTCGAAGTTTTCGCGATGGGCAGGATGAGTGGAATGGTAGCGAGAGGGGATCAGGAACTCAATTGGCTTGCCAATCAGTTCGGCCTCAGTGTGACCGAACAACTCGACCGCGCGCGGGTTCGCCCCACGGATCACGCCACGGTTGTCCGTGACAAAGATCGCATCTGGAGAAACCTCGAAAAGATTCTCCAACCCGAATTCAGCATGCGGGGCCCGGGCATGCACGACGGATTTTATGGCGTCCTGCTCAGGGGAATCAGGCGGGCGCATCAATTACTCCAAACGAAAGTCTCGTGCGAGTTTTTACTGGACCTGGTGTCATTAGACCCAGAGTTAAACTCCAGTGTCAATCGCACTCTTGAGCGTCCGTTTCAGGCAATCCCAAAGCGGCACTTCGCCAAGACTGCCTTCCCTCGAATGGTTGAGCTAGACTCGGTGCCTGAAAGCTCCCCCCGGAGCTCCCAACAGGTCACGGAAACCCCAGTTGATTCCTGTTGCTCTGAATGGGCATCCTATCTGACATGGCATCGGGTCCTGGCGATCGCCCAGGTGGGGTTTCGATGCACCGCCGCCCGCCCCCGCCGGGCAAGTGAGCGTTTTGGAGGTCAATCTGCAGATGGGGACGAAGCTGGCGACCACGACAGAGCAGAGAAGCGCGCAGAGGCGATTCCGCCTTGCCATGGTTGGTTGCGCGATCGCGCTCATCCTCCTGCCGTTCTCATTTCGCGCCGAGCGGCATCTGGAGACAACGTCGCAGATAGAATCGGGCGAGGCAGCCCAGGTTGATCGCGAACTCGCCACCCGCTTCCAATCCCCCTACACAAACCGCCTGGTTCTCGTCTTCACCGGCTTGCCCGAGCCCTATGAGAGCGGCCGCAACCAGGCCATCGACTTCATCGAGCAGTCCCTCCGCTCCGAGCCTGGTGTAAGCGTGGTGACCTCGGAGCTCGACTGGTCCGATCCGCTCTTTGGCGGAAGCGGCAGCGGCGGACTCATGCTCATTGGCCTCGATACCCAGGGCGCTGATCTTGAGTTGCTGCTCGCCAGGCTCCGCGCACGCTGCAGCTGGCTTCAGACGCAACTTCACGCCCAGTATCCCGCGCTTAGTCTCGAGATCACCGGCGAAACGCCGCTCAATGTCGACATCCGCAAGATCAGCTCGGAAGAAGTTGAGCACGCCGAGTTGCGCGTCGTTCCAGTCACGCTGATCCTTCTGCTCATCGCCTTCGGCAGCCTGGTCGCGGCTTTGCTGCCGGTCGGCGTCGGCGTGATCGCGATCTCCATGACCATGGGCGCCGTTGCGCTTATCGCCCAACACTTCCACCTCTCCATCCTCGTCCAGAATCTCGCATCCATGCTTGGCCTCGGCCTCGGCATCGATTACGCCCTGCTCATGGTCAGTCGCTTTCGTGAATCGCTGGCCGAGGGCCGCGAACCGGGCGCGGCCGCCGATCAGCTTTGGAAGAGCGCTGGCCACACCCTCATCCTCTCAGCGGCTACCGTCGCCATCGGCTTTACCGTTCTTCTCTGGGTGCCCATCGGCGACATTCGCTCCATTGGAGTCGCCGGGTTGCTGGTTGCGGCCATGAGCGTGCTCCTCTGCACGCTGGTCATGCCCTGGGTGCTTGGCCTGCTGGGCACACGCATCAACCGATGGAGCCTCGGCATCTCCGTCACTGGTCTTTTGCGGCGTCTGATCTCTGGTCACGTGGGCAGCTCCGATCCTCGCGATACCTGGCGTAGGCTCGGTATGGCAGTTACCGCGCGCCCGTGGCTCTCGCTCACTCTGGCCGGCGCTCCGCTCGTCCTGCTCGCCCTCGAGGGGAGGCACATTTCTCTCGGTCTGCCTTCCGGGGACTGGTTCCCGCCTGGTGCGGAGAGTGTAAAAGCCATTCACACACTCGAGAAGATGGGCCATGCGGGTGTCGTCCAGCCCATTCGCATCGTGCTTGACCTGCCCGCCGGCGCGCCGCCCACGTCCACGCGCGGCTCGGATGCGCTGAGCCGCTTGACGCGCTTTATCGCGGCCGACCGCCGCTGCGCTGAAGTCCTCTCCCTGACCACAATGGTCGATACCGGAGCAGACCCATCCGACCTCGACACCCTGCCCGAGCAGACGCGCAAAAGCTTCCTCTCGAGCGATGGCCAGGCCGCCCTCCTCGAAGTCATGCCCGCGGAATACGTCACTGCCAGCGAAGAAGTGCGCTGGGTCCAGCAACTTCGCAAGGTGAATGTCTCCGAGGTCACCGCTCTTCCCGGCGCCTCAATGCGCATTGGCGGCTACGCGGCGTGGAATGCCGACTACGAGAAGGTCGCCGACGAGTACCTGCCTCGCGTGATTGCCGCAGTCGTTGGCGGCAGCTTTGTTGCCCTGTTTCTCGGTTTCCGCTCAGTCTTCGTCGCTGTCAAGGCCGTGCTGCTTAACTTGCTCTCGGTCGGCGCGTCCTTCGGCGCGCTCGTGCTCGTTTTTCAGGATGGCTTCGGCGGCAGCTTCTTAGGAGTTCCCGGCGGCGTGGGCAGAGTTTTCATGGAGATTCCCATCGTCTCCTTCGCCATCGTCTTCGGCCTTAGCATGGACTACGAGGTCTTCCTCGTCGCGCGCGCCCGCGAGGAGCGCCGCCGCGGCCTTGGTGAGCGCGCGGCAGTGGCCGAGGGGCTCGCCGGCACTGCCGGTCTCATCACCAGCGCCGCCGCCATCATGATTTCGGTCTTCGCCGCCTTCACCCTGGGCGGATTCCTCGCCATCAAGATGATGGGCTCCACGCTCGCTGTCGCCGTCCTCATCGACGCCACGCTGGTCCGCATGGTCATCGGCCCCGCGCTGCTCCAATTGGCCGGCGACTGGAACTGGTGGCCCTGGGGGCTGGCCGGATCAGGTGCGGGAGGTGCGCAAAGCGGCCACTAGGAATTGGCTGGCGCGCCTCAAATCTATTCTCCGCAAATTGTGCGGTGATTCTGCGCTCTATTCGCCGCATGCAGGAACGCGCTAGCTTCCTAGTGGTGGAACCCCGCGCCATCGAGGGTGGGTTTCAGGCCGGGCTGCGATGCGAACCATTCCAGGTGTCGTTTTATGTCGCGCACCAGCATCCCCGCCAGGTCGTGCGTGAACCCGTTGCGAATCACCGCTCGCTGCAGCACCAGCTCTCCGCGATTGGCCGGCATGCGGTAGGTGGGCACTTGCCAGCCGCGGTCGCGCAGACGGTCTGACAAGTCGTACAACGACCAATTTGCCGGCTCCTTCTGCATCCAGGCAATCACCGGCAAGTCGTGCCCGTACGAAAGAATCTCGAACGGCCCCAGCGCTTCAATCTGTTTCGCCAAATCAATCGCCACATCCTGGCAGGCCTGATGAATCGCGCGATAGCCCGCCCGCCCCAGCCGGATCATGTTGTAGTACTGCGCCACAATCTGGCTCGCGGGCCTGGAGAAGTTGATTGCCAGCGTCGGCATCGATCCGCCCAGGTAGTCCACCTTGAATATCAGATCTGGATGCAGATCCCTGAGCTCGCGCCACACGATCCATCCCACGCCTGGATACACTAGTCCATATTTATGGCCCGACGTGTTGATCGACTTTACGCGCTGCAATCGGAAGTCCCACACCAGCTCCGGCTGCAGAAACGGCGCAACAAATCCGCCGCTCGCCCCGTCGACGTGAATCGAAATGTCGAGCCCCTCGGTCTCCTGGAGCCGATCGAGCGCGGCTGAGAGCGCCACCACGTTCTCATAATGGCCGGTAAACGTGCTGCCCAGCACGGCAACCACCCCGATTGTGTTCTCGTCGCATGCTGAGGCTGCAAGTTCCGGGTCGGTGATTACTTCATCGACCCCGAGCGGCACCTCGCGCGGCTCAATGTCCCAATAGCGGCAGAACTTGTGCCAGCAGACCTGCGTGTTCGTCCCCATCACCAGGTTGGGCTTGCCGGTTGCCTTGCCCTGCTCGGCGCACCGCTCGCGCCACGCCCACTTCAGCGCAAGTCCCCCCAGCATGCACGCTTCGCTCGACCCGATTGTCGAAGTTCCGATCGTAGCCTCGGCGTCGGGCGCATTCCACAACTGCGCCAGCATGTGGACGCAGCGCATCTCGAGCTCCGCCGTCTGCGGATACTCGTCCTTGTCGATCATGTTCTTGTCGAAGGTTTCCGACATCAGCCGATGCGCTTCCGGCTCCATCCACGTGCTGCAGAATGTTGCCAGATTGAAGCGCGAACTGCCGTCGAGGATGAGCTCGTCGTGAATCAGGTGATACGCCGTCGACGGCGCCATGCCCTCCGTGGGGATCGCGTGCCGGGGCGCGGACCCCAGCAGCGAGTGGCGCGCATACATCGGTCGAACAAGGTCGGCGCTGTGCGTCCGGCGTTCACTGGTTTGGGCAGCGGGGGGTTGGTTGGCGGGGTCGGTCTTCATGCAGGCAGTCATCCTCCGGGAATCTGATCATAGCCGCGGAGGTCTTGCTTCGTCTTGGAAATGGAATGAATTCAGAGGCCTGAAAACCCGCGATCGGGGAAAGGGTGGGCGCGCACCTCCCGCGATGCACCTCTTCCTGACAACTTAGGGCCACAATCTGGCCGGTTCGGAATTTGGGCGGCAATGCGGCGGCTTAGGCCGCGTGCGGAGAGACCTGCCGGCTGATGCTCCGAACTCCAGGAACCACGGGGCGCAGACGGAACGAGTTGTTTCCCGCCGGGATCAGTGCCAGGGGAACGGCTGGTTGCATCGGCTGAGGCCGCAGGTTCTTTGCTTCCAGCCACGCGCACAGCCGCGGGTCATGGATCTCGGGTTGGCCATCCCAGAAATCGGGCTTCAAACCGCATTGAATGTGCAGGTGATCGAGCTGGAGCTCAATAACCGAGATGTTCTTGGGAAAATAGCGACGAACGTTGGTCGAGCCCACATGCAAACCAGTGAGGCCCCGGCCCTTGCTGTGTGTTTTTACAACCATGATGCACCTGCTCTGCAGCCTTGGTTAAGGTCAGTCTAGGGAGCCAGGCTTCGGGGAAGTGATTGGGATGATGGGAATTATGCGAGTAATTCCTCAATCGGCCCACACCGCTCGCGGGGTCCAAAATGGGAAGTTCGTGCGGTACCCAATGTGGAAAAATCGTGGCCCCTTTTGACCTTCTGTCAAGTTCAGCCCCGTTAATTTTCCTGGAAGGGTGGCTCTTACTCCCCTAGATGCTCGCCGCCGCGGAAAGGTTAGCGGGAAAAGTAGATGAAGGTTTATCGCAGGGGATCCCAGGGAGAATCGCAGGGGCTGAATGGGCTATCGGAGCTGAAGGGAGACGCATTGCCTTGGCGACAAAGACAGAAAAGCCCGGACCCGACCAATCACGATCGGATCCGGGCCGGTACTCGAGGACTACTTGCTGGACTTCGGCTGGGTAGCGATGATCTTCGCCGAGATTTTGGCGTAGGTTGCCGCGGGAACGACGTTGCGGGTCTTCAGTTGCGTCTTGTTGGCGTACGGACGCCCCTTGATAATGGCAGCCGCGTAAGCATCGCCGATGCCGGGCAGCGTCTTCAGTTGAGCGGTGGTCGCCGAGTTGATGTCAATCAGTGCAGCTGCGGCCGCAGCCTTCGCCGGGGCTGCCGTCTGTGTGCCAACGGCAACGGCCGGCATAACGCCGAACAGGACGATTGCCGCCAGGGTCAATATCGTAGAGGCAAAGCGGGTTGCTTTCATGGGTCTCCTTTTTCATTTCTTGCTCCAGGTCGTACTGCTCGGCCGGGCTGCTTATCGGCTTCTTTTTTCAACATGGATTGCGGCATCAATTTGCGGCGGAACTTAAACCACAGATCCAAACTAGCCCTTGCTGCCGAACATCCCCTCCGCCGCGCCGAGCAGTCCGCCCAGGCCGCCGATGACATTTGAGCCGGCCTGCGCATCTCCGCTGCAGCCGAGATACTGGTCGACCATCCCCTGAAGCTCCGACGGAACCTTTGACTTGATCATGTCAACGATCGCCTGTGCTACTTCCTGGGCCTGGTCTGCGTTAAGTCCGGCCCGCTCCCGCAGAATCTGTACGATCTCATTCATACTTCATTTCCTATCCTTTTTCGGTTTGCGGGCTTCGTGCCCGTGCGCTGGATTTGTTCGCGTTTCTTTAATTGAATCGCGACCGCTGAGGAAAGCCCAACTTCGACTCCTCTCCACACAGGCTGGTGATGAACCAGGTGTCGGGCGGCCCGACAAGAATAAAGCCCCCAAGGTCGCTGCTGGCAAGCGGAAAACTCTGCCTGATGGTGGAATTCATCTACGGCTGATGTATTTCATTCTCGCTTTGAGCTCCATCACGTCGGCGTTCCTTCGCAGACGGCGGGATGCGAGGTTCCTGCTCATGTCTGGATCAATCCCGGAGCACCGCAGGCTGCTTGATCAGCAGACCATCCAGCTCAACCGTCGTCAGCACTCGCGCTATCGTTGGCGCTGCTGTCCCGTTGCCATAGGGATTTTTCATCCCCTTGAGCCCCGCACGAAAACTTGGATCAAGGGCCTTTGTCAGCGCGGCAACAATCGCGCCTGTCTCCGCGGGCGCATCGATCACGTTGGCAGCGCGCTCCCGCCCCTGTTGCCGCATGCCAACGTTCACCGCCGGCAGCGCGAAGGATGCAGCTTCCATGATCCCGCTCGATGAGTTGCCCACCATCGCGTCTACCTGGCCCAAAAGGCTCCAGTAGGTTACGGCGTCCAGATTTACGAAGACGTGCGAGTCCGCCCGCGCCGCTGCAAGCGCTTGTGTCCGCGCAATCAGCGCCATGCCCCCGGCGTCCGCGTTCGGATAGACAAACAAGAGTTGCCCGGCGGTCTGCAAGAGCGCGGCAAACAGCGCATCGGCCTCGGCGTTTGTATCTCGCAGGATTGTCACTGGGTGCCATGCCGCCAGGATGATTGGCGGCTTCAGTGAGATGCTGAGTTTCTCCTCGAGGGCCCCCCTGCTCAGGAGAGTCGATCGGCGCAGG
>Ga0182018_10004294_pt1 | contig 12096 bp, 10 predicted proteins | sample 812P2MmetaG_FD_120490 | JGI IMG/M metagenome (GOLD analysis project Ga0182018, IMG submission 120490) | Permafrost microbial communities from Stordalen Mire, Sweden - 812P2M metaG | ecosystem: Environmental > Terrestrial > Soil > Wetlands > Permafrost | place: Sweden: Stordalen | collected...
GCAGCGGTGAGCCCACCGCGCTCCTCCTCGGCAACGCCGCCCTCGGGACGGCTGCGCTGGTGGCCGCCAGCAGCATCGCCAACACGGTCGACGCCAAGCTCTTCTGCGAGACCTTCCCGCCACGGGTCGCGCGAGGGGCCGGGATCCCCGAGATCGAACGAATCGCGTACCTGGGCGAGATGGCGGTGGCGCAGCTCGAAGGCATCCGGCACCTCGTCCTGGTCGACGCCAAGGCTCCCGTCAGCTTCTTCGCCTACCCCGAGCGGCCCAGTTGGCTGGTGCCCGAGAGCTGCGAGATCCACGTGCTGGCGGGCCCGGTCGATGACGCGACGACGACCCTCGAGGCGCTGGCCGCGGAAGTGGGCGCCCGGCCGGACGCGGCCCGATTGGCCGGCAGCTCCCGACCGGACCTCCCGACGGGCGAACTCAACATCCGCGCCGTCGCAGCCGCAGTGGGCGCGTTGCTGCCCGAGGGAGCCATCGTCTCGGACGAGGGCAACACCTCGGGGCTCTTCGCCTCGCCGATGACCGCCGGCTGCCCGCCCCACGACTGGCTCTTCTTGACCGGCGGGGCGATCGGCCAGGGCCTTCCGGTGGCGGTGGGCGCGGCCACGGCGTGCCCAGGCCGACGGGTTGTCTCGCTCCAGGCCGACGGGAGTGCCCTCTACACCCTGCAGTCCTGGTGGACCATGGCCCGCTACGGCCTCGACGTCACCACGGTCCTGTTCAACAACCACTCCTACGCGATCTTGAACATGGAGCTCCAGCGCGTCGGGACAGAGGGGGCCGGGGACCGGGCCCGCGAGATGCTCGACCTGTCCAACCCCGACATCGACTTCGCGTCCCTTGCCCGAGGCCTGGGTCTGACCGCGTGGCGGTCTCGGACCGCCGAGGAGTTCTCACGCCATCTCGCGACCGCGCTGAGCACGCCCGGGCCGAGCTTGGTGGAGGCCATCCTGCCGGCGCGCGGTTAGCGAGGATCACCGCACCACCACGATGTGCAAGGACCGGCGCGGTCCCCGCCAGGGGTCGCGTGCTAGCTCTTGCGGACCCTCGCGGAGAGCGACAGGGCCAACTTCGGCGCCGCCGCCACGATTGCCGCAATCAGGCCGATAAACGCACCGAAGCGCCACCCTGCACCGCTCTTGTCGAGGAATCCGATCACCACCATGACGAGGTTGATGATGTTGATCACCGTCAGGAACATCTCGTGCGGGACCGGCAACCGGCTCCGCAGCTCGGGCATGCCCGCAATGCCGACCAGATAGGCCAGCTCGACCAGGCACAGGATCAGCGGGATGTACATGTAGCCGTGGACGAGGGCGTCGCCGGTCACGCTGATCGGGCCGATCGAGACGCCGTACCAGGCCAGGAAGAGCGAGATGAACAGCACCAGGCTGGCCACCCCGGATACGAGGTCGGTCGGCGACCACCGGGTCCTGTCGAACTTAAACGGAGGCAGGGACGACGCAGGAGCCGCAGCCGGGGCTGCGGCGGTGGGGGGCGGAGTCGCCGTTGCCACCGCCTGCCCACAGTTCGGGCACGACACATCGGACGCGCTGAGTTCTCGACCGCAGGACGAGCAGTTCACGTTGGGGCCCCCCTCTTCGCCAGACGGGAGTGTAGCCAGTCGGAGCCTCGGTGTCCCGGTTGATCCCGGAGCCATTCGGGGCGCCGACGCGCCCTTCCCCCGGCGGTTCGCCTACCTCGAAACGTCGAGCGGCTCGGGTCGGCCCACCGCGGTCTCTTGACCCCCATCGGCGACCGCCAACCGGGACCGGCGGCCGGGGATGGCCGTGAACGGGTCGGCCCATTGGGCCAGCAGGGTGGCGACGTGGCCCGGGCTCACGCCCGTTTGCTCGACCGGAACGGGTCGGCCAGCGAGACCGGTCGCTCCGACCTGTGCCGCCCGGCACCGGGAACACCGCGCGGCCGGTCACGACGTCCCAGACGGTGGGCGGTCAGGGCCTGGAACGCAATGGACCCCTGGCTGGTGTACAGGGTCGCTGTGTAGGGCGCGGCCGCTTCTACCGGATTGAAGACCGGAAGCCCCTGGAAGCGGTCCGCCGGCACGGCCGGGGTGTAGACGCACGACGAGGCTGGCTGCACGCTGGAGTTCGACGATCCCGGTGCCACGGGACCCGCCTGTCCCGTTCGCACGGAGTTTGGCGTCAATGTCGATTGTTGTGGCGAACTTGCACTTGCTGTAGAGACTAGGAGGGCGACACGGCGATGACCGCCGCTTGCGCCGCATTGCGGGTTCCTCCCAAGGGTCAGATTGCTTGTCACCTCCGGGAAGTATGCCAATCTCGGGAGCCGAGCCGGTTTGCCACGGTCAACTTTCCGATGAGCCGCCGTTGGTAAGCCCGAGTCTCCCGCCTGGCTAACCGACCCGCGGGGGCATGCCGCGGTCTGGCTCAGCCCGAGGACGCGGCTCGGCGGAGCAGTTCGTCGGCCCGGGCGAACTCTGCCACGACCTCTGCGGCCGTCTGTTCCTTGGACACCAGCCCCACACCCTGGCCGCCATAGATGTACGCGGTGTCGAAGTCCTCGGCTCGTCGGGCCGTGCTGAGCTCGTCGGCCGCGCTCTGGTCGGCCTGAAGGGCCTCGTAGTGGTCGACCCAGCGGTCGAAGAACGGGTTGCGAAGAGCTCGACCCCCGTATTGCGGTGGCCAATCGAGTCGTTGCGCGACGTCGAAGACCCGCCCATAGGCGGTATCCGTCTCGCTCGCTGCGAAGATGCGTGCCCTCGCGGCCGCAGAGGATTCGGCCTCACTGCAAGCCAAGAAAGCTGTGCCGACCCAGGCCCCGCACGCACCGGCCGCCAGCACTGCGGCCAGACCGCCCGCTCGGGCGATGCCGCCGGCCGCCAGCACCGGAAGTGCCACGGAGTCGAGCACCGCCTGGAGGAGGACCAGGGTGCCGACATCGTCGCGCCCGTGCCCTCCCCCTTCGCCGCCCCGGGAGACGATGAAGTCGACGCCGGCCTGTTCGGCCGCCCGTGCCTCGTCCACGGTGGCGACCTGGGTCGTCACGGCGATGCCGGCTTCTTGAAGCGGGCCCACGTGGGGTTCGTAGGGGCCGAAGCTGACCGAGACCAGGGCCGGGCGGGCTTCGATGGTCGCCTGCAGCTGGTCCATGTTCCCGGGCAGGGACCACCCCATCAGCCCCACCCCGAACGCCCGGCCCGGTTCCGAAGCGACTGCGCACTCCATCGCGATCCACTCTCCCGAAGCGAATGGGCCGACTCCGATCGTGCCGATGCCGCCGGCGGCCGATACCGCCGCAGCGAGCCGCCCGTGCCCGACGCCCGCCATCGGGGCACCGACCACCCGCGTGGTCGCACCGAACCGTTCGATCAACCATCGGTGATCGGCCACTCGTCCTCCTCTGCTCCAGGCGCCCAATCGAGGTCTTCTTTGGGACCATAGGCTCCGGGCGTGGCCGGTTCCGATGCGAGGACCTGACCGGCTCTCCAATCGCGAGGCCCGGTGGCTCGCACTGGCGGCCCAAGGATTGGCGATCCCCCGGCCAGCGGCTGCGAAACGGCCCGGGGTGGCACGACTGCGGCGACTGGTCGACGAGCTGGGCACCATCCAACTCGACGCCGTCAACGTGGTGGCGCGCACCCAGTTCCTGGTGCCGTTCAGCCGGGTCGGTGCGTACGACCCGGCACACCTGCGCAGCCTCACCGGCCCGGGCGCCCCATGGTTCGAGTACTGGGGCCACGCGGCCTCCCTGATGTCCACCGACCTCTACCCGCTGTTCCGTCCGAGCATGAAGCTGCGGTCGGCCGACCAGGTCGAAAGCGCCGCGGCCGGGCGGCGCCGGGCGGCGTGGCGCAACGAACATGCCGACTACCTCCGAGCCGTGCTGCGCGACGTGACCGAGAACGGCCCGCTGACGGCGGGTCAACTCTCCGACCCCCGCCGCCGCGACGGGGAGTGGTGGGATCGGCGCAGCGACGGCCGACGGGCCATGGAGGTCCTGTTCGGAGACGGCGAGCTGGCCGCCTGGCGCAGTGCCGGCTTCGAGCGGGTCTACGACCTCACCGAGCGAGTCATCCCGACCGAAGCCCTTGCCCGACCGGTGCCGACGATCGAGGAGGCCCAGCGCGAGCTGATCGTGATCGCCGCCCGGTGCTTGGGAGTCGCGACCGCCCCCGACCTCGCCGACTACTTCTGGATCCGGCCGAAGCCGGCGGCGCTGCGGATCGCCGAGCTTGTGGAGGACGGCCGCCTGCTGCCGGCGAGCGTGGAGGGGTGGAGCAAACCGGCGTACGTCACGCCCGGGCTGCGACCCCGAGCCCCGAAGCGGGCGCACGCCACCTTGTTGTCGCCCTTCGACTCCCTGGTCTGGAACCGAGACCGGACGATGCGCCTGTTCGGCTTCCACTACCGGATCGAGATCTACGTCCCGGAGCACTTGCGGACCTACGGGTACTACGTGCTGCCGTTGCTGGTCGGCGACGAGCTGGTGGCACGGTTCAGTCTGAAGGCCGACCGCCGAGGCGGGACGCTGCGGGTGAGCGGCTCGTACCTGGAGCCCGGGACATCCAGGGACACGGTGGCCGAGGCTGCCGCGAGCGAGCTCGCCGGGCTCGGAAGCTGGCTCGGGCTCGAGAGCATCGAGGTGGCCGCCCACGGCAACCTGGCCGACGCGCTCGCAAAGGCGGTGCCGAGGGGTTGAGAGCCGGTCGGCTGGAAGGGTGAGTCCATAACGATTCCGACCCGTGCACTCGGACAGCCCAACGGCCGACTACGAGAGCTCGAACGATCCGTCCCATCGAGAGAGGAACGGCGCCGACGGCACCTTGCGGTCGGAAACCGGGAGCGACCCGAATGGGCCGAAAACGGAGGGCGGCGGAGCCATGTCGCAGGCACGACCACGATGGCGGTCGGTTCCCTTGTGTAGCAACCTGTATGGACACTTCGATCAGTGACGTTCCGGCGCCGCACAGCGCTCTTCGACGGTCCGCCGGCAACCAAAGCGAGGAAAGCCGTGCCGCAGCCGACCATCCGCGAGCTAGCCGAACGCCACTGGCGAGGCGATGGGGACCTCGTACACGAACATCACCCGGTGTCGCCGGTTGCCGGGCGGCAGACCGAGGAGATCCTCGACGGCGTCCTTTACCTCAAGAGCATCGCTTCGGTGACGGCGATCGACACCGGCGACGGCTTGTTGCTCCTCGACACCGGCGGGCCCTTCGACAGCCAAATCGTCTACGAGGGGATCCGGGCATGGCGATCGGAACAGCGCCTCGCGATGGCGGTGTTCTCACACCATCACATAGACCATGTGTTCGGGACCATGCGATTCGAGGCCGAGGCTCACGAGCGGAACTGGGAGGCGCCACGCGTCTACGGGCACGCGGCCATGGCGGCGCACTTCGACCGGTACGAGCGGACGCGCGGCTGGAACTCGGCCATCAACCAGCGGCAGTTCGGCCTGGCCGTCGACGCTCTCACCTGGCCGGCCGACTTTCGGCGGCCGGACGTCACCTACGACGACACGACGACCGTCTCGCAAGGCGGCCTGACCGTCGAGCTGCACCACGGGCGCGGCGAGACCGACGATGCCACCTGGTCATGGGTCCCCGAGCTGGGTCTCCTGCATCCCGGCGACCTGTTCGTCTACTGCCTCCCCAACGCGGGCAACCCCCAGAAGGTGCAGCGCTACCTGAGCGATTGGGCCGTGGCGCTCCGGGCCATGGCGGGCCTCGGGGCAGAGGTCATGGTGTCGGGCCACGGCCTGCCGATCTTCGGAGCCGACCGGATCAAGACGGCACTCGGCGACACGGCCGAGCTTCTGGACTCGATCGAGGACCAGACGCTTGCCCTCATGAACCAGGGTTGCTCGCTCGACCGGGCGATCCACGAGGTTGCTGTCCCTCGACACCTCTCGGACAAGCCGTACCTTCGACCCGTCTACGACCATCCCCAGTTCCTGGTGCGCAACGTCTGGCGCCGTTACGGGGGCTGGTACGACGGCGAACCGGACAACCTCCTGCCTGCCCCGCGAGCCGAACAGGCCGCGGCATGGGTTGCACTGGCGGGTGGGGTCGACGCGGTCATCGCTCGTGCGATGGCATTCGCCGACGAGGGCAACCACCGACTGGCCTGCCACCTGGTCGAAGCGGCCGTCTTGGCCGAGCCGGCCTCGGTCGGGGCCCACGCGGCGCGGGCCCACATCTACGAGGAACGGGCGGGCGCCCAGGAGTCGTCGATGGCCCGCAACATCCTGCGCCACGCGGCGCTGGCCAGCCGATCCAACAAGCGGGACCTGGCCGGGGATTTCTAGACGGTCGGGCTCCCCGGCCAAGGTCGGGTCAACCGGCCCGTCACGACGTCATGCCACCCAACCCGACGAGGCCGCGGGCCAGCTCGATCTCCCCCATGTGACGCAGCCCGTGCTGGTAGATCCAGCACTCCGTCGCATCCAGCAGGGTGATGCCATCGGACCCTGCGACCCGGGCGCTGTATGTGCTGGCGATCCGGTCCGGAAACGGCCGGGGGATCACCACCCTCGTGAGCTCCGCCGGATCGAGGCCGTCGAGCCAGTCCTCGACGCGGATGAAGACGGCGTGCAGGTATTCGGCGAAGGCGTCGTAGTCGCCGATCCGCTGGTGGACCATCTCGGCGACGGTGCGGTGTTTGCCGTGATCGGCGATCGCCGGCTTTACCCGGGCTTCCCACTTCTCGTCCCAGATGGGCGGCGTCCCGGTCATCACCATGAACGAGGCGTCGATCATGTTGACGATGTGGAACAGGCTGAACGCGATCGGGACGACTCCCTCCCTCTCGAAGTGATTGACCTGGTCGATGTCCATGGTGGCCAGGGCATCCGTATACAGCGAGTGGAGCGCTCGCATGCGTCGCTGAAGCGAGTCGAGGATGAGTTCGGAATGCATGCACTCCCCTGCGATCGTGTCGTCCGGCCCCGATTGGTGCCTGTCAACCGGTATGGAAAGTCAACCTTCCCTGTGCCAGGTCGTCAACCACGGTTGCGTGCCAAAGGGCACCGATGGGCACCTATGGTCGAATCGTGCACTTGATCACCCACCGGGCGTCCATCCGCCGAGAGGTCCTGATCCGCAGGTCAGCCGGCGCGGTGTGGGAGTTGGCGGGTGATCCGGCCAGAGTCCACGAGTGGTTCCCCGGCATCGGGTCGTGCTCGGTTGACGGCGACGAGCGCGTGGTGGCGCTCGGTTCGGGACAGGCCGTCGCCGAGAAGATCATCACTCTGGACCCGCTTCAGCGCCGCTTTCAGTACGTCATGAACTTCCCACTCTGCCGGGAGCATCTCGGGACGCTCGACGTCATCGAGCTCGACGAGCAGAGCTGCCTGGTCGTCTACGGCACCGACGCAGACCCCGCGACGATGGCCCTGACCATCGGCGGAGCGACCGGTGCGGCACTCGAGAACCTGAGAGACATCCTGGAAGGTGGCGACTGAGGTGGCACGTCGGAAGATCCTCTTCGTCACGACCGATCAACAGCGCTACGACACGCTCGGTTGCAACGGCGGAACCCTGGCTCGCACTCCGGTGGTCGACGCGCTGGCCGCCGAGGGCATCCGCTACGAGCGCGCCCACCCACAGTCGGTCGTCTGCATGCCGTCGCGTGCGACCATGCTCACCGGTCAGTACCCGGCGACACACGGTGTCTGGATGAACGGGGTGCCGCTCCCCCTCGACGCGCCGTCGGTCGCCGAGGTGCTTCGACTGGACGGGTACCGCACCGCGCTCGTCGGCAAGGCCCATTTCGAACCGCTCCTCGATCCGTTCCTGCGGTTCGCCGAGAACGCCCAGTCCCGCGTCGGCACCACCCCCCCGGGGGGATCACACCGGGGTTTCGAGCACCTGGAGCTGGCCGGCCATGGAAGCCTCGGACCACTGCACTATCCGCAATGGCTGGCCCGGGAGCACCCCGAGGTGGTCGGCGGCTTCTACCGCGTCCTCGATTCTTCGATGCAGGTGAACGGCGCAGGTGGCGGGGCCACCGACGCTCCCCAGGTGAAGGTGAACCCGATCGACCGCGACCTTTACCACACCGACTGGGTGGCCGATCGGACGATCGGCTGGCTCGATTCGCTGGGCGCGGACGAGGACTGGTTCTGCTGGATGAGCTTTCCGGACCCGCATCACCCGTGGGACCCCCCGCAGTCCGAGGTCGACCGCATCGACTGGCGAGAGGTGCCGCTGCCGGCCGGGTACACGGAAAACGCCTCCGAACGGGAGCGGGTCATCGACGACAAGCCCCGGCACTGGCGCCTCTGGTACGACGGGGCGCTCGTGTCCAACTACGAGGCGCCGGCGTCGTGGGTGCCGGCCACGTTGACGGCCGCGCAGGTGCGGGAGGTGAACGCGCGCAACGCAGTCGAGTGTGAGCTGATCGACGAAGCCCTCGGCCGGGTCCTCGCGAGGATCGCCGAACGGGGGTGGGCCGGTGACGTCGACGTCGTGTTCACGAGCGACCACGGCGAGCTCCAGGGCGACTTCGGCTTCCTGTTCAAGGGCCCGTACCACGTCGACGCCTTGATGCGGGTCCCGCTCATCTGGAGACCGGCGCAGGCGAGCGGGGTCACACCCTCTGTCGTGACCCGACCGGTCGGGCTGGTCGACCTGGCCCCGACCTTCTGTTCGATCGCGGGCATCGAGCCTCCGTCGTGGCTCCAGGGCACGCGCCTGCCGTCCGATGACCCCGACGCCGACTCGCGAGGCTTCGACGCTGTGTTCACCGACTGGGACAGCGAGCTCTTCGGCGTCGACGTCCACCTGCGCACGGTCGTGCGGGACGACGTGCTCTGCACCGCGTACCTCCCCGGGACCGTCCACGACGGGACGGAAGGGGAGCTGTACTCGCTGAGCGACGATCCCACCCAGATGGTGAACCGGTGGGCCGACCCGGCCTGGCGGGCCCGTCGCGACGATCTCATCGGTGCCCTTGAGGACCACCGGCCCGAGCCGAGAAAGCCGCGACTCAGCCTGGGCGCACCGGTCTGACCGGCTGACCTCCGGGCCGGCCGGCCGGCACCGGGTCCGCTACGAAGGTCCGGCTCCGGTCTCGACCGCGTACAGGCGCCAGGTGTCCGGGAGGCCGCGGAGCTCATGGTCGCCACGATCGACGAACTCGATACCCGAGCCCCGGGCCAGGTCGCGCACCGTCGAGGAAACCAGGATCTCGCCGGGCGCGGCGGCGGCCGAAACGCGTTGGCCGATGTGAAGGGCGATCCCCCGCAGGTCACGGTGTCGGCCCTCCACCTCACCGGTATGGATGCCGACCCGGAGCTCGATCTGCAGCGGGAGGATCGCCTCGCGCACGGCACACGCGTAACGGATTCCGTCGGCGGGTGAGCGAAAGGTCGCGACGATCTCGTCCCCCTTCGAGAAGAGCTTCCGACCCTTGTGCGCCTCAAGCTCGCGGGCGACGAGCTGTTCGAAGCGACGGACCACGTCCCCCCATGCCCGGTCGCCGAGCGCGGTCGCCTTCTCGGTCGATCCCACGATGTCCATGAAGACGGCCGTGAGCACCATGCGACGGACTTCGGGGGTCACGGCCGCTGTCCCCGGAGTTCCGTGGCCACGCTCGATCGCCTGCTGGGCGTCGTGGTTGCGGTTGCGTGGTCGCAGCTCGCGCAGGGTGATGACCCCGGTCCCGAGCCAGACCCATTCCGGCCAGAAGGACCCGTGGCCGGTCATCGCCCACACCGCGGTGCACACGATGGCGGGGGTGGCTCCCCGGACGATGTGATTCGCCCGACGCCGGAAGAAGTCCCGCCCGTCTGACCGAGCGACCGGGATCGGGGCGGGGGCGGGCTCGGGCAACCCGGCCAAGGTGCCGTTGAGCTCGACGTCGGTGGTCGACGCGAACACCTGATCGACGCGAGTCGAGAACTCGTCGAGCGTGAGACGGCCCTCGCTGAAGGCCACATTCAGGCGTTCCACGGCCTCGTTGCGCTCGGCCGAAGAGACCCGGACGGGTTGGACGTCCCTCTCTCGGGGGTCAGGGGCCGTCATAGGCAGGAGTCTCGCGCACCGCACTTCGGCGGTTCTCGGCGTTTCGGCGCCTCCACCAGCCACAACGGCCCCGGTCTTTGGGCCGTCGACTCAGCTCACCGTGCGAGCGAGGACTCGTGGGCCTTGTAGTAGTTGATCACGGCCGTCGGCAACGTATAGACGGGCTTGTTCCCGTTGCTCGGGGTCGCGCCGTTGGCGCTCGTCAGGATCCCCTCGTACTCGCTGGAGTCGCTCGTGCACCCGAGGCCGAGCGAGTCGTAGCTGTAACTCCAGTTGGGAACCGCACCCAGCATGTTGAGGTTCTTCGTGTGCTGCATCGCCGTCGTGATCGTCCGGGCATTGATCGGCCCCGACGTCATGGACTTCAGGATCTGGGTGGCCCCGTAGCCGTCCAGCCAGGTCATGAACGAGACCTCGACGAACTTGTCGGTCGGGTCGACCTTGGCGATCTCCTTGTCGAACAATCTGACCGCTGGGATGTTCGTCTCGGTCGGGAAGGCGGTGTACCCGCTGATGATCGTCCCCTTCCCGCCGAGGGAGACCAGCGCCTCATCAACGGACGGGCCACCTTGGAGGATGTAGCCCGGGCCACCCAGCTTCACCCCTGGCTTCGCACTCAGGACCGCAGAGAAGAGAGCGTTGAGCGCCGGGCCGCCGACCCCGCCCATGAAGCCGTCCTCGCCCGCTTCAACGGCCTGCTCCCCGATCGGGGCGAAGTCCGTCGTAGTCGGAGACGCCTGCAGCCAGATGTGAACCTTGGCCCCGACGGCCTTGGCCTGAATGGCGGTGGCCCCTTCGAGGACGTTCTCACCGGCAACACCGGACGGCAGGGTGGCCGAGAGCGACTTTGAACCGGCCTTGGCCATGAACTGCACGAGGGCGGGGTAGTCCACGTAGGGCCCAGGGAGGAAGCATGCCGACGTCTTGGAGTACTCCGCCTGCGGTGAGGACGGATCCGAACCGAGGATCGGGATCCCCTGCTGCTCGAGGAGCGGCGTGGTCACGTTGTCGACCAGGCTGACCGAGGGGATGGCGGCGACCACGCCCTCGGACTTGGCGTTGGCGACGCAGGAGGCGGCGGCGGCGGCGGCGAACTTCGTGTCACAGGTGATGAGGTCGATCTTGCGACCCTGCACGCCCCCCGACGCGTTGAACGCGTCGACCGCCGCGACCACGCCGTCTTGGAACTCGTGCTCGGGAAAGGGAGCAAGGCCGGTGATGTCGCCGTAGGTGATGATCTTGATCGGGGGAGCCACGGCGGCGGCCGGGCCTCCGGCAACGCCGACGAGCATCACCGACATGGTCAGCGCGGCCGCGAGCAGTGGTCCATTTCGACGGAGAGACATCTTCTTCACCCTTTGGGCTACGAAGGTCGCCATGAAGGGGATTGCTCCGGGACTCCGAATTCGTATGGTTTCTTCACGGGCTCAAGGTCTTCGGGGCGAGGAGGAACGGGCGAGACCGCTGTTCCTGTGCGGCGTCGAGCGTGACCAAACCTCAACTGCCTTCACTGGTCATCGATCTCGACACCCTCGGCGATGAATTCGAGCCCGAGCACTGGCGGTTCCTTCGGGGCCTGTCGCGTTACCGACGATCTTCAACGGGCAAATTGGCAGGTAAGGCACCTTATCGGTGGAAATGGTGGCTTTCGGGGATAGCAGCACCACGGACCGCTCTCGAAGTCGATCGAACACCCGCTCGCGGAGATGACAGGGCTTGATCGCTCCGCAGGGGCAAAATCGACAACTCCTCGACGACATCCAGTGGATGAGCGAGCCCGACACCGACGTCGTCGGCCTCAACCACTGCGACCCGTACCTTGCCGCCGATCGAGACGACGCTCAGGAGAGGTCGTTCGCTCTTCAGACGGCTGGAATCATCGAGGGCCGCGACTCCATCGGATCCCGGTGACGGACTCGAGGTGATCGTCCCGCCCGCTGAAGGACCGAGCTGACCTAGCTACTTCCCCCTGAAAAAGTCGATGTGAAAAAATGGCGTGACCAGCGCGTTCGTATCGGCCGGGTACTCGCGTTCGGACCCGAATGAAACAACGATGGCTCCGTCCCCCTCTTTGCCCA
>Ga0182018_10004295_pt1 | contig 12095 bp, 7 predicted proteins | sample 812P2MmetaG_FD_120490 | JGI IMG/M metagenome (GOLD analysis project Ga0182018, IMG submission 120490) | Permafrost microbial communities from Stordalen Mire, Sweden - 812P2M metaG | ecosystem: Environmental > Terrestrial > Soil > Wetlands > Permafrost | place: Sweden: Stordalen | collected...
GTCGCGATTCGGCACATCAAAGAGCGGAGCTTCGGTGCCTCGAATTCTTGTCGCTGACGACAACAGCAACATCCAGAAGATGGTTGCTTTGGCGTTTCAGGACCATGGAATCGAAGTCATAGCAGTCGGGAACGGCGAAGCTGCCGTTCGGAAAATGCCCGACTTAAATCCTGACGTCGTTCTCGCCGACGTGTTTATGCCCGTGCGGAACGGTTATGAAGTTTGCGAATTTATCAAGAAGGACGCCCGCTTTTCGAAAATCCCGGTGATTCTTTTGGTCGGCGCATTTGATCCGCTCGATGAGGCCGAAGCTCGGCGCGTGGGCGCCGACGGCATTCTCAAGAAGCCATTCGTTCCGCCGGATCCGCTAATCGCCATGGTGACGTCGGTGATGGCGAAGGCGCCAAAGCCTGAGCCCAAAGCGGAAGCGCCTGCTATTCAAATCCCGAAGCCGCCCCCACCACCCGTGATTCCGCAATTCCCCGAACCGGCGCCGGAAGAAGAGGCCTACGCGTTCGGCACCGGGCGAAGATCGCTCGACGATGATGAGGGCGCCGCCGGAGCGGCAAAAACTGCGCAGGTCGCGGTCACGTCGGCTGAAGAATTTGCCTTGCCATCCTTCGCGTCCGCTGAGGATGACGCAAGCGCCTCGGAAACAAGCGTTGATTGGCGGCGGCGCGATCAAGTAAATTCCGCCGAGGTACCCAGTTTCTCGGCAGCGCTAATGGACGAGCCCGCCGCGCAGAGCGTGCCAGAAATCAATTCTGAAATGGAGCCGCTGGCTGCGGACATCGTGCCGGACAGTCCGATTTTGACGGAAGAGCCCAATCCCGAGCCGGCGTCTTCTGAATCTTTTATGCGTGCTTTCACGGGAGCGTTCGACGACCCGCCTCCCGTTCAGGCCGAAGTCGAGGAACCCCCCGCGCCGCCGTCGTGGCTCAAGCCGCTTGAAGATTCGTTTCAATCAGACAAGGTATTTACGGATTTGATGACTCCGGCGCTCGTGAATCCGGCGCTTGCGAAACCCAATGAATGGAATGTTAGTCAGCGTGCCGAGACGCCCGTAGAAACAGCGCCTCCACCTGCAGAAGAAAATGCGTCGCAGGAAGTTCAGGCCGCCGCGCCCAAGCCGAGCCGCCTGCTTTTAGTGCTGCGGCAGAATTTTTCGCGCACGAAGTTGCGCTGGCGGCAAGACCGGCCGTCGAATCGCCGGAACCGGAATCTTTCGCGTTTGCCCCGCCTGCAGAGGAATCCGCGTTTCATGCAACGATCGAAGCCATTCACTTTCCGCCTGAGAGTGTCGCGCTAGAAACCCCGCCGTCACAGGTTGCCGAGGTTGCTGCCGCCGAGCCACCCACTGTTGAAACTTCAACTGTTGAGGCGCGCGCCGCTGAGGCGCCGGTAACACAAGTTGCCGCGAGCGAGCCCGCTGCTAACGAATTTGCTGGCGCCGAATCTGGCGCTACAGCGGCGGCTGAGTTCGAGTCCGTTGCTCGCGTGGAAGAGACCGAAGAATCAGAACCATTGGGGTCTCCGGTGGCAATTCTCGAGTCTGCTGGAATCGCGGCGCGAGAAATTGGACGCATGGCTACAGTCGAAGCTGCGGTTGTTGCGTCAAATGTCGCACCTGATGTTCAGTCCGTCGCCGCGCCCGCCGCTATTGCAACCGAGCCTGAACCGGCCCCCGCTGCTTCTGCAGCCGAAGTCGAGGTTGCGCCGCCGCCTGCGGAGCCGATCACCGAACGCGCTCCTGCGCCAGAAATTTCCACCGTTTTTGCCCAGCCTGATTCCCAGAAGCTGCCTGTCGAGGCCGCCCCCGAGCCGACGGCCTCCAGTGCGGCGCCTGCTGAAACTGCTGTGGCGTCCGCGCCCGCGCAAGCTGCGCCGAGCGTCGATGAAGTTGTTGCAAGAGTTCTCGAAAAATTGGGACCGCAATTGCAGGAACTGCTTTCGAAGAATCTGGTCCGCCCGCTCGTCGAAGACCTGCTGCACAAAACTGACGAAAAAAAGTAGCGGGAGCGTTCTCGAAGGCCGGGAATTCGCACTCGCGACCAACGCACCGCCTAAGTTCACACAAAATCCAGTCGCGAAAAGCGGCCGGCGTTCGCGAATGGCGAATTAACTTCGCGGGCAGGATGCCCGCGCCACGATCGCCAGATAAAAGAAAGGTGTCATCCCGAACGAAGTGAGGGATCTGCAGTTCGTGATGATCGAGTGGCTATCACGCGCGGAAACGAGAGACCGCGCCGCGCCACGCCGCGGTTAGTGCGACGAATCCCCGTATTTCACTGAGCAGCCGTAGGGGCGCGTGGCGGATGTTTGCACTTGTTTTCCGGCCATGGACTGTTCGAGCGCGAGACTTACGTAGTTCGTTGCGCCGGGGACGTCGCTTAGATCGGTTGTAGGTTTGTCGTCGATAGCGCCATCGTAGATCACAACGCCCAGGGGATTGATGACCACCATTTGCGGAGATGTTTTTGCATCGTATAGGTGGCCGATTTCACCGGTTGGGTCGAGAAGCGCGGCGGTGGGCGCGGCCTGCATCTTGGCGAGGTAGCTGTTCTCTTCCCCGGCGGTCACGTATCCCTGTTGGCCCGGCGCGGAAGAAAGAATCGTGAACCAGACGACGCCCTTGGCCGTCCATTCTTTCTGTAGACGCTGCATGTTGCCGCTTCTGTAGTGCTTGCCGACGTAGGGGCAGCCGTTGTTGTGCCACTCGAGGACTACATATTTTCCGCGGTAGTCGGCGAGGCGAAATGTTTTGCCGTTGCTGGCAGTGGCTGTGAAGTCCGGGGCTGACTCACCGACTTTCGCAGCTGCGAACATCGCGGGCCCTGCGCATAGAACCAGGGCAGCAAGTATCAGATAAAAATTCGTGCGCTTCATTTTTGCGATTCCTCCTTCAAAGTTCGATAACGATTGGACGCGAATTGTGCCAGTTGGATTTCAACATCTTCGCTGATCTGCGCCGCGCGAGGCTTGCTGACCGGCACGTCAATTGCGTAGGACTGATCTGCCGAGAGAACGAGCACGCCCTTCAGGCGCTCGATTGGATTGAGAAGTTGATCGGATTTGCGAAGCGTCAACTGGAAGCCAGCGGGCTTGGGCGCGAGCTTCTGCTGTGCTGCATTATCGATTTGCGATTCGGCGACCGGGAAAAAAACCGCCTGGGTGATTTGGCGACCGATATTCGCGGAGAGGACGAAAGAATCTTTCGTGTCGGTCAAGCTGAATTTCCAGTTCCCTGGCGCGGGCTGAGGCAATGATTCTCTAGCGGCGGCGAAAAGATTACTTGTTCTCGTATCGGAAGGCGCTGCTTGGTGCTTGATGGGGAGAGTGAGCGAGATTTGTGCCTTGCCCGGAATGCACATCTCGCGGCATACGAGCACTTTTACGTCGGCGGTGAGCTGCACCGGCTGTTTCGCCGGCAAGGTCGCGGCCGCATGGATGGGGACGATGAGCGTGACTGCGTCCTCGTAGCCAAAATCCGCGATGGTGGCGGTGCCGAGACGCCGCGGCGTGGGCCACTCCATCGGCCCAACCGTAATGCCTGGCGGCAGGTGCCAAGTCAGGCGAGGCGGCTCGCCGGAATCGCCGGGATTAACCCAGTAAACGTGCCAGCCCTTCTCGAGTTGGAAATGCAATCCGAGATTCAGCGTATGTCCCGGCGCGATCCATTGATTTTCGGCGATGAATTCGAGAGTGCCGTGCGGGATGGGCGTGGCTGCAGCCTGCGCGCTTGCCGCGCACAGCAACAGAGCGACGCCTACTATTAGAACCCGTAAATGGTCCGCGTTTGGGTTCTGTCTTCGCATTCCTCTTTTGATGCACAAACCGTCGAACCAGTTCTATTTGTCTGACGAAGGCAACGAAGCGGCGGCTTCACGAGGACTATACGGGTAACGCGAACTCGCGATACGGGAGGATGCTCGAATTCGACAGCCGAGGCGGCCCCGTTACTCCTCGCGGAGGGCCCTTAGCGGATCGATTTGAGTCGATCGGCGCGCGGGAATGTAGCAGGCTAACATCGCAACAGTCGCCAGCAGAACTGGCGCGCCGATCAGCAAGCGCGCATCATTTGTGCCGACGCTGAGCGCTTCCACGAACAGATTCGTCAGAGCCGAAAGCACTTTTGCGATTCCAATCGCGCCCAAAAATCCCAGAACAGATCCTACGGTGACCAGCGTCGCGCCTTCGCGCAGTACCAGCCGCAACACCTGCGCCTTGCTTGCGCCTAGTGCAGTCCGGATGGCGATTTCCTTGCGCCTCTGCGCGACCGCGTAGGCAGTGACTCCGGCGAGTCCGATGGCGGCCAATATTAAACCAAACACGCCAATTCCGCCGTATGTCTGGGCAGCGAAGCGCATCGAGGACCGGCTGCGATCGAGGTAATCGCTCAACGTTTGGACATTGAAGATGGTCAGATTGGGATCGATGGAGGCGATCGCGCTCCGAGTGGCGCTAAGCGCATCCGTTCCCGCATCCGAGCGCACTAGAATGATAATGCCTTCGGCTGACGGCCGCGCAAAGTCGCGTGATGTCAGCGGCAAGTACAGTACGGATTGGGTGATGCCCATCCCATTCTTCAAGTCCCGGACGACGCCCACCACTTCAAAAGACTGCTTGCCGTCTCTAAGGCGCTTCCCGACGGCATTCTCATTACCGAAAAGTCTCAGTTCAGCAGCCTCATTCATCACCACGGGCATCGCTACGAGCGAAGGAGAAGTCGTCGACGAGTCTCGCTGGCTCCCCGCTTGGCTCTGTTGATCGCGCTCGTCGAATTCCCGCCCAGCCAACATCGGTTCGCTCAGCGTGGCGAAATAGCCCGCGCCGACGCTTTCCTCGATCACGGATTTTTGCACCCGTGAGGACTCGGCCGACTCTTCCACAGTCAGTTGAACGGCATCATCATCGTCTTTAATTGTAAAAGGGGCATGCGCGGCAAGGGCGATGCTGCGGTCAGGCCCGGCGGTCTTGAGGCGCTCGGGCAGTTTATCGAAGAAAGCTTGCGCCTTCTCGGGCGCATAGCCATCGCGCACCGGATCGATGGACAAAAGATACATGGTGTTTGGATCGAATTTGGTCTGGACACTGCTGGACTTGCTAATTCCAATGACCAAAAATCCAGTGATCAGCAGCAGCATGAGCGACCCGGCAACTTGGGCCACCATCAGCAAGTTGCGCAGGCCAAAGCGGCGGTAACCCGGCAAACGCAGCGTCGAACCCTCTTTTAGTGCCGGGATCACCTCGGCTCTCGTCGCTTGCAGGGCAGGCGCCAGGCTGAATCCGATGCCGCAAACAAGCGCCAGGCTGAACGCCAAAGCCGCTGCGCGCCAATCGAGGCTGAAATTTTCATCCATCGGAACTCCCATGGGCGGAACGAAGCGGGAGTTCAATACCGATAGACCGAACGCGAGCGCTAATCCTGCCACGCCGCCCAGCATGGAGAGCAAAATGCCTTCGGCCATCATCTGCCGGATAAGGCGAAAACGGCTGGCCCCGACCGCCAGTCGAATCGCCAATTCCTTGCGGCGATTGGCGCCGCGCGCGATCAGCATGTTTGCCAGATTCGTGCACGCAAGGGTCATCACCAGGCCCATGAGCGCGAAAAAGAACGCAAACAATACGGGTCTCAATTCCCGGGGAATCGGTACCCTGGTGCCAGCCGGAAGCAAAGTGACGCGTTTGCCTTTATCCGAGCGCGAGGGCGACGAAGAATCCTGCTCGTCGAGATTGCGCGTGATGGCGTCGAGAGCCGGTTCGGCGGAGTCAATCGTGACGCCTGGCGCCAAGCACATGATTGCCAGGAATTGCCTAGCGTTGCGTTGATGCAAAACGTCGTTCGCGAGCTCGGGAGCGAGAGCGGCTGGCGCAGTGATCGGGACGAACAGCTCAGCCGGAATTATGCCCAAGGCGCCGTTGAAATCCTTCGGTGTGATTCCCACGATGGTCGCGATTTGGCCATTCACGCGAAGAATTTGCCCGACGGCATCGGGAGAAGAATTGAGGCGATTGCGCCAGAAACGATCGCTGATCACCACAGCGGGCGCGTCGCCCGGTTTGTCGATGGCGGCGCTGAGAACTCGTCCACGCTGTGGCCGGACGCCTACGACAGAAAAATAATCGGGTGATACGAGTTGTCCGAAGATGCGCTCGGGTCTCGAATTGATATCACCTTGAAAGGTGATATTGAACGGGACGCCGTTCTGAAACGCGGCGACGCCGGTGAAAAGAGTCTTTTGCTCCCGAAACTGCTCGACGTAGTAATACGAGACCGGCTGCATAGGCATGACCAGTTTTTTGGCATTCGCCGCCGAGGGCAGATCACGGAATAGCATCGCCCATTTCGAGCTGTACACGTCTGTCGTCAGGCCAATTCCGAGTCCCATCGAAATGATGGCGACCAGCGCAAAGCCGGGCGACTTGATCAGCGCTCGCAACGCATAGCGCATATCGCCGCGCATTTCGGTCAGGTATTCGATCGGCACGCGAATCGCGATGTCTGCGATTAGCCGGAACAGGCCGGTGATGCCGTGCCTCCTGGCAATGTCTTCGAAGACGTCCTGTCCGAGCTGCGTCACCTCGGTGCCATAAGCCAATTTGAATTCGTGCGGGAAGGCTTCCGCCAACCGGCGGTAGATGCGCCATGCGAAGTTCATTCCGTCACCATGTCGTCTTGGTTCACGTGATGGTCTTGTTTCGATGGGGCCTGGTTCACTTGGATTGCACGAACCAGTTCCTGAAGGCGCTCGCATTCCCCGTCAAGCACTTCCCTGCCGAGGGTCGTCAGGCGGTAATATCGCCGTCGCGCGTCATCCAACTCCGGCGCGGGGCGTTCGTCAGATTCCTCAATAAGTTCAGCCTCGATGAGCCGCTTGATCGATCCATAGAGCGTAGCCGGCCACAATCGCACCTTCCCGGCAGTGCGATTCAGCACGTCCTGCATGATCGCGTATCCGTGCTGCTCCCCACCAGCAAGCGAAAGCATGATGTGAAACCACTGCGGTTTAAGCGGCAGGAACCGTTCAGCGTTAGTTTCGCTCACGTCAGTATATATATCACACGATATCTATACTTGTCAAGACGATTTTTCCGATAGATCTATTGAGAGCACGATTTTCGTGTTTTTTGGCACTCGAATCTCGCTGATTCTCCGACACTTCCACGCAGCTATAGTACCCTGTGGATTTGCTGGTACCCCGGGGGTGCATGTTAAAGTGCCTCGACGAAAATGTTGAAGCACACTACAATAGCGGCGAGTGCTTCCCAGCGGGCGGGGCATCCACTCGTAGCGCCGACATCCTGTCGGCGATTTTTCGCCCAATCACCGAAACTCAAAATCGGCGGCAACATGCCGGCTCGCCCCTTTTCTCGTTTCCATTTTCCCTTTTCGAATTTCGCCTTTCTAATCGAGACACGCAAACGATTAGAAATCGCCACAACTCAAAGAAAACAATCATCACAGGTCACTTCTAATCGAGACAAAATTGCAGGGGCTTCATGACGCTAGAAATACCAAAGGCTTACGAGCCGCAGGAGATCGAAGAGCGCTGGGCCAAAGCCTGGTTCGACGAGAATCTTTACCGTGCGGAAAACTCGCACGACGGGCCGAAATTTTCGATCGTCCTTCCGCCGCCGAATGTGACGGGGTCGATTCACATCGGCCACATGCTCGAGCACACGCAGATAGACATTGTGGTGCGCTGGCACCGCATGCTGGGCGACCGGACGCTCTGGCTGCCGGGAATGGATCACGCTGGCATTGCAACGCAGTTTGTTGTTGAGCGGACGCTTGCGAAGGAAGGAATCAAGCGGCAGGACCTGGGGCGCGAGGAATTCGAGCGGCGCGTGTGGAAATGGAAGACGGAGAGCGGGCGCGTAATCAAGCAACAGATGATTCGGCTGGGCGCGTCATGCGATTGGACGCGCGAACGGTTCACGCTCGAGCCGGCGCTATATCGCGCCGTACTTGAAGCGTTCCTGCGGCTTTACAACGAAGGCTTGATCTATCGCGGACGATATATCGTGAATTGGTGCCCGCGATGCCAGACGGCGATCAGCGATCTGGAAGTGGTGCATAACGAGCGCGTTGGGCAGATTTGGTCGATTCGGTATCCGGTGGTCGGCTCGAGCGAATTTCTTGTGGTGGCTACGACGCGGCCGGAGACGATGCTTGGCGATACGGCCGTCGCGGTGCATCCGGACGACGAGCGGTATCAGCGATTCATCGGCAAAAAAGTGCTGCTGCCGCTGATGGATCGCGAAATTCCTGTGATCGCGGATGCTTACGTGGATCGCGAATTTGGCACCGGCGTTGTGAAGATCACGCCTGCGCACGATCCGAACGACTTCGAAATCGGCAAGCGGCATAACCTGGCTGAAATTGACATCATGACGAATGACGCGCACATCAACGAGGCTGGAGGGAAGTATGCCGGACTCGAGCGATTTGCTGCGCGGGCGCGAGTGCTCGAGGATCTCGAGAAGCTCTCGCTTATCGAGCGGGTGGCCGAGCACACGCATACCATCGGCACTTGCGATCGCTGCAAAGCGATTGTTGAGCCGCGAATTTCGACGCAGTGGTTCTGCAAAATGAAGCCACTGGCGGTGGAAGCGGAGAAGGTGGTTCGCGACGCAACGATTGAAGTGCTTCCCGACAATCAGCGGACGATTCTGCTGAATTGGCTCGACAACATTCGCGACTGGTGCATTTCACGGCAGCTTTGGTGGGGCCATCGGATTCCGATTTGGCATTGCGCGGATTGTAAGGAGATGGTTCCGGCGCGCGATTCGCAGGTGGAGCTTGTCGAGGGGCATGCGCGCGCGGCGAGCGTGCCGACGAATTGCACGAAATGCGGGGGCTCGAAGCTCACGCAGGATCCGGACGTGCTGGATACGTGGTTCAGTTCCGTTTTGTGGCCATTTTCTTCGCTTGGTTGGCCGGATGATACGGATGATTTGCGAACGTATTATCCGACAAGCGTTTTGATCAGCGGCTACGACATTCTGTTTTTTTGGGATTCGCGGATGATCATGATGGGATTACATCTGACATCAGGCGCGCGCGTCGAGCAGCGGATTCCCTTCCGGCGGCTTTATCTCCACTCGCTCGTGCGGCTCGCGGGCGGCGAGAAGATGTCGAAGACCAAGGGCACGGGTGTGGATCCGCTGGAGATGACGAAGCAGTACGGGACCGACGCGATGCGTTACATGCTTTCGAGCATGGCCGCGCCTGGGACCGACATCATCATGAGCGACGACCGCATTCTCGCGGCGCGGGCGTTTGCGAATAAGATTTGGAATGCGGCGCGATTTCTATTCGTCAATCTCGAGAAATTCGAGGCGACGGGAACGACGATTGAGGAGCTTGCGGCGCCTGAGATTCGAGAGAAGGCGCCTTATGCGGCGCCGGCCGAAGGCGCCGGGCTCGCGGATCAGTGGATTTTCTCGCGGCTGGCGCGTGTTGCCGGGGAGATGAATTCGGCGTTCGGCGAATTTCGATTTCATGAAGCGGCGCAGACGGCTTATCACTTCTTCTGGGGCGATTTTTGCGATTGGTATATTGAGTGGATTAAGCCGCAACTGCTGAGTGACGATCGCGAGGCGGCTATTGGGGCATGGCGGAATCTTTTTGCCGTGCTCGATGCGGCGCTGCGGATGCTGCATCCGATTATGCCGTTTATCACCGAAGAACTTTGGCACCGGTTGCCGCAGGCGGCGGGCGAACGCTCCATAGCGCTGCAAGCGTTTCCCGAACCGAAGGCTGCGTGGCTTAACGAAGATGCGGAACGGCAGCTGGCGCAACTGCAGGACATCATTACTGCTGCGCGAAACATTCGCGCTGAATTGAAGATTGATCCGAAGAAGACAATTGTAGCGGATTTGTCGAGCGCGGATGGAGCGTTCGTCGAGCTCGTTCGGCAAAATCTCGATCCGATTTTACGGCTCGCTAGCCTCTCGGCGTTGAACCTTTCTTCGGGGCGGCTTGATTCGAAGGGCGGCTTGATGCGCTCGACGGCGCAGTTCGATCTGCGGATTGCTTACGGAGAAGGCGTCGACAAGCAGGCGGAGATCAACAAGATCAAGAAAGACAGGGAACGACTAGGCAAAGATATTGAATCGAAGCGTGCGCGGCTAGCCGATGACAATTTCCGCAGTAAGGCGCCGGCTGAAATTATCCGAAATCTCGAAAATACTCTCGCCGAACGCGAGGCCGAGCGGCAGAAACTCGGCGAACGGCTCGCGCAGCTCCAATAGCGGACAACCTGGAGTGTTCGGCGCTCGGCAGCTTGCTGCGGGAGCGCGGCTCAAGTAACCTTGCACGCTCGCATGGAACCCAAACGCCTCAAAGTGATTCGCGGCCTGACGGATCGCCGAATTGATGCTCTGCTGACGCTGCTCTCAGAAAACACCACGATCGTTATCAGCGGCGAGAAGATCGCGAGCGAGATCGGAGTTTCGCGCGGGACGGTGTGGCGCTGGGTGCAGAAGCTGCGCGCGCTGGGCGTGGATGTGAGCGGGCATGCGCGCACGGGCTATCACATCAGTCGCATTCCCGACATCCTCGCGCCCAAATTGATCAGCCGGCAATTGCTGAATACGCCCTTCTGGAAGCACAACTACCATTTCTTCAAAGTGGAATCGACGAACGACATCGCCATGAAGCTCGGCGACGCAGGCGAACCGCATGGCGCAGTGGTGATTGCGGAGGAGCAGACTGCGGGTCGCGGGCGCGCGGGGCGATCGTGGTCATCCGAGAAATCCGCCGGGATTTATTGCACCGTGTTGCTGCGGCCGGCGATCTCGCCTGCGCAGGCTTCGCTGCTCACGCTGGTGGCCGGGCTGGCCGCGCGCGACGCAACGTCGGAAGAATTAGACGCGGCGCCTGATGTTCGCTGGCCGAACGATCTTTTGCTGGGCGGCAAAAAATTCTGCGGCATCTTGACGGAGATGCAGGCTGAACCTGATCGCGTGCACTACGCGGTGGTCGGCATAGGGATCAACGTGAATCAATCGCGTATGCCGGCGGAGATTGCGTCGATCGCGACGTCGCTGCGGATTGAGAGCGGGCACGTTCATTCGCGTCTCGACATTCTTGTGCGGTTGCTGCGCCACCTCGACCGCTACTACAATCTTCTTTTGTCGGAAGGTTCGGCGCCGATCATTCGGCGGTTCTCGGAAGTATCGAGCTACTATCAGGGCAAACGCGTGCGGATTATGACGGCGAACGATTCGTTTGTGGGTACGACGAAAGGGCTTGAACCGAGCGGGATTCTTCGCGTGGCGCGGGACGACGGCCGCGTGGTGACGGTGATTTCCGGCGACGTGACGGAGGCGTAATGCTGCTGACGATGGACGTCGGAAACACGAATACGGTTCTCGGCGTGTATCGCGGCAGCGAATTGGTGGCGAACTGGCGGCTTACGACCTCGCGCGAACAGACGATTGACGAGTATGGAATTCTGGCGCGCGATCTTTTTACGCTGGCGTCGCTTGATTCGAGCGAAATTGATGGAGTCATTATCAGTTCCGTTGTACCGCAGTTGAATTCCACGCTCGCAGGGATGTCTGAGAGGTATTTTCATTTGAAGGCGCTTTTCGTCGAGCCGGGCGTGAAAACTGGGATGCCCATCCATTACGATAATCCGCTGGAAGTGGGCGCGGATCGGATTGTTAACGCTGTGGCTGCTTTCGAGAAATATGGCGGGCCGTGCATTTCCGTGGATTTTGGGACAGCGCTTAATTTCGATGCGGTTTCTGAGCGCGGGGAATATCTTGGCGGCGTGCTGGCGCCGGGGATTGGGATTTCGGCGGACGCGCTTTTCGCGCGGGCGGCGCGGCTGTTTCGCGTCGAGATTAAGGATCCAGGGAAAATTATCGGGACGAACACTGTGGCTTCGATGCAGTCAGGGCTTTACTACGGCTACGTGGACATGGTGGACGGAATTCTTGAACGCATGAAGAAAGTGCTTGGGGAAAAGACGAGAGTGGTGGCGACGGGCGGGCAGGCGGCGTTGATCGGAAAAGGCTCGCGGCATATCGAGACGATTGACGAATTTCTGACGCTCGACGGATTGCGAATTATTTGGGAGCGA
>Ga0182018_10004296_pt1 | contig 12094 bp, 12 predicted proteins | sample 812P2MmetaG_FD_120490 | JGI IMG/M metagenome (GOLD analysis project Ga0182018, IMG submission 120490) | Permafrost microbial communities from Stordalen Mire, Sweden - 812P2M metaG | ecosystem: Environmental > Terrestrial > Soil > Wetlands > Permafrost | place: Sweden: Stordalen | collected...
AAGAAAAAATAAATTTGCAGTCACGCGCCGCCGCTTTTCCCGCCGGAGAGTCCACGCATGAAATGCGTTTTCAAAAACAGGAGAATCAGCTCCATCATTTCGGTGGTGCCGAAGGAGGAATATCGTTTTGACGACGAATTTCCCATTTTCAAGCTCACCCCGGAAAAGGCGAAACGGTTCAAAAAGATGATGAGCCTTGACCGGCACCGGATCGCGCCGCCGGACGTTTGCTCTTCTGATCTTTGCATGTTCGGCCTGAAACGGCTGCTGGACGAAGGGACGCTGAAGCCGGAGGAAATTGGCGCGCTGATTTTCGTCTCGCAAACGCCGGACTATTTCATGCCGCCAACGAGCAACGTGATTCAGGGCAAGTTCGGTTTGCACCATGACATGATTTGCCTCGACATCAATCAAGGCTGTTCCGGTTTTCTCCTCGGCATGATGCAAGCTTTCTCGCTCTTGGAAATTCCGGCGATTTCCAAAGTAGTTCTGTTGTGCGGCGATACTTGCAGCAAGCAGATGGACAAGTGCAATCGCATTTCTTATCCGCTGACCGGCGACGCCGGTTCTGTGGCAATCATCGAACGCAGCGAGGCGGGAAATCCCATTTATGTGGACATAAAAAACGACGGCTCGCGTCATAAGGCCATCATGATTCCCGCCGGCGCGTTTCGTACGCCGTCATCGCCGGAGACGCTGAAGTTGCACGAGGTGGAAGAAGGATTCGTTCAGAACGAGGAACACATTCACATGGACGGCGCGGCCATTTTTAATTTCACGATGGAAGATGTCCCGCCGCAGGTAGAGGACATTCTTTCCTTTTCCGGCGACACGCGCGAAACCATCGAGTTTTTTGTTTTTCACCAGCCCAATCCCTTCATTTTGACGCAAATGGCGGACAAAATGAAAATTCCGCAGGCCAAACTGCCCAATAACATCGTGAGCCTCTACGGCAATTGCAGTTCCGTGACCATCCCGTTGAACATCGCCCATAATTTCCGCGAGCCGTTGCAATCAGGAACGCATCGTGTGTGTCTTTCCGGCTTCGGCGTCGGGCTGACGTGGATTTCGATGGTCATGGATTTGGGACCATTGACGACCTGCAAAGTTTTGGATTACGAATCAACCTGATTTCGGCGCGTGGAAACCTGCACATTGATCACCGGCGCGGCCTCCGGTTTTGGCCGGTGCATCGCACAACGGTTGTCGCCTTCCCGCAAACTTATCCTCGCTGACATCAACGCGGAAAAACTGGAAGCTGTCCTAAATTCCTGCGCATCGCCGGAAAAACATCTTTTGTGGACGCGGGACTTGACCCAGTTGGACGGCATCGGTGAAGAACTGGCCGCCTTGCTTGTGGGAAAAAGCATCACCGTCGAACATTTCATCCACTCGGCGGGTGTTTTCGGGATTCAATTTGCCCGCGCCAATGAAATGGAGTTCGTGACGAAAATGTTCAATGTTAATCTATTTTCCGCCATTGAAATCATCCGGCCGTTGACGCAGAAGCGAACGAACAAAGGCGCGTTGCGCAGCATCACTTTGATTTCCAGCCTTAACAGCCGGCTCGGCGCGAAAGGTTATTACGCTTATGCGGCCAGCAAAGGCGCAGTCAACGCCTATGCACTTTCCCTAGCCGTGGAGCTTGCACCGGCGGTGCGCGCTAACTGTGTTTTGCCGAGCATCATTGAGACGGAAATCAATCAAGAGCATTTTGCCGATCCGAATTTTGTGGCGTCCATCAAGGCCAGCCATCCGCTCGGTTTGGGACGGCCCGAAGACATCGCCGACACGGTGGAATTTCTGGCCTCCGACCGGGCCCGTTGGATCACCGGCCAGGAAATCGTCGTAGACGGCGGCAGATTTGCCAGCAAGTAACACATAAAATGTGGCTGATTCAAACGGTAAGAAAAAATGAAGTTTTCCACCAAGCAGCGAATAATATTGATTCTCCTGTGGTTATGTATCGTTGCGGCCACGGTCTTTTTTATGATGCACGGACGGATTCCGCATTAAAATTCAAATTTAGACACTACCAACACATGGATGAAACTTACACATTAATCACAGGGGCTTCCTCCGGTTTTGGCCGGTGCATTGCGCAGAAACTTGCGCCCGGGCGGAGACTGATTCTTGCCGGCAGAAGCGAGCAAAAGCTAGAAGCCGTGCGGAAAAGCTGCGAGGCACCTGAAAAACATGTTGTATGGATGCGGGATTTGAGCCGGCTGGATGGGATCGGCGAGGAACTGTCATCCTTGCTGGCGGGAAAAAATGGTGTTATTGAAAACTTCGTCCACTCGGCGGGCGTCATCAGCATCCAATATGCGCGCGCGATCGAAATGGCGAGCGTGATGCAACTGTTCAACGTGAATGTGTTTTCCGCGATGGAGATTATCAAGCCGCTGGTTCAAAAAAAAGTGAATCGCGGCGCGCTGCGCAACATTACATTTATTTCCAGCATCGCCAGCCGGGTCGGTGCGAGCGGCTATTCCGTTTATTCTGCGAGCAAAGGCGCGGTCAATTCACTTTCACTTTCACTTGCGGTGGAACTGGCGCCGGCGGTTCGCGTCAACGCCGTTCTGCCCGGCATCATCGGGACGGAAATGAACACGACGCATTTTGCGAATCCTGAATTTGTGGAGTTCGTGAAGGCAACTCATCCGCTGGGATTTGGCCGCCCGGAAGACGTGGCTGACACTGTGGAATTTTTATCATCCGACCGCGCGCGCTGGATCACCGGCCAGGAAATTGTCGTGGATGGCGGCCGGTGCGTTTATGCCCCGCCACGCGCGGCGGCGACCGGGAATTGATTCGTGAACCTCGTTTTTTCCTCGCGGGTTTCCAAGCAACATCGTCCGGCGCTGGAAGAATTGCTTTTTTTCAATCCTGGCCAGTCCCGGGTGCGGTCGGGCATCATCAACTCGCTGGAGAAGTTTGGTCATCCGCGATTGGAAGAATCCGTTGAAAATTTATCGGTCCGCGTCGGCGAAAGGGAAGCGCAGACTTTGTTCGCCTATGACCGCGGCTTGCGTGACAGCGCGCCGGTTGGCTTGGTCATTTTCCTGCGGACTTCGCAGGAGGAAATTGCGATCATCCACGTCGCGGTTCACGCGGACTACGCGCTTCAGGGAAATTACGGCGGTTTGGGACTAGGCACAATTCTCGTGGAGAAGGTGAAGGAAATCGCCTTGCGCATCGTCGGCGTCCGGCGGATTGTGTTTTTTTACCGGCAGGAAGTTGTGATCCGGTTGCAGACTTGATGCAATGGAAGTTGCAACGTCGTGGATGAATGATTATTGGTAACTGACAGATTGTGCAACATTCATATCAAGCGAAAGATTTTGGAATGCGTCTGCGTCCGGTGCGCCTGGGGGACGCGGCCTTTATCGTGTGGCTCCGCAATCTGGATCACGTCAAAGGCCGCGTGGGTGATTCCGCCAATAATCTGGCCAGCCAGGAAGCGTGGCTGAAAAATTATTTTACACGGGAAGGCGATTACTATTTCATCCTTGAGACGCCAGGTGAAGTTCCTTTGGGCACGCATGGCATTTATGACGTGACCGGAACCAGCGCGGAAAAGGGACGGCAAATCATGCGCCCGGAGGTGATGGGCGCGGGAGTTCCCGCCGCAGTTTTGGCGACGGATCTGGCATTTGAAAAATTGGGAATGACCGAATTGCGCAGCAACTGCGTCTCAACCAACCTGGCAGTTCATTCGCTCCACCGAAAATCCGGTTTCAAGCAAGTCGGGGTTTTGCGCGCTGCGCAGACCATTGACGGCAAGCCGGTGGATTTATTTCAATTTCTGCTCAAGGCGCAAGAATGGTATAAAGTCCGTGACGGCATCGTGCCTTTGGCGCATTTGGCCGGAAAGCAAGTGTTGGAATGGGAAAAGACACAGAGTGTCGTGAAGCAGCCTTGGATGAAAACAAACTAAATCAGATTTATGTCCCTAACAGATTGCAAAATGATTGAACTGCCGAAAATAGCGGACCCGCGCGGCAACCTGACTTTCCTCGAAGCCAACCGGCACATCCCGTTTGCGATCCAGCGGGTGTTTTATCTTTACGACGTTCCCGGCGGTGCTGACCGCGCCGGTCACGCGCTGAAAAAATGCCACCAATTTTTGATCGCCATGTCCGGCAGTTTCGACGTGGTGGTGTATGACGGCAAAGATAAGCAGCGGTTTCACCTGAATCGTTCCTATTACGGCTTGCATCTACCGCCGATGATCTGGCGTGAGATTGACAATTTTTCCTCCGGGTCGGTGTGCTTGGCGCTCGCATCGGAGTCCTACGATGAAAAGGATTATTTCCGCGATTACCGCGAATATCTACGCTTCATGGGAGGCGCCGGTTCGTGAAGGTACCGTTTCTGGATTTCGCTGCTCCCTACGAGGAGTTGAAAGCCGAATTGGATGAAGCGTATTTCCGCTTCATGCGCTCGGCGTGGTATGTTTTGGGGCGCGAAGTGGAGGCGTTTGAAAATGAATTCGCCGATTACTGCGGCGTCAGGCATTGCGTCGGTGTTGGAAATGGACTCGAGGCGTTGCATTTGATTCTTCACGCCTACGGCATCGGTGAAGGCGACGAGGTCATCGTCCCCTCAAACACTTACATCGCCACTTGGCTGGCGGTTTCATACACGGACGCGACGCCGGTGCCCGTCGAGCCGGACGAGAAGACATTTAACATTGATCCAGCCCGGATTGCAGCCGCCATCACGCCGCGAACCAAGGCCATCATGCCGGTGCATCTTTACGGCCAGCCGGCGGACATGGATCCGATTCTTGAAATTGCGAAAAAGCACCGGCTGAAAGTGATTGAGGACAACGCGCAGGCGCAGGGCGCGCATTACAAAGGCCGGCGCACCGGCGCGCTCGGCGACGCGGCGGGCAACAGTTTTTATCCCGGCAAAAATCTTGGCGCGTATGGCGACGCCGGCGCGGTCACGACCGACGACAAGGAACTCGCCGATAAAATCCGCATCCTGCGCAACTACGGCTCGCAAAAAAAATATTACAACGAAGTGATCGGCTACAATTCCCGGCTGGACGAAATGCAGGCCGCTTTCCTGCGCGCGAAGCTGAAAAAGATGGACGAGTGGAATGACCGCCGCCGTGTGGTGGTGGAAAATTATTTTGAAAAAATGTCCGCCTTGAATGGTTTACAACTGCCGTTTGTTCCCGATTGGGCGGAGCCGGTCTGGCATCTGTTTGTGGTGCGGCATCCGCAACGCGATGCCTTGCAACAGAAACTCACGGCGGCGGAAATTGGAACATTGATTCATTATCCCGTGCCGCCGCATCTTTCTGGCGCTTATGCGGCTGCCGGCTGGAAGCGCGGCGATTTTCCCATCGCAGAGAATATTGCCGACACGGTGTTAAGTTTACCCGTCGGCCCGCATCTGCCAAGCCATCAGGTTGACCATGTGATCGGTCGAATCGTGGAATGCGTCAGGAACGGTTTCGACCAATGAATCTGCTGCTGGTTGTTCTTAACCGTTATCAACGCTATTCCCAGCGAATCCGCAGCGCGTGGTATTTGCGGAAGTTTTTATTCGCCGAGCAGCCGCGACATCGGTGTATTGAATTGGGGAAAGGTGTTGTTTTTTTTGTGCCTGTGCGCGGAGGAGGGCAGGGAACGCTTCGCCTGGGCGACAAGACAAGCTTTGGTTTTCCGTTGGCCCATCGTTTTGGAAGTGGCGAAATCATGCTACAAGCCCGGACGCCCGAGGCTGAAATCATCATCGGGCAAAAAACCATGTTCAGCAACAACACGGTTCTCTGTGCGGTGCGCAGCATCCGTGTCGGGAACAATTGCCGGATCGGCGATGGCGTCGCGATTGTGGATGCCGACTCTCACGAGATCAATCCGGCCACGCGCGACCGCAGCGTAGGCGTGGTCAAGCCGGTGAACATTGGCAACAACGTCTGGATTGGCAGCCGGGTGACGGTTTTGAAGGGAGTGAGCATTGGCGACAATTCGGTCATCGGCACCATGAGCGTCGTTACCTCCGACATTCCGCCCAATTGCATAGCCACCGGCATCCCGGCCAGAATCATCCGAAAAATTGAGTAACCCTGCCAAACATTCCTACGGTCGAATCCTGAAGTCGTCAGCGCTCATCGGCGGCTCTTCCGTCTTGAACATCGGCCTAGGGATTGTGCGGACAAAAGTGATGGCCGTGCTGCTGGGGCCGTCTGGTGTCGGCTTGTTGGGCATTTATTGGACCATCGGCGAACTGGTTCGCAGTGTTGCCGGAATGGGGATCAACACCAGCGGCGTGCGTCAGATTGCCGAGGCGGTTGGCAGCGGAGACGCTCAACGTGTTGCCCGGACGGTGACGACTTTGCGGCGCGTGGCATTCTGCTCTGGAGCTTTGGGAGCTTTGCTGCTCCTGGTTCTATGTAAACCGGTGTCATGGCTGACCTTCAAAGACTACAAACATGCCGGGGCCGTGGCCTTGCTGGCGCTGGCGGTCTTCTTTGGCGATATTTCCTTCGGGCAGGCCGCACTGGTGCAAGGCATGAGGCGAATCGGCGATCTCGCCCGGATGAGCGTGCTGGGAGCGTTCTATGGAACCGTGTTCAGCATCCCCATTATTTACTTTTATTATCAACGCGGCGAGGCCGAACGCGGTGTGGTTCCTTCTCTGGTTTGCGTGGCGGCGATGGGCATTCTCACGTCCTGGTGGTATGCGCGAAAAATAAAGGTGGAACATGTCCGGGTGACGCTGCGGGATCTCTTCAGCGAAACTTCCGCGTTGTTGAAACTGGGGTTCGTTTTCATGGCCAGCGGCTTGATGGCGATGGGTGTCGCATATTTTGCTCGCGTCATTCTGATCCGTCAAATGAGCCTGGAAGCAGCCGGTTTCTATCAATCTGCCTGGACGGTGGGCGGCTTTTATGCGGGCTTCATTCTTCAGGCCATGGGTGCGGATTTCTATCCGCGCCTGACCGCCGTGGCCAAAGACAACACGGAGTGCAACCGGCTGGTGAACGAGCAGGCGGAGGTGGGATTGCTGATGGCCGGCCCCGGCATCATAGCCACCCTCACTTTTGCCCCGCTGGTCATCAGGCTGTTCTACTCGGCTAAATTTGGGCCAGCCGTGGAAGTGTTTCGCTGGATTTGCCTAGGCATGATGTTGCGGGTGATCATCTGGCCGATGGGTTTCATCCTCCTGGCGAAAGGCGCGGCGAAACTTTTCTTTTGGGTTGAATTGTTAAGCAACGCGGTTTATGTGGGAATGATTTGGGCGGGCGTTTTGATTTTCAAATTGGAAGGAACGGGCGTTGCTTTCTTCGGTTTATACATATTAAATGGGATTGGCGTTTATTTGATTGTGCGCCGGTTGAGTGGGTTCCGGTGGTCGGCGGCAAATCGCCAGTTGGCATTTCTCTTTGTGCCCCTGGTGGCCGCCGTTTTTGTAGGCTGGTATTTCCTCCCTCGGAACGCGGCAGTAATTCTCGGAGCGGCAGTCACACTGCTAACCAGCATCTATTCATTAAAGACACTTTGCACGCTGGTTCCCATGGAAAGGTTTCCGTGGCCGGTGCAAAAAATGCTTTTGTTTTTCCGGCTGGCGCCTACCCTTACAAAAGGAAGAACAGCAACGACTCCGAATTCTAAATTTAGAAAACCGAAATCAAACGCGCAAAAAACACATAAATGAAAATAGCAGTTGTTGGTTTGGGTTACGTCGGGCTGCCGCTGTTGCTTCAATTTGCGCGGGCGGGAGTGGTGGTCATTGGACTGGACATTGATCCGCCAAAAATTGAGGCGCTGAATGCCGGTCGCAGCTATATCAAACATATTCCCTCCGAGGCCATCTCCGAGGCAGTGAAGGCCGGAAAATTTTCCGCGTCCACCGATTTCAGCCTTGTCAAGGAAGTCGAGGCGGTGATCATTTGCGTGCCGACGCCGCTGAACAAAAATCGCGAGCCGGACATTTCATTCATCATCGAGACCGGCAAATCCATCGCGCCGTATTTGACGAAGGGAATTCTGGTCGTGCTGGAATCCACCACTTATCCCGGCACGACGGACGAGGAGCTGCGCGCGGTGTTGGAAGCCGGTTCCGGGTTGAAAGCCGGCACGGATTTTCATCTGGCGTTTTCGCCGGAGCGTGAAGACCCCGGCAATTTGTTAAGCAAAGTCGAAATCATTCCGAAAGTCATAGGTGGCTACACACCAGCTTGCTTGGAACGCGCCAAGGCGGTTTATGGCAAGGCCATCAAAACGCTCGTTCCGGTTTCATCTTGCCGCGCTGCCGAAGCCACCAAGCTGCTCGAAAACATTTTTCGCAGCGTGAACATCGCGCTCGTCAACGAATTGAAACTGGTTTACGGCGCGATGGGCATTGACGTTTGGGAGGTCATTCACGCGGCGAAGACCAAACCGTTTGGTTTCATGGCATTTTATCCCGGACCTGGCCTCGGCGGTCACTGCATTCCGATTGACCCGTTTTATCTGACATGGAAGGCGCGCGAATTCGGACAGAACACGCGCTTTATCGAACTGGCGGGCGAAATCAACACCGCCATGCCGATGCATGTCGTGAACCGCACCGCCGAGGCGCTCAACGCGGCGCGGAAAGCGCTGAACGGCAGCCGGGTGCTGGTGCTGGGTCTGGCTTATAAGCCGAACGTGGACGACGACCGCGAATCACCGAGTTACACTTTGATGGAACTTTACAAAGGGCGCGGCGCTGACGTGGCGCATTACGATCCTTTCGTGCCGGTCATCCGCATGACGCGACAGCATCCACATTGGGCGGGCACGCCGTCGGTGAAATGGAATCGCGAGACAGTGCAAAAATTTGATGTCGTCGTCATCGCCACGAACCATCAGGTTGTCAATTATCAGGAGTTGGCGGACTGGTCGAGTTGCATCGTGGACACACGGAATGCAATGGCGGGTATCGGCACGAAGCCCGGACAGGTTTGGAAAGCCTGATGAATTTCCGCAAATTCGGCTTTGACTGGCTAGCTTCGGCGGGTTTAGGCTTGGCGAAGAAATAAAACAAACAACTAAACGCAGGAGAAAAAACATGAAAAAAAATCACATTTCGAAGTTTCTTGAAAAATTCACGGTGAAGAAGAATTTCGTTTCTTCGCTTGTCATGCTGGCAATGACATTGGCCGTTTCAGCGATGCTCACGGGTTGTCAGACGCAATCGAATCAGGCGTTTGCGGCGGTGAACGCACAGGCGCAGGCTTCAACCAATTCCGAACCGATCAGTTTGCGGGAAGGCGACGTGCTGAAAATTTCCTTTCCGGGATCGCCGACCCTGAACACCAGCCAGCAAATCCGGCGCGACGGGAAAATTTCCATGCCGTTGGTCGGCGAGGTGGACGCGGCGGGGATGACGCCGGTCGCGCTGGAAAGGAAGCTGGTGGATTTATACGCGCCGCAACTGGTCACCAAGGAAGTCACGGTGGAAGTTGTGAGTTCCACCTTCCCGGTTTATGTTAGCGGCATGGTGCTGCGGCCGGGAAAAATCTTGTCGGATCATCCCCTCACCGTGCTCGAAGCCATCATGGAAGCGGGCGGGTTTGATTACACCAGGGCCAATCTCAAAGACGTGACCGTGATCCGGCGCGAGGGGAACATCATGAAGCATTATATCGTGAATTTGAAGGCGATTCTGGACGGGCAGGAGAGTGAACCATTTTTTCTGAAGCCTTCCGACATCATTTATGTGCCGGAGAGATTTTCCATGTTCTGATCCCGGTGATTTCCTCCGACGCCCGGCTTGCTTCGTTGCTAAGCCGGGCGTTTTTCTTTTGCGACTAATAACGGTATCCAATTTCGAGTCCGAACTGGCTGCTTGAAAAGCTATAGCCCGCTAGGGTGGAGGAATCTTTGCTGCCTTGGTAGGAGACGGCGATTGTTCCATGTTTTCTTCCACGCGTCAGGAATTGGCAGCTCAATTGCGTGGCAAAAGTATAATAGTTGTCCGTGCGGCCTTGGGTAAGATTGCTCGCCGCGACGTAGGGGATGTTTTCGTAGCCGGCGTTCACGCCCAGATAAAATTTCTTGAACAACCGCTGGCTGATGCTGGCGCCAACCTCTGTGGTTTCGAGCGTCTGGCCTGACACGTAGGCCGCACCGACTTCACGATCCGCAGTGAAGGAAATTCGGGTGTTTTCAAACGGCAAATATTGTATCACAGCACCAAAGATGGGGTTGAGCAGATCGCCGGACCCGCCGTTGAAAAACTGCCGGTCTTCAAGGCCGCCGTGAATTTGGAAGCTGACCTTGTCGGTCGCGCGCCACGCGACCCGCGCCTGATACTGTTGAAAGGTCATGTCATAACTTGTATTCGTCCCGGAGTCACCGGTAACGTTGTCATAGCCGAAACTGACGCCGGCACCGACGACGAGTCGCGGCCAGAATTGGTAATTTACCCAATCCGACACGCCCCATTCATGCGAGTCCTGTAGATTGTCGGTATTGGTGGCATTCTGATTATTGTCGGCATAGGCGAGATTCTGATCGGCTTCCAAGTCCGTCGAGAATTTGCTGTTAAACTGGTAAGAGGCCTTGAGGGCGGTGGAATATGTTTCCAGATCCGTCTGTTCGCCGGTTTCGGCCAGCGGGTCGGATGAAATAATGCAGCTTTGTAAAATGCCAAACGTCCAATCCCCGTAAGCGGTCACGCCGGACAGGTTGACGGAATGGTCAAGCGCGTCCCTGAAATGACTGTTGGAATACAAATTCCATGTGGGCGTGTAATCCAAGCTCCAATGGCCGCCGATTTCCAGCAGAAAGCCCGGAGAAATCTGATTCAATACCGTCGAGTATTGCTGGCCGGGGGCAGCTTGAATTCCAGTTCCATAAAGAAAGCGATAATACGGATGGGGCCGGAAATTCAACATGCCCAAACGAAACGGTTCCGATTCTTGTTCCACGCTTTCCGGAAGTTCGGAGGTGAAAACATCCATTTCGCTCGTTTGATACTCCTGCACGGCGGGCGGTGTCGCGGGATTTTCCGGGGCTGGCGCTAAAATGTTCTGCGCCTTTACCTGGGAAAACAACAGAACTCCAAGCAGCGTTAACACAAATGCCGGCTGCAAATTTCTCAAAGAAAAAACAGGCCGTTTAATCGGGTTCATTTTCACAAATTTAAATGAGTCGCCTTGCTGGCGGCAGCAAGTAAAACAAAAAAAAATCTGACGTTCAAGCACAGAAAAGTTCCATTTTCACGGGTTTTGTTCGCGCCGGTTGGATAAGGGAAAATCACCATGCCGGTTGCTCTTTTTCAAGACAACCCTCAAGACAATCTTGTCTAAAAGATTTTCTCAATGGTGTGGGATGCAACGCGACCAATGAGCGATGCAAAAATATTCAGCCAGTCAGTTTTATGCCAAAACATTGAAATTCGGACGTAATTCCCCGTGCAGAACAGTCTATCTCATCAATTGCTGAAAATTTTGGCGTTCATTACTACTGTCTTGGCAAGCCTTATGCGTAGCCAAAGGCATGGTATATCAAAAGGCAGTGTTGGTTTGGTGGAGACGCGCGGTTTTTAGCCCATTTTTGCTTTTCATTTTGGTTGCAATGTTACGACTGCCGGCCTTCGCTGGCAACGTGACGCTTGCTTGGAGTCCCAGCACGGCTGCCAACGTTGCAAGCTACAACATCTATTACGGTGGAGCGCACGCCAATTATACCAACAAAACATCCGTCATCAATTCAACCAATGTTACCATTACCGGTTTGATTGCAGGTGGCACTTACTACTTCGCCGCTACAACGGTAAGCACTACAGGCATTGAAAGTCAATTTTCGACGGAAGTTTCTTACACGATTCCCGCCGCTGTTGTGAGCCAGCCTCCGACGTTGAACGCGATTGGGAATGTGAGCGTGAATGAGAACGCCGGAGCGCAGACGGTGAATTTAAGCGGGATTGTGGCGGGCGCGGGCAACGGGACGCAGACACTGACGGTGACGGCCAGTTCGAGCAACACCGGGTTGGTTCCGAATCCGACGGTGACCTACACCAGTCCGAACGCGACCGGCACGCTGACACTCACACCGGCGGCGAACAACACCGGGACGGCGACGGTGACAGTGACGGTGAACAACGG
>Ga0182018_10004297_pt1 | contig 12090 bp, 4 predicted proteins | sample 812P2MmetaG_FD_120490 | JGI IMG/M metagenome (GOLD analysis project Ga0182018, IMG submission 120490) | Permafrost microbial communities from Stordalen Mire, Sweden - 812P2M metaG | ecosystem: Environmental > Terrestrial > Soil > Wetlands > Permafrost | place: Sweden: Stordalen | collected...
AGGATCCGGAATCAAACTATCTCGCACGCGTCGTGTTTCCGGATAAAACCGACGACTTGCGGATCGATGTCGATCTTATCGCCGAAATGGCGGTGCTGAATCCGTTCGACTTCTTTCTTGAGCCGGGCGTGGAGAACTATCCGTTCGAGTACTCGCCGGAGCTGGCTAGAGACCTGGAGCCTTATCTCTCGGCGGAGCCGCCGGGGCCGCGGCTACAGAGTTTTATCAAGAGCTTTGCGGGTGAGCAGCGTGGGACCATCGCTTTCCTGAGCGAGCTGAACCACAAGGTGCGCGATGCGGTGGGCTACCAGACGCGGTTGGAGCCGGGCGTGCAGAGCTGCGAGCAGACGCTGGAGCGGAAGACGGGGTCGTGTCGCGACTCGGCATGGCTGCTGGTGCAGATGCTGCGGCATCTGGGGATTGCGGCGCGATTCGTCTCCGGGTATCTGATCCAGCTGGAGGCGGAGGAGAAGCCGCTGGATGGCCCGGCCGGCCCGGAGAAGGATTGTGCCGAGCTGCACGCGTGGGCAGAGGCGTATCTGCCGGGCGCGGGTTGGATTGGGCTGGACTCGACGTCGGGACTGTTCACGGGCGAGGGGCACATTCCGCTGGTGTGCACTCCCAATGCGGCGAATGCTGCGCCGATTGGGGGCACGGTGGAGCCGGCCAATGTGGAGTTCAGCTATTCGATGTCGGTGCGCCGGTTGGAGGAGACGACGCGGCTTTCGAAGCCATTCACGGATGAGGAGTGGGCGGCCGTGGAGCAGGTGGCGCACCAGGTGGACGCCGACCTGAAGGCACGCGATGTGCGGCTGACGATGGGCGGCGAGCCGACGTTTGTGGGGATCGATGAGCCGGAGAGCCCGCAGTGGAACATCGATGCGCTGGGGCCGGAGAAGCGCGCGCGCGGGCTGGCGCTGATCCAACGGCTGCGGGCGAAGACGGCGCCGGGCGCGATGCTGCACTACGGGCAAGGTAAGTGGTATCCGGGCGAGCCGCTGCCGCGCTGGGCGCTGAGCTGCTACTGGCGCACGGATGGCGTGGCGGTGTGGGAGGATGTGGAGCTGATTGCGCGCGAAGACCACGACTATGGATTGACCGCGCACGATGCGTTGAAGTTCAGCCATGCGCTGGCGCGACGGTTGCAGGTGAGCACGGAGAATGTTCTGGCCGCCTACAAGCCCGACGCGGAGGCGCACGACGCTGCCGGGTACATTCTGCCGATTCGCCGCAGGCAACCGGGGGGACAGCTGGCGTGGTCGAGCCAGCTGTGGTTTCCGCGGCCGGAGCGGCTGGTGCTGCTGGCGGGCGACTCGCCGATTGGGTTTCGCATTCCGACGGAGGCGATGCCATGGGTTGCGCCGGATGAGCTGGAGTACAAGTTGGACGCGGAGCCGTTTGCGGACCGGGTGAAGCTGCCGCCTGCTCCCGCGCGGCGGCCGGCATTCTTTTCGCGAGACCCAGCGCCCGATCCGCTGCCACCGCTTTCGAGCACAGCGGAGTCGGCGACTGAGTTGATCCGGCCTTCGCTGTGTGTGCAGGCGCGCGAGGGACGGCTGCACATCTTTATGCCGTATTTGTCCACGCTGGCGGACTATCTCGATCTGCTGTCGGCGGTGGAAGATACGTGTCAGCATCTGCATCTGCCGGTGTGGCTGGAGGGGTATGCGCCGCCGTCCGATCCGCGGCTGCGGTCGTTCAGCGTCACGCCCGACCCTGGAGTGCTGGAGATCAATCTGCCGCCCGCGAGCATGTGGGACGAGCTGGTGGAGACCAACACGGTGCTGTTCGAGGAGGCGCGGCGCGACCGGTTGACGGCGGAGAAGTTTAATTTTGATGGTGGGCATATCGCGACCGGCGGCGGCAGCCATATCGTGATTGGCGGAGCAAGCGTGGCGGACAGCCCATTGCTGCGGCGTCCCGGGCTATTGCGAAGTATGGTGGCGTTCTGGCAGAACCATCCATCGCTCTCGTATCTTTTTTCCGGGATGTATGTGGGGCCGACCAGCCAGTATCCGCGGGTGGATGAGGCGCGGACGGATGCGCTTTACGAGCTGGAGGTTGCGTTTGCAAGCCTGCCCAGCGGCGAGTGTCCGGCGTGGGTTGTCGACGGGCTGTTTCGCAATCTGCTGGTGGATGTGACGGGCAACTCGCACCGGGCGGAATTTTGCGTGGACAAGCTGTATCCGCCGGAGGGGCTGGGGCTGCGGCTGGGGTTGCTGGAGCTGCGCGCGTTTGAGATGGCCCCGCATGTGAGGATGGGCTTGGCGACCATGCTGTTGATCCGAGCGCTGGTTTGCGCATTTTGGGAGCGGCCCTATGAGGGCGACCTGATTCGCTGGGGAACGGAGCTGCACGACCGCTTCATGCTGCCGCACTTTGTGAGGCGCGACTTCCACGATGTGCTGGCGTATCTGCGCGAGGCGGGCTACTGGTTTGAAGAGCGATGGTTTGCGGCACAGTTTGAATTTCGCTTTCCGAAGATTGGATTGATCGCGGTTGATGGTGTGGAGCTGGAGCTGCGCCAGGCGCTGGAGCCGTGGAACGTTCTGGCGGAGGAGACGGTGTCGGGCAGTACGGTGCGCAGTGTGGACTCGTCGCTGGAGCGGATGCAGGTGAAGCTGACTGGGACGACGGCTGAGTCGCGCTACTCGGTTGCGTGCAATGGGCGCGCGGTGCCGCTGCACTCGGCGGGTGCGCCGGGAGAGATGCTGGCGGGCGTTCGCTATCGCGCGCGGCAGCTCTCCGCCACGCTGCATCCCACGGTGCCGATCCACGCGCCGCTGACATTCGACATTATCGATCGATGGAAGCAGCGGTCTGTGGGGCGGTGTGTTTATTATGTTGCGCCGCCCGATGGGCGCATCTATACGACGCGTCCGGCAAACTCGGCGGAGGCTGAGGCGCGGCGAGCGGAACGCTTCCAAGTAGTCGATGCGCCGGGCACGGCGATGCCTGCGCCCGAGCCGGAGAGCAACCCGATCTTCCCGATGACGCTGGACCTGCGGTTGCCTGCGCCCGTACAGAAGGTTGCAGCGCAGGGGCAGGTGCAATGACGGTCGATCTTTATCAGACTCCGCTGCGCTATGGAGGGGCCTATGATGAGCTCTCGTCGGATGGCGTGACGCCGCGCCCGCACTGGGCGCACCTGATGGACTCGCTGGGTGCGATTGGGCCGGAGGAGTTGGGCCACCGCTGGAGCCGCGCCGAGCGCCGCATCCGCGAGAACGGAATTACCTACAACATCTACAGCGATCCGCTGGGCGCGAACCGGCCGTGGAAGATCGACATTGTTCCCTACCTGATCTCCGCGGAGGAGTGGCGGTTCCTCGAGCAGGGAATCATTCAGCGGGCAGAGCTGCTGAGCCTGCTGCTGCAGGACCTGTATGGGCCGCAGCAGTTGATCGCCGAAGGCCATTTCCCTGCGGCGCTGCTCTATGCCAATCCTGCGTTCCTGCGGCCGCTGGTCGGCGTACGCGTGCCTGCGCACAGCTATCTGCATATGCTGGCGGTCGATCTGGCGCGCTCGCCCGACGGGCAGTGGTGGGTGCTGGCCGACCGCACGCAGGCGCCCTCGGGCAGCGGCTACGCGCTGGAGAACCGCACGATCGTGGCTGATGTTCTTCCGGATTTATTTCGCACGTCGAATGTGCTGCGGCTTGCGCCGTTCTTTCGCGCGCAGCGTGAGGCGCTGATCAGCCTGACGCAGCGCAGCAATCCGCGGATTGTGCTGCTGACGCCGGGGCCGCACAACGAGACTTATTTCGAGCACTCGTATATTGCGCGGTATCTGGGGTTCACGCTGGTCGAGGGCGCCGACCTTACGGTGCGCGACCGCTGCGTCTTTCTGAAGACGGTGGATGGGCTGGAGCAGGTGGATGTGATCCTGCGCCGCGTGGACGACAGCTTCTGCGATCCGCTGGAGCTGCGCGGGGAGTCGCTGCTGGGCGTGCCTGGGCTGGTGGATGCGATTATTGCGGGGAACGTCAAGGTCGCCAATGCGCTGGGGAGCGGCCTGATTGAGACTGCAGCGGTGATGCCGTTTCTCCCCAGTCTCTCCCGGCAGCTGCTGGGCGAGGAGCTGAAGTTGCCATCGGTGGCGACGTGGTGGTGCGGGCAGAGCTATGCGCTGGACTGGGTGCTGAAGCATCTTGATTCCGTGGTGGTGAAGCCGGCCTTCCCCACGCGCGGTATGGAGCCGGTGTTTGGCGCGGAGATCCCGCGCGCGGAGAAGGCAAAGTTTGCGGAGCAGTTGCGCACGCGGCCGCATGAGTATGTGGCGCAGGAGCAGATTGCTCTCTCCGCCGCACCGGTGTGGGAGGATGGGCACCTGATCTCGCGCAGTATGGTGCTGCGGGCGTACGTGCTGAACACGGGCAGCGAGTGGATCACGCTTCCCGGCGGGTTGGTGCGGGTCGCCGAGTCGGAGGGGCCGGTGGTCTCTATTCAGCGCGGCGGCCATAGCAAAGACGCGTGGGTGCTGTGGGACTCGCCGGTGGACACCTTCAGCATGTTGCGGCCGCGCGGCGAGCCAGTGGAGCTGCGGCGCATCGGCCGCGCGGTGCCCAGCGGCGTCGCCGACAACGTCTACTGGCTGGGCCGCTACGTGGAGCGCGCGGAGAATATTGCGCGCATAACGCGCACCATCATCAGCCGCGTACGACGCGTGGACCAGGCTGAGCTAGGCTGTCTGTTGCGGCTGCATGGATGTCTGGAGTCGCGCCACAGCCGGCTACCGAAAGGGAAGGGCCGGACGCCAACCTCGCAGGAGCTGGAACGTGAACTGATCTCTGTGCTGACCAACAAGAAGCGGCCGGACAGTCTCGCTTCTACATTGGCTGAAGTCGCCCGGGTGGGCGGTAACGTTCGCGAGCGGCTCTCGAATGACATGAACTTTTTGATCGGGCAGCTGCGCGATTCGGTGCAGATGGAGCCTGGGGTGCAACTGCTGGAGTACCCGGTGATCCTGACGACATGCCTCGAACTGCTCTCGGCGTTCTCCGGGATGGAGCGCGAGAACATCAATCGCGGATCGGGCTGGTTGTTTATGAGTATTGGCCGGCGGCTGGAGCGGGCGATCTACCTGACGCGGCAGTTGCGCGAGCTAACCACGCCGCTGGTTGAGTGCGACTGGTCGCTGCTGGAGATGCTGCTGGAGGTTGCGGACAGCTCGATGACCTACCGCACGCGGTACTTTACGACGCTGCAGCCGGTCGCCGTGCTGGACGTGCTGATGGCGGATGAGACGAATCCGCGCGCGCTGGACTTCCAGATACGGCACGTAGCGGACCTCTACGAAAAGATCCCGCGCAACCTGCCCGAGGACCTGCAATCGATGCGCGAGGCGCTAACCAGGCTGCGCAGCTTCGATCTGCGGCAGCTGAAGTATCCGCTGCCCGGCGCTGCCTACGAGGCCAAGGACCTCGAAGGTCTCGCACAGCTTGAGCACATGCTTCGAGACCTGGAGCTGCTGCTGCCATCATGGTCCAATAACCTGTCGAGCCGGTACTTCAGCCACGCTCGCACGCTACCCATCACCATCAGCCAGTGAGCCGAAACTATGATCTATAAAATCGTCCACCGGTCGACGTACAAGTACAAGCACTCCGTCTCGGTGGGAAACCATGTGGCGTGCCTGAAGCCGCGGATCTCCTCGCACCAGCAGTTGGTGTTGGCGCACCTTGACATCCAGCCGCCGCCGGCGACGCGCACCGAGCGCACCGACTTCTTCGGCAACCAGCTCTGCTTCTTTACGGTGCAGGAGCCGCACAAGGAGTTGGTGGTGGAGGCGCGCAGCGAGGTGGTCGCCAACGGCAAGTCTGTGCCGGCGGAGTCTGCGCCAGCGTGGGAGGAGGTTGCGCGGTTGCTGCCGCTGGAGCTGAGCCCCGCGGGACTGGAGGCCTACCAGTTTGCTTTTGAATCGCCGCGCATCCGCGCGCGCCCTGAGTTTGCCGCGTACGCGCTGCGGTCGTTCACTCCGGGGCGGCCGATGCCGGAGGCGCTGCTCGACCTGACCGCGCGCATCCACAACGACTTCCGTTACGACTCACGCGTCACCAACGTGCGCACGCCGGCCGAAGAGGTCTTCCGCAAACGGCGCGGCGTCTGCCAGGACTTCGCCCACGTGCAGATTGCGTGCCTGCGGTCGATCAACCTGGCTGCGCGGTATGTGAGTGGGTATCTGCGCACGTATCCGCCACCCGGCAAGCCGAGGCTGATTGGGGCGGATGCGTCGCACGCGTGGGTCTCGGCGTATTGTCCCGGGGTGGGGTGGCTGGATGTGGACGCGACGAACAACGTGGTTCCGTCGGACGGCCACGTGACGCTGGCGTGGGGGCGCGACTACGGCGACGTCAGTCCGCTGCGTGGTCTGGTGATCGGCGGCGGAGCCCACACGCTGAAGGTTGCCGTGGACATGGAGCCGCTGGAGGCGGAGCTGCAGAAGCCGTCTAGTTAGCGCGAGGGATAGTGGCTCAGCGTGAATTAGTGGACTAAATGAAACTTGTCGATGACAAGCCCGATGGTCGGTATTGTGAGGGTTATGGCTACAATCGCCCATGCCATGGGATTGGCGAAGTTGAGGGTTGCGGGATTCCCGGTCCTCTTTGCCACGAATAGGCGTGGCTCATCTGGGTTGTAATAGAAAACCAACAGCTTCCAATGTTTTGGATTCTTGTCTCTGATCATGGCGGCTCCGCATGCGGCCTCCCGGCGTTATTCATTCTACTCCGCGAGCGCCGCAATTTCGTCATAGGACCATGCGTGGTAGCTGATTACAGCAGCCATCGCTGGGGCGATCTCGGAGTCTTGAGGGCTCGCTTGACCCCGCCCCTAATCAGCCTCCACCGCAACCGTAGCAGCGAGGCTGGCTACGGCACGATCATGATGGGGGTCTGCCAGAATGTTGCTTTCTGGCTGGCGGGGTCGAGCACGGTGACTTGGCAGTCGTACCTGCCGGGTGGAAGCGGGCTGAGGTCGATGGTGAAGTTGATCGGCGCGACCTGCAGGTGGGTGCTGGTTGGAGGCGTGACCTCCTCGGGCTGCGTCTCGTAGACCTTGGTCTGGCCCTGGTAGAAGCTGACGAAGGCGATCAGCGGCTCGGGCGTGGTTACGGCGGGCTCGTAGGCCTGGAGATAGACGAAGAGATTGCGGCCTTTGTTGAAGACGCGGTTGACGTTGGGAATGAGCTTCTGCCCGTTCTGCACCAGGGGGTCGGCGGCGGCCTGCTTCACCTGGTCTTTTTCCTTGGCGACGTTGTAGATGGCGTCCTTGTAGGGCTGACGCTCGTTGGCCAGCACGACGGAGCTGATGGGGACTTGCTTGAGCTCCTTGTTGAGATTGGGAATGACGAAGCTGGTCTGGAACGTGCCGATGCGGCCCGTCTCATCGTCGCGGGCGAGGACCTTGATGGTGAATTTGCCGGGCAGCAGCGTGTAGCCGGTGGAGTACTCGATGGGTACCTTGGCCCACTGCTCGGCGGTTGCGTCGGTCAGCTTCTTCTCCACGTGATCGCGGATGTTGGTCTGGGTGGTGCCGCCGTAGTCGTCCTTGATCTCGCCGATGAAGTCGATCGAGGTGTGGTCAGCCCCCTTTTTCTTGGCCAGGGCCAGCTCGCGTCCGGGAATCTTCATCATGACCGGAACGAAGTATTCGGCGCGATTGAGCTGGAAGTAGTTGATCTCCATCGCGATGGTGAGTTCGGTCATGGGATCGCCGAGCGCGAGCGCGTCCTCCAGCTGGCGCTCCTTGTCGGCAGTGGTGAATTTGTCGAACTCCTTGCCGGCGTAGTAGCCCTGGCGATAGTCGAGCGAGGCGGCAAGTTCGGGAGCGACGGAGACTTTGATTTTTCTGAACTTCCCGTTGAGCGCGGAGTTGGTGGTGTAGTAGCCGAGGATGTAGTAGTTGGATTCGGCGTGCTGCGCCTGCACGATTCCCAGCGAAAGGTCGTTGCTGTCGAGGAAGGCCTTGCCTCCGGTGTCTCCGGCGATGGCGTAGAGGGTGTCCTGCGACTGCTGCAGGCGCGTGGTCATGGCCAGCGCCGCGCTGCCGTTATACATGGACGAGCCGCCGGGTGAGCCGCGGGTGGCATCGCCCAGCGGGCCCTGGGCGACGAGGCCGCGCGCGTCGATGGACCAGAAGGAGACGCCGGCGCGAATGGCGGCGTCGATGGTGGCGTGCAGCTGCGCCTGATTGTCGAGGCCGTTGAGGGTGAGGCCGCTGGCGAAGTAAATCAGCTCCTTCTTCTCATTGAGGTGCGAGAGCGACTCGGCAGCGGTCTGCAAGGCCGAGAGCTGGCGGTCGGTGGTGAAGACGTTGAACTCGCTATCGTCCTGGCCGAAGGCCGCGCCGGTGTCGGAGGTTGCGGAGTCGCCGGAGGAGTTGGCGTCTCCCTGGCCCTCGCCGACGACCATCGTCTCAAGGATGCTGAGCAGGCGATTGCGGTCATCGGTGAAGTCCTGCAACACTTCGACCCCTTCCCCGTTGTAGCGCATGATGGCGAGCAGGTCGGCGGTGGTCATCTGGGTGCGGACAAATTTTTCGGCGGCGCTGAGAGCGCGGATCTGGTCGGGTGGTGGCATGGCGCTCATGTCGAAGTAAAGAGCGAGTAGGCGCTTATCCTTATAGCGGACCTGGCCGGGGGTCTCGGTGGTGATCTGGGTGCGGGCGAGGCGGTTGAAGATCTTGATGTCTTCGGCGCTGGTGTTGGGGGTGACGGCGAGCGGCGCGGCCGTCTCGGGCAGGGACTGATGCTCGCAGAAGCTGATGGTCTGGGGCACGCCATCTTCCGTGACGGTAAAGTCCTTGGCGGTGAGCCCGTCGATGGGGTTGCCCTTCTTATCCTTGACCACAACCGCCTCTACGACGAGGCTGCGGGTGACGTAGATGGTGGGGGTTTCGCTGGCGTCGGCAGGCTTGTTCTGCCCTGCCAGTTGGGCGCTGGCGGGCGCGGTTACGGCAGCGACGGCGAGCAGAAGCGCGGGCAGTGATCGAAGAAGACGCATGCTTCAGAACCTCAGGCGCAAAGTGATGGATGCGGAGCGCATTGCGTTGGGGCCGCTGCGCGTCCCAAACAGATTGCTTGTGCTTGTGGGACTGACGGAGGTGTTCCAACTGGAATAGGTGACGTGGTTGAGTGTGTTTGTGGAGTCGATGCGAGCGTCCAGGTTGTAACGGCCATGCAGGCGAAAGGTGCGGGAGAACGATGCGTTGAGGCTGAACTGGTCGGGGCCGGTGATGGAGTCGCGCCGCGCATTGCCGTATCCGGTGGGCGGGATCTCGAATGCTGCGGGGTTGATATAGACGCCGGGAGTTGAGGAGCCGTAGATCGGCTGGCCGGTATAGTTGTCGCGGAGGATGCCTGTGTATCCAGTGCCGGGGACGGCGGCGGGATCAATCGGCGTCTGGGGCAGGCCGCTGCCGACCTTGATGTTGGTGAGGAAGGTCCACTCCTTATAGGCTGCGCCTCGCCAGCCGCTCATCAGCGTTCTTCCGCCCAGTCCCATGCCGGTGGTGTATTGCAGATTCGCGTTGAGAAGATGCCGCTGGTCGAAGGTGGAGAGGCCCCGCTGGGCGCTGGGGTCGTTCCAATCCTGGGCGACCTGGCCGCTGAGGCTTGTGCCTCCGCCGATGACTCCGCCGGAGACGGGGCCCTGGCCGCCCAGCGAATAGTCGTCGTCCAGCGATTTGGAGAAGGTATAGGTGAGCCCGGCGGTAAGGCCGCTGCGCAGTCTGCGACGCAGCTGAATGCTGCCTGCCTCCTGAGTGGAGTTGCCGTTGGAGGTGCGGTAGACGTATCCGGATGCGCAGGATGGGCACGGGTTGGCGCTGCCGGGTGCGTAGGTGTTGGGCAGAAACTCCTGCACGCCGCGGGTCCCCTTGGTGCCCGTGTAGGTCACCAGCAGCTGGAGTGAGCCGGGGAGGTCGCGCTGCATGGAGAGCGTCCAGATCTGGGCGTAGCCGACACGGAAGTTGGGATCCAGGGCGAAGGTGTCCGCGGTCGTCGAGGCGCAGGGTTGGAAGCCATTTGCCAGGGTGAGAGGACAGGCGGCGCTGTTCTGCACGCTAAGGCTGGTGGAGAGCGGCGCCTGTTGCGCCATCTGCATGGCAGAGGCGAGGTAGACCGAGGTGTCGTGATAGATGGCGTAGGAGGAGCGCACCAGCAGAGAGGAGCCGGAGATGGGACGCCAGGCCATGGAGACATTGGGCGCGATGCCACTCTTGTCCGGTCGCACGAGGGAGGTGGGGTAGCTTTGGCCGGTAACCGGGCCGACTGGATTGGTCGCCAGGACGGGCAGCGCGGAGGTGAAGCCGGGGGCGATATCGAGGTTGACGAGGCGGTTCTTGAGCTCGGTGACGGGCGCGCCATACTCCCAGCGGACGCCGGCGTTGATGCTCAGCTCCGGGTTGACCCTGAAGTCGTCGTTGGCGTAGAGGTCATAGACGGACTGGCGCATGTACTTATCCGCGTTGCCGTATGCGATATTGCTGGTGTCGGGGACGCCGATGAGGAAGTCGGCGAAGTCGGAGCCACCGGCGCCGGCAGCATTTTGGGTGGCCGCGCCGGTAAAGGTAAACGATCCCTCGGGGTTCGCCTGATTGAGGTTGTTGACCTCCTGTCTGCGGAAGTCTCCACCGATGGCTACGTTGTGGCGGAGGCGGTTCCAATTCATCTGAAAGGACAGTGCGTTAGTCTCGCTGCGGTTGTCGGAGCTTGAGCCGTCGGAGAGCCCGGTGATGCCGCTTTGGGTGAAGCTGAGGCTGGGCGGGCCCCAGTAGGCGGCGGTGGTATCGCCGCCGTTGATGCCGGCGTTGCCTTCCACGTTAATGTGGTTGGCGAAGAAGGGATTCAAGTGGGTGCGCGCGCGGCTGAACTGGTAGCCGGCGTTGATGGAGAGACGCTGGGTGAAGCGGTGATACCAGTTGGCATTGGTATTGATGCCGAGCGCGGCCGTGGTGTCGAGGAAGTTGTTATGCTGGAACTCGAAGAGGCTGAGACTGCTGGAGCGCGAGTCCTGCAGCGCGAAGTAGCCATAGAGATAGTTCTTGGTGCCGACCGACTTCCTGAGCTGGACCTGGTAGACGTCCTGGTGGGTGCTGCCGGGGAGAACGACCTGATAGTTCCAAGGCGAGGTTGGGGATGAGATGTTGGGCGGCGGATAGTAGGCGAGCAGGGCCTGCGCCTGAGGACTGATGGGGACGTTGCCTGAATAGGGCAGCCCAGTTGCGGGATTGTAGATACTGGCGCCGGAGAAGTTGCCCTGAAGCTGCGCCAGGGTGGGAACAAGAGCGTCGACCGTGCTCTCCGAGGTGCGTTGGGTGCGCTGATAGAGGAAGAAGAAGTCCGGCCCATGGATCAGGAGGTGGGGAATCTTGATAGGGCCGCCAAAGCTGAAGCCGCCTGTGAGGTTTTCGTAGGGGGGCTTGGGCGATTCGACGCCGCCGAGGGAATACTGGCGGGCGTCAAGCGCGGAGCTATCGATGACAAGGCTGAGGCCGCCGGTGTAGAGCGAGCGGCCGTTGCGGGTGTTGCCGAAGGCCTGCGCGAGCGAATATTGCGAGGTTGCGGCGTTGCTTTCACTGCCGTTGATGAGCAGACCATCGGGGGACGGCTGCGCGGAGGCCGCCTGGGGCGGGAGGGCGGCGGCGGTCGCGGCGGCGGTGGTGGTCTGGGGTTTGGCGGTCGCGCTCTTGGCTGGCGCGGCGGGCGCAGGGGCGGCTGGAGCGCCGGGTTGCGGGGTTGGTGCGCTGACGGCCACGACGGGCGCGGTGACGTCGACCTTAACCGGGTTGGCGGCGGCGCGGATCTGGTCGAGGGTGAGGAGCTTCATCTCGAAGGCGCCGGGCGCGGCGTTGGGCCCGACGGTGATCTCCTGCTTGACGGGGGCGAAGCCGGTCATTTCGATGGTGAGACTCCATGCGCCGTCGGCGAGGTCGGGGAAGGTAAAGACGCCCTGGGTGTCGGTGACGGCGATGACCTTCTTGCTGCCCTGAGTCGCGGTGACGGTCACCGTGGTGCCGGGGACAGGGATGCCGCCGAAGGTGACCTGGCCGTGATACTCGGAGGCGATGGCGATGCTGGAGAGGGCCAGC
>Ga0182018_10004298_pt1 | contig 12089 bp, 7 predicted proteins | sample 812P2MmetaG_FD_120490 | JGI IMG/M metagenome (GOLD analysis project Ga0182018, IMG submission 120490) | Permafrost microbial communities from Stordalen Mire, Sweden - 812P2M metaG | ecosystem: Environmental > Terrestrial > Soil > Wetlands > Permafrost | place: Sweden: Stordalen | collected...
ACGCCCGACGAATATCGCGATCTGCTCGCGTGGTTAAGCCGTCTGGGAGGCAGAACTGGTCCGCTCACCGGCCCGGTCGCAGCTCCTCCGGCGGCTGAATTCGAAGCCATCCTGCATCCCCAAGCCGGCGACTGGCCCACCTACTACGGAAATCTCAGCGGCAATCGTTACAGCACCCTCGATCAAATCAACGCGGCCAACGCGAGCCGCCTCGAACCGCGGTGGATTTATCCGATTCAGTATCAGCCGCTCGAAACCACGCCTCTGGTGTCCGGCGGCGTCATGTACGTCACCGGTCCGAACCAGGTCTTCGCCCTCGATGGCCGCTCCGGCCGCGAAATCTGGCGCTATGTCCGTCCCCGCACGCCCGCCGGAACAATTGCGGGGGATGCGGCCCTTGGAGCCAACCGCGGCGTCGCGCTATTGGGCGACCGCGTCTTCTTCGCCACCGATAATGCCCACATGATCTGTCTCAACCGCCTCACCGGCGCGCTTTTATGGGACGTCTTCATGCCGGAAACGGCGCAGCATTACGGCGCCACCGCCGCGCCGCTGGTGGTCGGGGACCTGGTGATTTCCGGTGTGGCCGGCGGCGATGAAGGAATCCGCGGCTTTATCGGCGCATGGAACGCCGCCACCGGCGAACTTGCCTGGCGATTCTGGACGGTCCCCAATCCCGGCGAGCCCGGCGCTAACACCTGGAATGGCAACGCGGTCGAGGGCCGCGGCGGCGCCACCTGGCTTACCGGCACTTACGATCCCTCCACAGGCCTGCTCTACTGGCCCACCGGCAATCCCTTTCCCGACACCGACGGCACCGAGCGCGGTGGCGATAATCTCTATACCAATTGCGACCTGGCGCTCGATCCCAAGACCGGGCAACTGCGCTGGTATTTCCAATTCACGCCGCACGACCTGCACGATTGGGACGCCGTCCAGCCACCCGTCCTGGTGGACGCCGAATATCAGGGCGCCCGCCGGAAGCTTCTGCTGCACGCCAACCGCAACGGTTACCTGTACGTTCTCGACCGGACCAACGGCAAGTTTCTCTTCGGCAAACCATTCGTCAAGAAGCTGACCTGGTCCAGCGGACTGGATGCGGCCGGCCGGCCGATCCTCACGCCCAACAATGAAACCAAGCCCGGCGACGTGAAGACCTGTCCCGCCGTTCGCGGCGCGACAAACTGGTATTCGCCCGCCTTTAGCCCGCTGACGAATCTCTATTACGTAATGGTGGTGGAGGATTGCGGCGTCTACCACCAGGCCAAGCAGGGCGGCTTCGGATTCCTCGACAATCCCCGGGATCCGGGCATGAAATACCTGCGCGCGCTGAACATCGAGACCGGCGCGATCGCCTGGGAAATCCCGCAAGCCGGCCCGCCGGAGCGGAACTACTCGGGTGTCCTGGCTACGGCCGGAGGAGTTGTTTTCTACGGCGAATCGAGCGGCGGCTTTGCCGCAGTGGATGCCAGGACGGGGGCCACCTTGTGGCACTTCGAGGCGGGCACGACTTGGAAAGCGTCGCCCATCACTTACACGGTGGCCGGCCGGCAGTATGTGGCGATTGCCGCCGGCGCGAACATACTGTCATTCGCTCTGCCGGAGAACTGAAAGCCCTCTTACATTTCCTTTCTTGCCACGCCGTCTCCCTGAAAATCCGCGATCCCCGTACACCCTCGCACCCTAATCCCCCGCGCCTTCATCATCACCAATCCCGGAACGCCCTCCGCCCGGGCCGCCTTGCAATGCTCCAGCTCGATCCCCTCCACGCTATCCAGCACAAACGCCGGCCGCCGGTCTTCCTTCATGAAACCAATATCGACATCGTTCAGCTCAATCCCCTTCGCATGTCTGATAAGAAATCCGTAAGCCGGCAACATCCCGAACATCGATGGCTCCGGATACTCTTTCTCACGCTCCGGAGTGTCGTAGGGCTCGCGAGGCGGCACGCCGCCGGTCGCGCGAAAGAAGAAAGTGTTCACCAGATCGGCCGGCTGTTTCGCCACCTGATCGAGCGTCAACCCGCCGCGGTACAGAATCCGGATGTTGCTCAGCTTTACATCCTCTACATCGTGTCCCGGCACGCCGCTGATGATCGAACCGTACCGTGGATCGGCATTGTAAACTGTCACGTTGCCGATGGCGATCCGCTTCACGGAACCTACCGCCGTGCCCTCGGGCGCGCGCATGCGGCTGCCCAGGCGGATGAAAATCGGGGCATTCGATACATCGCGCATCGTGATATTCGAAACGGTGACGTCCTCGATATGCGCGCCGTCGACGCTCTCCAGCGCCAGGCCGCGGGAAGTATCGAACACGACGTTGGAGATCGCGATATTGCGGAAATCGCCTTCCGACTCGGTGCCGATCTTGATCCGTCCGGTAGGACCGTCGCGGTCCGGCGCTTGTTTCACGGTGCGCCGGTAGGTTCCGTCCAGCAAAGAGCCAATCTCGAATCCGCTCACCAGACAATTCGTAATGGTGATATTTTCGCTGACCCGCGCCGCTCCCAGCGCGTGCGTTCCTTTGAGAACGATGGCATCGTCGTTGGGCGAGTTGACGCTGGTATTCGAAATATGCACGTTGCGGCAAGAGTCCACGTCGATGCCATCGCGATTGGTGTCGATCATGAGGTTGTCGACGGTCAGATTGTCCACGCCGGTAGCGAGGATTCCGAAGTGGCCGCCATTGGAGATCGTGACATCGCGCAGCGTTACGTTGCGACAGAGCTTGAGCGCAATCGCTTTGTCGCCGCCCGCTCCTCGTTCCCGCGCCAGCGCCTTGCCGGAAATACGCCCGCCGCCGATGATCGCGATATTTTCGAGGCCCTCGCCCCAGATCAGGCTGTTGTGAAAATGGCTGTGGCCGAAATCCTGGAATTTATCCCACTCGTTCGGTTCGGCGGCATCGTATTCCGCAGCCACGGCGCTCGCCTCAATCACCGCCCCGCGTTCCAATCGCAGCGTGACATTGCTGCGCAAACGCACCGAACCCGTGACGAAAGTGCCGGCCGGGACCTCGACCGTCCCGCCGCCAGCCGCGGCCGCGGCTTCAATTGCTTGGTTGATCGCCGCGCGATTCTGCGTCTTCCCGTCGCCCTTGGCGCCGAAGGCGGTCACGTCGAATACGGCAGCGGGCAGCAACCAAGCCCCGGCGAACGCCAAAGCACCCAGCATGATGATTCTCTTCATTCGATCTCCAGTTTGATGGTGTCATACATGATCCCACGGTTGCTGTGTGCACACCACCGCGGCCCCATCCGTAGCGGCGCCGGCACTTCCCCTCCGTTCTCTTTTCAGTGCGCCGTCACCGGACCCTGCGTAGCGTAAGCACACAGCGTAGATGAGTTCCCGGCCGGACGTTGGGAAGCGAGAACCTGCACGAACCAGCGGCCTTCCGGTGGAACATGAAATCGCCGCCCGGTTCGTAGATCTCCTGGACCGGCTTGCCCAACGGCAGTGTGCGATGCATGGCTGCGCCACGGTCCGGCCGGCACGCCGGGACCGGCAAGGATCTGCCCGGCTTGAACCCGTCCCTGTTTTCCTATATCCTGTCTCTACTGCCCAAAAGGGAACTGAATCCCTCGATCCGGCCGATCGGGGGCAACTGCCTTGTTACAGGACGGCTTGATGCACTCGGCGCAGATCGCGATTCTCGGTTTCTTCGTATCTTGCTCGGCGGCGGCGTTTACGCGGTCCGTCTGGGATGGCGTCTATACCAAGGAGCAAGCCAGCCGCGGGCAAACTAGTTACCGGGAAGAATGCTTGAAGTGTCACGGCGAAAGCCTGGGCGGCGGAGAAGGCGGTTCTGCGTTGGCGGGCGAGGAATTCCTGCGGAAATGGAATGGGAAAACTGCCGGAGATCTCTTCCGGCTGATCCGCAAGACCATGCCGTCGGACGATCCGGGGAACCTAAGCAGCCGTGAGTATTCCGACCTGGTTGCCTATATTCTGAGCGTGAATGAATTTCCGGTGGGACCGAAGGAACTGGACCGCGACGCCGCAACGCTCGACGATATTCGAATCGAAGCCAAACGATGATGCCGGGGGGATTTAAGCCATGAAGCTACTAGCCGCTCGCACTGCCTCGTATCGCAGTTTTTCACTTGCATTGTCCCTCCTCGCCTTGGCCTGCTACGCCGCGGCACAACAGGGCGCGAAAAACGGAGAGTGGCGATTCTACGGCGGCGACGCCGGCACTACCAAGTATTCCTCGCTCGACCAGATCAACGCGGCCAACGTCAAGGATTTGAAAATCGTCTGGCAGTGGAAAGCCCAGAACTTCGGCAAACGGCCCGACTTCAATTGGGAAGTGACGCCTTTGATGATCGGAGGCGTCCTCTATTTCACGGCGGGAACCAGGCGCGACGTGCTGGCGGTGGACGCGGCTACCGGCGAAACCCTCTGGATGTATCGCCTGGACGAAGGAGCGCGCGGGGCCGTGGTAGCTCGCACCGTGAACCGCGGGTTGGCGTATTGGAGCGACGGCAAAGGCGACAACCGCATTCTGCTGATCTCGCCCGGATTCCAGTTGATTGCGCTGAATGCCAGGAACGGGGTTCCCATCCCGGGCTTCGGCAAAGACGGCTTCATCGACCTCACCGAAGGGCTGGATCGCGAGGTTGTGAAGCCGGGCCAAATCGGGTCCAGTTCGCCGGCCATTGTGATTCGGGACACCGTCGTGGTGGGAGCTGCGCTGCTAGCCGGCACGGCGCCGCCGTCCAAGAATAACGTGCCGGGATACATTCGCGGCTTTGACGTGCGCACCGGCAAGAAGCTCTGGACCTTCCACACGATCGCCCAGGCAGGCGAGTTCGGCAACGACACCTGGGAAGGCGAGTCCTGGAAATACACCGGCAATACCGCCGCGTGGGCGCCCCTGAGCGCCGACGAGGAACTGGGCTACGTCTATATCCCCGTGGAAGCCCCTACCGGCGATTTCTATGGCGGGAACCGTCTGGGCAACAATCTCTTTTCCGACAGCCTGGTGTGCCTCGATGCGCGAACCGGCAAGCGCATCTGGTATTTTCAACTGGTCCATCACGACGTATGGGACTGGGATATCGCCGCGGCTCCCATCCTGGTCGATATTACTGTCGGTGGAAAGAAGATCAAGGCGGTGGCGCAGGTCACCAAACAGGCCTTCACCTTCGTGTTCGACCGGGTGACCGGCAATCCCGTTTGGCCCATCGAGGAGCGCGCCGTGCCGCCGTCCAGCGTGCCGGGCGAGAGGATGTCGCCCACCCAGCCTTTCCCCACCCGGCCCGCGCCTTTCGACCGCCAGGGAGTCACCCTCGACGATTTGATCGACTTCACGCCGGCGCTCAAGGAAGAGGCCGTCAAGATCGCTTCCCAATACCAGTTAGGACCTCTCTATACGCCGCTGATCGTGCCCGACACCAATGGAAAAATCGCCACGCTCCTGCTGCCCAATCACACCGGCGGCGCCAACTGGCCGGGCGGCGCGGTCGACCCGGAGACCGGCATTCTCTACGTAGCCTCTTTGACGCAGCAAGATCCACTCGCGGTGGCTCCGGCCGATCCCAAGCGCTCCGACATGGGTTATGTCGGCAGAGGAGGCAGAGGCGGGGTGAGCCAAGCCGGCCCACCAGCCTCCGACGATGCCGAATCCCGCGCGCCCGCGCGGAGCAACATCGGCCCGCAAGGGTTGCCTTTAATCAAACCGCCATGGGGCCGCATCACCGCCATCGACCTGAATAGCGGGGAGCATCTTTGGATGGTGGCCAACGGCGAAGCCCCGGATTACATCAAGAACCACCCCGCGATGAAAGGGATCGATCTCGCCAACACGGGCAAGCCCTCGCGCGCTCTGCTGATGGTGACCAAGACGCTGCTGTTCGCGCCGGAGGGCAACAACCTGTTTGCCGCCGCCCCTGGCTCCGGAGGAAACATGCTGCGCATCCTCGATAAGAAAACCGGTAAATTGATTCACCAAATCGCTCTTCCCGGCATGGCCACCGGGGTTCCCATGACCTACATGGTGAATGACCGGCAATTCATAGTAGTCGCGGTCGCAGCCTCGGGAATGCCCGCGGAACTGATCGCCCTGGCGTTACCGTAATTAGTGGGGCGGACCCGGGAGCCGTTCTGCCACTACTACCATCGAAGCTTCTAATTCAGCTACGCAGGCCGAACCGCCTGCGCCACCACACAGGAGAGCCTTCGCGAGCCGCGACGATTTTTCTCATGCCGCTCTCCCGTGCAGTTCGTTGGTCCCGTGGAGAGTGTTTCGGGTCCAGGGACTCAAGAGTTGAAAGCTGAACGCTGAAAGCTCCCGGCTTACCGCCCCCCGCGTCCACCACGGCCCGTCACGGGACCGTCCTCGCCAGGCGGCGGAGCGCTAGGGTTCGACCCACGGCCGCGGCCCGGAGGCACCCAACCGTCATTCGAGGGGCCGTTCTGGAAGAACTTGGCGTCCTTGCTCAGCGGATGCCCCTTGGCATACATCGCATTCGCCTGGCCGAAAATCTTGCCGGCCCGCAGCGTGTCATCGTGAATCTTGGTGACCATCGCCTGGTAGCGGTCGTCGTTCTGAGGGTAGCCCGAAAATGAGCTCAAGTCATTGTTACCGATTATGACCACATCCACGCCGGGCACCGACGCGATGTCGTAGGCGTTGGCAACGCCGGTCGGCGTTTCGATCATAATCACCACCAGCATGTTGTCGTCGATGGTCTTGCGGTAATTGATTCCGTTAATTCCCCAGATGCTCGCCGCCTGTCCTTGTCCGGCACTGCGCCGCGCCACTGGCGGATAGCGGACCCACTTCACCGCCTCCCGCGCCCGGTCGACATCGTCGACGGTGGGGACGATGATCCCCAGCACGCCGATATCGGTGGCATGCTGGATGCGCATTTCCTGCGCGTCCGGCAGCCGGATCATGGGAATCGCGCCGGCATGCGGGCACGCCGCGATCATCGCCTCGATGTCCCGGAACTCCAGGGTGCTGTGCTGCATTTCGTACCAGGTGTAGTCGTAATGCTTGGCGGCCTCGCAATTCCCGGCGATATCGAATTTCGACTGCGTGTAGCTGAAGACCTGCTTGCCTTCCAGCAGCTTTTGTTTCACCGTGTTATAGAGCTTCGGCTTGGCGTCATCCTGGCTCTGGCTGGGCTGCGCGACCGCCCAGGTGCCGGCGGCCGCAAGTCCCAGCACCATACAAATTGTCTTCGCGGACATTTTCATCGTGGAAGTCCTCTCCGAGCGGATATATCCGCTAACTGTTTTGGCGAGTATATCCCATTCGGAGCACGAAGGGAAGCGCCTGCGCGCCCATGGAGCGCCCATGGCGCCCGTGCACCCGTGGGTGCGCCCATGTTTCATGAACTTCCGCTTGCATGGGAACTTCGAATCATCGGGTTCCGGCCGCCAATCCGCACGGCGCTGCATTCCGTATCTCGCAAAATGATCTTCGCGCCGCTGGGCACTGGGCACGATACCGGACACACCCCGCAACGGAACTGGCCGAAAGCGGATCGAGGACCGGACCAACAGTGAAATTGCCAAGGCGCGTCCCCTGCCGGATCCCGGCCGGCTTGTCATCCGTTGGTACGCACCCTCGGTGCCGCGTTCACTACCGCACCGATTGGCAGTCCTTTCCGCCTGCCGCCGGTTGCGCTCGCCGGCCAGTTCCCGGACTTCCTCCCGCATCGACAGATCCATCAACTGCATACCGGCTTGGCAAATCCATTCGCCCACGCCTTACGCAACCAGCCACCATCTCGGACGCCGCGCTTCAATTTGGTATGGCTTCCACAAAGAACTTGATGGCTTGCTGTAGACAATTGGTCGTCCAAAGCGGCGTGCTGCCGCAATCCATGCAATGGTAGTCCGGCTGTCCGGCCAGCGGGAGCCAAGGAATCGTCACTCCGATCGCGCCATAGGCGGATACGAGGGGTATCTCGTTGTACATTGGCGGAACCGTGATATCGTCTCCCACCGCCCCGGACATCATACCAATTTGCGGGTTTCCCAGGCCCACATATTGGATAGGCGAAAACGCTTTGCTGTAAGTCTCGCATGCCGAGCCCGAAGTAGGACGGCATCCGAGGTATTCCTCGATAGGATATTGGGCGTTGGCAGAGTTTTTGTAAGTTTCGGCCAAATCCGCAGGCAGGGCAGTTATAAATGAAGGCCCGATCTTGTAGATCCCCGAACTGTCACACGACGGACTAAAGGCCCCCGCCGCCGAGGGCATCAGCATAGCTGCCATGGTCGATCCGCTGGAAAAGCTCCAGAGCCGCATGTCGAGCGGGTTGCCTGGGTAGGCCGATGTGCCGCCGTTATTTCCGAACCACCGACCGAAACAGTCCGCATCCTGTTCGGCACGGGGTGGAGCAACTGCGTCCGGTAGAACGAGCGCCGCCTCTGCCGGAACACTCGCGCCATAGTGGGATTTTGTGATGGGCGTGCTTAGAGTCCATGTCACTCCTCCCCCATTACCGCAGTTCGAGCAGGTCAGATGTTCCGCACTGGGAGTCTGGTAGTCAAGCCAAAAGCTAAACGTCCCAGTAGCCGGAACCTGGATACAGTTCACCACCATCGACGTCCCGCTGGACACGCTTTTGGAAAGCCAGCAGCGCGAGCCTTGAGTGATGTTGACCACGTAGACAGGTCGCCCGGTGGCTTCCGCCATGAGGACACAACCTGCCGTAGTCCCCCCAATGCAAAGATTGCCGCTGCCATTGTCGATACAGCCGGAATAAGCCCCCCCACACCAAAACACGATTGCGGGCACGTGCGGATCCACGTCATGAGGCGTGTATAAATCGAAGGTAAGCGCTTGAGTTGGAGCGGAGAAGTTACTATAGGACACTCCGCGCACGCAATCGATGGCCGGGGACGTGCTCGCCAGCGCAGCCAGGCTAGCTGTATTCGGGCAGAGAGTAGGACAGCCGCTCTCGTTGCCTGGATAGCAGGTATAAACGGGGGGCGGCGGGGCCGCGGCGGCCACAGCCCCCTCCGAGATCGCTACGGCCCCAACCACTACGTTGGCGGTCGAAGGGTTTGTCCACGCCGGAGCGGCATCCGAAGTGGTGTTGATCAGATCCGCCCCTCCCCGGTTCATGCTGGTGGTGAAGTTTGCATAGGCCGTGATTCCCGTTGGCGCGTTGTTTGCCGAGTACACCTGTACGACTGTGTCATTCGTCCCGGCCAACGTAAGAGGCTGTCCGGCACAATTGGTGCAGGAGCCATCCAGGGTAAACGTGCCGCTATCCAGGCTCCAGGCAACCCCGGCAATGGAGCTGGAGTACTCCCAATACCAAGCGTTTCGGGCATCTTTTGGCGTGCCAATGGTCGCTGTAACGGATGAAACCGAAGATGTAAATGTCGTGTAATAGCAAGAAATATTCTTCGATCCGCCGCCACTCCAGGCGTAGGCCAGCGTCCAGGTTCCTCCTTGGGTGGGCGCGGTGATGGCGCCACTAAGGACTTCGGCGCACATAATCCCAACGTTTCCAACCGTAGTAGCCGTTGACAGGGTCACTTGACAGTTCGTGGTTGTGCTCTGGGAGCACCCGGAGTTACTTACGGTGCTCTGAACATACGTGATCTTCGCCCAGGATGGCATCGATATAAAAAGAACGGCAGCAAGGATTCGTATCGCCAGGGTAACTGGCTGTATCATTCGCATATTTGATCTCCTTAGTTGACCGGATGAACCCGAAGGGTTTGGCGACACTTATTCCATTGCTTGGACCGCGCCAACTTTGTGTCTTGTCGAGCCGATTCGCCGGGGATGGCTTGCGACATCGGTTTGCAGGGTGAGATGACCCATCGGGCACCCTGTTTCTAAATAGTGTGGGCATATTCCGCCGGACCTAGAACCGCGGTTCTAACCTCATCGGATAGACTTCCCTCGCCGGGTTGGGACCCGGTTACATTTTTGTGGGGTAGTCGCGTAGCGGGCACCCTCGCGCCCCGCCTCCGGCATGGTAGTGCGCGGGAAGACGACCATGGACATGTCAAGCGTCGGCAACGTCATGAACAACAGAGGCACGAGCATCAGGGTTGCCTCGACGGGCTTTGAGCTGGGCTCTCGCTCTCTCCGGCTTGGATTGGCGCGCCGCTGCCCAGGGATCTGACAGCGGTTTGGCGAACATCGGTCCATACATAACTTCTAACGGCGCCCGCTTGCTTCGCGTATAGACAACCTTAGTAAGTAGCCCGTGTATTACTTTGGTTAGACATCGCCCCGCTCACGGGATAACAGTCCGGAAATCCCGGTGGTTCCGAGAACCGCCCTGCCCTTGCGCTGCCTGAGAGCGGCGATGGCGTCGCGGTAGGGCGTCATCTTGGCGGCGTAGCCGGCGCCCGAAGTAAGGACCGTAGTACCGGTATACGGCTCGTTGGCGAGTTCCCCACGGGGATTTGACTGGCCTTGGCGAACGCCGCCATTTGCCCGGCCGATTGCAGCGTATCCGTCAAGGCGTTGACGCGGACAATCGGTTTCGCGCCCGGAAGATTTGCCCGGCTCCGTCCACCAACGGCCCGCCGCGTTTCCCGTCCACTCAGCGCACGCCTTCGGCCACCAGCGAGGGAATCGGGGTGCTTTCAAACTGCTTAGCCCACGAGGGAACCATCAGCCGGGTCTGCCAGTTGAATGCGTCGCTGAAGCTGCCGCTGGGATAGCGCACCTACCCCGGCGAAAGTCGCGCCGCCAGATTGTTCAACCGGTGGTCGGACTACTCCGCCGGAAAAACCAACTCGTCGTCGATCCCGCCGAAATTGGCGTCGAGCGGCGTGGTCTGTGTGGTGCCGATATCGATGGTGGCGGCCCCTTTGCGCCCGCGCCATCCCACTGGCCACAACCAATACCGGGGGCAGACAGGCGGTTAATTAAGTACGCCGATGATAGGAAACCCATTCTAGCCGCCGATGAACGCCGGCAAGAAAAGAGCTTGGTTTTATCGCCGTTTATCGGCGGCCAAATAATCTTTATAAGTTCGGTGTGATTTTGTGCAGCGTTCGCGGCCGGTCCGGATCCAGCCCCTTCTGCACGGCCAGGTATGCGGCGAAGAGCTGCGCGGGCACGATATACGGGATCGGCGTCAACACTTCCTTCAGCTTGCGCGGCAAACGAATCACTTTGGTGGCGCAAGCATCCACTTGCCGGTTCCCGGAATCCGTGATCGCCACGATTTCCGCCCCTACCTTCTTCAATTTTGCCAGCACCTCGCCAATCGACCCCCACGTCACCCCCGGCGGCGCGAACGCGAAGACTGGAAATCCCGCCTCCACCAGCGCGATGGGGCCGTGGAGCAGGTCGGCCGAAGAGAACCGCTCCGCCACCACGTAACAGGTCTCCATGAGCTTCAGCGAGAATTCAAAGGCATTGGCGTAATTCAGCCCGCGCCCCACCACTACCGCCTGGCGCATGAAGCGGTACCGCTCGGATAGTGCGCCGATCTCCGGTTCCAGGCGCAGCGCCGAAGCTACCGCGCCGGGGAGCCGCTCCAGATCGGAGGTCCGCAGCGCGCCGCCCAGAACGGAAGCCAGCAGATAGAGCAGCAGCAACTGGCCGGTATAGGTCTTGGTAGCGGCGACACTCTTTTCCGCCCCCGCCCGCACCAGAAAGACGTGCTCCGCCAGGTGCGCCAGCGTGCTGGCCCGCTCGTTGGTGATTCCCAGCGTCAGGGCCCCCCGCTGGCGCGCGCGATCCAACACCAGATTGGTATCCGTAGACTCGCCGGATTGCGAGAGCGCCACCACCAGCGTGTCGCGGTAGTCGATCTGGGCGCCGTACAAGGTGGAAATCGAGGGCGCGGCCAGAGAAACCGGAATGCGGGTGGTGATTTCAATCAGATAGCGGCCAAAGAGCGCGGCATTATCCGACGTGCCGCGCGCCACCAGGACAATCAGACGCGGCCGCCGCTTTTCCAGTGCCCGGCGCAGGGCCGCCACGGCGGGCGCCGCTCCCGCGAGGGTGCGCTCCAGGGCTTCCGGCTGTTGACGAATCTCGGCTACCATGCGGGACATTGCTTCACCATAGCAGCAGGCGTGTCCCGCCGAAACGTCCACGGGCTACAGCGGGTGCTCATGAACCGTTCTGGGGAGAATCGGCGACCG
>Ga0182018_10004301_pt1 | contig 12078 bp, 9 predicted proteins | sample 812P2MmetaG_FD_120490 | JGI IMG/M metagenome (GOLD analysis project Ga0182018, IMG submission 120490) | Permafrost microbial communities from Stordalen Mire, Sweden - 812P2M metaG | ecosystem: Environmental > Terrestrial > Soil > Wetlands > Permafrost | place: Sweden: Stordalen | collected...
CAGCGCGTCGAGCCAGTCCTGCACCCGCTGCGTCGACACGGTTCCGGTGAAGCGCGCACCTTGCAACGCCGACGAGACGACGATCGTCTGTGGAATGAAGCGATTGAGCTCACCCACCACCTGCGGCAACGGTTCGCCGATAAATTGCAGCACGCCGTCACGCCACGACGCCGCACGCTCGGGATCGACAGTCACTACACTCAGCGCGGGCGCCACGCGCGACACCGTGACCCGCTGCCCGACACCGGCGCTGAATGACCCGACCCCGCTACCTGGCGCGGCCCCCATGATTCCCGCACCGGGCGCGATCGCAACTCGCCCCTCAATAACCGTCACCACTGTATCTTGCGGCTCGGTCCGCACGTCGAAGGCCGTGCCGGCGGCCGTCGCCGTCACGTCATTGGCGTGCACCACGAAGGGCCTCAGGGTGCCGCGAGCGACGACGAAATAGGCTTCCCCTCGATCCAGCCACAGCTCGCGCCTAAACCAGGACATACCCGCGCGCAAGTGGGAGCCGGGTGCCAGGTCGAGATGCGATCCGTCGGCGAGCGTCTCGTGGATCTCCACACCGGATGAAGTGTCGAAGATCTGAGTCCGCGGGTATTGCACCATCAGCCACCCGCTCGCGCCCACCAGACCAAGAACGCTCGCTGCCAGCCCAACCGACAAGTACCGACGTCGTAGTTGCCTCGCCCGCGGAGATGATCCGAATCCCATCCACACTTCCTGCATGCGCTCGAATGCGGCTAAGTTACGAGCGTCCCGGCCGCACCACTCCATCCACGCCTCAATCTCATCGGGCAGGTCGGAGCAACGCATTGTCTGCACCCATTCACCGGCTTCGTGCAATCGCCGGATCTCTTCGGGCGAAGGGTTCGATGTCGTCATAGCGAAACCTCGTGCCGCGCTTGGTCGGCATTCCAGCCGTCCAGGCGTAAGCGACAATAGACCATGGCATAGGTCACATAGCGCCGAACCATTCGGTCGGATAGACCCAATCGCGCTCCGACCTCAGGCTGCGTCAATTCCTGGATCCGATGCAGGTCGAATACCTGTCGACATTTGCCGGGCAACTCCTCCAGGAAACCGAGTAGTTGCAGCGATTGCTCGCGCGCCTCAAGTTGCACGGCAGGATCCCCGCCGCCCCGATCCCCGGCCAATCCGCGCAGAAGTTCTGCACCTTGGTGGGATCGCTGCACCGCGCGATGCCGCAACCTATCGATCGCCAGATGAGTCGCCGTCTTGAAGAGATACGCGCGCAGCATATTCGGGGTACCCGGCTGCTTCAGCTGAAGCAAACGGACATAGGCCTCTTGCGCGACTTCGCGGGCCTCATGCACCGAGTGCAACCGACCGATGAGGAAGGCGACCAGCATGCGGTTGTGCTCGCGAAACAATTGCGACAGCGTTGTGCGGCTCGCATCGCCAGCGGGTGCGGAGCCCGGATCGACAACCGCCGCGACATCAGTACTCGTTCCTGCCAGCTGCGAGCCTGCGGTGGGCATGTCCTCTAGCCTAGGCTTCCGGGTGTCACTCGTCACACTGGTAATACGGCCGACTCAAAATATCCGGAACCCACTACAGGGGTCGCGCACTTTTCGTGCATCGCTTGATCTTGATGCGACCCCATTACCTAATCCTCGCGGCGTTGCCGCAATTCGATTGGGCCGAGCGCCGGGACTCGAGGAGCTCGTGCCAGTCAGCCGCAGATGCGAAGTGCCTCCAAAAGACTCCTTAATCCAGGCCGCTCAGCGCGATCCACGCCGGCGAGAGCGCATCGGCCGCACGTCCGATCTCTTCATCGGTCGTCGAGCGGCCCAGAGTGAGCCGAACAGCACCGATTGCCTCCTCAGGCGGCATACCCATCGCCAGAAGAACGGCCGACGGTGCCTCATGTCCGTCGTGACACGCCGCGCCGGTAGAAGCCGCGACCTCCGGAGTCGCGGCGAGCAGCGCAATGCCCGAGACCTTCGGAAAGCAGACATTGAGTGTGTTAGGAAGGCGCTCCTCAACGTGGCCGTTCAACTTGAGCCCGGGCACCTGCCTGCTGAGCCGTCGCCAGAGCCGATCTCGCAGTGCTGACATCCGCGCGCCGACTGCTTCCAGGCTCAGCCGAGCGACTTCGCACGCGGCTCCAAGGCCGACGACACCCGCCACATTCTCGGTCCCCGGGCGCAGGCCCCGCTCATGACCCGCGCCCAGCGTGAAGGGCTTCACTGCTGTTCCGCGGCGGACATACAGAGCACCAACGCCCTTCGGCGCGTACAACTTGTGCCCGGCGATCGACATCAGATCGACGCCGAGTGCCCGCGTGTCAACGCGGATCTTGCCCACCGACTGCGCGGCATCCGTATGCACTAACGCGCCCGCTTCGTGCGCAGCTCGCACGATCGCAGCAATCGGCTGCAGCACCCCCGTTTCGTTGTTGGAGTGCATGATCGTCACCAGCGCCGTTCCGGTCCCAACACTGTCAATCAGCTGCTCCAGGCTTACACGGCCATCGTGACCGACTTCCACGCGCGAGACGCGCCAACCATGGCGTTCCAGCCACTCGCACGGGGCCAAGATGGAGGGGTGTTCAATGGTCGACGTCACCACTTGCCGTCGCTGCGCGACGGCTTCCGTCGCGCCACGCAGCGCCAGGTTGTTGGCTTCGGTGCCTCCGGATGTGAATACGATTTCATCGAGCGCACATCCCAGTAACGCGGCGACCTGCTCCCGCGCGTTGTCAACTGCGGCGCAGGCGCGACGGCCGAACACATGGCTGCTCGATGGATTACCGCAGTGTCCGCGCAGATACGGAAGCATCGCCTCGAGCACCTCCGGCAACACCGGCGTGGTCGAGTTGTAATCAAGATAAATCGGGTTATCCGCGTGCATGAGAACTCTGCGTGTGCCTTATTCCGGTCACTCGGCGCCGGCTCGACGCTAATGCGCCCTCCCCCGCACCGCAAGCGCCCCCGGGCTTTGTCTTGTGGGTAGCGCACTGCGGGCATACACTCCAAAAGTGTGCAGGCATGCGGAGGGTATATCCATGGCTGACATGACCCGGCGCCAGTTCCTGGCCGTAACGGGCGCTTCCCTGGCAGGATCGAGCCTCGTGCTCCTGGGCTTCTCCCCAGCAGCAGCGATCGCGGAGGTCCGTGAATTCAAGCTCGCGCGCGCCACGGAGACGCGCAATACCTGTCCCTACTGCGCTGTCGCCTGTGGCATCGTGATGTACGGACTGGGCGATGCGGCCAAGAACGCAGAGGCGAGCATCATCCACATCGAAGGAGACCCGGATCACCCGGTCAATCGCGGCACGCTGTGCCCGAAGGGTGCAGGGCTGCTCGATTTCGTGCATAGCCCAAGCCGCCTGCAGCACCCCGAATACCGCGCTCCGGGTTCCGACAAATGGCAACCCATCTCCTGGGACGATGCGCTTGGCCGAGTCGCCAAGCTCATGAAGCAGGACCGCGACGCCAATTTCGTCACCAAGACGCCGGAGGGTCTGACGGTGAACCGCTGGCTCACGACCGGCATGCTCGCCGCGTCGGCCAGCAGCAACGAAGTCGGCTATCTCACGCATAAGGTCATCCGCAGCCTCGGCGTACTGTCTTTCGATAATCAAGCGCGTGTGTGACACGGCCCGACGGTGGCAGGTCTTGCCCCGACGTTTGGCCGTGGAGCGATGACGAATCACTGGGTCGACATCAAGAATGCCGACATCGTACTCATCATGGGCGGAAACGCGGCCGAAGCCCACCCCTGCGGATTCAAATGGGTCACTGAAGCCAAGGCGCACAACAAAGCGCGCCTGATCGTCGTCGATCCGCGCTTTACCCGCTCGGCCTCGGTTGCCGACGTATACGCCCCCATCCGTACGGGCACCGACATCGTCTTCCTGGGCGGCGTTGTCAGCTACCTCTTGGCGAACGACAAGATTCAGCACGAGTACGTCAAGAACTACACCGATTTCACGTTCATCGTGCGCGAGGATTTCGCGTTCACGGACGGGCTCTATTCCGGTTACAACGCGGAGAAGCACAGCTACGACAAGTCCACCTGGGACTACGAGATCGGCCCCGACGGTTTCGTGAAAGTGGATCCTTCGCTCGCCCATCCGCGCTGTGTCTATCAGCTGATGAAGCAGCACTACGCGCGCTACACGCCGGAGATGGTGGCGCGGGTCTGCGGCACGCCCCAGGAGAAGTTCCTGCAGATCTGCGAGATGATGGCCTCGACGGCTACTCCGACGCGGGCCATGACGATGATGTACGCGCTCGGCTGGACGCAGCATTCAGTCGGGTCGCAGATGATCCGCCAGGGCGCGATGGTCCAGATGCTGCTCGGCAACATCGGCGTCGCGGGTGGCGGCATGAATGCGCTGCGCGGACATTCCAACATCCAGGGTCTGACCGACCTTGGGTTGATGTCGAATCTGCTGCCGGGGTACATCAATCTCCCCAGCGAAAACGAGCAGGACTACGCTAAGTTCATCGCGGCCCGCGCCTTCAAGCCCCTGCGGCCGAACCAGCTGAGCTACTGGCAGAATCTCGACAAGTTTGTGGTCAGCCTGATGAAGGCATGGTGGGGGGATGGCGCCACTGCAGAAAATAACTGGGCCTACGACTACCTTCCCAAGCTCGACAAACTGTACGACATGCTGCAGGTATTCGAGCTCATGAGCCAGGGCAAGATGAACGGTTTCATCTGCCAGGGATTCAATCCACTCGCCGCGGCTCCGAACAAGGCGAAGATGAACTTAAGTCTCGCGAAGCTTAAGTACCTGGTCGTGATGGATCCTCTGGCGACCGAGACGTCGGAATTCTGGCGCAACTTCGGCGAGCATAACGATGTCGACTCGGCGCGGATTCAGACGGAGGTCTTCCGCCTGCCGACCTCGTGCTTCGCGGAAGAGGAAGGATCCCTCACGAATTCCTCGCGCTGGCTGCAATGGCATTGGAAGGGCGCCGAACCGCCCGGCGAGGCGCGTTCCGACCTGCGCATCATGGCCGAGATCTTCACGCGCATGCGCGCGCTGTATCAGAACGAGGGAGGAACCTTTGCGGATCCGATCCTGAAACTCTCCTGGCCGTACGCGCGTCCCACCGACCCCACGCCGCAGGAACTCGCCCGGGAGTTCTCAGGCAAGGCGCTCAAGGATCTCGCCGACCCCAAAGACCCGACCAAGGTCACACGCAAAGCCGGCGAGCAGCTGGCAGGCTTCGCGGAATTGCGCAACGACGGCAGCACCTCGAGCGGCTGTTGGATCTTTTGCGGCGCCTGGGGGCCGACAGGCAATCTCATGGCCCGCCGGGACAACTCCGACCCGACCGGCATTGGCCAGAACATCAACTGGGCGTTCGCGTGGCCCGCCAATCGCCGTGTACTCTACAACCGCGCATCCTGCGATCCGAGCGGCAAGCCGTTCAATCCCGACCGGGCGCTCATCTCCTGGAACGGCAGCGCCTGGGGCGGCGCTGATATTCCCGACTTCAAAGTCGATGAGGATCCCACCCACGGCATGGGGCCCTTCATCATGAACCCGGAGGGGGTTGCACGGTTTTTCGCCCGCACCAACATGGCCGAAGGGCCTTTCCCTGAGCATTACGAGCCCTTCGAGACGCCGCTTGCCACCAACCCGCTCAGTCCGACGGAGCCGCGGGCTCTCAATAATCCGGCCGCGCGTGTATTCGACGACGACCGCAAGGCGTTCGGAAAACCCGCTCAGTTCCCGCATGCGGCCACGACCTATCGCCTTACCGAACATTTCCACTACTGGACCAAGCACGTGCGTCTGAACGCCATCATCCAGCCCGAGCAGTTCGTTGAGATCGGCGATGCGCTCGCGAAAGATCTCGGCATCGCCTCTGGCGACTGGGTCAAGGTGGAATCGAATCGCGGCTACATCAAGGCGGTGGCGGTAGTGACCAAGCGCCTGCGAGCACTGCAGGTGGATGGCAAGACGCTGCATCACGTGGGAATTCCCATCCACTGGGGATTCAAGGGGCTGGCGAAGCCCGGATTCCTCGCGAACACGCTCACACCCGTCGTTGGCGACGCCAACTCGCAGACGCCCGAGTTCAAATCATTCCTGGTCAGGGTCGAGAAGTTGTAGGAAGACACTAATGGCACTGCAGTCACTCGACATTGTCCGACGCTCGGCCACCACATCGCGGTCTCCCCAGATTCGTGAGCCGAGCGGCGGACGCGAAGTCGCCAAGCTCATCGACACGACAAAATGCATCGGCTGCAAGGCGTGCCAGGTTGCCTGCATGGAATGGAATGATCTGCGCGACGAGATCGGCACGAATATCGGCCAGTACCAGAATCCGGCCGATCTGAGCGCGAACACCTGGACATTGATGCGCTTCGCCGAAGTTGAGAATTCCAAAGGGGATCTGGAGTGGCTCATCCGCAAGGACGGCTGCATGCACTGCGCGGATCCGGGCTGCCTGAAGGCGTGCCCCTCGCCGGGCGCCATTGTGCAGTACGCGAACGGCATCGTGGATTTTCAAGAAGAGAACTGCATCGGCTGCGGCTACTGCATCGCCGGCTGCCCGTTCGACATCCCGCGGATCTCAAAAAAGGACAAAAAGGTCTACAAGTGCACCCTATGCTCGGACCGCGTTGCGGTGGGGCTCGAGCCGGCCTGCATCAAGGCCTGTCCCACCGGCGCCCTCGTCTTCGGCACCAAGGACGATATGAAGCAGCATGCGGCGGAGCGTATCGAAGATCTGAAGTCGCGCGGATTCGAACAGGCCGGTCTTTACGACCCGGCGGGAGTGGGCGGCACGCATGTCATGTACGTGCTGCACCACGCCGACCAGCCGCACAACTACGTCGATCTGCCCGCCGACCCGCGCATCAGCCGCGCTGTTCTCCTGTGGAAGGGCTTCTCGAAGCCGCTGGGGCTCGCCGTCATGGCACTGACGGCGCTCGCCGGATTTTTTCACTACATTCGAGTCGGGCCGGACGAGACGGATGCGAGCGATGAGGCGGCCGCGCATGAGCTGGCCAAGCGATTGGAGAAGGCGCCATGAGTGATCTAGAACTCGGCCCGGAGCGTCGCGATGCGGCATCCCCTGAGCATCGCGGCATGATCCTGCGCTACACCGCAGGCGAGCGCACCAATCATTGGATGGTGGCTATGGCCTTCGTGCTCGCGGCGCTCTCGGGACTCGCCCTCTTCCATCCGGCGCTTTTTGGGTTGAGCGGCCTCTTCGGCGGAGGGCCATGGACCCGGATTCTGCATCCGTTCATCGGGCTTGCGATGTTGCTCGCCTTCCTGCCGTTCGCGCTGCGGGTCGGCTCGGAGAACCGCATGCAGCCGCGGGACTGGGCCTGGCTGCGCCAGTACCGCGACGTGGTGATGAACCGCGAGGACCGCCTCCCCGAGGTCGGTCGCTACAACGCGGGCCAGAAGCTCGTGTTCTATGCAATAGTCCTGTGCCTCACGGGCCTCTTATTGTCCGGTGTCGCCATCTGGCGCGCCTATTTCTCAATATATTTCCCGGCCGTCGTCGTCCGCTGGGGCGCCGTCTTGCACGCCCTGTGCGCTCTGGTGCTGATCTGCACCATCATCGTCCACATCTACGCGGCAATCTGGGTGAAGGGTTCGGTCGAGGCGATGACTCGGGGCAGGGTGACACGGGGGTGGGCCTGGAAGCATCATCGGGCTTGGTTCCGCGAGATCATGACCCGTGCAGCGAATTCTCGACCCCGCCCAGATTGAAGCTTTCGCCCAGCGATCAATTCCTCGCATCCGGCTTCCCGATCCTGCCAATCTCTTCTCGAGGCGCGCCGCGCGCCTGCGCACGCTTGCCGAAAACCACGCCGTAGCTGATTACCTGCGGTTGATGGCGATCGTCAGTGATGCTCAGCAGGCAGCCGTCGGCGCGTTGATCGCACAGCCGCCGCGCCCCGGGGGAGCTGCCCCGTCGATCGACCCACTGATCACCCTCGCCCGCAGGCATGGCATGCCGCTGCTGCAGGCGGCCGGTTGGGCGCGCGACGTGCGCTGGCGCGCCGTTTTCACTGAACTTTGCGACGCCGTGAACGCTCGAGCGGACACTCCCGACGGCGTCCGGGCCATCTGCACCCGAATCCGTGACTGGCCATCAGCGCTCCTGGAAGAGCAGGCGGATTTGCTGCTGGCCGCGCGCACCCATGGAGTCCATGGCGATGCTGCGCCCTTCATCATGGCCGCGCTCCAGGTGTATTGGGTTTTCATGGTGGCTTCGCTGCCCATGGATCTGTTGGGGGATCTGGGCGCCGATCGCGATCAAGCGGCTCACGCGGACCTGTCGGGCGTCTGTCCCACCTGCGGCACCCTCCCCGTCGCCAGCGTTGTTCGCGCAAACCACGGCTATCGCTATCTTCACTGTCCCCTGTGCGCAACCGAGTGGCATCTGGTGCGGATCAAGTGCAGCCACTGCCTGACTACGGAAGGGATCCGCTATCACTTGGTCGAGGGAGGCTCCGAAGCCGTCCGCGCTGAGAGCTGCGATCACTGCCACACGTACCGCAAGATTCTCTACCAGGAGAAGGATGCAGCGGTCGAACCCGTTGCCGATGACCTGGGTAGCCTCGCGCTCGACCTTCTGATGGCTGAAGAGGGCTTTCGCCGTGCCTGTGGCAATCCCCTGCTCTGGCAACCCTCGGGAGTATGACCCGTGGACGCACCGTCCGCCCGAGCCGCTGATATCCCTTCACTCGATCAGCTGTTGAACGGGACGGCCTTGGAGAGTCTCCTCGTGCGCCACGGACGCACGCAGGTCACGGCCGCCCTGCGCACCCATCTCGATGATCTGCGTCGCTCGGCTTTGGCGGGAACTTTGAATTCAACGGCGTTGAATGAAGCTACGGTCGCAGAGGTCCTCGAGGCAAAGCTCATCCAGGCGGCACGGCGCCGCTTGCGTCCCGTGTTCAATCTGACGGGCACCGTATTGCATACCAATCTGGGGCGTGCCGTCCTGCCTGAGACAGCCGTACGCGCCGTCGTGGATAGCATGCGCGCGCCAGTCAACCTGGAATTTGATCTTGCATCGGGTCGGCGCGGCGAGCGCGACACGGTCATCGAAGAGCTCTTGTGCGAACTGACCGGTGCCGAAGCGGCAACGGTGGTCAACAACAACGCGGCGGCGGTGTTGTTGATCCTCAGTGTTCTGGCTGCGCGGCGCGAAGTCGTCGTATCGCGCGGGGAACTCATCGAGATCGGGGGCGCATTCCGGATGCCGGACATCATGCGCCAAGCCGGTGCGAAGCTCGTCGAGGTCGGCACGACGAATCGCACGCACTTGGCGGATTACGCCGATGCGATCGGAGCGCGCACTGCGCTCTTGATGAAGGTGCATACCAGCAACTACGTCATCAGCGGCTTCACGAACTCGGTCGCCGTTGCCGAGCTTGGAGAGCTGGGACGGGCGCGCTCCGTGCCGCTGGCCGTTGATCTCGGTAGCGGGTCGCTCGTTGATCTGACGCGCTGGAAATTACCCAGGGAACCGACTGTCCGCGAGAGCGTGGTGGCCGGCGCCGATCTGGTGTCGTTCAGCGGTGACAAGCTGCTCGGAGGACCCCAGGCGGGCCTCATCGTCGGTCGCGCCGATTTGATCGCGAGGCTTAGGAAGCATCCCTTGAAGCGCGCTCTGCGTGTCGGCAAGCTGACGCTGGCGGCTCTGGAGCCCGTGCTTGCGCTATATCGCACACCAGAATTCTTAGCTGAGCGCCTGACGACCTTGCGCCAGCTCACACGACCGGCGGCTGCGATGCAGGATCAGGCGCTGCGGCTGCGGCCGGTAGTTCAGCATGCCGTAGGCGACGGGTATGAAGTGTCCGACGCGCCGATGTTCAGTCAGATCGGCAGTGGCGCGCTGCCGGTCGAGCAGTTGCCGAGCCACGGTCTTGCCATTCGTACGGCAACAGGAAAACGCGGCGGTCTGGATCGACTTGAACGCTTGCTGCGTGGCCTGCCTCGGCCTGTGATAGGACGCGCTGCCGAGAAAACTCTTTGGCTGGACCTGCGTTGCCTGGACGCATCCGATGAAGCGGAGTTCGTTGCGCAGTGGGGTAAGCTCGGTCAATGATTGTCGGCACCGCCGGTCACATTGACCATGGCAAAACCACGCTGGTGCGTGCCCTGACCGGCGTAGACACCGATCGCCTCAAGGAGGAGAAGGCTCGCGGCATCTCCATCGAGCTCGGATACGCCTTCACGCCACTCGATGACGGCGAGGTGCTGGGCTTCATCGACGTCCCCGGCCACGAAAGGTTCGTGCATAAGATGGTCGCGGGCGCGTGCGGCATCGATTTCGCGCTGCTGCTGGTCGCAGCCGACGATGGGGTGATGCCACAGACGCGCGAGCATCTGGCGATTCTCGAGCTGCTCGGTATCTCGCGCGGTGTCGTGGCCCTGAGCAAAGCAGATCGCGTTGATACTAAACGCTTGCAGGAAGTGCAGGCTGAGGTCAGCGCCACACTGGCTGCCACGGTGTTGCGCGATGCTCCGATCTTTGCGCTCAATGCCACCGCGCCGGACGATCCGGGCACGGCTTCCCTGCGCCGCTATCTGCACGATATCGCCGCGGGTTTCCCGTCCCGCGGCGATGCGCGCTTGTTCCGCCTCGCTGTGGATCGCGTGTTTACACTCACTGGCCACGGCACCGTCGTGACGGGAACCGTGTTCTCGGGAGAGGTCCGCACCAACGACACCCTAGCGGTGATGCCGGCGGGTACTCTGGTGCGCGTGCGCAGCATCCATACTCAAAATCGCGCCGCGGACAGCGGCTGCGTCGGCCAGCGCTGCGCGCTCAATCTGGCCGGCATCAAGAAAAGTGCGCTGGCGCGTGGCGACTGGCTCGCCGAGCCGCGCGTGTTTGCGCCGACCGTGCGCATCGATGTCCGTCTGCATCAGCTCGCCGACAGCAGCCTGCGCCTCAACTCCTGGTCGCCGCTGCACGTGCACCTGGGCACGACGCACCGTATTGCGCACGTCGCCTTGTTGGAGTCCGCAGGCGTGTCGGCCGGCGAGTCAGCGCGCGTGCAACTGGTCTTTGACACGCCGATCTGCGCAAGCCCTGGCGATCGCTTCATCGTGCGCGACGCGCAGGCGGCGCACACTGTGGGCGGAGGCGTCGTGCTCGACCCATTCGCGCCGTCGCGAAAGCGGCGCGCCGCGGGACGCCTGCGCTATCTCGACGCGCTCGAGCGGCTGATCGCCGGAGAAGGCGTCGCGCCGTTACTGCAGGAGGCGCCCTATGGGGTGAACATGACGGACCTCGTGCGCTTGACGGGGCTGCCTCCCGAACTCGTCCCGCTGCCCGCGGACGCGGTCACGATCGACTGCGCTCACGAGAAATTCGTGGTTCTTGCCGCGCACTGGGCGGCGTTGCGCGAGCGCGCCGTGAGCGCCTTGCGCGCCTATCACGCGCAGGTGCCGGACGAGCTCGGTCCGGATATCGGGCGCTTGCGCCGCATGGCCCTGCCCGACTCACATGAGGCTCTGTGGCGCGCGCTGATCGAAGCGCTCGTGCACGAGCGTATCGTGGTGCGTAGCGCGCCGTGGCTCCACCTTCCCGAGCACGCGATGATGCTGTCGGAAGAGGACCAGGCGCTAGCACGCAAGCTGCAGCCCTTGATCGCTGCCGGACGCTTCGATCCGCCATGGGTGCGCGATTTGGCCGTCACGGCCCACGAACCTGAACTGCGCGTGCGTGCGGTGTTGCGCAAGCAGGTTTTGCAGAACACCGTGTATCAAGTCGTGCGCGATCTCTTCTACGATCACGAGTGCATCAACGAGCTTGCAGCTGTCGTGACCGCGATTGCGCAGGAGCATGGCGCCGTCAACGCAGCGCACTACCGGGATGCCGTCGGTCTGGGCCGCAAGCGCGCGATTCAGATCCTGGAGTTCTTCGATCGCGTGGGCTTCACGCGCCGCGTCCAAGATGCCCACGTCTTGCGTCGCGACAGCGGCTGGCGCATGTCCCAATGACACACGGAAGGCACACGTACCCGGTGGTGCGGCTGGGCTTCAAACCCAGGAGGGGGCGTCAAGCGCTTCCTGGTAGGTTCGACTCCTACTGTCTTCCGCCATTC
>Ga0182018_10004302_pt1 | contig 12078 bp, 13 predicted proteins | sample 812P2MmetaG_FD_120490 | JGI IMG/M metagenome (GOLD analysis project Ga0182018, IMG submission 120490) | Permafrost microbial communities from Stordalen Mire, Sweden - 812P2M metaG | ecosystem: Environmental > Terrestrial > Soil > Wetlands > Permafrost | place: Sweden: Stordalen | collected...
GGGGGGGGGGGTCGGGGGGATCCAGACTTCGGGGGACGGGCAGGAGGCCTCGGGCGCGGGCGCGGGCGCGGGCGCGGGCGCGGACACGGGCGCGGGCGCAGGCGCAGGCGCAGGCGCGGGCGCGGGCACAGGCGCCGCCGCCGCCCCCGACGGCTCGACCGCCGTCGCGACCGGCGCGCTCGTCATCGCCACCCCGACCCGCACTGCGGGCCCCGACGGCGCTCCGCAGGCGAGGCACCCCGCCAGAAACGCCACGTGCACCGTCCGCATGAAGGCGCAATTTGACAACGCCCTCCGTCGCGGAGGCAACTTCGTGCCGGCCGGGCCCTTACCGGCCCGAGCAGGCCGCCCGGATCTTCGGTGACACGCGGACCGGATCCAGGGTCGCCATCGGGTCGTTCGACCGCCACGCCGCGCAGGCCGCCGCCGCCGGTCCGAACGCGTCGAGCGCCACGTAGGCCTCGAGCAGCGCCCGATGAACCACGGCAAGCTGCGGGTGCGTGAGCGCGCCCCCGCCGAGGACGCGGTTCGCGCGGGCCACCGCCTCCGCGTAGCGGCCATAGCGTACGTCGGCGAGCATCTGAGGGAGGTCCGCGTCGGCCTTTCGCTGTTGCTCGAGAGCCAGCCCGCCGCTGGCCCCGTCACGCTCGGCAGCGACGCGGGCCTCTGCCTTGCCGGCCTCCGTCAGCTTGAGACCGGGCATCGGCACGAGGACTACCTCTCCGCGCTTCACGAGGACGCCTTCTCGGCGATTGTACGTGTTCAGCTCCCAGCCCCGATTCGGGTCCGACCAGAAGTGCTGCGCGATCGTGTTGACGGTCTCCCCGTCGCCCGCCAGGTACGTGACGACGGCGGGGATCTCGATCTCCTGGCCCTCGACGGGCGGCACCCACGGAACGCCGTGGTTGGTGTGCGCGAGGAGCTCGGCGCGCGCGATGTCGTTCGTACCGAGCCACGAGAGGGAGAGGTCCGCCCACGTCTCGCCCGTGACGACGGTGTGATGCCCGGGCGCGGGCACCTCGAGGCGCATGCCGGGGGAGATGATGGTGCCGCCCTGGACGTCGAGCGCGTTGGCGCCGACGAGGACGGCCTCGAGCTTCGAGTCGCCGTACACGCGCTCGGCGATCATCGCGAGCGTCTGTCCGGGTTTGACCACGTGACTGAAGGCACGCGCCTCACCCGGGACCGCCACGGCAAGCACGACCGCCGCCCACGGCAGAAGCCACCGGTTCATCATCTCTCCCTCTCCGCGTGCGGTCCCTGCGTGCCGGCGTCGTCTCTCGGTGCAAGCTCGGCGACGGCCATCACGACGTCGATCGTGTACGTCTCCCCCGTCGCGATCGACACCGGGCGCTTCTCGATGGGCGCGCTCGGGTGAACGAGCGTGACGTAGTGCTTGCCCGGAACGAGCGGAATGGCGCGTGCGAAGGGGGTGACGTCGACGCGCTGTCCGTCCACCCACACCTCGGCCCAGGGCGTCGCGAGCACGCGGAGGTACCCGGGGGTCACCGGCGTCAGCTCGAGCGGACGCGCCCCCGCGGGCTCCCCTTCGCGGTTGGCCATTGCCTGGATCGCCGCGGCGCCGACGACGGCAGCACCCCCGAGGACCGCGAGCCCGGCGATCGCGCGCTGCACCGACGCGCGACGGCTCTGCGCGGGCGCTCGCGCCCCTTCGGTCGCGCGCGGAGCGACGAGGCCGGCATGCTCGAGCGCTCCGACGACCAGGCTCTCCGAGCGGAGGCCCGAGCGCGCCCGCGCGAACTCCTCGAGGTGTTCGGCGATCACGTCGGCCGACTGGAAGCGATCGACCGGAAGCTTCTCGATGGCGCGCATGACGATCCGCTCGAGTGCAAGAGGTACGTCCGGCGCGCGGCGATGGAGCGGAATGGGGGGATCGCGCCGGATGCGATTGGCCGCCGGCCTGCGGTCGGTCTCGTCGCCCCGCTCGAAGGGGCGCGCTCCGCAGACGAGCTGGTAGAGCACGATGCCGAGCGAGAAGATGTCGCTGCGCGCGTCCACGGTCTCGCCGAGGATCTGCTCGGGGGACATGTACGCCGGGGTTCCGTACGCCGCCGCGTCGTCGGCTCGATTGAGCGCGGGCGAGAGCGGCTCCTCGGCCAGGGGCGTACGCCGTGCGATCCCGAAGTCGAAGATTTTCACGTCGCCGCGGGTGCTGGTCATGACGTTGGCGGGCTTGACGTCGCGGTGGACGATGCCGCGCGAGTGCGCGTGCGCGAGACCCCGCGCCATCGCCGCGCCGATCGCGGCCACCGCGTCCGGCGGCACCGCGGGTCGCTTGCTCAGCAGGGTCGCCAGGCTGAACCCGTCGACGAACTCGAGCACGAGATAGAGGCGCGAGTCGGTCTTCACGAACGCGTAGAGCAGGCCAATGTTGGGGTGGCAGAGCTCGGCGAGCATCTGCGCCTCGCGCTCGAGATGTCTGGCGAACGGTGAGCTCGGCGCGATCGTTTCCTTCAGGACCTTGAGCGCCACCGTGCGGCCGATCGGCTCCTCGATCGCCTTGTAGACCGTCGAGAGGGCTCCCGACCCGAGCTCTTCGAGGACGCGAAAACCATCGATGATGGGCAGATCCGCCACGAGCGATCCAGCCCTTACCCGCGCTGAAGAAGCGTCCGGCCCGTCATCTCCGTCGGCTGCGGGAGCCCCAGCAGCTCGAGCATCGTCGGCGCGACGTCGCAGATCCGTCCGCCGGTGCGGATCTTGGCCGCGGGGTCTCCGTCGTTCACGTAAATGAGCGGTACCGGGTTGAGCGTGTGCGAGGTGTGGGGCTGGCCCGTCGCCGGGTCTCTCATCAGCTCGCAGTTTCCGTGATCCGCCGTGACGATCACGGCACCCCCGTGGGCGCGCGCCGTCTGGACGATCTTGCCGAGGCCGGCGTCGACCGACTCCACCGCGTGAATGGCCGCGTCGAGCATCCCGGTGTGGCCGACCATGTCGGGGTTCGCGAAGTTCACGAGCACGAAATCGTATTTCCCGCTGTCGATGGCCTCGGCCACAGCCTGCGCGACCGTCGCGGCCGACATCTCGGGCTTCTCGTCGTACGTCGCCACGTCCTTGGGCGACGGGACCATCCTGCGGTCCTCGTGGTCGAACGGTTGCTCGCGGCCGCCGTTGAAGAAGTACGTCACGTGGGCGTACTTCTCGGTCTCGGCACAGCGAAACTGCGCCAGCCCCGCGCGCGCGATGACCTCCGGAAAGATGTTGGGAAACGTCTCCCTCGGATATGCGACCGGCAGCCCGAACGAAGCGTCGTAGGTTGTCAGGCACGCGTAGCGTCCGTGGAGAGGCGCGAGTCCCTGGACGCGAGCGAAGGCGTCGAACGCCGGCATCGCCAGGGCCCGAGTGAGCTCCCGCGCGCGGTCGGGTCGGAAGTTGAAGTGGAGCGCCGAGTCGCCGGATCGAATCCCGTCGTAGTCGCCGGCGACGAACGGTTCGACGAACTCGTCGGTCTTGCCGGCGGCGTAGCTGCGCTCGATTCCTTCCTTGGCGGTCGCCGCCCGGGGGGCGCTGGCTTCCGCGATCGCGCGGTACGCCTTCTCGACGCGCTCCCAGCGCTCGTCGCGGTCCATGCCCCAGTAGCGGCCTCCGATGGTGCCGACGCGTCCGACGCCCCCCGCCAGGTGCCGCTCCGCCTCCGACACGTACCGCTGCGCGGTGCCTGGTTGCACGTCGCGCCCGTCGAGAAACGCGTGGAGGACGACCGGGATCCGCGCCTGCCTCGCGACGCCGATGAGGCCGAAGAGATGCGCCATCGATGAATGAACGCCGCCGTCGCTCAGGAGGCCGAGGAGGTGCAGCCGTCCTCCCGCTGCCTTTGCCTTCTGCACAACGTCGACGATCGCGGGGTTGCGTTCGAGCCGCCCTCCCTCGAGCTCCGCGTCGATGCGCGAGATGTCCATGACGGCGATTCGACCGGCGCCGAAGTTGAGATGGCCGACCTCGCTATTTCCCATCTGCCCGGGCGGCAGGCCGACGTCGGCCCCGCTCGCCCCGATGAGGCCGTGGGGGCAGCGCTCGAGGAGCGCGGACAGGGTGGGGGTCGCCGCGAGGCGCACCGCGTTGTCCGCACGTTCGCCACGCTCCCCGAAACCGTCGAGGATCACGAGAACGAGTGGTCGCGGTCGGGCCAAGGTGGTCATCCGCGGCCCGACCATAGCATCGCGACGCGCGGCGCGGCAGCCAGTCCCCGGGCCCACGTGGTAAAGACGGGAGCGCGTGCCGTGGATCGAAGCCATGCTGCGGGGCCAGCGCGTGCTCGCCCGGGCGAACGCCGATCGCTCCCTCCTCGTCGACTCCGGGCGCGTGGAGATTCGCTACCGGCAGAACGACGGCCGCGCCTACCACGCCTCGGCCCGCAACCTCGAAGTCACGGACGGGGCGAAGCTGCTGGACGACGAGGCTTGCGTGCCCGCCGTCGCCGCCACCGCTCCCGCCCGTGTCGAGCCCGTGCCCCCGAGGCACGTGGGCCGGCCGGACGCGTGGATTGCGTACACGGACGGCGCCTGCTCGGGGAACCCGGGCCCCGCGGGCTCGGGGGTGGTCCTCGTCGCACCGGACGGCAAGATGCACGAGGGCCTCGAGTATCTCGGCGAGGCGACCAACAACGTCGCCGAGCTGACGGCCATCCTGCGCGCGCTCGAGTGGATTCCCGCCGACGCTCCCGCCATCGTCGTCTACACGGACAGTCAGTACGCCATCGGCGTGCTCCAGAAGGGCTGGAAGGCAAAGGTCAACCAGGAGCTCGTCGCCCGGACGCGGCGTGTCGTCGAGACGCGCGGGGCGAGGCTCGTCTACGTGCCCGGGCACAAGGGCGTCCCGCTGAACGAGCGAGCGGACGAGCTGGCGCGTGAAGCCATCCTTGCGCGCGCGACGCGCCGGGCCCAGCCCTAGGCCGCGCCCGGGTCCGGCGCTCAGGGTCGGGCGGCAGCTATCTCGCGCGTCCACTTGCGCGCGAGCGCGCAGTCGCCCGCGCTCGTCCATTTGCCGGGGGTCAGGCGCGCGGGACCGAACACGAACACGAGGTCACTGCCCGATCGAGCGATCGCGATCGGTCCACGGTCGCCACGCTCCCGGCAAATGAACGCATCGTCCGTGGCCTTCGCCGGCCCCATCGCGCCGTGCTTGATGGCGCGGAGCGCGCGGGCCGCCCGCGAGTCGTTCGAGGCCGCCGGGTCGTACCGGAGTCTCCACGCATACGCCGCTCGGTCGCCGCTCGTGACGAGCACGCCCCGATCCGCGCCCCAGTCGGCGCTTACGGACGCCGCCATGGTCGGGTCCGTCCATTCCTCGAACGCGAGGCGCGTGCCGAGCTCTCCCTCGGTGTCCTCGTCGGCCACCTTCCATCCCCCCCCGAGCGTCGCGAACGGGGGCGCGGCCATGACCAGCGGAGGCTCGTGTGCGAGCCACTTCTCGACGTGCAGGATCTGCTCGGTCGTGGTGGGTGGCTCGTCCCATGCCTCGTCGACCGCGGCCCAGCCGCCCCGCCGTCGAAGCGCGTGCACGAAGAGTGTGCCGTAGATGTAAGGGGCCGCGAGCGACGTCCGCATGACATGGGGAGAACCGGCTCCCGGCCCCTGGTCCATGCCTCCTCGAATCTGGTCCGCGAACACGTCGTCCGGTACGTCGAGAGCGCTCTTCGTGCCGCCCCGGGGCGAGCTCGCGATGAGCACGTCGAACATGGCGCTCGTCGCGTCGCCCTCGGCAAGGGCGCTCACGGCTTCCGAGCGATCGCCGTCGCCGGGCACGTACTTGGACCGGCTCTCGAGGTTCCACCGCCCGTCCTGCAGCGCGTGAACGAGCTCGTGAGCCAGCGTGGCCTCGGCCTCTTGGTCCCCGAGGTCGCTCGCCATGTACATCGTCCCGTCGCTCGGCTCGTAGAACCCCGCCAGCTGGTCCTCGAGCAACCGATACTGGGCCGCCTCGTAGTCGAACTCGGTGGGGACGAAACCGAACAGCTGCAGGGAGAGGCCCTCGTTGCGGATGGCCTCGGGCGGAAGCTCGCGCGAAACGTGCTCCTTCACCTGCGCGATGAGAGCGGCCCGATCGAGAAGCAAGCCAGGCACCGGACGCTTCGCCTGGAGCCCGCGCGCCGCCACGACGCGAGGCAACATCCGTGCGATGAGGCGGGTCTCGCGCGTCGCCGGCGCGGGTGGCTGAGGGGCAAACGCCGATTCGGCGGTCGCAGGTGGACTCGAAGGGGAAGGCGCAGCGGCAGGCGACCGGGTGGGCGTCGCGCTCGTCCCGCAGGCGCCGAGGGCGACTCCCGCGACGAGGAGCGCGGCGCGCCTCATGCCGGGCGTCCCATCCCCCTTCGCCCCGCTTCCCGAAGCGTCGCGATCGCCGTCCCGTAGCTTTCGTGGCCGAACACGGCGCTTCCGGCGACGAGCACGCGCGCCCCCGCTTCGGTCGCCAGCGGCGCCGTGTCGGGCGAGATTCCTCCGTCGATCTCGAGGTCGACGTGCCTCCCCGACCGGTCGATCATCTGCCGGATGGCGCGCACCTTCGGGAGGACCTCGGGAAGGAACGCCTGCCCTCCAAAGCCGGGATTGACGCTCATCACCAGCACGAGGTCCGCCGCGCCGATCACGTACCGGATCGTATCCTCCGACGTCGAGGGGTTGAGCACCACCCCCGCGCGCTTTCCCAGATGGTGGATGTGCTGGATCGTACGATTCAGGTGGGGGCAAGCCTCGACGTGCACGCTGAGCACGTCCGCCCCCGCGGCGGCGAAGTCGTCCAGGTATTTCTCCGGCTCGACGATCATCAGGTGGACGTCGACCGGTAGACCTGTCGCCGCGCGGATCGCTTTCACGACGGGGGGGCCGATGGTGATGTTCGGGACGAACCTGCCGTCCATCACGTCGACGTGGATCCAGTCCGCGCCAGCGGATTCGACCGTGCGTACCTCTTCCGCAAGGCGACCGAAGTCAGCCGAAAGGATCGAGGGCGCAACGCAGAGCGTGTCGGTCGAGGTTCGAGTCACGCAGCGAACAGGTGGCGGAAGCCGTGGCCGTCGTCAAGCTCCCCGCTCGGGGTGCGTTGCAGTTGCACGCGTTTCGGAAAGCGACGACTCTAGTACCCGCCTCGACTAGGACCTCTCCCGATGGACGTGCGCCGCATCACGAAGAGCGATTTCGACCGGATCGTCGAGGTGATCGATCACTGGTGGGGGGGGCCCATCGGGACGTTCGTCCACCCGATTTTCTTCTACGAGCTCGGGAGTCCTGCGCTCGTGGTCGAGCAAGAGGCGGAGATGATCGGGTTCTTGCTGGGCTTCTTCGTTCACGGGTTCGACCCCCCCGCGGCCGTCGGGTCTGCTGCGCCACGTACCGGGTACGTCCACCTCGTGGGTATTCATCCAGACTTCCGGCGCCGGGGCGTAGGACGCCTCCTCTACGAGCGGTTCACCGAAGGGTGCCGCGCCGCGGATTGCATCCAGATGAAGGCGATCACCGCGCCGGGCAACGAGGGGTCCATCCGATTCCACGTCGCTCTCGACTGGAGGAAGGAAGAGGTGGACGACTACGCGGGGCCAGGCCGCCGGCGCATCGTGTTCACCAAATCGCTCGTTTGAGCGAGCCGCTCTCGAGAGCGGAAGTATACTAATGGGCCAACATGATCCCGAACGCATCCAAATCGGCTCCGCGTGATCGACGCGAGACCCCGGTCACGGTGGCGAGGTTGCGGGAGATTGGCCTCTTCGGAGCGCTGAGCGACGAGGTGCTGGAGGGCCTGACGCGTACGCTCAAGACGATGCGCGTCCAACCCGGGGAGACCGTCTTTCGCGAGGACGAGACCGCGGCACGCGAGATGTACGTGGTCATCGAGGGCGAGATGGAAGTGTCCAAGCGCAGCCGGCGCGGACGGGACATGCGCGTGGCGATCCTCGGCCCGAGCGACTGCTTCGGCGAGATGTCGATGATCGACATGCAAGCGCGGTCGGCATCAGTGCGGGCGCTGGCTCCCTCGCGCCTGCTGAAGGTGACCAGCGAGGACATGGATGGGCTCTACCGTTCGGATCTGAAGTCGTACACGCTCATCGTGCTGAACATCGCGCGCGATCTGTCACGCCGCCTGCGCGTGACCGATGGCATCCTTGCGGACTTCACGGCGAACGTGCTCGACGAATACGTCGTCGCGAAGAAGCCATAAGCCCGTCACGCCGTCAGTCCGTGGACGACGCGTCGCCTGCGGTCGAGGCATCGGGCGCGCCCGAATCCCCTGCGGCGCCTTCTTCGACCTCGCTCGCGTCGGTCTCCGTGCCGGCTTCGGTCGGGTGGCTGGATGCATCCGACGCAGCGTCGAGGGGTGCCGGACCGCCCGCGTCCGCCTCGGGGTTCGCCGTGCCGGCCCCGCTGCTGCCGGCCCCGCTCGCGGAACCGCCGCTCGAGCCGCTCTCGCTCGCGCCTCCCGAACTCGAGCCCGAAAAGGATGATGTGGCCCCGTCCTGAGCGGAGCCCTCTGCGGGCGAATAGTCCACGGGCGGCAGCGGCTGCGGGTTGAGATCGCAGGCTGTCGCGACCGCAGCGATTCCGAGAAGCAGCGTTACGAGAGAGCCCCTCATCCGCCATCCCCCCAATCGCGCGTGTCTCCAGTCTCCGAGTCCGCCGGGGCATCGGCCGGGGCGTCGCTCGCTCCTTCCGCGTCCACGTTGGCCTTCGCGTCGGGCCTCGTTCCGTCCGTCTCGGCGTCTGCGGCTGCATCACGTCGCCCGGTCTCCGGGGAGCTCGCGTCGCCGGTCGTCAGTTCGAGCGAGGCGTCGTCTCCGGCGGCCAATCCCCCCCCCGAGGTACTCCCCGCGACCGGATTCCCGCCCGACCCGGTGCCTCCGACGTTCGTTTCCGGCTCGGGGGTTGGAGGCAGCGGTTGCGGGTTGAGATCACACCCCTCCACGCCGACCGCGAGCCATACGGCGGCGCCGACGAACCAAAGCAAGAAGCCAGTGCCCGCAAGCCTCATGAGACCCCGGTCATTCTACTGCACACCGGGTGCCACGGCCCATGTTGCGCAAAATAGAGGCGTCTGGAGACGCGATCAGGGCGTTGGCGATCAGGGTTGGCGCACGTTGGCACAGTCGACCGGCTTGAGAGAACTCGCCGGGCGTGTTAACGCCACCGAGGATGTCGGAAGAGCGCGACCCGGCGAGCGACCTGCCGCCGAGGCTTCGGAGGACGCTGGAGCTCGTCTACGGCGTCGAGGGCGTGGTCGCCGCGCGGATCTGGCAGTGGCCGGGACGCATCGCGGTGGGAGTGCGCGGCGGGATGGCAACGGCTCCGTCCGATTTGATCCGGCGCGTGGAGGCCGCAGTGGCCGGATTGCGCGATCCCGAGGAGGCGTGGGACTTCGGCATCCTCGACGAGTTCAGGAAGTAGACAAAAGCGAAGCGCGCGCCTCCTGGTGAAGACGCGCGCCGCGTTCACGGTGTAGTCCGCGCGTTTCAGTTCGAGATGAAGATCGCCTCGATCTCCGCTTTCACGTTCTCTTCGGTCTGACCGCGCGCAATGGCGATCTCCTTGACGATGAGGGAACGCGCCGTGTCGAGCATTCGCCGCTCGCCGAAGCTCAGTTGCTTGTCCGTCTTCAGGCGATACAGATCGCGCAGCACTTCGGCCACGTCGTAGATTGAGCCCGTCTTGATCTTGTCCATGAAGCCGCGGTAGCGCCGGTTCCACGTCTGGTTGTCGAACGCGATCGTGCGCTCGCGCAGGATGTCGAAAATCTCGCGGATCTCGGGTTCGTTTATCACCTGGCGCAGGCCCACCGCACCCGCGTTGGCGACAGGCACCAGGATCTTCCGATCCGTGTCGAGAATTCGAAGCACGTAGAACTTTTGCCGGCTGCCGGCGATGTCCTTCTCTTCGATGCGGATGACTTCGGCGACCCCCTGTGCGGGGTATACGGCTTTGTCACCTACCTTGAACTTGACGTCGGCAACCGTTTGCATAGCGTCTCCTCGCATTGATCGCATTGACACGCACACGTCTCCGCCGAGGGCACTCCCGAAAAGTGCGTATCAGCGCCACACTCGATGGCACGCGCCTGAGCTCCAAGGCTAGCGACTAAAACAACAAGGCCCCGCGATCCATTCCTATGACCGACGGGACTTTGGAAGCGCTCGGGCGATCCGAGAACATGAAAACAGGCACGCGCACTCTAGTGGTGAACCACATACTTGTCAACCGTCTTCTTGCCGAAGACGTCCATTAGGGTTGGCGTATCGGCGCGTTGGCCGCGCCGGCAAGTAGCTCCTCGGCGAGGCCCCAGCGTACGCCGCGGTCGGAGATGACGACCGCCGGAGCGTTCCAGTGTTCGAGGAGGGCAAGAGCGATGGCGCCCCCGGCGACGATCACGTCGGCCCTCTTTGGCTCCATCCCGAGGACGCTGCGCCTTGCCTTCAGGTCGATCGCGGCGAGGTGATCGACAACGCGCCGCAGGTCACGCTGCGGCATCACATGGCCGTGCACGCGCGCGCCGTCATAGGGGGTCAGCTCCAACGACACGGCGGCCAGCGTCGTCATCGTCCCGGCGATCCCAACCGGAGGCGCATTGCCGGAAAGCGGAGGAACGCGGCCGAAGGTCTCGCGCGAGACTCGGGTGAGAGTGTCGAGCTCCGTGCGCGTAGGGGGATCGTGCGTCACGTGCCGCTCGCTCAGACGAACGCTGCCGACGTCGAAGGAGTCGACGTATGCGATGTCCGAAGCGCTTGCCCCATCTGCGATGACGATCTCCGTGCTTCCGCCACCGATGTCGAAGACCGCGACGCCCTCTCTCACCCCGAGCGTGAGTCCGCTGAGGGCACCTTGGAACGTCAGGCGACCCTCATCGCGTCCGCTGACGACGCGAACGTCGACGCCGAAGGTCGAGCGGACATGGTCACGAAGCTCGCCGCCTCCTTCGGCGTCGCGCATGGCGCTCGTACCCACTACCGCGACCCTCGCCGCGCCGTGCTCTCGCGTGACGCGCCCGTACTCGTCGAGGCACGCCTTCGTCCGCGCGATGGCGTCGGGAGCGAGTCTTCTGGAGCGATCGACGCCTTGGCCGAGACGGGTGATGGTGGCCCGTTCGGCGATTGCACGCAGCGATCCATCCGTGTCGCGCTCGGCCACGAGGAGGAGGACGGTGTTCGTGCCGATGTCGACGGTGGCTACGCGCATCTCGCTATCCACAAAACAGCGACGGGGCCGGCCCCGAAAGAACCGACCCCGTGCGCATCGAGTCCAAGGGACTAGTTGGCCATGTCCTTCAGGTTGAGCATCTCCTCGACGTTCGGCTGCAAGACCAGCTCGACTCGACGATTCTTCGACTCTTCTTCGCGCGTCTGTTGTTCCACCGTTCCGGCAACCGGGTCCATCGCGCCATAGCCCGCTGCGGCCCAGTGAATTGGATTGAGCCCGCCACCTGTCGGAAAGCCCTTCGCGTCGGCGCCCTTGTCGGAAGAAACCAGGAACGTCACGACCTGCCGCGCCCGCATGACACTGAGGCCCCAGTTGTCGAAGTAGGCGCCGCCGTATGGGTCCTTGTCCGTGTGCCCGGCGACTTGGAAGTTGCGCGAGCTCAGCGTCGTGTCGCCCTTGACCACGTCAGCGACCTGCTTGAGGACGGTCCGGCCCTCGCCCTTCAGCGAATCTTTGCCCGAGTCGAACAAGATGTCGCCGGGCAGCTGGATGACCATCCGGTTATTTCGCACGACGACCTTCAGTCCGACGCTGGTCAGCTTATCGAGGCGCGCCTTGAGATCGCGGAAGCGGTTCTTCATGTCGTCGAGTTGCTTGAGGCGCGCCTCGTACTCCGACATCGCCTGTCGAAGTTTCGACCTCTCCTCCTCGGATTTCGACAGGCCCACGCCCAGATCCTTCAGCTTGGCTTTGAGGTCGTCGATTTGCTGTTGCGCGGCCGTGTACTTCTGCTCGTCGTCGGCGTGGCGTGTGTTGGCCGCGTCGAGATCCGCCTTGAGCTTCGCGATGTCGCGCTGAGCCTGTTGCCACTCGTCCTCGCCGTGTCCGCACCCCGTAAGTGCGAAGGATGCGACGAGCGCGACGAGCACCAGACCAAGGCGTA
>Ga0182018_10004303_pt1 | contig 12076 bp, 11 predicted proteins | sample 812P2MmetaG_FD_120490 | JGI IMG/M metagenome (GOLD analysis project Ga0182018, IMG submission 120490) | Permafrost microbial communities from Stordalen Mire, Sweden - 812P2M metaG | ecosystem: Environmental > Terrestrial > Soil > Wetlands > Permafrost | place: Sweden: Stordalen | collected...
CAGCCCCTCGATGTGATCGACATCGGGCTTCTCCATCTGCCCGAGGAACTGCCGCGCATACGCGCTCAGCGACTCGACGTATCGCCGCTGGCCCTCGGCATAGATGGTGTCGAACGCAAGCGACGACTTGCCGCTCCCCGACAGCCCGGTGATCACGATGAGCTTGTCGCGCGGCAGCGTCAGGTCAATGTTCTTGAGGTTGTGCTCCCGCGCACCGCGAATGACGATCTGATCGTTGGGCATTGACCGTCTAGCGTACCCAAGTGGCGACGATGACCAACCTGCCCCTTCGGGATCTGAGACGAAGGCCATGGCGTCAGAGCATAGCAAACATATGTTCGGTGAGGCAATGACCTGTCCGCCGGGAGTGGATCAGTGCGGGCTGGGAGGCCGAGGGGTCTCACGGCGGGCTACCAGCGCCATGAGAAGCGCGAAGAAGAAAAGAAACACCAGCACCACCGCCGTGCCGCTGAGGACAGGGATGGATCGCACCCAACCGAACACCACACCGAGCAGCAAGAGCACGAACGCGCTCGCGAGCAGCCACCGCGGGCGACCAGCTAGCCAGCGCATGCCCCGATTCTCTCACTGATCGCGGCTACCCCAAAGGCGCGGTCGTCAGTCCGTGGGAGGTGCGCTGGGAGGACCGGCCGCGGTGGCGACCGCTTCGGGCTTTTCCTTCTTCTCGCGACGGACGCCCTTGGGCACGAGGCGCATCTTCACCTCGTCGTCCACGACTTCGACGATCACCGCGTCACCCGGACCGTGCTTGAGGCGGAGCAGCTCCTCGCTCAACGGGTCCTCGATGACACGCTGGATCACGCGCCGTAGCGGGCGAGCGCCATAGATCTTGTCGAAGCCCTCGATGACGAGCTTCTCCTTGGCGTCGTCGGACACGGTGAAGGTGAGCTCCTGCGCCGCGAGATGCATTGCCACCTTGGCGAGCAGCAGATCGACGATCTGGCGCATCTGCGGATGGTCGAGACGCTGGAAGACGACGACAGCGTCGACACGGTTGAGGAACTCGGGACGGAACTGCTTCTTGAGCTCGTCCATGATGCTGTCGCGCATCTTGCCGTGCTCTGACGATGACGCCCGCTCATCCGGCACGGCCGGCTGGAACCCGAGCGACATGTTGAGCTTCAACCCGTGCACGCCGAGGTTGCTCGTCATGATGATGATGGTGTTGGCGAAGTTGACCGCCTTGCCCTTGGCGTCACTGAGCCGGCCATCCTCGAGGATCTGCAACAGCATGTTGAAGACCTCCGGGTGCGCCTTCTCGATCTCGTCGAAGAGCACGACCGAGTACGGACGGCGACGCACGGCCTCGGTGAGCTGGCCGCCCTCGTCGTAGCCGACGTAGCCTGGCGGCGATCCGACGAGTCGCGCGGTGGAATGGCGCTCCATGAACTCGCTCATGTCGAGCCGGATGATCGCGTCCTCGTTATCGAACAGGAAGGCCGCGAGCGCGCGCGAGAGCTCGGTCTTGCCGACGCCGGTCGGGCCGAGGAACATGAACGAACCGATCGGCCGCTTGGCATCCTTGAGGCCGGCGCGTGCACGGCGCACCGCCTGCGAGATCACCTTCACCGCATCGTCCTGACCGATGAGGCGCTTGTGGATCTCCTCCTCCATGCGCAGCAGGCGTGAGGTCTCCTCTTCGACGAGGCGCGAAACCGGGACTCCGGTCCACGACGAGATGATCTCGGCGATGTGCTCCTCGGTCACGTCCGGGACGGTCGCGCCGAGCTCGTCACGCCACTTGGTCTCCTGGGAGACGTACTTGTCCTTGAGCTTCTTTTCCTTGTCGCGGAAGTTGGCCGCAGTCTCGTAGTCCTGCGCCGCGATGGCCTCTTCCTTCTGCGTCTGCAGCTCGCGAATCTCGCGCTGCATGGCGCGCAACTCTTCCGGCGTGGTGGTGAGCTTCATGCGCACGCGCGCGCTCGCCTCATCGATGAGGTCGATCGCCTTGTCCGGAAGCGAACGGTCGCTGACGTAGCGCACCGACAGCTCGGCAGCGGCCTTGAGCGCATCGTCGGTGATCTTCACCCGATGGTGCTTCTCGTACAGCGGACGGATGCCGTGCAGAATCTCGATGGTCTCGGCGAGCGACGGCTCGTCGACGAACACCGGCTGGAAACGGCGCTCGAGCGCTGCATCCTTCTCGATGTACTTGCGGTACTCGTTGAGCGTTGTTGCGCCGATGCACTGGATCTCGCCACGCGCGAGTGCGGGCTTGAGAATGTTGGCGGCGTCGATAGCGCCTTCTGCGGCGCCGGCACCGACCAGCGTATGCAGCTCGTCGATGAAAAGGATGACCTCGCGCGACGCGCGAATCTCATCGAGGATCTTCTTGAGACGCTCTTCGAACTCGCCGCGGTACTTGGTGCCCGCGACCAGCGCGCCCATGTCGAGCGTGAGCACGCGCTTGCCCATCAACGACTCGGGAATGTTGCCGAGGATGATCTGCTGCGCGAGTCCTTCGGCGATGGCGGTCTTGCCGACACCGGGCTCGCCGATGAGCGCCGGGTTGTTCTTGGTGCGCCGGCTGAGGATCTGCACAACGCGCTCGATCTCCATGGCGCGGCCGATCACCGGGTCAAGTGAATTCTTGATGGCCAGGTCGGTGAGGTCGCGGCAGAACTGGTCGAGCAGCGGCGTCTTGGAGGGCTTCTTCTGCGCCTCCTTCGACTCCTCGTCGATGCCGGACTCGTGGAGCAGCTTGTCGATCTCGCCGCGAACCTTCTCGAGGTTGGCGCCGAGGTCCTCGAGGACGTGGGCTGCGATGCCCTCACCCTCGATGAGCAAACCGAGCAGAAGATGTTCGGTGCCCACATAGTTGTTGCCCATCCGCCGCGCCTCTTCGAAGGAGATCTCGATGACCTTCTTCACGCGCGACGTCGGGATGATCTGCTGAATGATGATCCGCTCGTTGCGACCGAGCACCGACTCGATCGTGCTGCGGACCTTGTTTATCTCGACACCAAGATTGTTCAGGACCTTGGCCGCAAGTCCTTCGCCTTCACGGAGCAACCCCAGCAGCAGATGCTCTGTGCCGATGTACGAGTGATGCGAACGCTCGGCCTCTTCCTGGGCAAGCGTGAGCACCTTCTTCGCCCTTTCGGTGAAGCGCTCGAACGGGTACAAAACCGCCTCCATTGCCCTTCCGGCCCCCCCGTGGATGGAAAGGGTCAGAACCCGGGCACTGCTGTAACGCCCCTCATAGTACCCGGCCCGGCGGACAGCTAAGCAACTTTGCAAATACGGCCCGGTGCCCGCGCCGAAACGGCCTCGTCGCTCCGCACAAGTACGACCGGTACCGACTCGGTGACGGCGCCCTAGGTTTTCGGCTCGCTCGGGTCTGCGTCCGTCGATGCTGCGGTCGTCGCAGCCGAGGATTCCGCCGGCGCTGTCGGCGCCGTTTCGGCGGCAGACTCTTCAGCGTCCGCTGCCTCTTCGACCTCTGACTCCAGCTCGGAGTCGACATCGTCGTCGTGATCCTCGGTGTCTGCCTGGACCTCGGCTTCCTCGTCCGCGGCAACTTCGTCGTCAGAGTCCGACGCGTCGTCGGCGACCTCGTCGAACGCAGCCGCATCGTCGGCCAGCGCGTTGTCCGCGACAATCTCCTCGGCAGTGGCCTTGCCGGTCGCGACGGCCTCCTCCACGTCTGCGCGTGTGGTGCCCTCCACGCCTGCGTCGGTGAGCGCGGCGCCCATCGGGGTCACGGCCGTGACGACGGTCTCGCCCTCTTCGTCGTCATCTTCGGGGTAGTCATATGACGGAGGCGTGATCTCGTCGCCCTCGCCGGTCGGACCGCCGCCGTGCAACTGGCGCAGGGAGAGGCTGATGCGCCGGCGGACCTTGTCCGCGCTGAGCACCATGACCTCGACCTCCTCGCCAACTTTGAGGACGTCTTCGGTACGTTCGACGTGATCCCAGGAAAGCTCGCTGATGTGGAGCAGGCCCTCGACGCCGTCTGCGATCTGCAGGAACGCACCGTATTTCTTGGTCTTGGTGACGATGCCGGGCACCGCCTTGCCGGGCGGGAACTGCTGCTCGATGGTGTCCCAGGGATCCTGTGACATCTGGCGCAGCGAGAGGCTGATGCGGGACAGCTCGGGGTCGAGCTTGATGACCTTGACGGAGACCTCATCGCCCACGGTGAGCACGTCGCTGACGTTATTGATGCGATCCCACGACAGTTCGCTGATGTGGATGAGGCCGTCGGCGCCGCCGAGGTTGACGAACGCGCCGTACGAGGTGACGCCGCTGACCTTGCCGGTGATGACATCACCGACCTTGAGCTTCTCGAACAGCTCCTCGCGCTGGCGCGCGCGATCCTCATCCTGCGCCGCGCGCTGCGACACGATGAGCCGGTTGCGCTTGCGGTTGACCTCGAGGATCTTGACCGGGATCTTGGTGCCGACCAGCTCCATGAGGTTGCCGCTGAACTGGCGTGCCACCTGGCTGCTGGGCAGGAACCCGCGCAGGCCCATGATGTTGACGATCAGGCCGCCCTTGTTCTGCTCGCGAACCTCGGCGTCGAGGATCTCGCCCTCCGACTCCTTCTCGGCGACCGCCTGCCAGATGCCCTCGGCGCGCGCCTTGCGCAGGCTGAGGACGACGTTGCCGTGCTCATCCTCGGGCTGGATGATGTAGACCTTGACCTGGTCGCCGGAGTTGAGGACGACCGTCTGCTCGCCGCGTGCCGACAGCTCGCGGTTGGAGATGATTCCCTCGCTCTTGGCCCCGATGTCGACGAGCACCTCGTCGGGATCGACGCGGACGACGACACCATCGACGATGTCACCGTGGGCCAGGGCCCTGATCGAATTCTGATCCTCCTTGAGGAGGTCTTCCATGGTGAGCGTCTCGGGCTCCTGGGCCGTCGTCGGGGTCAATGCACTCCTTTGCTCGTACTCCTGCCTTCAGATCAATCTCTCTCGCCGGTCAGGGTCGCGGGCTTTCGCCTTCAAATGATCGTGTCCGTGGCGTGAAATGGCGCGTTTGCGCCGATGCCATCACGATCTCGCCGAGTGTAGCACCAGAGGCTGATTGCTCCTCCTTCGCCGATTCGTTGCACACCGTTGGCGCCGCCGCGACAGTGCCATCAGCGAGGCGTCGCAGCCGCCATGCGACGCTGCGCCACGAAATGCGAGTGACCATCACCTGCGAGGAATGCGGCGAGCGACACCGTCTCGAACGGCGTGTCAGCGAGCCGGGTCCCATCTGGATCGTGTGCCACAACTGTGAGCTTCCGCTGCAAGCGGTGCTCGACGGAGTGACATCCCCGACTACGGCTCCTGCAGCCCAGCCCTCACGGACTCCGTCCGCGTGGGCGGGCGTCGTCGACTTCCGCGCCGCCTGAGCGACGCCGCTCCTTCGGGAGCCCCGTCACCAGGCAGCATCGAGGAGGGGGCGGAAGGAACCGATGGCGGTGGTACTGATGACGGGACCTGAGCTACGCTAGGTCCCATGGCGACCACCTCCGCGCCCACGCCCACCAAGGCGCCGGCACCGGCGAAAGCCCCAGGACGCGAGGAACGCGACCAGCGCGAGTTCGGCTGGAACGTGATGGTCTGGAACGACCCGATCACCCTCATGTCGTATGTGGTGCTCGTCCTGCGCCGTCTCTTCGGCTACGACCACGCGACGGCCACCCGCCTCATGCTCCAGGTCCACAACGAGGGCCGCGCCGTGGTGGCCACGCAGCCGCGCGAGCAGGCCGAGGTGTCCGTGGCGCAGCTCCACTCCTTCGGACTCCAGGCGACCCTGGGTCGTCCCTGAGCCGCCGGAAGGCTCGGCACATGGCCCAGGTGCTCCGTCGCCGCGGGCGGATCCAGGTAAAGGTGGACAAGCGCGAACGCGAGGCGCTGATCGGGATCATCGATTCCCTGAGCCCCCGGCTTGCCGCGCCGCTGGCGTCGGCGCCGCGTGCGTATGACGACGCGAAGCTCCAGGCCGAGTACGACCGCTGGGTCCGGCCGGACATCGAGAAGGGCCGCGAGGTGGACCTGACCATGGTCCGCAACGCGCTCAGCGCCGGCGAGGACACCCTCCCGCTCACCGAGGCGCAGACCATGGCCTGGCTGAGGGCCTTCAATCACCTCCGTGTCGCCGCGGGCGAGATCCTCGGGATCGAGGGTGACGGCTGGGAGGACACGGCGACGGACGCCACCAAGCAGCGCCCGGAGTACGGGGTGCTCCTCGCGCTGGGATATCTCCAGGAGGAGCTGGTCGCCGCGCTGGACTCTTAAGAGAGTCAGGGCCGGGTAGGCGCGGCTGTCCCGGGGGAGCCGGCGGCATTGGGTGAGGTGCTCGCCAGTTACCCGTTTGGGTTCGTGTAGACGTGCACATCGTCACCACCGTCGACTCCGACGCAGAAGCTGGTGTTTGGACAGGAGACGCCGACTATTGCATCCGCGCTTTGCACCGTCACCCGCATCTGCACCCATGCGGACGATCCGCCCAGAGGATCGTGGGACACGAAAACAGCACCCGCCGGACCGCCGACGATGCAGAAGTCCCGAGCGAGGCAGGAGATGCTGTCCAGCGACGTCGTACCGTCGAGCCTCGTGACCCTCCAGGCGCTCGCACGGCCGGTTGGGTCCGTCGACGTGACGACGTCCCCCTGCCGCGTGATAGCGGCGCAGAAGGTCACGGTCGGGCACGAGATGGCCGAGATGGAATTGGCGGCTGGGAGCACCGCGTGGGTGATCGTCCATCCACTCGCAGTCCCGCCGGGAACAGTGGAAGTGAGAACGTCACCAGACCCGTCCGCCGCAACGCAGAACGAATGGCTCGGGCACGAGACGGCGGTGAGTGCAGATGCGCCAGGCAGCTCGGTGCCGCCCACGGAGCCCCCGTTAGCCCCGGTCTCCGTGTACGTCGCCACATAGCCGGCATTCGTCGCGGCGGGAAGGCCCGGAATCTGACCGGTGAATCCCCCAACGATGAAGCAGACTGCTAGATCGCACGAGATCCCAGCGATGCTCAGATGACCCGAGTCAGGGGATCCGAGCCCGTCGATTCGGAGCGTACCGAGCGCACCGTTCGCCTGCGGTAGTGTCGTGGCGACGTCGCCACTCTGACCCACCACCACGCATCGGGTCGGGTCGACGGCGCATGAGACGCCAACTGCTGGCGTCGTGAAGACCTTGATGCCCCCGTCGGATGGCAATGCCGAAGCACCCGATTTCCGACAACACGGTGGCACGACGTCGTTCACCCATGGCACCCATGCATTCGCGCCGCCACCCGGATCGGCAGAGGTGAACAGATCACCGCCCTGATCGAACGCGACGCAGTAACCGGATTTGAGGCACGCGACGCCGCTCAGACCGCCGGCAACGCCCAGGAGGTGAATCGACTTCCAGTCCGCTGCTGGGCGCGCTGCTGGGCGCGCTGGTGCCGGCGGTGCGACCGACGCGCTGCGCAAAGCGATGGAGACGCCGACGATCGCACCGCTGATCACGATCACCGTGGCTGCGAACGCTGTGACCGCTTTCCACGACCCGGTGGTCGTGCGGTCGTTGGGGCGGCGTCGGGGAACGCGCTCGGCGTCCGCAAGCAGGGACTTGGTCAGCGTGCTCGCGCGCTCGTCGAAGGTGGGCACCATCATCGTTCGGCCTCCTGACTGTCGCTCCACTGCATGCGGGTGGCGAGACGCCGCCGAGCTGCACGGAGTTGGATCTCCACGGTTCGGGGCGAGCAGCCGAGCGCGGCTGCGGTCTGTGCGGTGCTGAGGTCCTCGCCGTAGAAAAGCACGACGGTTGCGCGCATGCGGGGCGGAAGGCTCTGCAGCGCGGCGTGCCAGTCGAGCACCCCGACGCTCGGCTCCCAGCTCTCACTCGGCGTGGGCTGCCACGCGCGGGCGAGCCTGCGAAGCTCGCGCGCCCACGCGCGGCGTCGTTGCAAGGCGAGCCGGACCACCATCGTCCGCAGAAGCGGCCACGCCGGCCCGCGCAGGTAGTCCGGCTCGCGCTGGACGCGCTGGACCAGCTGCAGAAAGGCGTCATGAGCGAGGTCCTCTCCGGCAGCGTTATCGCCGGAGAGGACCGTTCCCAGTGCGACGAGCCTCTGGATCTCCGCAGCGTAGACGTCGTTGAGCGATCCACCGTCGTGGGCCGCGTCGCCGGCGGGCTGCCCCGCGGTTGCTTTGCCTTCCCGAGCCAGGGCGAACATCGCCGCGTCGCTGATCACGCCTTATATATGCCGGTCGGGGCGCCTACCCCTTAGTTGCCCTGGCGTGGCCGGGTGCGCATGCCTGGGTTCAGCTTTCGGGAAACCCGTCCTTCGGGGGCCGGTAGTGCGATGCGTCGATGACCTGGTGATGGACGTCTTCCGAGGGATGCGTCTCAACCGGTGGCCAGCGCGCCCAGATATCGGCGGTCTCGTGGTCGAACCCGTCCACCAGCACCGGGATCCAGATCTGATTCAGGAACGCCTCAACCTCGATCGGTTCCGCGAACATGCGCCAGCCCCCGCCACGTGGCGTATTGGTCAGATGCGCCTGCGCCTCCTCGTTCGAGCTCTGCGGACCCGGTGCGGGATCAGCGTGCTCCGCCATCGTCTCGGCCTCCTCAATGGGCAGCGGAATGCCTCATAGTGCACCACTGGGAGGCTCGTATCGGGGGACTATTAACGGAGGCGCCGCTAATGACACGCAACCAATCACGCTGGATTCCCTTGACTGCCGTGGGTTTCGGCGCAATGCTCGCCGCCTGCGGCGGTTCGAGCACGCCGGCGTCATCGTCGTCGGCCGCGGGGGCGCCGACCGCGACGGCCACGGCAGCACCCACCGCGACGATCTCGATTCCCACCACCGTCGCGGCGTCCTCATCCTGCCCGTCAGGGAGCACCGTTACATCCGCGCTTGGAACCTCGGCGCTGCCGAATGCCGTCGGCATCGCCCCGACCGCGGCAACCTCGGAACTTCCGGCCGGAGCAACCGGGATCGTCTGCGAATATCACGCAACGACGGAGAACGTGATCATCGAAGTCATCCAGAACATCCCGTCGTCCTACATCTCCGCATACAGCTCACACTTCCCCGCCGGATTCAAGACCGTGTCCGGCGTGGGTGACCAGGCCCGTTCCTTCGACCAGGCCCTCGGCGGCGGCAAGGACAATGAAGGCGTCGTGGCCACGCAGGGCACGACCCTGGTGGTGGTCGATGCCACCGACACGCCGGCGACCATTTCTCAGATCGAGTCCCTGGTCAGCTCGCTGCTCTAGCCGCCACCCGAGGCGGCACCCGGCGGCGTCCCCGCGGCAGCCTCCGTTCCAGCCGGCTGAACACCCGTGCAACCGGCGGTAGCCCGGTGATCATCCACGTCACCCATCCGGCAAGGACACCAACTCCCGCGCCAACGATCACATCGCTCGGGTAGTGCACTCCCACGTAGACGCACCCAAACCCCACAACGACCAGCCCCATCACAAACACCATCCCCACCCGCCTCCACGCCAGCACCCCAACCACCGCCGCCACCGCCGCAAACGCGGTAAGGCTGGAAGGAAACGAGTTGTTCGGCACATGCGGAAACAACGGCGTGAAATGCAAGGCCACAAAAGGCCTCACCTGATACGTCACCCTCCCCAACAGATGACACACCTCCTGCGTCACCCCCAACCCCAACAAAGCCGCAATCCCCGGCCGCAACCGCCCCTCCCAAAACGACAAGACTAGAAACCCTACGGGACAAAGAATCAGGAACGCCGCGGTCCCCCAAATAACAATGGGTGTAAGCCAGGGATTCGCCAGCGCAAACCCATGCAGCGCAGCCGAAGCCCCATCAATAAACGTAATCATCACGAAGCGATACGAACGCGCAAGAACAATGGTTTCGCCACAGCACACAACGCGGGCCAGAAAGGCCCTGGCCTAGCGAGCCCTAAAGCTGGGCGGGCGGCGGGTGGCACCGCGGGGGGCAGCGCCGACGCGCCCAAAAGCGCGGCGGCGAGGGGTCCCCGCGGTGACAGGACCCGCTAACCACAAGACCAGACTCAGTAGCGAGTAACTTTCATGGAAAAGTCCAGCGCCACCGCCGAATGCGTCAGCGCCCCAACGCTGATGTAATCCGCCCCCGCAAGCGCATAAGCCCGCGCATTGGTCACCTGGACTCCCCCGCTCACCTCAACCGTCGCACGCCCGCGAATCAACTGCATGGCCTCGCGCACCTGGCCGCAGGAGAAGTTGTCAAGCAGGATGTGCGACGCCTTGTCGGCGAGCGCCTGCTCGAGCTCCTGGAGATTGCTGACCTCGACATGGATCTCCATCTCCGGGTACGCCTTTCGGGCTGCCCGCAGCGCCGGGGTGATCCCACCGACGAGCGCGAGATGGGTGTCCTTGATCAGCACCGCGTCGTACAGCCCCATGCGGTGATTGACCGCGCCGCCCATGCGGGTGGCGTACTTCTCGATGGCGCGAAGGCCCGGTGTGGTCTTGCGGGTGTCGAGGATCTTGGCCTTGGTGCCGTCAACCGCCTTGACGTACTTGGCGGTCATGGTCGCGATACCGCTCAGATGCTGGAGGAAGTTGAGCCCAACGCGCTCCGCGGTCATCATGCCGCGCGCGGGTCCGAAGAGCCGCGCAACGATCTGATCGGCCTGGACCTTCTCCCCGTCCTTGGTCTTGGCGTCGAACTGAATGCGCTCGTCGACACGCTGAAACACGCGCTGCGCGATGCTGAGTCCCGCGATCACGCCATCCTGTTTGCAAACGATCTTGCCGCGGCAGGTCATATCCATGGGAATCACGGCCTGGGTCGTGACATCGCCAGCTCCGACGTCCTCGGCGAGCGCAGCCTCGATGAGCAAATCAATGCTCTCCGAAGAAAGCGCCTCGGTGATGGGTCTAAAGGTGACGGTCAAAGCGTGCTCCTCTGTCCTTGTGCATGACGAGATCGCCATACCATTGATCGCTTGCTTGGGGGAGATCAGAACGGAGATGGCACCCGCGGCTCTCTTCGCGAGCCAGGGCGGCCGTGCACACCAGCGACGCCGTGGAGGCCGCCGCGTGCAGCTGCATCGCGGGCAGCGTGTTGGCGCCCGCTGTCGCGGCCGCGACCTGCTCGCACTCGCGAGCCGCCGCCTGCAGGCCGGACTCATCGCGCACCACGCCGGCACCGGTCCAGAGCGTGTCGCGCAGCGTGTCCCATCCTTCACGAGGATCGACACGGGATGCGCGCGAGCTGGTGGCTCGCGTGGTCGCAGCAGCATGGGTCGGCGGCGATTCCGCCGCCCAGCCAAGTGCGGCGTGCACCGCGCGCTGCGAGAAGACGAGCGACTCGAGCAGGCTGTTGCTCGCCAGGCGGTTGGCACCATGGACACCCGTGTACGCGACCTCGCCGCATGCATAGAGACCGGGGACGCTCGTTGCGCCGTCGAGGTCGGTCCTGACCCCACCGATCATGTAATGCGCAGCCGGCGACACGGGAATCGGATGGCGCGCGATGTCGAGGCCGTACCGGGCACACGTGGCAGCGATGGTGGGAAAGCGCACCGCGGCGCGAGCGCCGAGCGGTGAGCAGTCGAGGAACACGCAGGACTCGCCGCTGCGCTGCAGCTCGTCCCAGATGGCCCGGGCGACGACGTCGCGGCCAGCCAGCTCACCGCGTGGATCCGCGTCGAGCACGAATCGCTTGCCATCGCGGTTGACGATCCAGGCACCCTCGCCGCGCACCGCCTCGCTGATCAGGAACCTGGGCGCACCGTCCACCGCGAGCGCGGTCGGATGGAACTGCGCGAACTCCATGCCCGCGACGTCTGCACCGACTTCGTAGCCGAGCGCAACGCCATCACCAGTTGCGGAGTCCGGGTTGGTGCTGTTCCGCCAGAGCCTGCTCGCACCGCCACTCGCGAGCACGACCGCTCCCGACGACAGGGTGGTGGTGTGCGAGTCGGTGGGATTGGTCGTGATCGACACGCCGCAGCCGGCACCGTCTGCCGTGGTGAGGATGCCGGTGACGTCCGCATGTTCGATGACCCGCGCACCACTCGCGCGCAGGCGCCGGATCAGCGCGGTTTCCACCTCGAGCCCGGTTGCGTCGCCGCGCGCATGGAGAATGCGCGG
>Ga0182018_10004304_pt1 | contig 12075 bp, 16 predicted proteins | sample 812P2MmetaG_FD_120490 | JGI IMG/M metagenome (GOLD analysis project Ga0182018, IMG submission 120490) | Permafrost microbial communities from Stordalen Mire, Sweden - 812P2M metaG | ecosystem: Environmental > Terrestrial > Soil > Wetlands > Permafrost | place: Sweden: Stordalen | collected...
TGCACACGCGTTTACCACACAATTCACACGTCAGCACCAACAACCCATTGTTCTAAATGAAAAAGAAAAAGAAGAAAGATTCCGCTTGCTAAAACCGCGGCTAGAGACCCGCTTTCCTTCGCTGCGCTTCGTGCAAGCGGGTGATGCCCCACGCGGTCCGATCGCGGCCCTGCTTCCTGGGCCGCGTGAATCGGCCCGCCTCTGACGAGCGATCCCTCGCCCTTCCGCTTTGAGGACTCCCCGCCGCTGGGTCCCACGCTATCGAGGCCCATGGTGGCGGCCTCCGAACCTGAAAGGAACCACAATGAACGACCTCCTCGAACACTACGCGCGTCACCTCAAGGCACTCGGGATGCGCCTCGTCACGGCAGCCATCCGCCATGCAGGCACATTTCGTAACCAATTTGCATTAGACTACAGGTGGAGGCAGGCCATGGACGCTGAAGGACAATTTGCACCCCATCCTGATGATGCCGAAAAGACTCTGGGCGATCATCAAACGGTTGACAAGCCGACAGTTTCCGTCTACAAACCGGGCGAACCGTTGCCAGCCCCCCGTCCTGCGGTACGTAAAATGTCTCCCCGTTTTTGGAACCGGATAATGGATAAGATAGGCGAACGCCTTGACCATCGAGACGTACCCCGTTGGGATATTGCGGGAGCAGATTCGTTCACGGAGCAAGGCAATTCCCTTGTGATCACCGACACACATGGGGAACGGCATATCTTTGACAAAAGCAAAATTGACAATTTTTATTACGTACCACTTGCAAGCCAACCTGAAAAACTCGACCTGATAATCTGGGAGAAACGCGCAGACAGACCGCGCTCAACGCGACCGATTTATGCCGGTACTTTCCGTCACAACAGTGATGTTCCTAGCAAGATCGACCAATTGAGGTCGTGAGGCCGATTCGCTGACGGCCCTAGTCTAATATAAGTCGGAATGTGTCCACGATCCCGAGTGCTATGAAATAAGGGAAGAAGATAAGATATAGGAATGCTACCCACCCGCGACCAAGCTTCTCTGCATACTGTTTAAGCCTGGCACTCAGAGCCATCTGCTTTGGCACCATTTCACCAAACAAGAACAGTAAGACCGTCACTCCGTAGCCTGTAAAAGCTTCTACTTGAGTATCGGACGTAGACTTTGCTCTAGAATGATTGGCGAGATAATATCCAATTCCAACTGTCATCGCAATCGCGATAACAGTGTTGACAAGAACGATCATGCCGTTTGCCAGCTCAGTATCCGCCGCCACTTCACCGAGTCCTTTTGCCACTCTTGATCTAAGGTAGGACATGATGATGTTCTTGGAAGGTTTATATTCTGTGATTAGGTCTCGGTTGGCTGATGCAGCCGCCTTCATATTCACTAGGGCCACTTCCGATGCCGAACAACAGAAAATAAGGCCAGTCGGGACGGCGAGCAGAAGTATTACCGTTATGGTGTGGTCTCCAACCACTGCGCACCACGGCAGAAAGAAATACTTCATCGCCAAGATGCCCAATAGACTCCATACCAGCAGGGCACGCCGGAGCGGCGAGGCCTCGGCCCCTTTCACAAACCTAAACACTGAGAGAACCAGCCAAACGAGAAGAGCACTCCAGAAAAGTGATGCTGGCCAGTCAATTTCCCGGCCGGTTCCGGGCCAGTAAGCCCAGAGCCAGGAATTCACGATGTCGGCGTTAAAAAATGAGATCAATACCGCATCGGCTACTGCCAAAACTGTAATCAGCCATCCGGTCATGGATCACCCGACGAATGATGCTAAGCCTGATTTGGTGGCTTCATTCACTTCGTAATGGCATGGAGCCATGCACAAATCCAGCGAACAGGCCACAACTCCTGGTTCCTAAACTCGATCGATCTTCCCTTAAAGGTGTATCCGACGATTCTCGCGCCTCCCGAAGACCGGTGTCAAATCCGCACGGACTTGCTTCCATGTCCCCACCCTCCGATCCCATGGTCACTTCGATCCGCGATTGCAAGCCCGCACCACTTCGCTCCGCTTTCCCCGACCGTCCGCCCCAGGGCCGCGAACTCTCGCGTGGCGTACACCTGCCGCGGCGCGTGGACTGGGGCAATCGGTCTTCCGCCCATAACGGCAGACAAAATTGCCTCGCGGCAGATTTTGTTGCGTTCCGGATTTGCACTTTGAGAATCGCTCGTCTAATCTTGAATTCTGTGGCTCAGATTGAAAAACCAGCCGTCTTTGCAGGCGACGCAAAGAATGTTTCGGAGCTGCTTGCCCAAATAACCAATTGGCATGACCGCAACAGGATCGATGCAGCCGACGTTCATCTGCGGGTCTGGTATCGGGGCCACAGCGATCAAACCTACATCCTGTGGCCAGGGGTATATCGCCCCGAATTTACTGCGGCTTCAATAACGATGTATGGCGAGGACGCAGAGAAGAAGCGGCTGAATTTGGAACGGCATATGCTGGATGAGTTCCGAACATCGGGCGCAACGCTCTTGAACCCGGACGCCAAAGTCGAGGTCTATTTCGTCGCCCAGCATTCTGGCATGCCGACGCGGCTTCTGGACTGGACGATGAACCCGCTCGCGGCTCTCTTCTTTGCAGTCAAAGGGCGCAATGAGGACAAAGACGGAGAACTCCTCATCATGGATGCGCCGAAGCTGCTGCCAGACAAACCCGACGTTCCCAAGGGCATTGTCGGGATGCGTCATCCCTACGCCGCGGAGGCCATCGGTGTATCGTTCTGGGAACCAAAGGTGTCAGCCCGACCCGCGCTGGTGCTGCCGATCCGCCCGGACAATCAGGCGGGGCGAATTGGCCGGCAGAGTTCATGCTTCACGCTTCACATGCATGGCGCCAAGCCTTGCACCAATCCTACATTGAGTCGCATCAGGATTCCAGCCAAAACGAAGCGCGGCATGCTGGATGAGCTGAGGAAACTCAATATCAACGAGTTTTCGATTTACAACGATTTGGATCATCTTGCAAAGGAGATTAAGAGAACGCGAAATATATCGTAGAAGTCTTTTGTACTGGATCAGGAGTTTTGTAACGCGCGTAGCCGCCATTTGCCAGTTTTCGTAGCATCCCTGATGATCGGAGCGTTCACCCGAACGCCCGCCCGCGCTTTCGCCCCACTTCCCGCTCTCCCCAGCGGCCCGCCATCCGGGCCTCGCACTGTCGCGAGGCGTACATCCGCCGTGCCGCTTGTGCTGGGTCAATCGGTCTTCCGCCCATAACGACAGACAAAATTGCCTGCGGCAGATTTTGTTGCGTTCCGGGTCCCCGCGAATCCGATGACCCCGCGCCGTGTCAGCGCCGCGCCGTCTGTTGATCGCCCGCGTCGAGGCTCCGTTGTGGCGGCCTCCAGAACGAAAGGGAATCGCATGACGGGGAATTTCGAACAGCCGAAACACACGGGGGCCAGCGCCGCCTGGCCCGAAGCATCTACAAGTCTGGTGCAAGCCGACAACATCCTCACGCCCGAAGAGCTTGCCGCCAGGCTCAAAGTGCCCGACTCCTGGGTCTACGAGAAGACCCGCGGGCGCTGCCGCACTTTTTCAGGTTCCTCTGCGCTTGCTGCGTGTCGCGCAACCGGGCCGATTCCATGCCTGCGTCTCGGGCGCTACGTTCGATTCAATTGGGTGCCCCCTGGTTCGCCTACTCTGGCAACATGGCTGACCGCCCCCGCCCCCCCGGAAACCCGTCCGGCAACGCCGAATCTCACGAGCCGCCGTAATGCGCCACGTCCGGTCTCGCCAAGACCGGCCTGGAACCATGCGGGCGACTGATCGCATGTAGTACCGGCCCCGTCGTAAACACTTCGACAGGTCGGGGACAAACCGGCCAGGTGCCTTCCGTGAACGGCGCTTGGCGGGAGTTATCCGGTTGTTGGACGGCACGGCTGTTATCGCCCGGAATCAACGGGACGACCGAGGCACTTCCCCAACGCACAGACTGCACGGCGTGATGCAATATCCCCAGCCTTTGACAGGGATAGAGATAGGTTGAACCCTTACCTGAGTGTGTTCAGTGCCCATTGGGCGATTTGCACTACAACATCTTCCTCGCAGCCGCCGAGCATGTGATCCCCGCCAGGAACATAAACCTCCTCGACATAGCTGAACCGTTCCCGCAGATAGCTAAACATTACCTCGTGGGGCCACACCTGCAACGCATCCTTCCCACCGATATATATTAGAGCTCTCTGGTCGATCTTGAAGTCGGCCGGGGCCTTAATCTTCATTAGGCGGTACGGTGGTCCCTCCGCGATCGAAAGAAAGGCTTTCCTCGTAATCGGGATAACATACGTCCAGTCTCCCTCGCCTTTGACGCCGTATTCGCGGGGTGGGAGCCAATCGAACTCAGGGCCGTTCGACGATTCACTCTTCAGACGATGAATTTGCTCTTCCACTGTCTCTGGTGCAAGCCAATTCGCCTGAAGTTGATAGCTGTCGCAAGGCGATAGAAGCACTACGTCACATCCTGTTGTAGAACTGTTCAACAAATAGTGCAGCACTCTGTCGCACCCGAGGCTGTGGCCTTGCAGCACTATTCGCTCGCTGAATGTCCTGGCAAACGCCACGGCGCCTTCCAGATCGTAGAGGCACTCGGTGAACTCCGTCCGCGAGCCGCCAACATATTCGAACACCCCGTTCCGATCACCCTCAGCCAGTCCGTCGTGAGCGCTCACGTTTATGGACAAAAAGTTAAGACCAACCGAACCATATATTCTTGCCATCACAGGTATGAAGGTGTTAGCGTAGAAATTACCGAAGCTCCCGTGGACATGAATAATGGTAGTGTTCTGCCCCTCCGTGCGGTACAGAATGCCGTGTAGTTGGACGCCTCTGGTGCTCCTAACTGTTACCAGCTCGCCTTGTGATCGTGGTGTCATTCCCAATTGGCCCGCTCGCCTTGAAGAGCGAGATGACCGGCATTACAATGTCAACTCAAATAGCTCAGGCAGCTTCACCCTCGGAACCGAGGCCCTCTGTAGCTTTTTCGCGGCGTTGGACTCCCAAATCAGATCAAAGAACTGTACATAGCGGCTAATCACGGCTGCATCTTTGCAAAACATTCCAGCGGTAACGTCTCCATAGCTCTGCGTGAGGAATATGTATCGACTACCGTAAATTCCAAAGTCAATATACTGCGCATCGATGCGGTTATCGCGCGCTTGCATCCTATACTTCGAGTCGCCGACCAGCCGATAATCGTGGCTTTTACTAAACTCGTAAAACCCGGCTAGCTTCTTTATGCACGTATCGTCTTCGGTCACTCCCTCCCCCAAGACCAGCAGAGCACGTACTCCTCTAATTGCCCCATCATTGGTCCCACTGAGAATCTGGTCGCAATAATGTTTCCATTCCTCGGTAAAGAGTGACTCACCCTTGTGAATAATCCAAACATAGCGAAGAATCCCGGTAGCGTCGCTGCGAAATTCGCTCAGCAGCAGATCTATGCGCTGAAAGTGAAAATCCTTGACGAACAGTTCCCTGCGCTCTGCCGCTTTTTGCAGTGCAGCCGCGAGTTCCGAGAATCTATCTTCAAAGTAGTTTTTGAACAGGTCGGATTCACCGTGAAACTCGGCAAGGATCGCCCGGTAGTACTTCCGAATGTTGCTCAAGAGCAGATCGAAGTCGTGCTCCAGTACCCATAGCTCGGTGTGTCGCTTTCGCTCGGCGTCGAGCCTCCGGAGCAAGATTGTATTCTCCACCGCAGACCAACCCAGAAAGATCGAGACGCCCAGGAGCGTCTTGGTGGACCACGTCGCATTTGGTTCAACGTATCGGAGAAAATACGGTACGATGATCGACGCCAGGAATTTTGCCAGGTTGTACAAGATGGTGTTCACATTAACAATCCTCACCTATCGACCATCGGGCCGACGGCTCTACTTACAGAGCCCTCCTCATCTCTTGACGTGCAAGAAGATCTTGAGCCGCCCACAATAAGGGCTCTGCGGTTCATCGTCATCGGTCGCGACCCTTTCGAGGCTCTTGCAGTACGTGGCTGCCAGTTCTTCCCACTTGCGGCCGTACCACCATAAGAATCCGGGCGGTGTTATCCTCTGCGCGCGCTTAACGAACGCTCGCACGCGCTCGCTATGTATGCGCTCATCCAAGATCGCGTAAAACAATGTCGAGTTTACCGATTGGTCGATGTCGAGTAGCTCGCTGCAGAAGAGGGCCTCACACGAGAAATGGTTTATGTACTTGAGATTCAAGGGGAGGGCAGCGTATTTCTCGGCCAACGCGGATAATGGAATATGTGGCCCTGGATGAGTAAGCACCTTGTCGGAAAATAAGCCGCCTTCAAGTAGTGCGGACGCTACCAGTTCGTAGAATTCTGCGCGCCGATCGTACGAAATGTTGCCGCTCGTGAGATCGGAGAGAATAAGGGCGAATGTTGTGCCAAGAGTCGGCAGCGTCTCCAACCAGTCTCCCTCAATGACGTGCTCGGTATTTTGATATATTCGCGCTTGCGACATCGCTGCCAGGAAGGTCATGTTTCTTTCCAAGATGTAGATATCGTGAAAGCCATTTTCGAAGAGTAGATCTCGGAACTCAGGCGTGCTTCCAAGGACGCCAACGGGCTTCGAGCGGTCGATGTCCGCAATTTGATGCTGGATTCGGGTAAGTTGGTGCGCAGAGGGCCTTGAGGGTGGCAGGACTAAATCCCAGTGCTCCATTAGCGCCCACGTATCGGCGGTCATCGCGTCAATCCCGCACGATCTCGGCGGTCACGAAAGTCTCCTCGCCGAATGCGGATTCATCGAGGATTTTGACGCTTGCCGGAAGGAACACATAGAATTTGTGGGGCGAGCTGTCGCGCTCAAATGGACTGAGCGCCTGTATGTAATCTCCGTATGCAAGAAACCGGCTGGCGTGAGCCCGGAAAGCGGCGATAGATTCCTGGGCGCTGGCAAGGTGGCACTCGCCGAACATCTGGAGACCGCGAAGGGCGTCGCCCCAAGGCTGGTTGGTGTCAAATATCGCAACCGCAATCCTCGGCTGGATTGCGATGTTGTGGCAATGCTTCGTACCGGGATCGGATACGAAGTAGATCTCAATGCCATCGGTATAGCAATAATACGCTGTGTTGATATGCGCCACGGCGTCCAGACCGGCCGTAGCGAGCGAGCAGAGCGTCACGGTTTCGAGGATGCGGAAAATGGACCTACGCAATCTCTCATCTGGATATGCAGAATTATTTAGGTGAATCCCCACCGTGTGTCCCCCCGGATTCTGAATTTGTCGACAGCTTAAGCTCGTATCGCTGGATCGCCTCTGCTACAGTCACACATTCGTGGATGACGGCTTTCAGGCCAGTAATGAATGGTGCAGGATCGGGACGGCTAAAGACGTTTCGACCAAAACTGACACCAGCGCCCCCGGCAACGATTACATCATGAGTGACCTGGAACATTCGCTCTGCCGGGAGTAGGGGGCCCCCCGCGACGATGACCGGGGTGGGCTCGCACGCTTCTACGACCAGGCGAAAAGAGTCTGGATCGCCAGTGTATTTTGTCTTGATAAGATCAGCCCCTAGGTCGACGCCGACACGGGCTGCGTGGGCCACCAACTGGGCGTAACTCCGTCGGTCCATTTCCTTCAGCTCGTCATAATTGTCGTCCGAACCGCCTGCCTCGGACCGGGGATACATGATCGCCAGTATCGGCATCCCGTTCATCTCGCATTCCTCGGATACTGAACCGAGCGTCTTCAGCATTTCGGATTCATACTCGCTGCCGATGTTAACATGGACAGCAACGGCATCAAGGCCAAGCTGAACAGCTTGGTGGACCGTTCCGACTTGAACCTTTCTTGTATGTTTGCTTCGAGTCGTGCTTGCCGTGAGATTCACGATCCCGGGGGTTGCTGAGAGGATATTGGGAATGCTTCGAAAGACTCCAGGAAACGCCAGAATAGCGTCTGGTGCTGCCCTGAGGATCGTCGAGATCTTGCTCGCCGCGTGCTCCAAACCCGCGGCGGGCCCAAAGATAAGGCTATCGTCCACCGGTACGATCAAGGTTCTACCGCTAATCGGCGAGAACAGACGCCTCAGTCGACGGCTCTTGCCAATGCCGACACAACTGGCCGGAGTGAGATCGGAGGCCGGGCTGTCGCGAGGAGGGTTCATACGTTCTTAGGCAATCATACCGCCGTCCATTGGAATCGATGCGCCTGTCAAGTATCCGGCCTCAGATGAAGCCAGAAAGAGTGCCAAGGCCGCCAGTTCAGAGGGCTTCACCATTCTCCTGGCGGGAATCTCGTCGCAGACTTCCTTCAAATAACTCGCCACGGTCCCGCCACTCGACGCGGCCGCACGTTTGCCGATTTCTCTCATCATTTCCGAGTCTACCGGACCTGGACAGATTTCGTTACATGTGATCCCGTGAACAGCGTACTCCCTCGCCAACGTCTTCGTGAATCCTGCTAGCCCGTGCTTGGAGACAGTATATGGAAGATTACCCTCCACCGCTCGCAGCCCATAGATCGACGAGATGTTGATGATCCTGCCCCACCGCTTTTTTATCATCGAAGGAAGACACTGTCGCACGACGAGGAATGGGGCAGTGAGATTGACGCGCAGCGTTCGATTCCAGTCCCCGATATCAACTTCGTGAGCCGCCACGTCAGAAACGTTGATGCCGGCATTGTTTATCACCACATCGAAGTCAACCCTGGGCAACAAGAAGTCCTCTCCGAAGTCCATCTGGATTGATTCGGCCCCGAACCTCTTCTCCAACCGTTTGGCAATTGATTTTTCGCGGCGGTATTGAAACGTGACGCGGTGGTTCCGTGTGGCGAAGGCCTCCACGAGTGCCTTTCCCACCGAACCAGTGCCCCCGGTGATCAGTACGCTGACGGGTCTAGGTTTAAATCCCATGCGGTTTCACTTCTTAGGGCGATAAGCTAGCGTGGATATTCATGCCTCGACGCCAGCAGTGCCAAGATCTACCGATACATGGTAGCGCAATTATGTACTGGGGTGGCGCCGTCTCTGACGGCGGCACCCGATCCCTGTCGAGAATCCCATACCACCAGTCGTGGGCTGACGCTCAGAGTCAAGATACTGATTCGCCGAGCCTTACGTATCATCTCCAGGATAGATCTCGTGAAGTCCGCATCACGTCAACTTGACGCGTAACGCCCGCTGCTGACATTAGCCAGTCTTAGGAGGTCATCGCCGTGGCAACATGGCTGACCGCTCCCGCGCCCCCGGACACAAGTCCGGCAAGACCGAATCTTCCCAAGCGCCGGCAACCGACCCGCAACGGGTCGATCCCGAAGCCAAGATGACAAAATACCGCAACCGGCGTAAGATCAGCGCTGCTGCCACGAGGTGCAGATGCGCCAACGCCACCGCCTGGAAAAAAGGACGCTATGAACGGAATCCGGTACGTGATCGATGACAAGGGCCGCAAGGTGGCCGTTCAAATCGATCTGAAGAAGTATGGGACCATGCTAGAGGATTTTTGGGACGGTGGGACTTCGGAATCGCGTCGCAAGGAGAAGCGCATACCCCTCGAAAAGATCAAAGCGGATCTCGTGACGCGGGGCCGCCTGCGTGGATGGTCGTCGAGATAAGCCTTCCGCGCGGTCCGGTTGCGCGAACCGTGCGGGTTGCGTGCAACGCAGAGCCAGCTTTTCTTCTGTGAGCGCAGAGAGAACGAATAGCGCAAGAGAAAATACGCATCGGCGCGAGGTCTATGGCTGACCGCCCCGCGTCCCGCGAACCCCGATGACGCCACGCCATCCGTTGGCCGCGCCCGCTAATGCATAATGACTTCATATGGCACAGGGGCCATCGCTGATTTTCGACAAATCGTCGCTGGAGAGCCTCAACCTGAACGAGGCGGTCCTGATGGACAACTTCTATATGTCCACCATAACCCCGCTGTTCTTCGTCGAGTGCCTCGCCGACCTCGAAAAGACCATTCGCAGCAAGAGTACGCCGGAACAGCTTGTCGGCTCGCTGGCGGACCGCACGCCCGAATCGCAGTCCTATCCGAACGTCCACCATACGACGATTTTGAAGGCCGAGTTAAGCCGCCAGTTCGACCTCGGCACAGTTTACGGCCGCGTCATGCTCGCCGGTGGCGCGCCCGTCCAACTGGGCGACAAGAAGGGATTCGTCTTCAGGCAAAGCCCGGAGGCGGAAGCCCTCGAACGCTGGACGAAGCGGGAGTTTCTTGAGGTCGAGCGCAATATCGCCAAGGAATGGCGAAGATCCCTGAATCGCGTGGATTTTGACGCCATGGTGCAGGCTGTGATGGGCGAGTTGGGCCACTGGCGAACACCGAAGACGCTCGCTGACGCGAAGCAGATCGCGGACACCGTCATCGACTACATGGACCCGGAATGGCTGTTTCGCTTCGGCCTCCATCTGCTCGGCGTGCCCGAGGTCACCGATTGGGTAATCGAGGACTGGACGAACCGGCGCCGGCCGCCACTGCGCGAGCACGTGCCCTACTTCATCTTCATGCTGACGATCAATATTTTTTCTGCCTCGTGCTGCCGACGCAATTGCTGCGGAACGTCAAGGCAAGCCATCACGTCGATTTGGCCTATCTTTATTATTTACCGTTCTGCTCCGTGTTCACATCGAAAGACAACTTCCATGCGCAGATCGTGCCGCTTTTTCTGGGGCCGATGCAAACCTTCGTCAACGGTATCGATTTCAAGGATGATCTGAAGAAACTGAACGCCTACTACTCGGCGCTGCCGGAAGACGTGCTGAAAACCGGCCTCATCAACTTTGCCGCTTTTCCACCAGACGACACGGAGTTTTTCGTGACCCGGATGTGGGACATATATCTGACGCCCTGGCGAAAGATGAAATCACAACCCAAGCGCGAGCGCGACCCGGAGGAAGAAAAGCGCATCCTCGAAGAAGTCAGGCAGTTGTCGGAATCGCCCGATCTGCGGAGCCACGATAAACCGACATCGACAAGGTCACCTATGTAAAGCTTGAGCGCAGCGTGCATCCGCGCAAAGGAAAGTGGCTTCGGTTTTCCGAAGACCAGATCCGGCGGATGATTGAACGGGGGGAGATTTCCTAGCGCGCTACCGTCCACCACCGCACTGCTCTCGCTCTTTACCGTTGCCTCGCCGCTGGATTTCCCGTACTGTCTTGGGCCATGGAAGTCCATTTCAACCAGGACCTGCAAGCCAAGCTCGACAAGCTCGCCATCGACACCGGGCGCGCGCCTGACGAGTTGGTTGAGGATGTTGTGGCGGCCTATTTAAACGAGCTTGCCGAGGCGCGGGAGACGATCAACAGCCGGTATGACGATCTGAAAGCGGGCAAGGTGAAGCCCATTCCCGGCGACGACGTTCTGGCCCACTTCCGCGACAAGAGCGCGGCCCGCCGTTCCCTGCCGGATTCATGACCGGCTACGATTTTCACCCCAGAGCCCTCAACGATCTCGACGAGATTTGGGGATTCATCGCGGCGGATAATCTTGACGCCGCCGACGGGGTGATCGGGGAGATTCTGGCCGCCATCGATGCTCTGGTAGCCTTCCCCGACCGGGGCCATAAGCGCCCGGACCTCACCTCGCGGCCCCTGCGGTTCACGTTAATAGGCGATTATCTGATCGCCTACGCGCCGGAGGAAAAACCATTGTGGGTTATCGCCGCCCTGCACGGACGCCGCAATCCGCGCGTCATGGCGGCAATTCTGCGCAGCAGAGAATAGCGTCTCCGAGAAGATCCGGCCGGCAAGACCGGCTCTTCCGACCCGCCGGAAACCGGCCCGTCCTACCCGCAGCAATCGCAGCGTAATTTGGACGAACGAACGGCTATCCACCCCTCTCGCAGGATGAGCGGGGTGAGAGCCAAGGCGGCGACGGGATCGGCCCACCTGATTCCCCAGATCGCATTGACACCTAATCCTGCCAGGGCAATCCAGGCCATGTAGGCGCACAAAGCAGACTGAGCCGCATCCGCCTTCAATGCCGCGCTCGACGTGATGGCGACCAACTGCCGTTTCCGCCTCGCAAGCCAGGGCATGACAAACGCGGCGGCCAGCAGGAGTCCGATTCCTATTAGACTTCGCTGCGCCTCGCGATATCCGAGAA
>Ga0182018_10004305_pt1 | contig 12074 bp, 8 predicted proteins | sample 812P2MmetaG_FD_120490 | JGI IMG/M metagenome (GOLD analysis project Ga0182018, IMG submission 120490) | Permafrost microbial communities from Stordalen Mire, Sweden - 812P2M metaG | ecosystem: Environmental > Terrestrial > Soil > Wetlands > Permafrost | place: Sweden: Stordalen | collected...
TCGGGGGCGGCTAGGTCTACAATTTGAGGGAGGCGAGTAAGTATTGTGCTGCAAGCCGGGCAGGAGAACCGAAAATGAATCGAAGATTGTTTCTGAAGTCGATGGCGGCGTCGTCGACCGCCGCGTTGGCGGGTCTGCCGCGCGCCGAGGCCGCGTTGCCTCAGGCGAAGATCACGCGGGTGCGGATTTATCAACCGCCCAACCTCAACCAGCTTTTCAATCAAAGCAATATGCTGTGCACGGTGGAGACCGACGCCGGCCTCACCGGCATCGGAGAAGGCGGCTCCAAGGACACGCTGGAGCAGTGCGCCGGAAGCCTGATCGGCAAGAACCCGTTCCAGATCGAAACCCTCTGGCAGCGGATGTACATGGAATGGTTCTACCCGCCCGGCAGGGAGAAAATCGACGCACTGGGAGCGCTGGACCTGGCCCTGTGGGACATCAAGGGCAAGGCCTTCAATGCACCCGTGCACCAGTTGTTGAACGGCGCCGAGCGCGACTATATGGATTGCTACCCCACCGGCGGGGTGGGCGGCGGCGGAGGTGGTGGACGAGGCGGCGCCGGCCGCGGGGCTGCCGCGGGAGCAGGCGGGGCTGCCGGTGCGCCGCCGGCCGCGGGCCGTGGCGGCGGCATGAGTTTGAAGGAACGCGCCGCAGCTACGATTGAGGCCGGATATCGCGCCTACCGCATCGATGGGGGTATCGGTCTCGGCGGCAATGTCTTCGACGTTCACCAGCGGGTGCGCGAGGTGGCCAAAGCCTGCAAAGAGGTGAGGGAAGGCGTGGGCGACAAGGGCGACTGGAGCATCGACTTTCACCAGAAGTTCGATTTTCCCGACGCGCTTCGCTTATGCCGGTTGATCGAAGAGTACGAGCCCTACCTGGTGGAAGACCCGACGCGCGACGAGCAGTTCCTGGAGGACATTCCGAAACTGCGAAAGATGACCACCTGCCCCCTGGCCGCCGGCGAAGAGTGGGGCCAGCGCTGGAATTTCAACCCGCTGGTAGAGCACCACGACATCGATTACATCCGCGCCACGCTGCCCAACGTCGGGGGCATCACGGAGATGATGAAGATCGCGGCGCTGTGCGAGACGCACGCCATCGGAATTGTTCCGCACTTCACGGGCCCCGTGTCCACCGCGGCGCTGGCAAACTGCCTGTCGACGTTCCCGGGCCCGGTGTTGTTCGAGTACAACTATGGCGAGCGGCCCATCGACTACCTGCCGGAGTGCCTGGATTTCAAGCAAGGCAAGCTCTACACCAACGAACGTCCGGGATTGGGAGTCACGTTGGATTTGAGCAAGGTGAAGCAGATCGGCGAAGTGACGACGCCCATCAGCCGCCAGGTTTACAAGCGCCCGGATGGATCGCTCACGCACTGGTAGGAGGACACCATGAGAGCCTTAACTTTGATCGGACTGGCGCTGGCGGCGATTCCCCCGGTTGCCGGGCAGAAGATCACCACCGGCCCGCCGAAGCTCGAAGTAGACGCGGGCGCGCAGGAGGGTCCGTCCTGGGATCCGGCCGGAGCGCTCTACTTCGTCGGCCGGAACCAGGTCTCCCGCCTGAATCTGCACGGGGGCGCGACGCAAGGGAAGGTGGACGTGTTCCTGGACAAGGTGGCCAACCCGAACACCTCGGTGGTGGATCCTCAAGGCCGCGTGCTGGTGTGCGAAGCGGGCGGACGGCGGGTTACGCGAACCGGGAAGGACGGCGTCACGGAAGTTCTCGCCGACAACTACGAAGGCAAGAAGCTCAACTCTCCCAACGACATCTCGCTCGACTCCAAGGGGCGGATCTACTTCACCGATCCCCGCTACGGAAGAATGGACAACCTGGAGATCAAAGACGATGCCGGCAAATTTATCGAGGGCGTGTACCGCATCGATGCGCCGGGCAAGGTGACGCGCATTCTCACGCACGAAGTGGAACGGCCCAACGGCCTCCTGGTATCGCCCGACGACCGGTACCTGTATGTGGCGGATAACTACAACAACCGCGCCGGGGGCGCCCGCAAAATCTACCGGTTCGGTTTGAAGGCGGACGGCAGCATCGTTCCGGACAGCCGGGTGCTGATTTTCGACTGGAAGACGGGGCGCGGACCGGACGGGTTCAAAATCGACCGCAAAGGCCGGCTCTTCGTGGCCGCGGGCCGGAACCGAGCCAGCCAGTACGAAACCGCGGACGAGTTCAAAGGCGGAATCTATATCCTTTCGCTGGCTGGCAAGTTGCTCGAATTCGTGCCCTTTGCAAAGGACGAAACCACCAATTGCGCGTTTGGCGGCCCCGATTTGAAGACCCTGTACGTGACGTCCGCGGGCCAGTTGTGGAGCATCCCCGTCAGTACGCCCGGACGCATTACCGCGAAAAGATAATATGCTTGGTTGTTTCCAAGGAGTATGATCACCAATGAAAAAGACTTTGATTCTCCTCGCCGCTCTGGCATTGCCTCTTCTACCTCGCGATCCGTTGGCTCTACGGATTGGACACACCGACCCCAGCAAGTATACTCGCAGCCGCTCGCATGACAGTGCGGGCGATATGGCCTGCGAAGTGTTGCTGCCCGGCAATGCGCTGACTACCAACCTGGATTTCATCCACCGTTGCCAGATCATGCCCGGCGGCGGGGTGGGCCATCACTTCCACAATCAATGCGAGGAGATGTTCGTCATCTTCGATGGCGAGGCGGAGTTCACGATCGACGGGCGAACGTCGGTACTCAAGGGAACCGTCGGCGCCCCCTGCCGCATGGGGCACTCGCACGCCATCTACAATCCGTCGGACCATCCGGTGGAATTCATGAACATCAATGTGACGGCCGTCAAGGGGCTGTACGACGCCTTCAACCTGGGGGACGCGCGCACCAACGTCGCGGCAAAGGATCCCACCCCCGTGTTCATGACCATGCGGTTGGATAAGGAACTGCTGCGCCCGATGGAGGCCTATCATGGCGGAGAAGGCACGGCGCGGTATCGCCGGGCGCTCGACCCCACCGTGTTTCAAACCAACTGGTCCTATGTGGACCACCTGCTGCTGCCCGCGGGCGCTTCCGAAGGATCGCATCGGCATCCCGGGATCGAAGAAGTCTATTTCGTCTTAAACGGCGATGGCCAGGCACTGGTGAATGGGGACACGGCGGCGATTCACAAGGGTGACGCGGTGCCGGTGCTGTTGAACGAAGCGCACTCGTTCAAGAACGACAGTCCGCACGACCTTGAATTCATGATCATTGGGATCGCCACTCAGAAAGGCGTTCTGGAGACGTTGCCCGCCGGAAGAGGCGGCAGGCGCGGCGGCCAGTAGGTTGCGCCGCATACTTTGTTGTGGGGCGGCCCCCCCGGTCCGCGCGGGACGCCCTCGTCCCGCTGCCGGGACCAACGATATCAGCCGGTGGCAAGACGCGAGCTGGTCGGCCAGGGGGCGACCGCGGATCAGGTCCGCCCCACCAATTGTGCGGATGTTGGCTGCTGCCGGCAACTTGGATTCGGCATTCGGCCCTCCGCTCCCGACGGGGTGCCGGAATTCGAGACTGCACTTTCAAACTGGTGTGCTTGGGCATGCCCACCCTGGCGCTAGCGGGCAAGAAAGACGGCGCTCCGGAGCAACTCCGCCACGCTCCATGCCTGCGCCATGCAGCCGCCGGCGCGATGCGGCGGATCGCCGTCGAAGACTTCGGGGATCTGACCGAGACCCTCATCTTCGACGTAGCGCCGCAGCTCGGCCATCCATTGCTCCGCTTGTTTGCGAGCCTCGGGCGAAGGGCCGTTCACTTCCAGGTACGCCGTGAGGAATGGCCCCAACAGCCAGGGCCAAACCGTCCCCTGATGGTAAGCGCCGTCGCGGCTGAGAGCGTCGCCTTCGTAGCGGCCGCGATACTGAGGGTCGGAAGGCGCCAGGGTGCGCAGGCCATAGGGCGTCAGCAGATGACGCTCGACGGTAGCGACCACGCTCTTGGCCTTCTCGGGGGACAGCATCCGGTGGAACAGGCTGACGGCGAAGATCTGGTTGGGCCGGATGGCGGCGTCGCGCGCTTCGCCATTCACCACGTCGTAGAGACATCCGGCGGCCTGGTTCCAGAACAACGGCGTGAAGCTCGCGAGGGCGCGATCCGCCATTTCCCGATAGTGTGCGCGCCGCGGCTCCTGCCCGAATTTCCGCGCCAGATCTTCGATCACCCGTAGCGCGTTGTACCACAGCGCCTGAATCTCCACCGGTTTGCCTTGACGTGGCGTCACCACCCAGCCGCCGGCTTTGGCGTCCATCCAGGTCAATTGCACTCCCGGTTCGCCCGCCGCCAGCAAGCCGTCGCGGTCCACGTGGATTCCGTAGCGCGTGCCGCGTTCGTGCCACGAGACCATGCCGGCCATCACGTCGTATAGCCGGGCGCGGACGAACTCGTAGTCCCCGGTGCAGGCGGCGAACGAGCGCACGGCTTCGAAGAACCAGAGAGTGGCATCGACGCTGTTATACTCGGGGGCTTCGCCGGCGTCGGGGAAGCGGTTGGGCAGCATCCCGCGGTCGGCGGCGTCGGCGTAGGTCAGCAGGATGCTGCGCGCCTCGTCGTAACGCCCGGTGGCCAGCGCGAGCCCGGGCAGCGCGATCATGGTGTCGCGGCCCCAGTCGGTAAACCAATGGTAGCCGGCGATCACGGTGCTCCCGGCCCCCCGGCTGACGCGGAACTGGCCGGCCGCCTGGACGAGGGTCCGCGCGAAAGGTTCGCGCGACGGGGTGGCGGCGGCAAGGTTGCGGCGGCGGGCGATTTCGGCGGCGCGCAAGAGAGGCGCGACAGCGGCGTCGCGGGGTTCGGTGGAGGCGATCAGCGCGGGGCGCGGGTTCTGGCGAAGGTCGAAGGTAAACAGCACCGGGTTAAAAAGGTCCTCGCGAAAATCGAGGCCGCGTTCCCGTTCCACCGAGTATTCGAAATTGCGGTACCAGTCTCCGGTTGGTTGCACCGCCCCGGCGGTGTGGGCGAGCGCGAGCTTGGGGAGACCGGGGTACGGTTGGCACTCAACCAGGCCGGGAGTGACCGAGATGGCGTGGCTGATGGCGCCGTTTTCGTGGGTAGTGGCGTGGTAGTCGCGAAAGGCAATCAAGGGGCGCAACTCCAAATAGCAGGCGCCGGACGATGGGCCGCGCAACTGGTACTGGATGACGGCGGTGTTTTCGCCGTCGACCAGGAACACGGACTTTTCGAGTTCGAATCCGTCCACCTGGTACACGAAGATGGGAAAGGGATCCTGGCGGAACTCCTGGAGCAGCAGGTGGCCTTGGGGATGGATCACGCCGGGGTATTGGTTACAGGAAAGGTCGATGCGGCGGCCGTCGAGGATCAGGGTCTCCTCGACTTTGGACAGCAGAACCATGCGGCCCACCGGCGGCCTGGTGGCGGCGACCAGGAGTCCGTGGTAGCGGCGGGTATTGAGGCCGGCGATGGTGGAGGAGGCGAAACCTCCTAGGCCATTGGTCTCCAGCCATTCGCGGCGGGTGGCGCGGGAGAGATCGCGACAGATGGAGGCGTCAATTCGCCGCATGCAGCCGATCGACCTGCGACCCGGCCAGCAGAAACGCACCCACTCCGTACACGTAACTGGAAGTCGCCTTGAAGTTGCCGGGCGCCGCGCCCACCGGTTGGATGCAGCCCAGACGTCCGTCCGCATACACGCGCGTCAGCAATCCCGCCCACGCCTTCTTCACTACCGGCGTATAAGTCGCGCTATCGAGAATGCGCTCATTCACACCCCAGGCAAGGGCGTAGGTCAAGAACGCCGAACCGGAAACTTCGGGCAGCGGATACGCCCGCGGGTCCAACAGGCCCGAGCGCCAGAGGCCATCTTCGCCCTGGAGTTTGATCACGGCGGCAGCCATCTCACGAAACTGCGTCAGATATTTCGATCGCCTCGGATCTTTCTTCGGCAGGTAATCCAGCACCCGCGCGATCCCGCCCATCACCCAGCCGTTGCCCCGCGACCAGAAGAGCTTGCGTCCGTTGGCTTCGCGCTTGTCGAAGTAGCTGGCGTCGCGGAAATAAAGATGCTCCTGGGGGTCGTAGAGCAGCTTGGAAGTGGTCCACCATTCGCGATCCATGAAATCCAGGTATTCGGGTTTTCCCGTGGCCTGGTAAAGGCGCGCCAGAGTGGGCGGCGCCATGAACAGCGCATCGCACCACCACCAGATCGGCTTGGCGGGGTTGTCTTTCAAGGCCATCTGGTAGGCAAATCTTTCGATCAACGGCGGGAGGATTTGTGGATCCTTTTGCTTCAGATACAACTGAAGATAGGTCTGGCCGACCGCTACGTCGTCGGCGTGCTCCGGGCGCTTGCCGAGTTGCCATTGCGACTTCTTGCCCATCTCATCCATCGCCTGCTGGTACTGGGGATCGCCAAGGGTCGTCGATGCGGCCATGAATCCGTCGTAAAGAGCGGCAAACGTCCAGTCAAGGTTGAAATAGGGACGGGCGCGTTCCAGTTGCCAGCCGGCGACCTTTCGCATGGCAGCCCGCACCGCCGCGTGAGTCAGATCCGGACGCAGATCGGTTGCCCGGCCCAGCTCGACTTCGGGAGAGTCGCCGACTCCCCGATTCTTCTCTAATTCGGTCGGGTTTTGAGCTGGGACGGTGCCGGCCAGCAGAATCGCGATCGTCAAGCTGGACACAGGCCGGCAAGAACTAAAACGGCAGAACATTCAGTGCCCTTTTCTCCGCCTCGAATCCATCCGGTGGCGGCTCTCTTCAGTGTGACAAGATCGGCTCCTGGGATCAACCGGCTTTACGGTGAGAACCGTGAGATAGCTAATCCAATCCGATCTTGGGGCGGCAATACTGGGGGCGGGAGCGTGATCTTTCCGGTGGTCCGCGACCCATTGAAGATTGGCAGGCGACCGCCGCCGCATTCTGCCACGGGGCGGAAGTAGCGTACGGAGATTCCGGATCGAAGCCGGTTACTCCGGCAGCGGAGCGCCCTTCGTCTCGGGTGCGAAGGGGAGCGGCGCCAACCCCAGCAGAAACACCAGGCACATGGTGACGCCGGCGTAGCGCATGGGCTCGGGGTAACCGGCGAAGACCCCGCTGGTGAGGTAGCCGAGAGTCAACGGTCCCGCGGCGGCGATCAGCCGCCCCATGTTGTAGCAAAAGCTCGTCCCGGTGCTGCGCAGCCGCGTGGGAAACAATTCCGGCAGATAGATCGCATAGCCGCCGAACAGGGCGAGCTGCGAAAATCCCATCAGCGGAACCATCCAGAAGATATCGCCGATCGCCCGCAGGTTCCAGAAGGTGTACGCGGTGATGCACATGGCCGACAGAAAACCGATCGCGAACGCCTTCCTGCGGCCGGTATAGTGGGTCAAATAGGTGAAGGCATAGACGCCGCAGAAGCCGCCGAAATTCTGAAACAGCGAGGTGATGCCGATCCACGTGGTGGTCTTGCCGGAGAGCGCCGCGCCGCTGAGGCCCTGGGCGCGGAAGGTTTTCTCCAGAACGGGCTGGAGCAGATCGTAACTGAAGAAGCCGATGCCCCACAGTCCCACCACGCCGGCGACGGCCAGCAGCAGGCCCACCACGGCGTTGCGCCCCCACGGCGCGACGGAGAACAACTCGCGCCACGATCCCAGCGGCGTCTTGGCCGCCTGCGCCTTCAGCCATGCCTCGGGCTCCTTCAGCTTTCGAAAGACCAGCCATGCCAGAGGCGCGGGGATTGCTCCCGCCAGGAACTCGTAGCGCCATGCGCCCACGATCGTGCCCGAGCGCTCCAGGAACCCCAGCAGGATCCCGATCGACGCCGCCAACATGTTGCCCACCGTGGAGAAGGCTTGCAGCGTTCCCAACGCGTACGGCCGGGCGCGCGGCGGCACCACTTCCGCCACCAGCGACACCCCCACCGAAAACAGGCCGCCCACGCCCAGCCCGCACAGGAAGCGGTAAATATTGAAATCCAGGATGCCGGTTGCAAACATGCTGGCGCCGGTGAAGATGGTATACAAGAGAATAGTCAACGCCATGGTCTTCACCCGGCCGATGCGGTCGCCGAGCACTCCGAACAGCACTCCGCCGGCGGCCCACCCGATCATCAGCACCGAAGTCGCATATCCGGCCTGTTGGGCGACCGCAGCCTCGCTGGCGTGTCCGCCCAGCAGTTCGCGGACGGCCGACTTGCGCGCCAGACTGAACAACTGCTGCGCCATGAGGTCGAACATCCACCCGACTGAGCAGACTCCCAGCACGAACCACTGGTAGCGGTTCAGTTCCCGGTACCAGCAGTATCTGGCTTCGGCATTCGGCATGAACTTGCTATTGTTTCGGAATTCGGCGGTGCAGGCAAGCGGCGGCGGTTAGGCAGTGGCGTTTGGGCGGGGCCGCAGGCGGCTCCCCGGGGCAAATCGCTGGGATCAACTCGGGGAATTGCCGACGGGACATAGTACTCTAATTTGCAGGGCTGCAATTTGAATGCAATTTATGCGTGACAAAAAGCCCCAACTTGTATATACTTGCGAAGACTGGAGCCTAGACCTAAGGGGATATTCCGGCTCAAGCGGATTACATTGGTCGCGGTTAGTTCTTCCTGATTCCGCGGTGGAGACTGTTCCATGATGAGGCTAAGAAGATTGAGATACTTGCTTTTCGCTTTTGGGCTGCTGGGCTTGACGTCCGCGGTTTACGCCCAACCGGCAGGCCGCCCAGCGCGGGTGATCCGCGAAGGCATTGATGAAGGGAGGCTGGTGACCCTGGTGGGCAACACCCGTCCCGAAGCGGTGGCCCAGAACGATCGTGGCATCGTGGCCGACGACTTTCCCCTGAATCACATGCTGCTGCAGTTGAAGCGATCGCCCGAGCGCGAGGCGGCGCTGCGCCAATACATCGACGAATTGCACGACCCCCAATCGCCGAACTACCACCAATGGCTCACGCCCGATCAGTTCGCCGAGCACTACGGGGTTGCCCCGGAAGATGTCGACACCGTCACGGGCTGGCTGAAATCGCGCGGCTTCACCGTCGAGGGAGTTCCCTCAAGCGGACTGACGATCGATTTCAGCGGAACGGCCGGACTGGTGCGCAGCGCCTACCACACCGAGATTCACAATCTGGAGGTGAACGGCACGCCCCACTTCGCGAATATGAGCGATCCGCGGATCCCCGCCGCGCTGGAGCCGGTCGTAGCCGGGATCGTCTCGCTGCATAATTTTCACCCCAGACCTCTGCTGGTGCCACGAATCCAGCCCGCGTACAATACGGGCGGCGGCTTCCATGCGCTTGTCGCGGGCGACATTGCCACCATCTACAATCTGGCTCCGGTATTCACGGCCGGCTACTCGGGTACGGGCCAGACCATCATGGTCCTGGAAGATACGTATCTTTATTCTACGGGGGACTGGACCGTCTTCCGGAAAACGTTCGGCCTGGCGAGGCCGTATCCCCTCGGAACCCTTTCTCAGGTGAGTCCCACGGGCGCCGCCACGTGCATCAACCCCGGATTCCAGGGAGTCTCGAGCGACCCCGGTTACGGTGACGACGGCGAAGCGGCGATCGACGTGCAGTGGGCAACGGCGGCGGCGCCCAATGCCGCCATCGTATTGGCGGCATGCGAAGATACGACGGCCTTCGGAGGGTTGATCGCGCTCCAGAACGTGCTCAATGGGCCCGCGGCAAGTCTGCCTTCGGTAATCAGCATCAGTTACGGCGAATCCGAGTCCTTCAATGGAGCGGCGTCGAACTTAGCCTATAGCACGGCCTACCAACAGGCGGTCTCCGAGGGTGTCTCGATCTTCGTATCGTCGGGCGACGAAGGCGCCGCGAGTTCGGATAATGGCAACGTGTCGACTCACGGCATCACCATTAGCGGCTTCACCTCCACGCCGTACAACGTCTCCGTGGGGGGGCTGGATTTCGGCTACACGGCCGACGGCGTTTCTCCCAGCACCTATTGGAGTTCCACCAACAGCAGCAATTACAGTTCGGCTTTGTCGTATATCCAGGAAATCCCCTGGAACGACTCGTGCGCCGGGGGGCTGGTGGCCAGCTACCTGGGGATCACTCCGCTAGCCCTTTGCAACAATGCCGCGGTTACCAGCCCGTCTGGCTCGCTCCACTTCCTGCAGAACGCGATTGGCGGCAGCGGCGGCCCCAGCGGATGCGCCACGGGCACGCCGGCGTCGAGCGGAAAGGTTAATGGGACTTGCGCGGGCTATGCCAAGCCGTCGTTCCAGACCGGTCTGCTTGGCAATCCCGCCGATAGCGTCCGCGATATTCCCGACGTCTCCCTGTTCGCATCGAACGGTTTCTGGGACGCGTATTACGTAGTGTGCTGGTCCAATCCGGATCCAGTCGTAGGTGGCGGGGCGACCTGCACGGGCCCGCCGAACACGTGGGCCGGGTTCGGCGGTACCTCGGTCTCGTCCCCCATCATGGCCGGAATTCAGGCGCTGGTCAATCAGAAGACCGGCAGCCGGTGGGGAAACCCGAATACCAACTACTACCGGCTGGCCAATCTTGAGTACGGGACGGGCAGCGGCGCAGCCGCCTGTGCCTCGAATGTAGTGAACAAGACCAGCAACAGTTGTATCTTCTACGACGTGACGCAGGGCGACAACGATGTTGTGTGTAAAGCCAGATCGGGCGTGTTCACGAATTGTTTCCAGGCCAGCACGGTTTATGGTATCCTTTCCACGTCCAATTCCACCAGCCAACCCGCGTATCCTAGCGGCGCGGGGTGGGACTTTGCGAGCGGGATCGGATCGGTGAACGCCTATAATCTGGTGATGGCAACCTGGAAGTGATCGAATCATTAGAAATGCGCGGAATCGGAGAGAAAAAATGAAAATAGCATGTGGACTTTTTTGCGTAGCCTTTTGTCTATCCGTGGGTGTTCCACAGAGCAGGGCGGCGAGTATCTGCAATACGAACCCAGCCAATCTCGTGGCCAATTGCGGCTTCGAAACAGGGGACTTCACGTCGTGGACCCTCGCGGGAAACGACGTGCCGCTTTCAGCCGGAGTCCTGTATGGCGTTGAGGGTGTCGACCCGTTCGATGGAATCAGCCCGCACAGCGGGGTCGATCAGGCGTTCATCGCCGACCTCGTCAGCAATTCCCTTACGTTGTCGCAAACCATCGCCACAGTTCCGACTGACGTGTATACCGTGTCCTGGTACTTGGCCCAGGATACCCCGGTAGCAGGGACTTATTCCAACGCGCTCTCCGCTACATTCGGCGCGACTACGTTGGTGAGCCTGAAAGCGGTTCCCGTTGAGGGCTACACTCTCTATTCGTATAGCGTGGCCGCGACTTCGGCGTCAACCGTGCTGAACCTGACGTTGGGAAACGATCTCGGCGAGTTCCTGCTGGACGATGTCAGTGTCGTTCCCGCTCCTACGCCCGAGCCCTCTACGTGGACGTTGGCGCTGGCCGGGGTGTTGGTAGGTGTCTTCTTAGGGAAGCGCGTGACACGCCGGATTGCGTAACTCGAGTCCTGGCCAAGACACGTGGGGCGAACCGGTCAATCCGCTCGCGTTTTGCAAGAGGCTGATACCGTTGGCTGGTGCCGCGGGACGAGGGCGTCCCGCGCGGACCAGGGGGTCCGGCCCACCAGTTATGCAGGATCCCACGTTTGGGAAAACAAACGGTATTAGCCCATCCTGCCTGCAGCCGATTCAACCCGCTGGAAAGTGCCGAAAGGGTCTCTACGACGGGCTGGATAGCCGGCGCCACGGTCAGGGCGTGAACGTGACTCCGTTTGCCGCGCCACACTGGTTGTTTGCGCCGCCCGTAGCGCACTTACCGGGCGCCTACCGCGCGGTCGAGTGCTTCCACAAAAAAATACTCTCCCCACATCACCGACTCGTTCACGCCCAGGCCCTTATGAAGATGGTATAGGCCGCCCTTCAGGATCCCCTCCCATCCGCGATCCCCTTCGCCCAGATGGCGTTGGCAAAGGCTGGTCAGAATCCGCCGCGCAACCTCTTCGTAGAACGGCCCTTTCAACTGATGGGCGCTGAGCTGCGACAGTTGCAGCAGGCCGGATGCGGCGATGGCCGCCGCCGACGTGTCCAGCAGGCCGCGGCTCTCCGGCGGCGCGTCGAAATCCCA
>Ga0182018_10004308_pt1 | contig 12067 bp, 13 predicted proteins | sample 812P2MmetaG_FD_120490 | JGI IMG/M metagenome (GOLD analysis project Ga0182018, IMG submission 120490) | Permafrost microbial communities from Stordalen Mire, Sweden - 812P2M metaG | ecosystem: Environmental > Terrestrial > Soil > Wetlands > Permafrost | place: Sweden: Stordalen | collected...
CCCCATCCCCGTGCGCGTCAATGTGAAACAATTTTCATCACCAGCGGGAGTATTTCAGTGGCGGGTTGTTGTTTGTAACATCGCCATTTCACTCATTGATCCTGTGACCGGGATTTTGAGTGTAAACGCCTGTTAGCATCAATTATTCCAGCCAGGCAAGCAATGTCAATGAAAAGGGGAAGCACCTCGTCAGGGCGTGAAGTTTGACTCTTCTTGGCCAACCAGTACATAATGCACACCTGTCGCGATCCGTCAGAAGTAGTGAAGATGTAAAGGAGTGAAGCGAATGTGGAAAAAGCAGGATGATGCTGTGGGCGCGCAGCCCGATTTCGCCTCGATGCAGAGATCGGACTTGGCATCGCTCGGCGATGCGCTGGTTGAGTCTTTCAAGAAAGGGAATTCCGCAATTGTTTCCCAGAAGGTCCTTGCCGAAGATCATAACCAGCCATTGTTGCCACCAACCATGAAGACGTACACAGAAGCGGTGAACGAGTGCATCGAGAACGCCAGTGCGTTCATTGAACATCTTCCGCTTCTTGTCAAAGCTCGGGACGCGTATGAGGAAGCCATGAGGGCCAGCGCGGAAATGCGCAAGCTCCTGGATGCCGGCGGGGAGAACCTTCGAACTCTCATGACCCAGTTGGAGCAAGGGGTGAGCATTCAACCATTCAAGCTCGCTCCGGACAAGAAAAACCCGGAACCGGCGAAAGTCGAAAGGATGAGAGGGACCGCCGAAGGCGGAGGTCGTGCGAATATATTTCCATGAAAGCCCAGGACGCTCGGGGCCGTGAGCATCATTGAGGGGCAGGCCTATATCGCGTCACGTTCGGGTTACGCTGCCGCAGGAGTCGGGCGGAAAGACCGTTCCTAGCTGACGATCATTTTACTGTTGTACGTACTGCTTGAATTGTGTACTTGGGCTTGGAATGGCGACAGCGACTACCAACCCGAGCCTTGAACGGAAGACTTCGTCTGCCGGAGTTGTAGTACCTCTTTGCTCGCCCGTGCAGACCGCTTCGAACTCCTCCACAGATCCTGCGGATTCCATGCAACAACCATCGCGTCGCAACACGTTGCAGGCGTTACTGGCGTTCGTGGCGCTGCACGAGCAGGTGCGCCGGAGGAAAGAAACTCGCCGGACCGGGGACGATGCGGCTGTTCCCGAGATGGAGCTTGCAGAGGGAGAGCAGTTCACTCTGGATGAGGTACTTCAACTCGTCGCCGACATAGCAATAGCGATCACTGGCGCGGACGGCCTGGCGATTGCGCTGGCGGAAAACGACGAGATTGTTTTGCGAGCGGCGGCGGGCACGGTCCGGCCCAACTTGGGCGCGCGCATCGACCGCGATTCGTCTTTCTCCGGGGCCTGCTTCCGCACGGCCCAGATCCTGAGCTGCGGCGACACCGAGACGGATGCACGGGTCAACCTGCAGGCGTGCCGGCGCTTGGGCGCACGCTCCATGGTCGCGGTGCCGCTGTGCGGGCGGAGGCGTGGGATTGGGTTGCTGCAGGCGTTTTCAGCGCTCCCGTTCGGATTCAACGACAGTGATGTCCGCAACCTGAGCCTGCTGGCTGGATTGGTGATGGGAGCGCTCACGCCGGAGGATGAGGACCGCTTTGCAGTGTCCGCGCAGGTCGCGGCAACGAAGTTGGAAGCGGCTCCGAGCGAGCCAGAAGCCGTGCCCGTCGCTGAACCCGAGATGCCAGCCGAGGAACCGGATAGCGCGACTCGCCGGCCTCGCATGCCGGTTCTGCTGGTGAGCATTGTCATTGTCTCAGCATTAGTGGGAGAAGCCTGGTGGAAGCTGGAGCCGTCGCAGTTGGCCAACCAGACGGCGCGAACGGAAAAGATGGCGCCGAAGCTCATGGGCGCCGCGGCGAAGGATGCGCCGGCCGCTCCATTAGCAGAGACGGCAGCGAATCCCGCCAACATCAATCCGGGCACGACTTTCAATGGAAGCCGGGCGACTGATTCACCTGCCAAGCCGCGGGAATTGTCGAAGTTTTCCACGGTCACCGGAATCCAGCACTGGTCGTCGGCGGATTCGAGTACGGTGGTTCTCAATCTTGAAGATGAGGTGCAGTATGAAGTGCACCGCCTGGCCAATCCTGATCGCATCTATTTCGATCTGCACGATACACAGCCGGCTTCCAATCTTGCATGGAAATCAATCGAGGTGGGCGATGCACTGCTCAAACGCATCCGCGTGGCTCAGCCCGTGACCGGAATGACACGCATTGTGCTGGAGACGAAGGCCCACACGGATTTCTCGGTGAGCCTGGAGCCGAATCCCTATCGGCTGGTGGTCGAAGTGCGCAAGGTCGGGGCGGGTCCCAAGGGCACGGTGAATCGGTTCCCGAATGCGACCGAAGCGGAGAAAAACAAACTATTAACCCTGGCTCCGCCGCCGCCGCAGGAGGATTTGCAGCTGCAGCGGCGTGTTGGCAAGATGTGCATCGTGGTCGATGCGGGCCACGGTGGTCGAGACGGGGGCGCGGTGGGGCGCGACGGCTTGTTCGAAAAAGATCTGGTGCTCGAGATTGGGCAGCGGCTAGGCAAGTTGCTCGAAAGTCGATTGGGAATGGAGGTAATCTACACACGGCAGGATGACAGCTATATTCCTCTGGCCGAGCGCGCCAGTATTGCCAATCAGGCGCACGCCGACCTATTCGTTTCCGTGCACGCCAACCACAGCGATCTTCCTTCGGCGCGCGGGGTGGAAACGTACTACACAAGCTCCTTCATGGTGCCGTCTTCGAAAGACGTGGATATGCGGCCAGGCGCAGGCGGCGCCAGGAACGCGGCGACAGCATCACTTTCGCCTGCCGACTTGCAAGAGCGGGTTGAGCAGTCGCGAAGGCTGGCGGAGAGCGTGCAGCGCTCCCTGTACGGGACACTGTCGGCGCAGAATCCGGGTCTGCGCGACCGCGGCATCAGGGCAGCCACCTTCCGAGTGCTGACGGAAAGCGCGATGCCGGGGATCCTGGCGGAAGTTTCGTTCGTCAGCAGTCCCACGGACGAGCAGAAGTTGCGCAGCGATGGCTACCGCGAACAGGTCGCCGAAGCGCTGTACAAAGGCATTGCAGGCTATGCCGCTAGCTCCCACGGCATCAAGGTCGCGAGCGCGCGACGATAGTGTGCAACCGCGAAAGCAGTAATTCGACAATGCTCAGGGCGGAACAATTTGTTTCTGCCAAGGGCGTCCAAAGCGGACCGGGTAGAGAATCTGTCGCGCTCGCATGGCACGGCCTGCGGATCCACATTATTCGATCTGGTCCTTTTGCCAACTGGCAACACGATTTCGGAAGTATTGTCGGGAACTCTTACCTTGGGATGACTCAGATTCAACGCGACGAAACGACCGTCCTCAGCTTTATAGACGACACCCATCCCGCCGCCACCGAGCTTCTCTACGCTGCGGTAGTGCGAGATGGTCTGTCCGATCACTGGCGCGAATCCTACATCTGTGAAACGGGCAAGTCGATGAAAGCCGCAGAGTTGGGAGCACCTCAACAGGATAGTTGGCGTAACATCTCGATTACACTCATTGACCCGAATCGGCCAATTCTCAATGAGTGTAAACGTTCCCATTACACTAACTGACTCCGGTCAGGAGTGTCCTCTATCCGCGTGCTCTGCCTTCGGACACTCTGCCGTTTTGACCGGCGGTGCCGGGCGTTCAGTTTCCGGACTTTGGGGGATCGCTTTGCTCTAACCGGCGTTCGATACGTCCGCGATCCAACTGCTCCTCCATGCTCTCAAGGGCTTGGGCCGTTTCGCTGGACCGATGGCCGTCGGAGATTTCGCACGAGGCGACGTGATAAGTGAACCCATGGCTGCCGGCATTAAGTTTGTCGGCCACGGATTGTGCCTCCGCCGCCGTATCGTAGAGTGGGCTTTCCACACTCGGTTTGATGACACAAAACTTTTTCATACTCGTTGTCTCCTGCCTTCGATGTTCGCTCGTTGTGGTCACTTTAGCAAGTGGCTTTGCTCGACCGTTTTTCTCTGTCGTCTAGTTCGCTTCTTCGGTCGTGAGCGCTAACGCCTGTGGGTGTTGAAAGACTTTCTTCCCGCGGAATTCGCAAAAATAAAATCGCGTCAGGATGCCCTGCAAACGATTTTCTCAGGTCGCCTAGACATTTTCTATCCCCCAATCTTGACGAAAGCGAGTTTTTCAACCCCCACGGGTGGTTTCGACATCTATCTCCGGCTCCGGCCCGTTTTCGGGCCGGATACCCTGGGACATCTGATAATAGAAACCATGGTCGCTGGCGCTCCCGATGACGCCCGCCGACCAAAAAAGCGGGCTCCCTCAATGAAACGCTTGCGTGCTGAAATGCACTACCAAGTGTGTGGTGTTGTGCAGAGTGGGTCCGTCGCAGGCAAGGAAGCCACGGCCAACACCGAGGAGGTTGACATTGGTTGCCCGGAAAGTTGCTGCGCGTTTGAAACCGAACTCGCTTAGGGAATTTTCGAATCTCATGGAATATGAGATTCTCCCCTGGCTGCGAGAGCAAGAAGGCTTTTTAGATTTGATCACCCTGGCTGTCCCCGCCAGCAGAGAAGTCGCAATCATCAGCTTCTGGGATCACAAAGGGAATGTGCAGGCTTACAACTCAAGCGCTTATCCGGAAGTGTTGAAGATTCTCGCAAGACTCTTGGACGGGACTCCTTACGTTAAGACGTTTGATGTTGTCAGCTCGACATTTCAAGGGGTCGCCTTCGCGCAGACACCGGAAGCAGACAACTTGGGCCAAGAGTATCGTAGTTGATCGCGAAGAGCCGCCCAGATCTTTCCGTTTATTGTTGTTGCAAAATCCCCCGTTACACTCATTGACCGGATATAGCCAACGAATAAGGGGAATCAGCAGGCGCTGGCAGCTAACGTCCGTTTTCGAACCGGTAGCCGATTCCGCGCATCGTTTTCAGATAGCGGGGATGCCGGGGATCGCGTTCGATTTTCTCCCGCAGACGTCGCACAAAAACGTCAATCGACCGCGGCGTCACGAACGACCCTTCTTTCCACACGGCGTCAAGTAACTGGTCGCGGGTAAAGACGCGTCCCCGGTGCCGGGCGAGATATTCCAGCAGCCGGAACTCGCGGACCGTAGTAAGAACGGTTTTACCCTGCACGCGCACGGTCATCGAAGCGATATCAATTTCCAAGTCTCCCAGCTGAATGACTTCGTGACTGGTCGCATCCCGCTGCGCGAGGAGAACATTGCGGATGCGCGCAATCAACTCACGGGGACTGAAGGGCTTGGTAATGTATCCGTCGCCACCGGCGTCGAAGGCCTGCAGACGGTCGGGTTCCTGAGCTTTCGCGGAAAGAAAAATGACGGGCGTCTTGCCCAGGTGTTCGTGCCGGCGGATCTGGCGGCAGAGGTCGAAGCCGCTGATCCCGGGCAACATGATGTCGACAAGAAACAGCGCCGGTTGCGCCACGGCTGCCTGCGAAACCACGGGCGCTCCGGAGAAAAATGTGGAGACCTCATAACCGGCGATGCGCAGGTTGTGCTCGATCAGGCACGACACATCGGGATCGTCTTCGACGACATAGATCAGATTGGGGATCGGATCGGGGTGACGCGGTTTGTCTGCTGCCTCAAAAGGTTCCATGGTCAGAGGGACGCGCCGAAGAGACGCACGCGGAGCTTTATCGTCCCCTTGGTTGATAGACCCAATGACACTAGAGGGACTTTGTTGCTGCAATGTTGCGCCAGAGTTAAAGAAGAGTGAATCAAAGAAGAGTGAATTTGATCGTCGGATGTCTGCACCCGGCGCAGGAACCGAGACCCGACACCCGACACCCGACACCAGAGATCTGCCTTTGCCTGTCCCCGGCCCAGGCGTTACACTGCGACATATGAATACGGCGAACCAACCGAATGTGAAGTTTGTGCAAACCCCCGACTACCGCGAGGCCTATTCCAACAGCGTGCAGATCCGGGTGAATGTTTGGGATTTCTTCCTCGTTTTTGGGACGATGCAGCAGAGCTCGGAGACGCAGGTGGAATTGCGAAACTTTCAGGGAATCTATCTCAGCCCGCAACAGGCTAAGGCGCTCATGGCGCTCCTGCAGCAGAACGTGACGAACTACGAGTCTGCGTTCGGTGAGATCAAACTTGATCCGCGCGCTCCGGGTGGACCCATTCACTGATGCACCGTTCACTGATGCGCCGGTCAACGATGCGCCGGTCACTGATGCACCGTGCAACGATGGCGTCGCGGCCGGTGGCGCAGTCCGATTCGAAGACAACCTCCCAAACGGCATCTTCCGCGTCGTTACCCCACGCCTGGGCGCAGCAGTTTCTTCTGTTCGCGCTGTTCTTTGCGGGATTGATGCTGCTGCACGCGCCGCTTCTGCGCCTTCCTTACTTCTGGGATGAGGCGGGCTATTACGTTCCGGCCGCGCGCGATTTATTTCTGACCGGCACGCTAATTCCGCAGTCCACGCCCTCGAATGCGCATCCGCCGCTGGTGATGGCCTGGCTGGCGCTGGCCTGGCGCGTTGCCGGATACTCGCCGCTCGTCACGCGCACCGCCATGCTGGCGCTGAGTGCATTTTCGCTGTTGGGATTGTTTCGACTTTCACGAATCGCCGCCAATCTTCCTGTAGCCTGGGCAACCACCGCGCTGGTGGCGATTTATCCGGTGTTCTTCACGCAGAGTTCCATGGCACAGGTTGACTTGCCCGCCGCCGGATTTACGTTCTGGGCCCTGGCCGCGTATATAGCCGCATATATAGAAGACCGTCCCTGGAAGCAAGTACTCTGGTTCTCACTGGCGGCGTTGGCGAAAGAGACTGCGATCCTGGCTCCTCTGGCTTTTTTTGGCTGGGAACTGCTCGGTGATTTCATTCGGCCGCGGTGGCGAGAAATTCTTCCGCCCGCAGGCAGACGCACGCGTTCGTTCTATCTGCTGCTTCCAGTCGTGCCGCTGGCGGTCTGGTACGCCTACCACTACTACAAGACAGGCTTCCTGCTGGGCAATCCCGAGTTCTTTCGCTACAACGTCGCCGCCACGCTCAATCCTCTGCGCATTCCCCTGGCGCTGGGAATGAGGCTCTGGCAACTCTTCGGATATTTCGGCCTTTATCTGCTCACGCTGGCGGGATTGCTGGCCATTCTTCGTCCGCCGCGGATGCTAACCGAGAAAAAGAACGGGGCTACTCGTCCACGAATTCCATTCTGGATGCAGGCAGCTTTTCTTTCCGTGGTGCTCTCCTATCTGGCCTTTATGTCGGCAGTGGGCGGAGCGGTGCTGGCGCGCTACATGTTGCCGGTCGTCCCGCTGGTGATTCTGGCGCTGGTCTCGACTCTCTGGCGGCGCGCGCGGTATTGGAAATTGATTGTGGGTGCGGTCGCAATTGCATTTGTCGCGGGACTATTCAGCAATCCCCCGTATGGATTCTCGCTCGAAGACAATCTGGCCTATCGTGACTACATCGTGCTGCATGTGGAAGCCAGCCGTTTCCTGGCGATGCGATATCCGGGTGAGCGCGTTCTGACCGCGTGGCCCGCGTCCGACGAACTCACCCGGCCATGGCTCGGCTATGTCGATGCCATCGCCAGTCAGCCTTTTCGCGTCGTGCACGTTGAAGATTTCTCGTTATCGCAGATCGATGTGGCTGCAAAGTTTCGCGACCGCTTCGACGTAGCTCTGGTCTTCTCCACAAAGTATCAGCCGCCGCATGCCCTCTTCGGAATTGAAAAGTGGGATGCGTGGCAGCGTATCAAAGAAAAATTCTTCGGCTACCATCGCGACTTGCTGCCCGAAGACGTCGCGCAACACCTTGGCGGAACGATTTCGTATCACAAGGAAATGAACGGCCAATGGGTCGCCGTGATCGCGGTGGAAAGGTAGCCTCTCCGGCCAGCAGCCAACATTCAGTGCGTGGTGCAGCTCAGACGGTGGAGTTGCCGCAGGATGGAGTCCAGCCGGTTATTTCACCCCAAGCTCGCCGTCATACTGTCGGATAACCTCGTAGCACTCGCAGGCGGAGTCTTCAAGTTTCTTGCGGTTCACGATCTTCACTGCGCCGCGTGTGTATTCGATGAGCCCCTTCCTCTGCAAAATACCGGCGGTCACGCTCACGGTAGGTCGATCGGTCCCGAGCATCGTTGCGAGAAAATCATGCGTGATGGGTAGTGACCCAGAATCCACTCTGTCCTGAGTCATTAGCAACCACCGCGCAAGGCGCTGTTCAATGTTGTGCAACCGATTGCACGCCGCTGTTTGTGCAATCTGCATCCCCCGAATTGCGGCATAGCGGCTCAACATCGATTGAAGGTGAGGAGCAGATTCCAAAATACTTCGCAAAGTCCCAACGGTTAGCCGAAATCCGTCACCCGTGATTTGCATCACCGCCCGCAGCGGGCTCCTCCTCAGGCCAACCGCCGCCGCTGTTCCTGTAAAGCCCTCATTGCCAACGATGCCGGCTTCGGCCGTTTTTCCATCTTTCATTACGACTACAAGAGAAATCAAACCGCGGTTCGGGAAATACGCAAATTCCAGTTTTCCACCCATCTCGTGAAGGACCAGATGGTTGGGCAAATTGACGTGTTCAAGATGAGGACGAAGCAATGCGTAGTCGCTATCGGGGATCGATAGAAGCATCAGGTTGCTGACGGGCTTCCCTGCGGCATTCGTGCGCTCGCCGGACTGCACGATTTGGAGGTCTTTGTACGCCACGAATCAAAACCGGGAAGCCTCCCGGGCGCGGATGAACTCACCCGTCAAGGTCTGCGAAACGCAGCTCTGCTGATCCGCAGTAAGCGCCGAATTATACAGGGCCAAAATGCGACGCTTCTGTAGGGTATCCTACATTTCTTTCGCCGCTGCACGCGCAAGAATCGCGATGCACGAAACCTGACCCAGTTATGGCAATTCCGTTCACTTCAGACGAGCCCCCGAAATCAGATCACTCCCACGAACAAAACCATCGATGTTATGTGGGATGCCCTACAGACCTCCCAAAATTGGCCCATGTAAACTTTGCCATCCTTTTTTGCGCATACCGCGCCGCGGAGGTTCTGCCGCAATCAGGCAGCACACCCCGCGGAAGGAAATGTTATGGCGAATCAGCGTTTCGTTCCTTGACACCAAGCCTACCAGGAGGGGAACGGACGGCGATGGGGCGTAGACAGAGGCGGCCATGGGTAGGAAGCTGATATGGATTGAACAAGAGCGTTTCCGGGGTTTTGGTTGTTCCGAATGTGGCTGGCGATTCAAAACTTCCAATGCGCCCACGGGTAAATCTTACGATGAAATGATGCGCAACTTCGAGTTGCAGCGCGACAGGGAATTCGCATCCCATGTTTGCGCCCATCACTCCGAGGGGGTTAGGTAGTACCAGTCCGAGTTTCTGCCACCATCGTGCTCACGTACCCATCAAATGGCAGGAATGCGTCTTGACCACGACCCATACGCTCTTGCCGGGGCCAAGTTCGAGCGCGTCGCGCGCCGCTAGCGTTAAGTGAACCTCGAACTCCGTGCCCCCGCAATCTACCAGTGCCGAGACGATGACGTCTCTCTGCGCCAGCCGCCGAATCGTTCCCGGCAAAATATTACGAGCGCTTAGCCCGTGCGGCTGTTCCGTAGCCAGCAGCAGATCGCCACCGCGAACGCCCACGCGTAGACGCGAGCCAACCTCTGCCCGAACCAGCGGCGTTTCTAATTCCACCTCGCCGGTTTCGAGGCGGCAGGTCATCGTGCCGCGATCTTCGTGCAGGGCCAGCACCGTGGCGTCGAAGATGTTTTCGAATCCTGACAGGTGCGCGACGGTTTCCAGACGCGGAGCGTGCATGACCTCATGCGGCTGTCCTTGCGCCACGATTCTTCCTGCGTCCAGCATAATGACCTCGTCGCCCAAAGCAAACACCTCCTCACCGTTGTGAGTGACGAAGAGAATCGGGACGCGGTGATGCTGGTTCCACTGCCGCAGATCGCCGACCAGCAGCGACTTCGTTGGACGGTCCAGCGCAGCCAGTGGCTCATCGAGCAGTAACGCGCGTGGCTGGGTTACCAGAGCGCGCGCCAGCGCGACGCGTTGGCGCTCGCCTCCCGAGATTTGCGCCGGCCGCCGGTCGCGCAAGTGGTCGATGCGAAACGCCTGGAGCATGTCGCGGCTGCGCGTCCGCCGCTCGTCCGCGCTAAGCGCGCGCAGCCCGTAAGCGACGTTCTCTTCGGCGGTCAAATGCGGGAAGAGCGCCAGGTCCTGATGTACGTACCCGATGCGCCGTTTCCAGGCGGCGACGTTGCGCTTCTCTTCCGAGTCGTAAAGGTCTTCACCGCCAACGGCAATGCGTCCTTCGTCCGGATCGCTCAGTCCCGCGATGCAATCGAGCAGCGTGGTTTTTCCCGCGCCCGACGCGCCGAAGACAATCGTGAAACCGGCCAGCGCGCGGAAGTGGACATTCAAATTGAAGCTGCCTTCGGGATTCGGAAAGCGTTTGCGGATGCGGACTTCGAGGTCCGCAGACATAGGGACGGGTTCAATCGATAACTGGGAGACCGATCGCGCCGGGATGATAATCTTTACCGCCACGGCCCCACCACCCACGCCCGCCGGTTCACGCCATACACCACTGATAAGACGGCAAATGAGATGAGCAGCAGCACCAGGGCCGTCTGGTTCGCGCTGGAATAATTTGCGGTCTGCACCTGATCGTAAATATCGATCGAGATGGTGCGCGTAACGCCGGGAATGTTGCCTCCCACCATGAGCACCACTCCAAACTCGCCCAGCGTGTGCGCGAAGCTGAGCGCAAATCCCGTGACCAGCCCCGCTTTTGAGAGGGGAAGCACGATGCGGTGAAAGGTTTGCAGCGGCGAATGGCCAAGCGATGCCGAAGCGCCGAGCAGCGAGGGTTCAACCGCGCCGAATGACGCCGCGAACGGTTGCACGGCAAATGGCAGACTGTATAACAACGACCCGATCACCAGCCCTTCGAAAGTGAAGGCGAGGGTGTGGCCGGTGAGCGACTCCCACCAGCGGCCGAGCGGGCTCCGCGAACCGAGTGCGACCAGCACATAAAAACCCAGTACCGTCGGCGGCAGAACGATGGGAAGCGCGACTGCGGCCTCGATCAGGAATTTCCAGCGCCAGCGCGAGTAAGTCAGCCAGTAGGCGATAGGGATTCCGATAGCGATCAAGAGCGTCGAGACGAGGCCTGCGAGACGCACGGTCAACCAGAACGCCTCCCAGTTCATTTCAGTGCTTCTCCATTTCAACGTTCTCCGCAGGCAGGCTGAAACCGTAGCTGGTGAGCAGGGAAGTGGCCTCGGGGCTGCGCAAGAATTCCAGAAACTTGCGAGCTGCATCCTGCTGTTTTGATTTTGAAAGCACGACAGCTGCCTGATTCAGCGTGGGGTAGGCATCGAGTGGAACCGTCCAATAATGGCCTTTACCTTTCATCGCGGGTGCGAGCGCATGAGAAAGCGCGATCAAACCCGCTTGCGCATTGCCGGATTCGACGAACTGCGCCGCTTGCGATATGTTTTCTCCTACGACAAACCGGCTGGAAACCTTATCGTAAATTGCGAAGTGTCGCAGCGTGGCCTCCGCAGCGCGGCCGTACGGAGCGGTCGCAGGATTCGCAATCGAAATCTTCTTGACCGAAGGATCGAGCAGAGCTTGAATCCCCAGCTTCGACAAATCCAGTGGCGAGTCGTTCGGCACCCACAGCACCAGCCGGCCGATCGCATAGCGGTAAAGCGTATCTTTCGATGCAAGTCCCTCGGCGATTAACTGCTGAGGATATTCTTCATCGGCCGAGAGGAAGACATCGAAGGGCGCGCCGTTTCGTATTTGATTGGTCAGATTGCCGGACGCCCCGAATGAGAGCTTCACCATTTGCCCGGTCTTCTTGGCGTAGGCTGCGGCCAGTTCCGGAAGCGCAGCACTCATGTCCGCCGCTGCGGCGACGGTGATTTCCTGGGCACTGGCGAAAGTTCCTGTGAGCAAGAGGGTTAGCGCCAGCAATTTTCTCATCGCAGATTCTCCGTTCCCGTACAGACGCGGCTTGCCGCGTCTCCCGCCCGTCATATCCTAGTCGCAGC
>Ga0182018_10004309_pt1 | contig 12066 bp, 7 predicted proteins | sample 812P2MmetaG_FD_120490 | JGI IMG/M metagenome (GOLD analysis project Ga0182018, IMG submission 120490) | Permafrost microbial communities from Stordalen Mire, Sweden - 812P2M metaG | ecosystem: Environmental > Terrestrial > Soil > Wetlands > Permafrost | place: Sweden: Stordalen | collected...
CCGACTGAGGCGAACACAATGGCGAAAAAAAAGGAGATCGCTTGCCCCGATGGAGTGAACAGGTTGCGGATGCTGGCTTGAATCTGCGGGTCGGCCGTGTTGGCTCCGAATTTTTGAAACGTCGTCATCATCAGATCGATGCATTGTTGTTGGGCGTGGAGAACGATAATTGCAATGGTGAACAAGGCGCCGATGGCGAACACGACAACGCCCGCCGCTCCCCCGAGGCGTGCCCCGAGAACAACAGAAAGTGTCGATCCACTCTTGCGGCGGTAGAAAAAAACAGCCAACGCCCCGGTCAGCATGATGCCGATAAACGGGATCGCGCCAATGAAGATGCCGAGCACGCCGGCCTTGAGGGCAGCGCCAACGGCAATTCTGCTGTCCATTCTGTTCACGGGCAGCATCGGCCGATCGGAACTGGCGGTTTGGGAAATGTCCGGAGAAAACTCGCCCGGTGCTGGATTCAATCCTGCGACAATTCCATCCTCAGGAATCGCACCCTGTACGTGAATTTGAGGAGCGTGGCATTGCGCACAAAACGGTCGGCCGTCCTCAACCGTAGTCCCGCATTGTTGGCAAGGGTGCTCCACATCTTTGAAGCTAGCGCACAACGAACCGGGAGAGCAAGGCAAGACGTCGCGCGATCGGATCGTCGACCCATCTCAGCCCTGCCAGAATTTCCGAATCGCCCAATGGCCAGAGCTCCCGATATCTTCGATCAGATCAGATCGTATCGTCCTTGCCAGTGTGCATGCGTACATAAACCAGCGCGAAGCGGGAACCCTTGCTGTTGGGCCTAACCGAAACGATGTGTTGATTGCCCTCGGTTCCCACCTTCAACTCCACCGCGTCTGAGCTGCGTTCATTCCCACACGACACCGGCTTGGACATTTCATCCTTGTTGTCGTAGTTTACATGGCCACCATTCCAGCCGCCGTGGCATTGGATGGGCTTGCCATATTTCGGCAGCTCTTTATTGTAATAAGCGATGATTTTGTCGGGAGCGTCATCGGAGAGGAACTCCGCGGCCACCACTTTCAACGAGAATCCCGGTATCGAAAGGTTCACATTGGCGCTCTTCTTGTCGTCGCTGTCCTCTTTCGGGGCGGGCTTCGCGCCGGGATAGAGCGTCAGTCCGGCATCGCGAATGTCGGCCTGCTCGCTGACGTGCAAATCGCCCATGGGAGACTTGATGTCGACTTGCTTCTCACCGTCCTTGCCTTTGTCGTTTGCATTGATGCTGCAAGCGGAAAAAACACAGAGCGCGGCCAACAGCACGCCGAGGGACAGTGTCGCGGCAAAGTTGCGGTTGAACAGGTTACGGCTCGACACTTTAACGCTGAGCATTCTAACGCTGAACATTCTAACGCTGAACATGGGAGGAACCTCCTGAGATGGGTCGTGCTGAGATTGCCTGGGCGGGGCGTTCGATGCCCTCGCCTCGGGATGCGATGCCCGGAATCGTAACGGGCAGATGACCGCCGATTGGGATCTCGCCGAAAATCGCCTTGACGGCCGCTGTTTCCGACACGCTTGCATTGGAGAACGCGCACACATAATTCTGGATCGCGGGGAAATCCTCCACCACATAGGGATTGCCCAGGGCGAGTACAATGGTGCGACTCGGGGCGCGATCGAGGATCGCGTTGAGTAACGATCCGGTGGCGTCGTCCATGGCAACAGTGTTCGTCAAACTTCCGTCGGCAGCACGCATAGCCTTCCCCGCAGTCGGAATTACGTACACCGCGGCGATCACGTGCTCCGCCGCTTCCACCGCTTCGATAACCGGCGCTTTCAAGCCGGCGGCCGAGCGGGTATCGACATCGATCACGCGCGCATCGGGCACACGAGCTAGAATCTGGCGTTCGAGCATACGTCCGGAGTCGGTGCGCAGGTCGTCGGAGAAAATCACCACGACAAGACGGTTGCTTACGTCTGTCAGTGATTGATACGGAAGCGCGGCCTGCGGAGTTCCACGAGAAGTTCCAAAAGAAGTCCGAAAAGCCTGTAGCGGGATCACTTTCCCGTTGTCGCGGACGAGGGTAACGGCTTCGTCGGCAATGCGCTGGCTGGCGGCCACATTATCCGGTTTCGCAATCTCGTCGGAGAGTTGACTAAGATCCGCCAGCCGCGCCTTGTTCAAGCCGAGAGAAGCCTTTAGTTCCAGAATCTTACCCACCGATTGATCGAGCCGCTGGCGGCTGATTTCGCCGCTCTGCACCGCTTGCAGCATGGAGCGGTAGCTCGCGTCGAGGTCGGCCGGCATGATCAACACGTCGTTGCCCGCCTCGAAAGATTCGACCGCTGCCCGGCCGATGTCCGCCGCGTACAGGCGTGTCAACCCCGCCATGTCGAGCGCGTCGGTCACGACGATCCCTTTGAATCCCATGTCCTCTTTGAGCAGCCCGTCCACAATCGCCTTTGAGGTTGTCGCCACCCGGTTGGGATTGGGATCGAGAGCGGGAACGGTGACATGCGCCACCATCACGGCATCCACGCCCGCGTCGATGGCGCGCCGGAACGGCGGCAGCTCAACTGCGTCGAGCCGCCCCCGATCGCCAGTGACTTGAGCGAGACCAAGATGAGAATCGGTGGCCGTGTCGCCATGTCCGGGAAAGTGCTTGGCCGTGACCAGCATCCCGCCTTCGTGAGCGCCCCGGATATAGGCCGCCACGAAATCGCCCACCTGCTTCGGATCCTCGCCGAAAGAGCGCGTGTTGATAATGGGATTCGCGGGATTTGAATTCACGTCGGCATCGGGAAAGAAATTCCAATGCACTCCGATAGCCCTTGCCTCGAGCGCGCTGATGCGTCCAAAGGCTTCGGCATTTTCCGTTTTGCCGGTAGCCGCAAAGGCCATCGCATGAGGAAAAACGGTCGTCCCATTCAGTCGCATTGACACACCGCGTTCGAAATCTGCCGCGACAATGAGGGGTAGTTTGGATGATCTCTGTAGCCGGTTGAGCAGCTCGGCGGCAACATAAGGCTGGCTCTTAAGCAGAATCGGGCCATCCACCGGAACGCTCATCACCAAGGATCCGATGTGATACTTGCCGACGTTGTCGCGCAGCTGAATCCAGATCGGATCGGCGTCATTCAGAAACTGCACGTTCACTCTGATCCCGAAGAGTTGGCCGACTTTTTCTTCGGGCGTCATCTTGCGCAACGTCTTGTCGACCCACCTCTGGCCGGCTTTATCGATATGGATGGGACCGGGCTGCTGAAAGCGCTCTTTGCTCTTGTCTCCAGCAAAGCAGGGCGGGGCTAGCAGGAGCGCGATCAGCAGTAGCTTTCGGCACATGCAATTGACAATAGCAAAAGTTGAGGAATCGCTCACGAACTCTCTCAAATTTCCCGATCGACGGTTGCCATGCCTTCCGCCTGGATAGCTGGGGCGTCCCCAAGTCCGGCCAGCCAATGCACATCGGCTTCTTGCCGGAACCATGTCATCTGGCGCTTGGCATAGTTGCGATGCGCCTGCTGCGCAGCCAACAGCGCCGACTCCCGATCCACTTCACCGCGCAAAAACTGCATCGCCTGCTTGTATCCGAGCGATGCGAGCGGGCGCGCTTGCTCGCCATACTTCGCGAGAAGCCTTTCCGTCTCCGCGATCAGCCCTCGGTCAAACATCATCGCGGCGCGCTGGTTGATGCGGGCATAAAGAACTTCGCGCGCCGGATTAAGTCCGAGACGCAGGATGCGAAAGCCTTGCAGCGGCTGGCGTCCCTGCTGCCAGAGTTCAGTCATAGTTCGGCGAGAGGTCCGGCGCGAGGGCCGGCGCGAGGGCCGGCGCGAGGCCAGGCACACCTCGATCGCCCGGATCACCTTGGGAATGTCGTTGGCGTGAATGCGGTTCGCTGCCGAAGCGTCGAGCCGCTGCAGGATGCGATGCAGGTGCTCGGTCCCATGCTTCTCTGCGCGGCCACGCAGCTTCTTGCGGAGCTCTTCAGAGCGCTGCGGGCCGGGAAAAAGCCCTTCGAGCAAGGCGCGAAGGTAGAGTCCGGTGCCTCCGCTGACGATGGGCAAAGGTCTGCACTGCCCGCTCTCGCACAGAACATTTTCGCGCAGAACTATCTCGCGCAGAACCAGCCGCGCCTGGCGGGCATATTCTCCAGCGCTAACGTCGGCGAGCGGATCGACGCAATCGAGCAAATGATGCGGAACCTCCGCGCGCTCCGCCGCACTCGGCTTGGCTGTGCCGATTTCAAATTCGCGGTACATCGCAACCGAGTCGCAGTTGACGATTTCACCGCGAAAGCGCCGCGCAATCGCCAGAGCCAGAGCCGTCTTCCCGCTGGCCGTCGGACCAAGCACGACCACAGCGAGGGGCTTGCGGTCCAGGTTCTGCAACTTCGGCAGTTTCGGCAACGTCAGCGCGCGCTCCAAGGGATGTCTCGCCAGTAACGAATCAGTGTGAGAATAAGCAGTAGAACCGCCATGAGAAGCAATCCGGTGGCTTCGGCGGCGTGAATGGCAAGGTGGTGTTGATTCTTGTTGTCCTGATGCTCGTTGTGAGCTTCCGGCTTCGAGGGAACGGGGGCGTTCACGCGGCTATTGTAGCCTTTTCGGTCGCTGGTCGTTGGTCGATGGTCGTTGGCAAACATTCATCGCGAACGACCAACGACCATCGACTAACAACTAACGACTGCCTCGCTGTAAACTACGGGCGCGCCGTCATGCCGCTGCCTCCCTCCAACCGCGAAGCCAGGCTTCTGCGCTTTGGCGTTTTTGAAGTCGACCTGGACGCCGGAGAGCTGCGCAAAAACGGCGCTCGCATCCGGCTTCAGGAACAGCCCTTTCAAGTCCTCGTCGCGTTGCTCCAGAATGCCGGTCAGGTCGTCACCCGTGACCACCTCCGCGAAAAAATCTGGCCCGCCGACACCTTCGTCGATTTCGATCACGGCCTGAATACAGCAGTAAACAAGATTCGCGAGTCGCTGGGCGATTCCGCATCGAGCCCCCGCTTCGTCGAAACCCTGGCCCGCCGCGGATACCGCTTCATCGGCTCGGTCGAGAGCGTCGCGGCGCCAGCCGCAGTTTCCTCAGCGAGTGCGCGGGACAATGATATTCCAGCAACGCCGGCGGCCGAGATCGCGCTGCATCCAGACCTGCAAGTACCCATTCCCCGGCGCGGATTGGTGCGCGCTCTCTTCGCGCTGATTCAGGTGATGTATCTCATCTTCTACGTGAGCGGCCTCGCTCACCTGCACGCCGCGGACCGGGTCGCCAGCAGCTTTCTCCCCGGCTGGAGAACTCTATTCATCGTGGGCGCGATATTGGTGACGGGAGCGGTCGGGATCCCGCTGCGGTTCTACCTGCTGTCCGCGGTCGCCTTCGATTTCCGCAAACTGGCCGGAACATTCGGCCGGCTATTCCCATTCGTGCTGGCACTCGATCAGCTCTGGGCCCTCGCGCCGTTCCTGCTAATGCGGCAGGTCGGCGTCGGTCTGGCATTCGCCGCGACTGCCGCCTTGCTGTACGTGCCCTTCTCGGAAAGAACACTGGTCCGCATGGCCTATCGCTTGGGCTGAGACTACGATGCGAGGCGGAAAATAGGTTATGCATTTCCGCCTCGGCATCAGCCTCCCGCCGGTCTAGCCGCCGCCGTTGATGCCCGGCCGCTGTTGGCGTCATTTGGATCGACGCTATAACGCAGCGAAAACGCGGTTGCGTAATCCATTTCGGTGGACGCATCGGGAGGATAGGTAGAGCCAGCGCGGCTGCGGCGCCGATGCGAGGGCAAATACGCCTCCGGCTTTGGAAGGCGAATGGCATACCGGCCTGCCTTGCTATCCAGCACACGTTGCGCATTCTGGGGGTCAATCTTAGCCCGAAGAATGGCGGGATCGGAAGCTCCCGCCCCCGGTCCCACATGACCGGGGAAGGACAGGTCGTAAATTCCCGCAGCCAACGGCGAATAGTTCGAGGCCGTCACATAGAGGTCGCGGTGGTGCTTGGTTTTCGGAGCGAGCAGCAGGACGTTGTTGGCATCGTCTGGATCGGGAGCGATAGCCCATGGTCCTTCAAAGGTGACAAAGACTTCCTGTACGCTTGCTTCCGCTGCAAGCGCGGTCTGCTTGGCGGCGTGATGGGTGATGACCAAGAAGGCTGCGCATGCAGCAGCACACGCCAGCGCAACTAATGCGCTGGTGAAATAACTTCGGTTCTTCATACGGTTCTCCTGTTTGAGGGATTGGTCCAAGCGGCGGGCGCCAGGAGCAAAGGGTTAGCCGCGTGTGGGGTCGGCTTACATTCCGCGAGGTGTTGCGCGGAACCTTATCACAGAAACGGCGAGGCGGAAAGTGGTTTGTGCTTTCCGCCTCAGCATTGGCCCTCGCCGAGTTTAGCCGCCGCCGTTGATGCCCGGCGCTCCGCAATTGCCGGTCTGCAGCGCGAAGAAGTAGATGGCTGCCACTAGGTGTCGCTTAAGACTTGCTGCCGGGCCACGCACGAGGGAGTTCAGAAAGCTTGGCATGACCGAGGCCGAGGCCATGCTCGCATCTCGCCCGTCGCTCGGATTCGACTCGAGCCATACTGCCGCTTGTTCCAAAATGGAGCGCCGATAAACCTCCGCCTTGGACGAACGAAGATTTTGCGGATCCTTGGCGTGGCAGTCGCTCCCGTAATCCGGAAAATCCACAAACATGGTTAGGTCCAGGAGCTTGGTCAAATCGTGGAATGATCCCCGTGAGTGCATATGGCACTTATCGCCTTCATCGCCGCCGTGGGCTGGGCCGATCACAAAATTGACGATGGGAGTTTCCACCTGGAGCAAAAGCGGATTGAAAGTGCCGCTATCTGGTGACCCCGCGAGGGAGAATCCATTGAGCGTTGTAACCGTATAGCGCAAGGAGGTAGAGGTGATCCAATCCTTTTCCGTCGAAGGATCGGGAGGATACGCAGAGCCGACGCGGCTCCGATAGTGGGCAGCCGCCAGATAAGCCTCCGGTTTGGGTAGGCGTATGGCATACCGCACCATCTTGGTGTCGAGTACGCGCTGAACGGTCTGGGGGTCAATTTTCGCCCGGAGCATGTTTGGATCGATCGTGCCAGTCGGCGATCCGCTGCGAGCCGGCATGGAAAGATCGTAAACCCCCGAAGCCAGGGTGTCGGACCAAAACTGCACAAATAGATCGCGATGCCGCGCAGTTTTCGGCGCCATCGCGATCACGCTGTTGGCGTCATTCGGGTCCGGAGCGAAAGCCCAGGGACCTTCGAAGATCACAAAGACTTGCTGCTCGCCTCCTGCCGCGAGCGCAGTCTGCTTGACGGCGTGATGGGTGATGACCAGGAATGCTGCGAGCACAGCAGCACACGCCAGCGCAACCCATGCGTTGGTGAAATAACTTCGGTTCTTCATACGGTTCTCCTTTGAGGGATTGGTCCAAGTGGCGGGCGCCAGGAGCAAAAAAGTTTGCCGTGTGCGGGGTCGACTTGCATTCCGCGAGGTGTACGCGGCACTTTATCACAAAACAGGCGAGGCGGAAAATAAATAGTTCATCTCCGCCTCGCAGGCGAAAGGGCCTCAGGGCGATCTTAGCTGCCGTCGGCGCCGACGATGGGGGCCGTGCAAGCGCCCGAGGGATGACCGAACAGGTACAAGGCAGCCGCGAGATGCTGCGCCCTCGTCTTCGCGCCGTGAAGCGCGAGTGCGACCAAACGATCCGCCCCCAGCGGGGCTATGCTGGCTTCTTTCTCGTGCCCGAGATCGGATTGCAAAAGGGAAATCATCCGCTCGATTGCCGTCGCGCCGATTTCCGCTTTGACCGCGCGGGCCTTCTGCGGATCCTTGTCATGGCAACTGCTGGGGCTCTCGGGAAAATCCACATAGAGATTCAGCGCCAGCAGAGTCGCCACTTCGTGGAAGCTTTGCCGGGAGTGGGTATTGCACTTATCCGCCGGATCCGGTTCTTGGGCAGGATCGATCACGAAGCGAATGGTCGGAGTCTCCACCTGAATCAGCAACGGGTTGAAGGCGCCGTTGTCAGGAGTTCCCGCCAAAGAAAATCCATTCAGACTGCCGACGTTGTAGCGCAGCGAAACGCCGCTCGCATATTCCTTCTCGGTCGCAGGCTCGGGAGGATACGTGGCGCTCACTCGGCTACGGTGGCGGCTGGCGGGCAGGTATGCATCGGGTTTGGGTAGGCGAATTGCGTACCGATCTGACGATTTGTCGTCCAGCACGCGTTGTACGTTCTTCGGATCGATCCTGGCGCGAAGAATGCTGTCATCGAACGTTCCAGCAGCCGAACTCGTGCGCGCCGGGACCGAAAGGTCGTACGTTCCGGCGGCGAGCGCCGAATTGTTGGAGGCGGTGACATAGAGATCGCGGTGGAGCTTCGTTTTCGGAGCGAGCAGCAAAATGCTGCTCACATCTTTCGGATCGGGAACAATGGCCCAAGGACCTTCAAACACGACGAAAACGTCCTTACCTGTGGTGGCTGCTTTGGATTCGGCTGCGGCCGGAGCGGAGACCGGTAGTTGGGATTGTTGACACGCTACAAGAAGGAAGAGAGTTGCTACGACAGCGCCGGCCAGCATGCTGGTCGGGTGGCGGCGGTTTCTCATCAGGTTCTCCTCTGTGGACTTCGGATGTGGACTTCGGGTTTAAGGCCGTCCGTACGCTGCGAAGGCTGACCAGTAGTAAGGGTGCGCAGTACGGTTATCCGCCAGCATGTTCCGCGATGCTCTGCGGATGGCTTCGGAAACAAGCTGGCCGGAAAGCGCGCTGCGGTAAAAGTCATCGATGAATGCACGTGTTTCCACAACCCCCCACCGGCTGGCAACGACGTGCGGCACGCCCGCCCGGAGAAGAGCCTCGGTGACGCTGTTGAATCCGCCGGAGGTTCCGACGCCGGATTCGGTACTGCAGGCGGAGAGGAAAGCCAATTGCAGGCTGCGCACATTGAGCTTGCGCACCGCAGCCGCGTCGATAAGGGACGGAATTTCGGTCTTCTGACCGACGTTCTCCAATAGTAATCCCGAGCGATCTGGTGTGAAGAGCGAGTGCCCGGCAAAATGGAAAACGGCAGCTGATGGCAGGTTTTCCTGCACCGCGCGGAGAGTGGCTTCGCTCCCTTTGAGCACTCGCGGTGAGTGGAATCCGCTGGCGACCGCGTCCGCCTCTTCGGCAATGCCGGCCAATGGAGGCAGTCCTTCCGATTGGGAAGAAGCTGTGCTGGCGACCACAAGGGCTGGCATTCCGGCGGCAATCGATTGGTCGCGATCGTCATCACTTCTGAGCCGCGCTTCGAAATCCTGACCCAGGGAGTGCACGACCGCCCAATGTTCGATCAGATAATGATTCTGGACATCAACGAGGGCTTCAAAGGGCACATGCGCCAGCCAACCATCGGCCTCAATCACCAAAGTCCGTCCGGGAGCCAGCCGCTGTTCTACGGGAAGAATCAGCGCGACGTAGAGGCTGAGGCCATCACGGCGCAAGGCATTGAGATCGGACTTCGGATCGGAAGCCAGGTCGTAAAAGCGCGCCGCCAGTTCCTGCAATTCGTCGGTTGGCTTCGCGATCCATTCCAGGTGCACACCGCGATCGTCACAGACCCAGATAGCCAGCCCATCGGGCAGAGCGGCATAGACCAGCACGGTTTCACGGGAGAGGAGCGGAAGACGGAGGGCCAATCGCGATGGCTGCGGCACCTTCGTTTCGAACGACTGCCGACCCGTCGCCGCGCCCTGGGACGCCCCCAGGTACGACTCGTACACCTCGAGCGACTCCTGCGGATAGCCCTGCAGTAACTTTGCTTCGGTTAGAGCGAGATACACCGGAGCGGCATCGTTCTTCCAGGTGATGCGCTCGGCGTCTGATCCGAGAGATGCCAGATTCTTTTCCGCGAGGGTCAGCGCCGGCTGGAGCGCTTGCTCCGCCTCCGCCTCGCGATGTCTGCGAAGCTGCAATTCCCCTAAAACCGAATAGAACATCTGGACGAGGTAATTGTTGGAGAGCGGGCGAATCTGGTCCTGCACGGAGATGAGGCGGCCGAGGGCGTTGTCCAGTTGTCCCTGGTGCGACTCCAGTTGGGCATTGCGGATTTGATTTTCGATCGCGTTGCTACGGCTGGCCTCGGTTTGAGGGGAGAGCGCATAGAGCCGCGCGGCCTCGGCGTACTCTTGCTCCGCGAGGCGAGGCTGATGGGCGGCTTTCGCCGCTTGTGCGAGCAACTCGTGCCCCGTGGCCTGCAGCTGCAGTTCCCTGTCTGACCCAAACACCATAACCGCCTCACGCCACACCGCGACCTGCAGGTTGAATTGGTCGTGACTTGCAGCGTCGTAGGCCATACCGGTATAGAAGTGGTGGCCCCGATTTGATGGATACTGGCTTGACCAATAACGTTGCAGACCCGCGAGGGAAAGACTCCACGCACTGGACCGGTCGCCGGCGACGAACTTCTCGTCGGCCGCAAAATACAGCGATCGGAGATACAGCCCACCGTATCCATTTTTTTGTGCCCGATCCATGGCACGCTGTGCCATCTTTTCCTGCGTGCCCAGATCGTCCATTAACCCGGAGCAGATGCCCTCCTCCAGCTCAAGCTGAATCTGCAACCATGAATAGGGATATTGCTCGGATTCCGTCAGCGCGTCGGTCGCCTGCCGTCGGCAAGCTTCGCTCCGCCTCATCATCTGCGCCGCGTAAGCCTGCTCGAATTTCGCGCGCAGCACTCCCGCTGTTTTGCCCGAAGCACGAAATAATTGTTCGGCTAGATCAGCCTGTTGGCGGGAGACATCATAGTCGCCGCCGTCATTGGCCTTGACGGCGCGGGCGAGCGCGTTTGCCGCTTGCGCAAAATGTGGGGTTGAGGAACCGCTGAGGAGATCAGCCAGCCACCGATCACCGTGTTGCCGGCTGGTCAGCTCCGCTAAAAAAAAAAGCGCCTGCAAGGCGCGTGGATCCGCATTCGCTCGCGTTTCGGGAAAAGCCTGGGGCAACCAGGAGCGGACCGCTTCGTGCAAATATTCCTCGATACGCTGATCGATGCTGCGCTGATCAACGATACGCTGGTCGACTTCGGAAGGGGGCATTGCGCCGCCAGCCAGGGCGGCAATTTGTGTCGGAGAGAGCAGCGGCGTCGCGCTCTCGTGCTCTTTCAACTTTTCCCGCAGCGCGTTGGACCGGCTGCGGGCCTCGTCTGCCCACTGCGAACTCGGATCCACGCGCAGGTAATGATCCCAGTCTTCGAGTGCTTGCTGATACAGGAACAGGTGTTCCGCGACAATGGCGCGATTAAAAAGCGCCACCTGATCGTCGGGGCCTAGCCTTAAGGCCTGGCTCAGGTACTCGTAAGCGGCGCCGAGATCGTCCTTCCTGTCCGCCGACTGGCCGCGCTGGAAGTAAGCGGTGGCAAGATCAGTCAGGATTGCCGGTGAATGCGGCTCCAACTCCAGGGCACGTCGCAATTCCTCCACCGCTGGTTCGTACCTGCCTGCCAGCATGTCCCCTTCAGCTTGCGCCTGAAGCCATGCAGGGCTGTTGGGCTGGGATTGCAGTTGGCTGGCAATCAGCACCTGCGCTTTCAGAAGCGGCGGTGGACTGCTGGTGAAGGAGGTTGCCCCTCCGCGCGATACGCGCATCGGCGCAAACTCGGCGCCTGCGATCCTGAGTTCCAAGGTGCGCTGCTGAGTGTAAGCGCGGGCCAGGAGCCGCTCGGCGGTGGCTGGCTGGTTCCGGTAAATCTGGTACTGATGAACTCCGACCCAGGATCCCACGCCGACCACGGCGAGCAGAGATACTCCCGCCATCGCCACACGCGGAACGCTCAGTCGCTGCCACCAACGCACAGGCTTTCGATCCCGGCCGGACTGCAGCGTTCCGGTAATTCGCTGGGCCAGTCTCTGCTGCCACTCCGCGCCAGCGCTCTCGAGGCTCGCGATATGCTTCCCCTCCGCCTCGGTCAATTCCCGATTCAGCTCGGCTAATTCGGCGACTGCCTCGCGCAGCAGCGGACCACAATAACTACAGAGGCTGGCATGTTCGACGTGGGCAGGTATCTCCTCAGGCCGTGTCAAGCCACCGGCAATGTTGCGCCACGTATCCGGGTCAGGACA
>Ga0182018_10004310_pt1 | contig 12064 bp, 8 predicted proteins | sample 812P2MmetaG_FD_120490 | JGI IMG/M metagenome (GOLD analysis project Ga0182018, IMG submission 120490) | Permafrost microbial communities from Stordalen Mire, Sweden - 812P2M metaG | ecosystem: Environmental > Terrestrial > Soil > Wetlands > Permafrost | place: Sweden: Stordalen | collected...
ATCGCGTTGCAGTCTGCTTTTTCGGCGAAGGCGCGCTCGGCCAGGGGTCGCTCTATGAAGTCATGAACCTGGCGCAGTTGTGGAAGCTGCCGGTAATTTACGTCTGCGAAAACAATCAATACAACGAGTACACGCATTACGCCGAAACCACTGCGGGCAGCATTCTTGGCCGCGCTACCGCTTTCGGACTCGAAGCCGCCAGCGTGGACGGACAAGACGTGCGCGCTGTGAATGAAATCGCGACGCGGCTGGTAAAACGCGCCCGCGCCGGAGCTGGGCCTGCATTCCTACAGTGCGATACCTACCGCTACAGTGGACATCACGTCGGCGACATCAATCGCGACTACTACCGTTCCAAGCAGGAAGAACATCTATGGAAGACTGACCGCGATCCCATCAAGGTTTTGTCGAAGTGGTTGCTCGAGCAAGGCTACGCTGACACTGCATCCCTCGATCAAATTCACTCTGGAGTTCGCGCCATCATGGAGTCTGCGGTGAAGTTCGCCATTGCGGCGCCCTATCCCAGCGTCGATGAAGTGGAGAAGCACGTCTATGCCTGAGCGCGAGCTCACATTTGCGCAGGCGGTACGCGAGGCGTTGGCGGAGGAAATGCGCCGCGACTCGCACGTCTGCATCTTCGGCGAGGATGTCGCCGAAGCGGGCACGCCCTTCAAAGTCCTTTCTGGATTGGTCGAAGAGTTCGGCGCGGGGCGCGTAGTGGACACGCCGATCTCCGAGGCCGGCTTCACCGGGGTAGCCGTGGGCGCAGCCATGACCGGAATGCGGCCCGTGGTAGACATCATGTTCGGCGACTTTATCACCCTCACTATGGATCAGATGGTCAACCAGGCAGCCAAAGTCCACTACATGTCGGGCGGGCACTGGAGAGTCCCCATGGTAATGCGCACCACGCTGGGCGCGACGCGACGCTCGGCCGCGCAGCACTCGCAATCGCTGCACGCCTGGTTCAGCCATGTGCCGGGATTGAAAGTGGTTTTGCCTTCGACACCCTACGACGCCAAAGGCCTGCTGAAGACGGCGATCCGTGACGAGAATCCCGTGGTCTTCTTCGAAGACAAGATGATGTACAAGCTGAAAGGCCCGGTTCCGGAAGAGGATTACACAATCCCGCTGGGCGTGGCCGATGTGAAGCGCGCCGGCGACGACATCACGCTGGTCGCCACCAGCAGCATGGTGCAAGTCGCGCTGGGCGCAGCGATCCTGCTGGAAAAAGAAGGCATCAGCGCGGAGGTCGTCGATCCGCGGACGATGTGGCCCCTTGACGAAAAGACGTTGATCGACTCAGCGAAGAAGACCTCGCGAGTGATTGTGCTGGATGAAGGCTACGGCCGTTACGGGGTCACGGCCGAGCTTGCGGCCGTGATCGCCGAAGGCGCATTCTACGATCTGGACTCGCCGGTGAAGCGAATGGGTGCAATGCACGTTCCCATCCCGTTTTCTCCGCCGCTCGAAGACGCGACGGTACCGACGGAACAAACGGTTTCGGAAGCCGCGCGGCAACTGTGCAATAAAACGTAGCGTCGGCATCCCTTCGGCAGGCTCAGGGCAGGCACTGCCGATTGTCCTTGGGGAGTGCCGCCCTTGGATCGCGGGCGAGACGCCCGCCGGACAGCCGCTGAGACGGCGGCGCTACGCGAACACTGGAGGTTTTTTATGGCATTAAAAACTCATGGAACCATGGCAGTCGATTGGGAACAACGCATCGATTTCGACCGTTTGCGCCGCGAACGTTTGGCAAAGGCCAAGGCTCTGCTGGCAAAGTCCGAGATGGGCGCGCTGCTTTGTTTCGACATGAACAATGTGCGCTACCTGACTTCGACGCATATTGGCTCGTGGGCGCAGGATAAGTGCAACCGCTTCACGCTGCTACCGCAGAACGACGAGCCCATCCTCTGGGACTTCGGCTCCGCCGCCAAGCATCATCAACTGAATTGTCCGTGGCTGGATGGACGTTCGCGCGCGGGAATTTCGATGCTGCGCGGCGCCATGACCCCTGAGATGGGACGCGCCGAGGACGTCGCGAAAAAGATTCGCATCGAACTCGAAATGCGCGGCCTGCACAAAGAGCCGCTCGGCATCGACATCATCGAACTTCCCGTGCTGTTCGCGCTGCAGCGCGAAGGCATTAAAGTGGTCGACGGCCAACAGCTCATGTCTAACGCCCGCGTCATCAAGACGCAGGATGAAATCTCGCTGCTCAACACCTCGGCCATGATGGTCGACGCCGCTTACGACGAGCTTTACCGTGCCATGAAGCCCGGACTGCGCGAGAACGAAGCGGTCGGCCTTGTCAGCAAGGTGCTCTACGATTTGGGTTCGGAATACGTTGAAGCGGTGAATGCAATTTCCGGCGAGCGCTGCAGTCCGCATCCGCATGTTTTCTCTGATCGCGTGCTGCGGCCGGGCGATCCCGTCTACTACGACATTCTGCATTCTTACATGGGATACCGCACCTGCTACTACCGCTGCTTCACCGTGGGCTACGCTTCGCACGCCATGGTCGACGCCTACAAGCGCTGCCGTGAGTATCTCGACGCCGCTATCGAACTCGTGCGCCCAGGGCGTACGACTGCTGAAATTGCCGCGGTGTGGCCGAAGGCGGAAGAATTTGGTTTCCCCAACGAAGAATCCTGCTTCGCGCTGCAATATGGCCACGGCATCGGCCTCGCCATCTGGGAGAAGCCGGTGATCAGCCGCCTGGTTTCGTTCGAACATCCAGTTACCATCGAGCCCGGAATGGTGTTCGCGCTGGAAACTTTCTGGCCCTCGACCGACGGCTGGAGCGCGGCGCGCATCGAGGAAGAAATCGTGGTCACGCCGACAGGACACGAAGTGATTACCCGCTTCCCGGCGGAAGAACTTCTGGTGGCGGGCGCGCATTATTTCACGGTGAACGGGCCGCTGCCCACCACTCGCGAGACTGAAGCTCCGCCCAGCGAGAAAGTGCTGGAGATGATCGAAGCCAGCGCGAAAACTGAGCGAGTAGGAGTTTCGGGCTGAAGGCCATAGCAGAGCCCTTCCCCCACAAAGACTATGGCCTTCAGCGTTGTTATGCCCGCCCTTGAGATGGCGCAGGAGACCGGCAAGCTCATTGCCTGGCGGAAGCAGGAAGGCGATCGCGTCACCAAAGGCGAACCGCTTCTCGAAATTGAAACCGACAAAGCTGTGATGGAAGTGGAAGCGCCGGCCGACGGCATCCTCGCCGGAATCACAGCGCACGCCGGAGCCGACATTCCCGTGGGGCAGACCATCGCCTGGATCGTCGCTCCCGGCGAAAAGCCTCCTACAGAAAATGAATCGTCAACCGGCGCGCCGCCAGCGCGAGGTGGTTTGCAGGGAAAGCCCGGGTCCCAAGCCGCGCCGATTGCAACCAGCGATTCCAAACCTCCGGCCATTCCGGGAGCGAGGATTTCTCCCAAGGCGCGGCGTCTCGCGAAAGAATTAGGTGTCGATATTGCCACTGTGCGTGGCTCTGGTGCCGGCGGTGAGATTCTTGCATCGGATGTGCAGGCGGCGGCCGCACCAATCGCTTCCGGTGCCACGATCGCAAGACAATCCAGCAGAATCGAAGTCCCCAGCACTCTCGGCCGCCTGATGGCCGAACGCACCACGCAAAGCTGGACAACCGTTCCGCACTTCTTCGTAACGCGTGAGATCGAAGCCAGCGCACTTAATGAGTGTCGGGGAAACCTCGCCCCGGAGATCGAGCGCACGCATCACGTCCGCATCACACACACGGATCTGCTGGTCGCACTGGTGGCGCGCGCCCTGCTCAAGCACCCGCGCTTGAATTCAAGCTGGACCACAGCAGGCATTCGGCTTCACGATCACGTGAACATGGGCGTGGCCATTGCGGTGAATGACGGCGTGGTCGCCGCTGTCATTCCCAACGCACATAGCGCGACGCTGGCAGAAATTGCGACGCAGCGCCGTGACGTGGCCGAGCGCGCTCGGGCAGGAAAGCTGCGCCCCGGCGACATTGCCGACGCCACGTTCACCCTTAGTAACCTCGGCATGTATCGCGTGGACCAGTTCACCGCCATCATCACCCCGCCGCAAGCAGCAATTCTCGCAGTGGGCAGCATTGCCGACCGCGTCGTCGCCGTGGAAGGGAGACCCGCCGTCCGGCCAATGATGACGCTGACCCTATCTGCTGATCACCGCGCGGCCGACGGCGCCCGCGCCGCGATGTTCCTGAACGACCTCACCGAAGCGATTGGCGACCCGGGGAAATGTTTGGCATAACTTATGTTGCGGATCCTTGTTCTGTCCCTCGGTTTCTTCGTTGCCGCTTCCTCTGCAGTTGCCCAAGGTGGTCCGCCTTATTACACCAATGATCCAGGCACGCCCGGCCATCTGAATTGGGAAATCAATCTTGGCTACATGCCCTTTCTTTATAGCAATCAGTCCGTCTCCCACACACCGGACGTAGACATCAATTTCGGCGTTGGTGACCGCATCCAACTCACCTACGAAAATGCCTGGTTGCGTGTCCACAACCCCTCGGCCGCGACCGAGTTTGGTGTAGGTCAATCCAATCCCGGCGTCAAGTGGCGTTTCTACGACGCAGGAGAGTCCGGCCTCAACATCTCGGTTTTTCCCCAGCTTTTCCTCAACAATCCGAACGACTCTGTCCGCCGCGGCATCACGCCTGCGAGCGATACCTTCCTCCTGCCCTTCGAATTCTCCAAAAAACTTGGCCCCGTCGACGTGGACTACGAAATCGGTTATCAGTTTGTCCACAAAGGACCGGACGGCTGGCTTACCGGTCTGGTCGTGGGCCACGATTTCACTCCAAAACTCGAAGGGGACGTAGAGTTCTACTCCCAAGGAGCTTTCCATCCTTCCGAAAACCAGCCCACGATAGACTTCGGCGGCCGCTACAAGATCCGTCCTTCCCTTATCCTTCTCGTCATGGCCGGACGCAGCCTCGAACCGGCGCGTAGCAATCAGTCCTATTTCATCGGTTATTTCGGACTTCAATTCCTGTTGTCGAGCAAGCCTCACAAATCCGATTGACCCCGGCCCGCGCGAGACGTATTAGTCATCGCTGGGCAATTACGGCTGTTTAGATTACGGACGAACAGTGTGTTAAGCGCACAAAAAAGGCCCAGATCATCTGATCCGGGCCAATCGTTTGCTCAACTTTACCATCCTAAGCGACGAAACATTTCACTGTTCGCTATTGGGTGACGGTGACCGTGACTGTCGTCGTATCCACAAGGCCTCCTCCCGTGCCCGTTACGGTGATAGCGTGGGCTCCGAGTGGGACAGTGTTGCTTATCGTGATCGTCATAGTCGACGTCCCTGAGCCGGGCGCCGGTATGGGGTTAGGACTGAAGGTTTCTATTTTGGAACCTCCCGACAAGGTGATCGCCGAGTCGAAGCCGCCCGCGACCTTCGCGGTAATGGTGGAGGTGCCGGAGCTGCCCCTGGCCACGGTAATGGCATTGGGCGACGCCGTGATCGCGAAGATCGCCGTCGTGGCGGTCACGGTCAGCTTGACCGTGGTTGTTTGCGTGATGCCGCCGCCCTTGCCGGTGACGGTGAGCGTGTACGTACCTTTTGCAGTGGTTGTGTCCACGAGCAGAGTCAAGGTCGAGGTGCCGGAACCGGGTGCGGCAATCGACGTGGGATTGAAGCTTGCGGTTACGCCCGTAGGCTGGCCAGTTACGGTCAAGGCGACGGCCGAATCAAAGCCGCCCGAGATGGCGGTCGTGATCTTAGATGTGCCACTCTTACCCTTCGCCACCGAGACCGTAGTGGGCGAGGCAGAAATGGTGAAGCTGGGAGACGCCGTTCCGGCAAGTGCGTCGATCAGGGCGCTCCCGTTCGGACTGCCCCAGCCGGTAGACAAGTCGTAGCCGACGGTTGACCCGTCGGTGTTGCCTCCACTGGTGATGTCGTGGAAGTCGGTGTCATAGTTCACGCCCAAACCAATCGTATAAAGGGCCGGATTGATGAAACCGAGCGTGGTGGTTGCTCCGTTAGAGAGATGCTGCTCATTGGCGAGAGCCAGGTAGGCGGCCCACATGGGCGCCGCAAAGCTGGTTCCACCATAGAGGTTCGCAGTGCAGGCCTTCTGGTCGGCGCAGACGTAAAAGGTGAAATTCGCATTGGCCGCAACATCTGGGCCGTTGCGAAAGGTCTGGGAACACTTGGGGCAGCCGGCGGCCGCGGCCACCTGCCAGGAGGGAATCGGAAAGTCATCCGGACCAATGCCGCCGCCGGTGTCAGACCATCCGGTTTCCGACGCCCAGGGACCGCCCGCACTGGAGGTGTCTAAGTCCGTTCCGCCGACGCTCGTGACGTATACGCTATCGGCTGGCCAAAAAAAGTCGCTCGTGGTCCACTTGCCGTCGTCGCCCGCCGCTAGAAAGAGATTCTGCCCCTGCGCCGCGAACTCCTGGAAGTAGACGTCGTCAGTGCTGGGGTCCGACGGCTTCCACGCCCACGAGCTGCTCAATTGCGCGTTCAGCGGGCTAGCCGTGGCCATGGCGTTAAAAATCCCGGAATCGTCGATTGTTTGCCCCGACAAGCCGCCAGTTCCGATCCACATTACCAGGCTGGACATGCCGGGCGCCATGCCGAGCGCCTGGGTCATATCTAAGGTCTGCTCGGTATCATCGCAGCCGCTATTAAAGACGCAACTCGTGCTCTGGGTGTCGACCGACTTGAGCGTGACGGGTACGTTGTTGGTTTGGCCTACGTTTTTATAGTACGTGGTCAGGTCAGCCAGATCGGTGCCAATGAACTCAAACAGGCCGAGCGACTGGCCGGTGCCGGTGAGAGTTGCGGAGGCGTTCCCGTCGACGTAGTAGGCCGCGCGCATGTCGCTGCCGAGGAACGATGCGCTGGGACCGGAGCCAATCGTGGCGTTCGAGCGCGCATTTTCCGGGGAAACAGCGTTCGGATCACGGCGCGTGAACATCGGCTTCGGGGTGGAATAATTGTCCAAGCCGTTGATGTGCCACAACTGGATCGTGTCGGGCGTGGGCTCGCGGTCCGGAGAAAAGAAGGTGCGGCCTTCGGTGGGATGCTGATAGACGCCCATGCTCACGTGCAAGGCTTCCTCAATGCTTGCCACCGACCCCTTGACATCGATATTCATGCGATTGCGCGACGTGCCAACCACGGTAAGGCCGTTCGCTTTCGCGAAGCGAATCACGGAGTCATAGTCTTCCTGGCTGGGACCAAACCTGGCGGTGAACTCTTCCACTGTTAGGAAGTTACGATAAGACGCGCTGTAAGGATCGTAGAGTTCTTTCAGAAAGTTATCTAACTCTGTCTGGTTGCGGTGCGGGAGAACGAGAACGAGCCGCATGGACTGCGTTGCGGGTAGGTGTCCGACCAAAGGTGCCCGCCCATCGAGAGTCACTTCACGCACATGATGCGTCAACAAGGACTGTGGTTGGGCCTGGGAGGCAATAGCCGCGCCTGACATGATCGCGACCAACGTGAGCAAACTTACACCTAGTCTTCGAATCACGAGTTCTCCTTTAAGGATTAGACGGAACTTCCGTTCTGGGCTTCTAGGGGGAGGGGGAAAACGGGAAATTCCCGATTGCACTTCTCTGGGGATGAATAGTACTACGTTTCTCCACCCAGTACACAACAAATTTGTCAGATTCTGGATCCGCTGGGATGGGACGAGTCGTTCCGGGAATTCCTGGTGATCAACCCGGGCTATGAAAGTGCGCGGCATATACCCCGCCCGCTTGCCATAGTCCGTCCGGCGTTTGCGGTTTGAGCGGAACCGTGGCCTTGACAAACGGTAGATCCGCTGTGTTTAGACGTCAACCACTCACTTCAGAACCGGCCTTGTAGCACGCTCGTGCCAATCCGTCCCCGGAACGTGCCATTGCCATGGCGGGCTTATGGCCTCAGGCTATTGGTGCCTGGGAATCGGCACTTTTTGTGGAAGGCTATTTTGAATGATCGACCGGGTGCAGAGCGAGAGACGCGAAATGCTGAGTCTGGATCCAAGTGTGGAGTATGCCAGGCCTCAGGCTGGTCTTGCGAACAAGCAACTTCGCCGACTGCAGATCGCGCTCATTCTTCTGCTGATTACCCTCGCCGCTGTCGTCGCCAAGGATCGCGAATTCTGGTTTGGTTCTGATGAGGCGCTCGAGTCTGATGCTGCGAGTTCAGTAACCGTTGCGCAAACGGATTCCACGGCTGTGCCTGCCAAGACCAGCCAGGCACCCATAACAAAGACCGCCACCGCAACTGCAAAGGGTCACAATGGTCCAAAGACTTCCACCCAGACGGCCGTCACAGCGCCCGCTGACAGCGCCGCTGCCAACCCAGACTCGCCGGCGGTCGTAACCACTCGGACCGTCCTTCCGCCGATGGACGTTGAAGTGGTCGCAGGCGACACGCACCGCACCGTTCATTCCGGAAGCAACGTCGCAAAAGTACAGATCCCCGGCGATTCAAATCGCGTCCCGGAAGTGACCACGTCGGTCGCAAATCTGCCCACAAATGCGGCCGAGCGCGAGCGTGTTTCTCCCGAGAGCGTGACCGAGGTGCAGCAAGCCGCCGATGTGACTTATCCCTTGCTGGGACAGCACACGCGAGTGCAGGGTTCGGTAGTGTTGCAGGCGGTTGTCGGCACTGACGGCACCATCGAAGACCTGCGCGTGCTCAGCGGCCCCGCGGTATTGACCACGGCGGCGCAGCAGGCAGTGCGCCAATGGCGCTTCAAACCCTATCTCCAGAACGGACAGCCGGTCGAGACCAAAGCCCGAATCACCGTCAACTTCTCGATTCGGGTCTCCGAGGCCCCCGCCAAGACGAGCTAGGTTACCCAACAATCAGAAGCTAGGCTGTTGAGCAAGTCTCCAGGACCACATCAGAAACGACGTGGATGTGAGATCGATCCCGGGTTCGGTCGTGCTGAAAGACTGCACATTATCCCGGTATACCGCTATTTGCGATGCATCAAACGCACCATGGTTTCCGTTGAATTTCTTAAACGGATCCACTCCGTTTGCCGGACACAGAATCATGCCGCCAACCACGCCTGAAGTAGCATAACCGGCCGGACCCTCGGAAGCCGCGCCCCAAAGTACAGGCATACCTCCCGAAGTTCCATCCAGAGCACCCGCCAGGTTCGCCACTTGGTGCTGGATACAATTCGGAAACGTGCTCCCGTCGCCTACGATAAACGATGAGCCCCAGGCATTCGTGCCCAGGATGTTAGCCAGCCATCTCTGCGAGTAGGTGTCATAGCTCCTGGATCGAGTCAGGTAATACGCTTCACTGGCCATCACCGACAGACCGGTGCCGTGCGAGGTGGTATCGCCGTAGTTCCATCCGTACCCGAAGCCCCAGGGATCCGAGCCGGCTTGGGTAATCGCGTCATCTACTTGACGCAGGAATTGTTTGCGAACGCTCGCCTTCGACACCGCCAAACCGCTGGGATTTCCCGCCATTTCCAATGCCCGGTAAAGTTCGAAGTGGGCAAGGCCGCTTACGTCGTACAGATTCAGCGTGTCTGTGTACCCTCCGTCGTAGACGTTCGTGATGTAACCTTTGGCAAATTCCGCCGCCTGGCGCAGGTAGTACATCGGATTTGTGTGCGGCAGTCCGGAAGGCAGGTTCAGGTTTCCCCGGTCGGATTGCAGAGCCGATTGCAGAGCGAAGTATAGTTCGGTTGCACCAAGCTCCATGTCATCTTCCCATACGTTCTCCGGATAACCGTCGAAGGGAGAAATGGTGACCAGGCAGGTAGCGCATGTGCCTGACCCTACAGTAGGCGCAGGGTCTGTATACGACGTATTCGCAAGCGCAAAAATATCCTCCGCACTCTTGAGGCACTGATTCGCGAGAAAAGGATTCGCAGCGCGATTCAGCTGGTAGCACAATGCAAAGTCCGTCGCCAAACGACCCGCCAGATTTGGGCTGATTGGCGACCCTGCGGGCCCGGCAACGTACACCGGACGATCGCAGATGAAGAAGGTCGTATACGGGTCGCAAGGTCGCGGATCTCCGGCTTGATAGAAAGTATCGGCCGCCTGGGGCAGGGTCCAGATGTCGTACTCGGTGATCAGGCAAAAGGGAGTCGCATAGGTTCCGCCACAGTTGCCCGTGGCCGAACTTGGATCGCCCTCCCCGTAATAATCCCAGTCTTGACTGTTATCTACCTGGTAGTACAAGGTTCGCGTCTTGTCGTCCCACATCTGCATTAGCCAGTTGACCCCAAACTTTGCTTCGTCGCTGAAGTCGGATGACGCCGGTGCTCCCGGACCACTGTCGCCCGCATAAGAAATAGAGCCTGGCGGTGCCGGAGGGTTCATTGGAGCGGCCGCGCCCATCTGGTTCGGAAAGTCGCGAATCCCGATCTGCATGAGCGCTGCCGTATAGCTCACCGTTTCGACGTATTTCATGTAGTCGCCGGCGTCCCACCATCCCCCCGACGCATCGATATTCGGCACATTTGCCGATACCAGGGGCGATGTGGGCGGGAGGTTATCGTTGAAGTCGTTGTTGTCGAGCACCGGAGTCTGGTAAACACGCGCGTTCTCGTCCTTCAGGTGTCCTGGCGCATTACGCAGCGCATTGGGGATGAAGTTCGCTCCGTCGCGCTCCGTTTCGTAGAAAAACAAAGTGTTCAGAAGTAAGCCGGAATAAAGCACATCCGCGCGATCCACCGCGAACGACGGCGAATCCACGGTAACCGGCCCGGAAACCGAAATTGTGTAGAGGTCGCCTCCCGGAACCGTGAAGTCGAGGGCGTAGACGTCATAGCTTACTTTTTGACTGTGGCTCCAGGTGCCGAGCCGTGCGCCGATGTGGCCCGAATACGCGGTGGCACCCTTCGAGCCGACCACTTTGAAGTTCGCTTCCGCCCCTGCGGCCGTGGACATAAGATATGCACGAAAAGGCGCGGCGCCAGCTTCATAGCCAGCTTGACTGACCCGCACATAGGCAGACTGCGCAACTGCTCTCGGCGTACACGCCAGCAGCGCGAGTAAGATGCTGGCCACTGAAATCAGTCGAAGAGGGATTGAAAGGCGGGAACTGGAAGATAACATGGCTTCCTCTTTGCCGCGAGCGCGGCCCTGTATTAAATGCGTTTAATACAGGGATAAATACTGCTCCCTTTGCTCCTGGACTGTCAAGTCAGGAGCTTACGACTGCCGACGAGGGGATCGCCGGCGGTCGTTTTCCAGTGCTCCTAGCCCCGTGACGGGAAATATCCCTGCAAGGCAATGACGAAGTAAACCGCCAGGAACGGTGGCATGTTGTTATGCGGCTGGTTCCCTCCCGTGATCTGCAAGGCCGCCGCACTCATTCCGACGGTGGTGGCGGCGGCAGCGTAAAGTGGAGGCGGTACTCTGTCTCCTTTGATGCTCGCCCAAACGGCATTCGCCGGGGAATTCGCCGACCCCTGGCCGCTGATGCAGGCGACGCCGTGGTTATGCGATGGCATTTGGTTCTGCAACAAAGTAACGGCAACTTCCCCGCCGGTTTCGCCCCAATATCGTGGAGTCAGGCCGTTGCCATTCCCGTAGCCCATGGGCGCCGATGCCTGCAAATTGGGCAGGCCAAAGGTGCTCTTACCGTCCCCGCCGTAGTTTGTGCCGAGAAGCGAGAACAAAGCGGTGGCCTGGGATATTGACATTAGCTGTCCGTTGCACAGCGCCCAGCCGGTGGGCGCAAAGCTGAAACCTACCATCCGGATTTCTCCAAGATATTGATCGGCCATAGCGAACCCTCCTAAAGATTCTTTGCTTAGTTTCGCGAGGGAAAAATTCCCGTCAACGCGATGATGAAATTGACCACCAGATAAGGTGAACGGTTCTCGTGCCCCTGGCCTCCGCTGTTGTTGATGATCGCATTGGGCGCCATTGCAGTATTGATCGGAGAAGCGGCGTACATCTGCGATCCGGTTGCCCAGAAATTGCCGGACGGACTTGGCAGGGTGGAGGGAGCGCTGCTGGCAGTGGGAATGTGCGAGTGGAGGGGGATTTCGGGCGTCACAAGAGTATGCAGTTCCTCTCCGCCTTTCTGACCATAGCTGTATGCGTTGTTGCCC
>Ga0182018_10004311_pt1 | contig 12063 bp, 7 predicted proteins | sample 812P2MmetaG_FD_120490 | JGI IMG/M metagenome (GOLD analysis project Ga0182018, IMG submission 120490) | Permafrost microbial communities from Stordalen Mire, Sweden - 812P2M metaG | ecosystem: Environmental > Terrestrial > Soil > Wetlands > Permafrost | place: Sweden: Stordalen | collected...
GGAGTAGTCTACGTCGGTTCCATCAACGACAACGTGTACGCCCTCAACGCCGCCACCGGGGCCAAGCTGTGGTCCTATACCACCGGCAACGAAGTGTTGTCGTCGCCGGCAGTAGCCAACGGGGTGATTTACATCGGCTCTGGGGACGACAGCGTGTACGCCCTGAACGCCACCACCGGGGCCAAGCTGTGGTCCTACCACACCGGCAACCAAGTGTTCTCGTCGCCGACGGTTGCCAACGGGGTGGTCTACGTCGGCTCCGGGGACGGCAACATGTACGCGTTCGGGCTATGATGCTTCTTGTGGTGCGCAGAAATTCCGTCCGGCCTCTGGGTCAAGGCGATAGCTGTGTGTGCCTAGGTTTGGCATTACCAATCCAGGCGTGCTCTACTTTTACGGCTTTAATTTCGACAACGCCGTTCCCGCCACCAATAATGTCTATGACTACAACATGAATAAGGACATCGAACACTTGCACCTGTGGCACGGTCTTAAGAATCACCCCGGCAGGCACGCTGAGCACGCTGCACATCTTCGACTAAACGGACGGCGCCAATCCCGAGTCCAGACTGATCCAGGCCACCGATGGAAACTTCTGCGGGACAACGACGGGGCGGTGGGACGGTTTCCAAAATCACGACAACGGGCACGCTGACGAACCTGCAAGGCTTTGACAGGTTGGGAAATGCGCCGCCGATGCGCAATTTAATTGACAAACCTTTTACATCTCCATGACACAAGTAACGATTGTCTCTGGTTAAATGGGACCACCTGCGAGAGCGTTTTCCGTCCGTTTGCTCATAGTCAACTTCTTGTTAGACGACGCAGTGACCCTTAAACGTGACTGTCGTCGCTTGAAATCGGCGTGTACTTAAGTTCACTGTACCTGTACAGAGTTCACATGTGTCCCTACCACTGTGCGCTTATCATCTAGGAAGAAGCCGAAAGCTGGTTAAGCCGGGCTAGGAGCTTGAATAAATCGGCTAATATCACTTGAAAACATGAGGACTCAAAGATGATCGGTATCAATACGAAAGGTCGGTTGGTTTGCATTGCAGTTGCGTTCGTGGTGGCGGCGTCCGCACAGGGCGGCGTCTGGGCCCCACCCGTGGCGCTCAGCACGGGCGGTCAGGGCTTTGAAGCAGCCGTCGCCATAGATGAAAATGGCAACTCGGTGGCGCTCTGGGATGAGATCACAACCTTGGACCAGCTCTGGTCGCGCTCGAAACCGAACGGCGGCAGTTGGGGGTCCGTGACAGAGGTTTCCCCTGCGCTCCAGACGACCTCCGTTCTTCCGGCCGTGCGGATTGCCGCGACAGGATTTGCTACAGCGGTATGGAGCGACGACAATGGCGTCTGGACAGCCGATCGCCCGGCCGCTTCGAACTGGAATCCGGCTCAGCTTCTGATCCCCGGTGCGTCCAATCCTATTTTCGTAATGAATTCGCAAGGCGCGGCCGCGATCGCCTGGACTGTGGGAAACCCCCCGGGCGCCGGTAGCTCGGTATTGGCCGTAGTGCGGCCTGCCGGGGGCGTCTGGACTTCTCAACAGACGGTCGCCAGCGGTACATTTGTCGCCGCCGATCACGGGGGAATCGGCGACGATGGCGCGGTGATCGTGACATGGGAAACCTACAATGCGGTTTGCAAGAAACATTATTGTACGCAGAACAGCTTTGTTCTGCATGCCTCCCGGCAAAATGCGGGCACCGGCGCCTGGGTGGACTCGGGCGCGCTATTGGGACCCGATGGCGCGACGCATGACGCGCGCGTGGCGCTCGATTCCGCTGGCGCGGCGATGCTGGTGGCTCTGAACAGTTCCGCCGCCTACACGTCCGCCACACAGGGCGTCTCCGGCGGCGCTTGGAGCGCGCTCAAAACAATTGTGGCTCCGCAAGGCATCGTGCTCACTACCGATCTGGCGAGTGACGATGCGGGGCAGGTGACGCTGGTCTACGAAGTCATCGGTTTCTCCACTTCGCAGGTGTTTGCGGTCAGCGGTGCCATCGGCAATAACGTGTGGTCGGCGCCCGTGGTTTTGTCCGGCAGCGACACGAGTGTCGGCTCGGTGTATTTTGTTGTCGCTCCGGGCGGCCCGGCACTGACCGTTTGGGTGACGGGCAGCGCGACCCCGCAGATCCATGCCGTCGTCAGAGCCACCGGTACGGGGACCTGGGGCAGTCCGGTCACTGTCTCCGGACCGGGCAGCGAACTCGCGCCGGAAGCCGCCGCAGTGAATTCCGCGGGAAACGCGATCGTCGTTTATTCCGCCTACAACACCGCCGGTGTCCACACTGAGTACGCGACAAACTATACGCCTTAGACGAGGCGCTTTGGCGCGGGACAGCCGGCCGATGCGCAAATAACTGACAAATCTTTTACATCTCCATAACACAAGCGACAATTGTATCTGGTTAACTTAGGATCGCCTGGCGAAACGGGTTTTCTTAAGGCGAGAAACTACAATGTCCATAACGAGCCCGCCCACCGAACATAAGGAGGATGTCATGCCGACGCGCAAAAAGCAGGGATTGACTTATGGACTTCTCTTGGGGGTGGCGTTGGCCGCCATCGGCCCCTTGGAGATCTTGAGCTCGACGGCCTTTGCCGCTGAAAACCCCGTACCCCTGATCAACCAGCCCCTGGTGCCCGACGCCATTGCGCCGGGCGGGGCGGGATTCACCCTGGCGGTGCATGGCACGGGCTTCGTCTCGGGCGCGGTGGTGAAGTGGAACCACAGTTCGCTCGCGACCACTTTCGTCAACGGCACACAGTTAACGGCCAGCGTACCGGCTTCGGACATCGCCGCGCCTGGCACCGCCTCGGTGACCGTGGTGAACCCGAGTCCAGGCGGGGGCACGTCGAATGTGATGTTCTTCGAGGTTACTCCCGCTAGTTCCTCGATCGCACTAGGTGCCCCGCCAGCCTTCGGCGCCGGGACCGACCCCGACTCGGTGGCGGTGGGAGATTTTAACGGGGACGGTAAGCTGGACCTGGCCGTAGCGAACGTGGGCAGCAATAACGTCAGCATACTCTTAGGCAACGGCGATGGCACCTTCCAGGCTGCCGTGGACTACGGCGCCGGGTCAAATCCCGACTCGGTGGCGGTGGGGGATTTTAGGGGCGACGGCAAGCTGGACCTGGTGGTGGCGAACGATGGGAGCAATAACGTCAGCATACTTTTAGGGAACGGCGATGGGACGTTCCAGGCCGCCGTGAACTACGGCGTGGGGTCAGCGCCGACGTCGGTGGCGGTGGGAGATTTCAACGGGGACGGTAAGCTGGACTTAGCCGTTGCGAACGAGCTCGGCAACAACGTCAGCATACTTTTGGGGAACGGCGATGGGACGTTCCAAGCTGCCGTGAGCTACGGCGCCGGGATGACGCTGTTCTCGGTGGCGGTGGGAGATTTTAACGGGGACGGTAAGCTGGACCTGGTCGTAGCGGATGCGGTCAGCGACTACATCAGCGTCCTCTTGGGCAACGGCGATGGGACGTTCAAAACCGCCGTGCAGTACGTTGCCGGGCTCGAGCCCTTCTCGGTGGCGGTGGCGGATTTCAACGGCGACGGCAAGCTGGACCTGGCCGTAGCGAACAACGAGGGCGCTAGCGTCAGCATACTCTTGGGCAATGGAAATGGGACGTTCAAAGCTGCCGTGAACTACGGCACCGGGACCGCGCCCGGCGCGGTGGCGGTGGGGGATTTTAACGGTGACGGCAAGCTGGACCTGGTGGTCGGGGGTGCCAACAGCAACAACGTCAACGTCGTCAGCGTGCTCTTGGGCAACGGCGACGGCACCTTCCAGGCCGCCGTGAACTACGGCGCCGGGGCGGGGCAGACGTCGGTGGCGGTGGGAGATTTTAATGGCGACGGCAGGCTTGATCTTGCCTTCCCTGCCAGCCTCCTGCTGCAGACCCCCCTTGCTTTGCTTTCGAGCACAAGCCTGAATTTTGGCAATCAGTTGGTCGGGACCACAAGTGCGACGAAAAACGTGACGCTCTCCAATCCCAGCGGTCTCGCGTTGACCATTAGCAGCATCGCGGTCACAGGAACTAACGCGGCCGATTTTAGCCAAACCAATACCTGCGGCACGGGCCTCGCGATTGGCGCGAGCTGCACCATCACCGTAACCTTCAAGCCGGCCCAGACTGGGCCGCGGACTGCTTCCGTCACCATCACGGACAATGCCGCGGGAAGTCCGCAAACGATCGGCTTGAGTGGCACCGGACTCGCTTCAGGACCGAACGCTACTCCTTCGCCCACCAGCCTGACTTTTGCCACGCAGTTAGTGGGTACTTCCAGCTCAGCGCAGCCGGTCACGCTGACCAACTATGGCAAGATGGCGCTCAGTATCGCCAGTATCGCCGCGAGCGGGGACTTCAGCCAGACGAACACCTGCGGTTCGAGCCTGGCGGCGGAAGCGAATTGCACCATCAGCGTGACCTTCAAACCCACGCAGAGGGGACCCCGAACGGGTACGTTGTCGATTACCGATAACGCGGCGGGCAGCCCGCAAACGGTGAGTCTGACGGGTACAGGCACGGTGGTGGAATTCAATCCTACCAGCCTGAGCTTTGGCAGTGGCTCCACAACGACGCTGACGACGACGCTGAGCAACGCGGGCAGCACTGCGCTCAGCATTAGCAGCATCACAATCGCAGGTTCTACTACTTTTTCCCAGACGAACACCTGCGGCACCAGTGTTGCGGCGGGAGGGTCTTGCACGATCAGCGTGACCTTCAGGCGAACAGCGAAGGGGAGCTTCAGCGGCGATGTCTCCGTCACTGACAACGGCGGCGGCAGCCCGCAGCAGGTGCGCTTGTCGGGCACGGTGTACTAGATCGCTAGAGGTAGCTACCCGTTTTTGCGGGTGAGACCCCCGGATTGCTACGGCGGAACCGCACTTGAGTCAATCTTTGGCAGCCATCTCGCTGAGAGCACCTGGCCGCCACGATCAGCGAAGCTTGTCTCTTGCCGTGTCCGCTCGGCGAAAGGACTTGAAATTCGCGGTGGGTGAACGGACTTCACTCCCGGCGGCGTGCCGGCAGAAATCTAAATCGGACGAGCCAGCCTGGGAACGCTCCTGCCAGCGCCGGCGCGTCCAGCGAGCACGTCACGCAGTCGGTCACGGCGACCAACTATGGCAAGATGGCGCTCAGTATCACCAGACTTCAGCCAGACGAACACTTGCAGTTCGAGCCTGGCGGCGGAAGCGAGCTGCACCATCAGCGTGACCTTCGAACCCACGCAGAGGGGAACCCGAACGGGGACGTTGTCAATTACCGATAACGCGGCGGGCAGCACGGCGCTCAGCATGAGCAGCATCACGATCACAGGTTCTACTACTTTTCCCAGACGAACATCTGCGGCACAGTGTTGCGGCGGGAGGGTCCTGCACGATCACCGCGACCTTCAGGTCAACAGCGATTGGGAGCTTCAGCGGCGATGTCTCCGTCACTGACAGCGGCGGCGGCAGCCCGCAGCAGGTGCCGCGACATGTCTCGTGAAACGCCAGTACTGGAAATCGGTACTGCCGAGCTGGGCCCGCCGGATTAGACGCCGTAGAATCTCGCCCGCCACCTGTGCTATCAATTTGATTCGTGCCCCGACTCGCGATTCCCCTCCTCATCGCCGCCCTGATCACCCCCGCCGCCGCCCTGGACCTGACCAACGCCACGGTTGTATCTCCGCCTGGACTCTCCGCTCCGGAAGCCAAGGCCGTCACGCTCCTGATCGAAGAAGTCGAAAAGCGCTCCGGAATCCGCTGGGAAACCGCAGCCTCTCCGGTCACTGTCGAAATCGCGCGCACCACCGGCCCGCCCGAAGGCTACAGCATTCACACCACCGCGCACACCGTAACCATCGCCGGCAACGACGCGCGCGGCGTCTTGTTCGGCATCGGCCGCCTCCTGCGCGAATTGCGCATCGTCCGCGGCTCCATCCAACTTCCCGACGGGTTCGCGGAAATCGGCGCGCCGCGCTATCCGTTGCGCGGCCATCAACTGGGCTACCGCCCCAAATCGAATACTTATGACGCCTGGTCCGTCCCCGTCTTCGAGCAGTACATCCGCGATCTCGCGGTCTTCGGCAGCAACGCCGTCGAGCTGATTCCACCGCGCTCCGACGACGCCGCCGATAGCCCGCACTTCCCGCTGCCGCCCATGCGCATGATGGTCGAGCTTTCGCGCCTGCTCGCCGCCTACGGCCTGGATGTCTGGATCTGGTATCCCGCGATGGACCGCGACTACGCCGACCCCGCCACCGTGGAATCCGCCCTGCGCGAATGGGGCGAAGTGTTCCGCCAACTGCCGCGCGTCGATGCCGTGTTCGTACCCGGCGGCGATCCCGGCCACACCGCCCCCCAGCCCCTCATGGCCCTGCTCGCGAAAGAAACCGAAGTCCTGCATCGCTATCATCCGCGTGCGCAAATGTGGGTCTCGCCGCAAAGCTTCAACCAGGCCTGGCTTGACGATTTCCTCGCCATCCTGCGCAACCAGCAGCCGAACTGGCTCACCGGCGTGGTCTTCGGACCGCAAAGCCGCATCTCGCTGCCCGCGCTGCGCGCCGCCTTGCCCGCGCGCTACCCCATCCGCCACTATCCGGATATCACCCATAACATTCAGTGCCAGTTTCCCGTCCCGGATTGGGACCCCGCTTGGGCGCTCACCGAAGGCCGCGAAAGCATCAATCCGCGGCCCATCGAAGAGGCGCGCATCTTTCGCCTCTTCCAGCCGCACACGATCGGGTTCATCAGCTACTCCGAAGGTTCCAACGACGACGTGAACAAGTTCGTCTGGAGCGCGCTCGGCTGGAATCCGGACCAGGACGTAACTGAAATCCTGCGCCAGTACAGCCGCTATTTCATCGGCGACGCATTCAGCGATACCTTCGCCGAGGGCCTGCAAGCGCTGGAGCGCAACTGGCACGGTCCGCTGGCGGCCAACACCGGTGTGGACTCCACGCTCGCGCAATTCCAGGCCATGGAGCGCGCCGCGCCGCCCGCGGTTCTGCGAAACTGGCGCTTCCAACAAGCGCTCTACCGCGCCTTTTACGACGCCTATACGCGCAAGCGTCTGCTCAATGAAACAATGTTAGAAGACGAAGCCATGCGCAAACTGCGCGAGACACGCGACGCGTCGGCAGCCGCGGCTATCTTGGATCGCGCCGTCCAACAGCCGATCGCCCCCGAATGGCGCGCGCGCATTTTCGAATTGGCCGAAGCATTGTTTCAAAGCATCGGCATGCAACTGAGTGTGCCCCGTTACAAGGCCCTCGGCGTGGACCGCGGCGCCAGCCTCGATACTCTGGACGTGCCGCTCAACAACCGTTTATGGCTGGAGCGCCGCTTCGCCGAGGCGCACGCCGATCCCGCGGCGATCGATAGCATCCTCAACTGGACCAATCCCGGCCCCGGCGGCTTCTACGACGATCTCGGCGACCCCCAGCGCCAGCCGCACCTGGCGCGCGGCGGCATCGGCTTGGAATATCGTCCGCAGTGGCCCAAATCGTGGTGGACGTATGCGGAATCGCTCTACGACGAGCCTTTGCAGATGCGCTACACAGGTCTCGATGCAGCGGCGCAGTATCGCATTCGCGTGGTATACGCGGGCGATAGTCCCGGTCGCAAAATCCGGCTGATGGCAGGTGGGACAGGCTTTCAACCTGTCGAAATCCACCCCCTCATGCTCAAGCCCCAACCGGTTCGCCCCATCGAATTCGACATCCCCCGCGCGGCTACGTCCAGCGGCGAACTCAATCTCTGGTGGTATCGCGAAGCCGGCCTGGGCGGCAACGGCCGCGGCTGCCAGGTGGCGGAAGTCTGGTTAATCAAGAAATGAATACACCCTGGGAAAACCCCGTCAAGAAGCGCCTGCGCGACGGCCTGCCCGTCGTCGCGGCCACTATTACCGTCGCCAACCCGGATGTCGCTGCACACGCCGCCACGCTGGGTTTCGACTTTCTGTGGGTCGAGATGGAACACTCACCCATTACCCTCGAATCGCTGCGCAACATCGTTTTGGCCACCCGCGGCCTGCCGGCGCTCACCTTTGCGCGCGTTCCGGTGAATGAAATCTGGACCGCCAAGCGGGTGCTCGACGCGGGCGTCAGCGGCGTGATGTTTCCGTTCACCAGCACGCCCGAACTGGCTGCGCAGGCCGCCGCGGCCTGCCGCTATCCGCCCGCCGGCCGGCGCGGTTCGGGCGCGGTACTCGCGCGCACCACCTGGCCCGCCGGCGAAGCCGGCTATCAGGATTCCGCCGACGCGAACATCATGGTAATCATCATTATTGAAGAGACGCGCGCCGTCGAACGCATCGATGAAATCGCCGCCACGCCGGGCGTGGACGTTCTCTTCATCGGCACCAGCGATCTTTCGTTTTCGCTTGGCCTGCGCGGCAACCAGGACGATCCCAAGCTGCAGGCGGCCATCGCGCGCATCGTGGAAGCCGGTCAGCGCCACGGCAAATTCCTGGGACGCCCCGCCGCCGCGCCGGATATCGCCAAACGTTATATGGAGCAGGGCTTCCTGCTGTTCCAAGGACCGACCGATCTGGGCCTCATGGCCACCGGCGGACGCCGCTATCTGGAAGCGCTCGGAAGAGTTGGAGGAACACCGCAACCGCGCGCCTTGTACTGATGTCGCCCTCGCACACGCGTGTCACAATCTCACGCGGCCATGGCGGTAAACCCGCCTAATAACGGCCTTGCATGGTTGGCACCCGGCGTGCTCGCGTGGCGCACGCAATCGTGCCTGCCCGGAGGCCCATGACACAAACACTCCGCCCCATCGCCGTCTTCCCACTCGCAGTGCTCCTGCTCGCCCAAAGCTGGGGTACCCGCCCGCCGCGCGTCATCTCCCAAGGCGAACCGGAGTATAGCGAAGAAGCGCGCCGCGCCACCGTGAATAGCACTGTTACCGTCAGCCTCGTGGTAAGCGAAAACGGCGCGCCGCAGGACATCAAGGTCGTCCACGGCGCCGGATTCGGCCTTGATGAGATGGCCGTTCGCGCGATCGGAACCTGGCGCTTCGAGCCTGGCGCCAAGGAGGGCAAGCCCTTCCCGGCGTCCACCCATGTCGACCTCCACTTCAAAATCTTTGACCAAACCCACGCAGGCCAGATCGCGCGGCTCAACTTCAGTCTCGCGCCAGGCGTGGAAAGGCCCGAGCTGATCGAAGGCAAAATCCCGTCGAATCCCGATCAGCCCGGCGAGGCGTCAATGCGTGTGCGCTTCGCCGTAAGCCCGGATGGCCAGCCCAAGAACTTTCAAACGTTTGAAACCAACAATCCGGAATGGACCGAACGTGCGCTGCAGAAAATGAATGACTGGCGCTTCCGCCCCGCCGTGCGCGCAGGGCAACCCGAAGAGGTCAACGGCGTTTTCGAGTTGACGGTCAGCCAGCAGGCGCCCCAGAATCACGCCACCCTCCGCCGCAGCCTGGTTACTATCTTGCCGCCGGAGCCTCAGGACTCCTCACTGCCCGCGCCAAAGCCGATCTCGCCGCCCGACCACGCCATGTTCGATGGCTATCCCGGCCGCGTGTCGTGCAAATGGGAAGCCAGTCCGCGAGCCGTCTCGTACCTCCTGGAATGGGACTACATGGATCGGGATGCCTGGCACGCCGAATCCCAAGGCATCCCGGGCACCGCCTACGAAGTCACCTCCACCGAAATAACCTTCGACTTTGCCGGATCCCAGGCCGGCCGCTGGCGGGTATGGCCCGTAAACCGCAGCGGCCAGCGAGGCAATCCCAGCGAGTGGCGCACCTTCCGCTTCCTGAATTGAATCCAGGGGGGTGCACCGTACGTCTCCGCCGGAATCACTGTGCTAGCTGGGAAACCCAACTCTTCACCATAGTTTGGAACGTCTTCGGCACAAACGGTTTCGGGATGAATCCGGAGAACCCTGCCCGCCACGCAGCCCCGGCTTTTTCCGCGCTACCCGTCAGGGCGACAATCGGTATGTGGGGGTAATTGTACCATCCGCGGACAATGCGGGCTATCTCCAACCCACTCCGATCCGGCATGCCGAGATCCACTAACAGCAAACGAGGATGAGTCTCCCGCAAGGCCAGGATGGCATCCTCGCAACTCTCCACCGACAGCAGATTGAGGCCCTCCGCTTTCAGCAGAATCCGGACCAGGCTGATGATCGACGAATCGTCCTCCACCAGGCACACGTCAATGTTATCGGGGCCCCGCGATTCCTTATGTTGCCTCCAGGCGGTTTGCACCTCCATTTGACTCATCGCCATCGCGCGTACCACCTCTTTGACTTGGGAATCTGGCTCGGCGGCCGGCTCCCGCTGGAGCACTTTATGATAGATGTGCATGTAATCACTCACGACCATCTCATCGGCACAATCGTCAAAAAACTCTAGCTTGCCTGAAGATTTCCGCGTGAGATGAAAAGTTGGGCAGGCGTCCACGCCTGCAAGCGGGTCTCCAGACCCGCTTCTCGACGGCACCGGGTCCTCCAACTGGCCAAATCCTCCACTAGACACCTGAAACTATTGAATTATAGAAGGGGCGTCTCCGCAGCCAAGACCGTTGTATTTGGGCGAGATCAACGACCGGCAGGAGACGTCGTGGAGCAGAAAGCCGGCGGTGTTCGGCGATGGGCGGCAGCAATTGACAGATCCTGAAAAAATATTTGCGCCCTGCTTTCAATCAGTTCCATCGCCTGCCCACCCCCACGCGTATCGCCCCCTGTCATCCTTAAATCAGAAAGGGCGCCGCGCTCACCGCGCGGCCGCCCCGATGGGAAAAGCGCTGCGCAGCGTTTCATCGTCAGCGGCCGGGCCTCAAAAACCCTGCCGCCGGTGGTACTGGCTCCCGGAGCCCCTAGAAAGGCTCGCCGGACGACTCCTTGAGATCGCCCGGACGGTAGCAGTAGGAACCGGTTCCCTGCCAGAGTCTCGGAGAAGAGGTGATCGGCAAGTCTGGGGTTCGCCCCGGAGACTGCGGCCTCCTATCTGTTTCGGATCACCCCGCACGGCTTCTCTTCGTTACGAAGGGGAGCCGGGCGGTGACGGTCTTCCTATTTTCAAAAAGACCCCTCCACTAAGGCCGTAGTGTCTTTAAGCACCCCTCTGCCCCGCTACAATAAGCTCTTATGTCCTGGTCAACCGTCCGAGTGCCCGCATCCAGCGCCAACCTCGGGCCGGGCTTCGATGCCCTCGGTCTGGCGCTATGCGTCTATCTGGACTGCCGCTTCCGTGCCAGCGACCGCCTATCCATCACCGTCACCGGACGCGATGCCGCCGCCATCTCCACCGGCGAGGACAACCTCATCTGGCAGACCGCCCTCTCGGTCGCTGCCGGCGTGCGCATGCAGTTGCCGCCCATCGAGCTGGTGATCGAAAATCAAATTCCCCTCGGCAAAGGTTTGGGATCGAGCGCCGCCGCGCTCACCGCTGGCGTGGTTATCGCCGACCGCTTATTGGGTCTGGGATGGCGCCCGCCGCGCATCCTGGATGAAGCCGCGCGCCTGGAAGGCCATCCCGATAACGTGGCCGCATGCGTCCTTGGATCCATCGTGGCCAGCGCCATCGATTCCGGCGGCGCCGTGCGCGCCGTGCGCCTGGAATTGCCGGCCCGCTTCGGCATGGCGCTGGTGGTGCCGGATTTCGTGCTGCCGACCTCCGAGGCCCGCGCCGTTCTGCCTTCCTGCTACAGCAAAGAGGACGCCGTTTTCAACGTGCAGCGCGCCGCACTCCTCATCGCGGCGCTGGCAGCCGGGGCTACCTCGGCGTTCCCGGCCGCCCTCGAAGACCGCTTCCACCAGCCCTATCGCGCGCCGCTGGTGCCCGGCCTGGCAGATATCCTGAAGCTGCGTGCGCCCGGCTTATTGGGTTGCGCGCTGAGCGGCGCGGGACCCTCCATCCTGGTTTTATACGAGCGCGGCTACGAGGCGGTCTGCGACCTGGTCCGGCAGATCTTCCAGCTTCATGGACACGTCGCGGAAATCCTGCTCACCCAGATCGCGGAGCGCGGCTATGAATCGACCTGATGTCCTTCTTTAGATTCAATCACTTGGGCTTTGAACGCTCAGCCGTGCCA
>Ga0182018_10004312_pt1 | contig 12061 bp, 7 predicted proteins | sample 812P2MmetaG_FD_120490 | JGI IMG/M metagenome (GOLD analysis project Ga0182018, IMG submission 120490) | Permafrost microbial communities from Stordalen Mire, Sweden - 812P2M metaG | ecosystem: Environmental > Terrestrial > Soil > Wetlands > Permafrost | place: Sweden: Stordalen | collected...
CCCGGATACACCAGCGGCGGCATCCTCGATCCCCAGGCCATCGCAATGGACTCCAATGGAGACGCCTGGATCGGCAACAGCGGCACCGTCCCCACCAGCTCAGGCGATAACGTCGACGGCGGCGACGTCGCCCTGCTCAACAACTCCGGGACCGCCATCTCGCCCTCCACCGGCTACCAGGAGACCACCACCTTCAACCCCACCAGCGTCGCCATCGACAGCAACCACACCGCCTGGTTCTCCAACTATGAATACAACACCAACTGCTTAAGCTGCGGCTACGTCACCTCCATCACCACCCCATCCTCGGGCAGCCCCACCATCAACAAGCTCACCATTCCCGACCAGTACGCCTACTCCGTCGCCGTCGGCACCGGCAACAACGTCTGGTTCACCAGCGCACCGCGCAACGGTGGCGGCACCGGCCCCGGCGCCACCAAACATCTCGGCGAGATCACCAGCGGCTCCCTCGTCGCCGACAACATCACCGGCGGCGGCCTCACCGACGCATTCTCCATGCAGGTCGATCCCTCCAACAACATCTGGATCGCCGGCTACAACATCCTCGACGCCACCTACGTCGGGCCGAATCCCTTCTATCCCCTCATGCTCTCTGAGTTCAACGGTTCCGGCACAGCCGTCTCGCCCTCCACCGGCAACGGCGGTTACGGCGGCTACGGGGGCGACAACAATCTCACCGTGCGCAACTTCTATCCTCTGATCAACGACTCCAGCGGCAGCCTCTGGGTCTCCGGCACCAGTTACCTCTACAACGGAGACACCGAGGAGATCGATGGCATCACCGTCTTCGTTGGCCTGACCACGCCCGTCAAAACCCCACAGACCGGCCCACCCCTGGCCCCATAAGGCAGCGGGCCGCCATCCGCCCAAATGGCCGTCATTCCGGCCTGAGCGAAGCCGAAGGCCAGAATCTCTGTATTGCAGCCGTTGTTCTTGCTTCTGAGATAGGCCGTGGCTTCAGCCTCGGCATCCGCGCACCCCACAAAACCCCGGGGCTTTAGCCCCCGCCCCCTACTGCGCCACCGCCTCCAGCGAGTTCGCATAAACCACCTGGTCTCGCCCCGCCGCCTTCGCCTGGTACAGCGCCTGGTCGGCCTGGCTCAGAAGCTGCTCGATCGGCAGCGTCTCGTCCCAGTGTTCCACCGTCACCGCCCCAATACTCACCGAGGTGCAAATCGGCCCGCTCTTGGCCTGTATGGGGGATTGGTTGATCGCCCGGCGCACCTCCTCCGCGCGATGCTCCAGGTCATCGCCGACACACCGGCTCAGCACCACCAGGAACTCCTCGCCGCCATACCGCCCGACCGCATCGTACGAGCGCACCGACCCCAGCAGCCGCTCGGAGACCGCCTGCAGCACCTCGTCGCCCACCAGATGGCCGTGCACATCGTTGACCTGTTTGAAATGGTCGAGGTCGCAAAGCAGCACCGACACCGCCGACTCGTCCCTCACCGACCGCGACAGCTCGCCGCGCAGCAGCGTCAGGATCGCGGCCCGGTTCCACAGCGAAGTCAGCACGTCGTGCGTCGCCTGGAAGCGCATCTCTTCGCGCGCCTCCACCAGCTTGTCCTCCAGTTGCAGGATCCGGCGCCCGGTGTTCAGCCGGGCCTCCAGCTCGGCAGGCGCGCAGGGCTTGGTCAGATAGTCGTCCGCCCCCGCCTTCAGGCCGTTCACGACATCCACGCTCGATTGCTTCGACGTCAGCAGCAGAATATAGATATAGGGCTCGTCATTTCTGCTGCGCACCTCGCGGCACAGCCCCGGCCCATCCAGCTCCGGCATCATCCAGTCGATCAGCGAGAGCCGCGGCCCGTCCGGACTGGACAAGATGTTCGCCGCCTGCCGGCCATTCTCCGCCGTCACCACCTCGTAGCCGCTGCGCTGGAGCATCCGCTCAATCATGCGCAGCGATACAGGATCGTCATCGGCGACCAGAATCTTCATTGCACAGTCTCCAGACACATCCCGTCCAACAGCTCAACGACCCTAGCCAACTCTGCTTCCAGGTCACTGGTCTTTTTTGCGGCAAGGGCAATCTCGCCGCTCCTGCCCATCGTTTCAATCTCAGCCGCGATCTTCGAGGCGGCAGGCGCCGCAAGATTCGCCAATGAGCCCTTGAGCGCATGACCGACGCTTTCCAACGTGGGCGCATCGTTGGTGGCGATTGCCTGCCGGAGAGCTTGGATCTGCCCCGGATAGTCGCTGCGGAACAGCTCCAGCAACTCGGAGAGAAGGCTCAGATCATCGTCGATCCGCTCCAGCAATTCATTCTTAGAGACAGCCAGCTCCTGCGGCTCCGCGGACTTCGGAGCGGGCGAGTCTTCCCTGGGCTCACCCGCCGAACAGCGATTGAGCACGTCGTCGAGTTCCGTTATCCGGATTGGCTTGGACAGGTATCCGTCCATCCCCGCCGCCAGGCAGCGCTCGCGGTCGCCCTTGATCACCAGCGCCGTCATCGCAATCACCAACTGGTGCTCACCGGAGAACTTCTCCTTCTCCCGAATCAACCGGGTCGCTTCCAGCCCGTCCATATCGGGCATCTGCACATCCATCAGGACCAGGTCGAACGATCTTGGCTCCAGTGCCGCCAAGGCCTCCCTGCCGCTGGAAGCCACCACCACCTGGTGGCCTCGCTTCTCCAGCAGCCGTTTCGCCAGCTTCTGGTTCACCACGATATCGTCCACCAGCAGGACCTCCAGACTGCGCTGCGATCCACGGGTTGCCGCGGGCCGCTGCGCACTGCTGCTGGCCTTGGGTACGGCTCGCGAATGCCCATTGGCGTTTAGCACGCGCACAATGGCCTCGCGCAGCTCGGCTTTGCGGATCGGCTTGAGGAGATAAGCTGCGATGCTCATGGCTCCGCAACGCGCGGCGTCTCCGCGCTGCCCTCCGGAGGTCAGCATCATGATCGTCGCGGTGCAGAGCCCCGGCGTTTGATTGATCTTCTCCACAAAGCTGAACCCGTCCATCTTCGGCATGTGCATGTCCGTCAGCACCAGGTCGAAGGGTTCGTTCTTGGCCTGCGCGGCCAACAACTCCTCCAGCGCCTGTTCGCCGTCGGATGCATCCGTCGGCTTCATGCCCCAGCGCCAAAGCATCCCATTCAAAACGCGGCGATTGGTGCGATTGTCATCGACGATCAGGACCTTCACTCCGCGCAAAATCTCCGCGTCTGCCGGGCCCTGCGCTGCGCTCTGGGCTACATCCGTGCGCAGCCGCGCGGTGAAATGGAACTGTGAGCCGACCCCAAGCTCGCTCTCCACCCAGATACGGCCTCCCATCATCTCTACCAGCCGCTGCGAGATGGTCAGTCCCAACCCGGTGCCGCCAAACTCGCGGGTGGTCGACGTATCGGCCTGGCTGAACGACTCGAAGATCGTCTTCACCTTGGCCGGAGGAATGCCCACGCCGGTATCCGAGACAGTAAAGTGCAGGGTGACAAACTTGTCCTCAAGCAGCTCGGTGTGTACTTTCAGGCCGACCTCGCCCTCGATCGTGAACTTAAGCGCGTTCCCGATCAGATTGATCAGTACCTGACGCAGCCGCCCAGGGTCTCCCGCCAGCGTCTCCGTCACCTCCTGCGAGACCTCGCACAGCAGCTCGAGTCCCTTCTCATCGGCGCGTAGCGCCAAGGTCTTCAAGGCTCCTTCAATGCAATCGTGCAGATCGAATTCGATCTCCTCCAGGTCCATCTTGCCCGCCTCGATCTTGGAGAAGTCGAGTACGTCGTTGATGACGCTGAGCAATGAATCCGCGGACAACTTGACGGTCTCCATATACTCCCTCTGTTCAGAGGTCAGTTCCGTCTCCAGGGCGAGATCGGTCATACCCATAATGCCGTTCAGAGGGGTGCGAATCTCATGGCTCATATTTGCCAGGAAATCGCCCTTGGCCTGACTCGCGGCTTTGGCCACCTCGGCCAACCGCTCCAGTGCGGCGTTGGCCCTGGCCAGTTCCTCCGCCTTGGTCGCCAGCTCCCGCTCCGCCAGCTTGCGCTCGGTAATGTCGTGGGAGATTCCCATGGTCCCGATAATGTGTCCTTGCCGGTCGCGCAACGGCGCCTTGTTGGCCAGCACCCAACTGCTGTGCCCGTCCGGCCATACCACCTCTTCCTCTTTGCTCACAATGGGCTTGCCGGTGCGAATAATCTCCTGTTCGTCGGCGAGCGCCTGAGAAGCATGCTTGGAATGGAAATGATCGGCATCTGACATGTGGATCGCCTGCTCCGGTCGCTCCAGTCCCAACGTAATCGCCTTGGAACGGCTGATCCGGATAAAGCGGCTCTCCAGGTCCTTGAAATAGACCCGGTCCGGGATGTTTTCCAGAAAGGCGTCCAGCAGTTGCTGTTCGGTCCAATAACGCCAGTCCGCCACCGACAACAGAATCGCAATGCCCAGAACGACGAAGGTGATCACCGTGACGCCGGCGACTGACAGCGCCGAGATGTTGATGGTGTAAACCGGCACCCAACTCGCCGAAGCCGCCGGAATAAACTTCACCGCCGCAATCGCCACGAAATTAATCGCAGCCAGGGCCAGCCCGATCGACAGCGCCGCGCCACCCTTCCGCTTATCCCAGGAGGCCGCGGTGTGTCTCAGGCCAAACAACAGAGACAGCGCCATGCGTGAGACAACGACGGCCAGAACGATGGATAAATCCACCAGGCCACGGGAGAACTGCGCGATCGCGGGCAGCCTCATCGCCTCGATCGCAATGGAGTGCATCCAGGAGAGCCCGCTGCCCATCAACAAACTTCCCAGAATCGCCCCTGGAGCGCCCATCGTCTTGCGGCTCACCACAAATAGAGCCACCCCGGAGAACGAGATCGCGTCAGCCATCGAAAGCAGCACCGTCTGCCAGTCGTACAGCACCGGGACCGGCAGCCGCAGCGCCGAAATGGCAATGTAGTTCGCAGACCAGACTCCCATGCCCATCGCCACGGCGCCACAGGTCAACCAGACATAGCGGGCGAAACCGCGCGCGGCCGAAACCCGTCCCGCCAGATCCAGCGCCGCGTACGCCGCAAGCACCGAGATCACGACCGATACCGCTGCCAGCCGATAGTCGTAACTTTCTACTAATGCAGGGCCCGGATTGATCATTGGCTGCACCTCAAAATGAATCTGATCGAACAAGCTAGCATCTCGAAACTACCTCCGGCTGTAGCACAATCGGGCCATCGCATACCGCTCACCGGGGTATCCCGCGCGCCCTCGCCTCGCCCCTGTCGTCGCCTAGCCGGCATTGCGGTATGTCCCCTTCACAATCGGCCCCATCCGCGGGGTGTCGCGCTGCATGTCCCAGAACGCGCCAGGAATGGCCAGACTTACGCCTTCATGGTGGCGAACTCGAAGCTCCAGAGGCTCGCCCCGTTGCCGCGTCATCAGCATCTCCGACACGCGCGACGCCGGCACTGGAGGCGAGAACAAGTAGCCCTGGCCGAGGTCGCATTGAAAGATCTTCAACAGCTCCATTTGCGCCGCATTCTCAATCCCTTCGGCGATCACCCTCATTCCCAGGCCATGTCCCAGCGCCACGATGCTCTGCACAATCTCGCGGCTCTCCCGGCAATTTTCCAGGTTGACAACGAACGAGCGGTCGATCTTGAGCGTGCGAATGGGGAACCTATGCAGGTAACTGAGAGAGGAATACCCCGTGCCAAAATCGTCCAGGCTCAGCGACACTCCAAGATCCGCAAGACTCCGCAATATCTCCGACGCCCGCGCCGCATCCTGCATCGTCAGGTTCTCCGTCACCTCAAGTTCCAGCAGGCATGCGTCCAGACCCGTCTCCTTAAGCGTCTCGCTCACGCATCCCACCAGGTTGCGCAGCTCAAACTGCCGCGGCGAGATGTTGACGCATACCGAGATCGGGTCGGCCGGCGCGAACCTCGCATTCCACTCGTGCACCTGACGGGACGCATCGCGCATAATCCATCGCCCGATGGGAAGAATGAGGCCGGTGTCTTCGGCCAGCGGGATGAAGTCTGCCGGCGAGACCATGCCGAGGGTTGGGTGGTGCCATCGCACCAATGCCTCAAAGCTGGCAACCCGGCAATTCTCCAGCGCGACGATCGGCTGGTAGTAGACCTCGAACTCGTGGTTCTCCACCGCGTCCCGAAGGTCGCTCTCCAGCTTCAGCATGTGCGCGGCAGCCGCATTGCCCACCGGATCGCTGATCTCATAGCGCCCTTTCCCCAACGCCTTCGCCCTGTACATCGCCGCGTCCGCGCCGCGCAGAATGGTTGAAGTGTTGGTGACGCCGCCGTCGTTGGTCGATATCCCAATGCTCGCCGTGATGAATACGTGCTGCTCCCCGCAGAGAAAAGCCGGCTCCAGCGCCTTCTGGATCCGCTCCGCGACCCGCATCGCGTCTTCGATGCCGTCAATGTTGTCCAGCAGGACCACAAACTCGTCCCCGCCGATCCTTGCGACCACATCGGAGATGCAGGATCCGCGGCGCCGAAGATTGCGTTTGCGATAGATCGCCGTCTGCGTCCTCACCGCCTGCAACAGCCGCTGCGCGACATCCTTCATCAGGTCGTCGCCCGATAGGTGCCCCAAACTATCGTTAATCACTTTGAACCGGTCGATGTCCACGAACAGCACTGCAAATTGCCGGTCAGTCTCCTCCCGCGCCTTGCGCGCGCTCTCCGAGAGACGGTCGAGGAAGCAAATGCGGTTCGGCAGGCCCGTCAATGGGTCGTGCAGCGCATCGTGGATCAGCCGGTCCTGCAATTGCAGGATCCGCTGGCCGACCCGCACCCGCGCCTTCATCTCCTCCGGGTTCCACGGCTTCACCAGGTAGTCGTCCGCCCCGGCCTCAAGTCCCATCACCACATCTTCATTGGCGACCCGCGACGTCAGCAGGATCAGATAGACATAGGGATTGCTGTCATGGGCCCGTATCTTCCGGCACACGCTCGGGCCGTCCTCCCCGGGCATCATCCAATCCAGAATGGCGATCCGCGGCCCGTCGGGAGCCAGCATCAGCTTGGCCGCATCTTGCCCGTTGTCCACGCACACCACGTCGAAGCCATCCCGCTCCAACGCTCGTTGCAGCAGCTTGCGGGACATCGCGTCGTCGTCAGCCAGCAATATCCTGGCTGCGGGGAGCGGTTTACGATCTCCCTGATGGACTGGCCTGCTCCCCGAGCGGTGACGCCCAGGTTCGGCTAAACCCTCTACAGTCGCCTCAGGCTTCGTTGACGTTGGCATGGTGCCTCTCTGCCGTGCACACCAGCCATCCTACGGTCGGCCATCACCGGTACCTATGCAACTATTGGGTAATCTACGACATAGAACGGGTCAGACGCCCCGGCCAGCCCGCGCAGGCCGCCCTCCGGATACAACAAACCCACACATATCAGCCGCAATATGCCGTGTATCCTCCGTTCAGGAGAAATCGCCCCTGCCCAAATCCACCTCCAAAATGCGTCTGCTCCCGCTCATCGGCGCCACCTACTTCATGGTCGCCGGCGGCCCTTACGGCCTCGAAGACATCCTCGGCGACGCGGGCTACGGCCGCGCCCTGCTCCTGCTCCTCTGCATCCCCCTCGTCTGGAGCCTCCCCACCGCCCTCATGGTCGGCGAACTCGCCTCCGCCCTCCCTGCGGAAGGCGGCTACTACGTCTGGGTCCGCCGCGCCCTCGGCCCCTTCTGGGGCTTTCAGGAGGCATGGCTCTCGCTCGCCGCCAGCGTCTTCGACATGGCCATCTACCCCGTCATCTTCGTCCTCTATCTCTCCCGCGTCGCGCCCTCCCTCACTGCAGGCCCGCGCGCAACCCTCTGGGCGCTCGCCGTCGTCCTCCTCTGCACCGCATGGAACCTGCGCGGCGCAAACTCCGTCGGCCACGGCTCGGTCGCCATGTTCGCCGTTCTCCTCGCGCCCTTCGCCGTCCTCATCGCCGCGGGCTTTTGGGAGGGCCTCGCCACCCACGCCCACGTCCTCACCCTGCTCCGCGCGCCCGTCGCCGCGCCCTCCCTCGCCGGCGCCGTCTCCGTCGCCCTCTGGAACTACATGGGCTGGGACAACGCCTCCACCGTCGCGCAGGAGGTCGAGTCCCCCCAGCGCAACTACCCGCGCGCCATGCTCCTCTCCGCCGCGCTCGTCGCCCTCACCTATATATTGCCGCTCGCCGCCGTCGCCCTCGCCGGGGTTCCCGCCTCCCAGTTCTCCACCGGTGCCTGGACCGACGCCGCCCGCACCATCGGCGGCCCAACCTTCGGTGCCGCCCTCGCCCTCGCCGTCGTCCTCGGCGGAATGCTCAACGGAGCAGGCATGTTCAACGCCCTCATGCTCAGCTACGCCCGCGTCCCCTACGCCCTCGCCCTCGACGGCCTGCTTCCCCGCTTCCTCACCCGCACCACCTCCAGACAAGTCCCCTGGGCCAGCGTCCTCGTCTGCGCCGTCGCGTGGGCCCTCGCCCTCCGCCTCTCCTTCGAACGCCTCATCTCCATCGACCTCGTCCTCTACGGCGCATCTCTTCTGCTCGAGTTCATCGCCCTCGTCGCCCTCCGCCTGCGCGAGCCCGCCCTTCCCCGCCCCTTCCGCATCCCCGGTGGCCTGGGCGCCGCCATCGCCGCCGGCATCGGCCCCGCGCTCCTCATCGCCTTCGCCCTCTACGCCGCCCGCGACGAGCGCGTCGGCCACCTCCCCGCCCTGCTCTTCGCCGCCATCGTAGCCGCCGGCGGCCCCCTCGTCTGGCTCATCGTCCGGCTCATCCCACTCGGCTCCGCCCGCCCTCGCTCCATCCCGCACCTCCGCCGATAACACCCCCCCCCGGGCGCACACGGCCGGGGACACCTCCGGCCGCGCCCGCCGGCACCCTCTCTTTCGCCCCAATTTTGGCCCCTTCCGGCTCATCCGGGTGCCCGAACCACCCCCTCAGCAGATACCTCTGGCGCACTACAGCGCCGGGATGATACAGTTCCTGTCTCGATTCATATCGACCCGGTTTCGCTCGGAAAGGCGTCAGCCCAGCCCCGCGAAAAAGTACTTTCGCGAACGAGGAAATTTAGATATGCTTCTCTGGTTCCGGATTACAAAGGACTCCGCCCAATGAAACTTTGCTTGAAGATTCTCGCAGTCGTCATCGTCGCCACCACCATGATCTCGCTCATCGGTTGCGCGGCCCCGGCCCACTTCAGCTATTCGAATGTGACCGTGAGTGTCAGCTATATACAGTGCTCCTCCAACTGTGTTGGGGTCCCTGCGTACCTCAATCTCGGGACCTCACTCGCGACCACATACAATCCGCAGAATGGCGCAATGACCGAGCAAGCGGGCAACAACTGCGTCAATATCATCACAGCGGTCACCAATGCTCCGGCCAACATCACCTACACCCTGTATCCCTCGCCGGCCCTGGCATACACGACCCCTCTGCCAAGCGGAGGCACAACCCTCGCTGAAACACCCACTACGGTCGGAACAGTCAACTATGGGACCGGGAACACCAACTTCTACTGTCCGCCAGGTTCAGTCCCCATCTACAAAGGTGCCCAGCTACAGCAGGCCCAATCGTTCTCCGCCTACGACACCGGGGTCAACGCAGGTCTCTTCCCCAACCTTGCCAACGGAATTCCCCAGGGAACTGTGCTGCTGCTCGCAGGTGTCCCCACCAATCCCAACACTCCCTCCTCTAGCTGCGTCCTGCCCACCTCGCCGGGATGCGCGATGTCCGCCAATCTGATACAGCTCTTCGGTACTGGTATGACCACCGGTCAAATGTTCCTCTACCCCTCAACTCCGACGGGATATACCGCCCCAATAAATTTTGTCGTGTCAACCACAACAACTGCAACGACCACCTTCGTCGCCTCGTCCACCAGCGGCAGCGCAATTCTTACCGGAATAGCGAATACAAACACCCTCGTCCCGCTTGAGACCATCACGGGAACAGGCATTCCAGCCGGTACCACCATCACGGCGGTCACGCCGCCTAGCGTCGTCACCATGAGTTCCACCGTGGGCAATGTCACAACCATCACCACTACCAACGTGCCTGGCAGTGTCACCATGTCGGCGAATGCGACCTCGACCAACGCCGGGGAAACCGTCACCATCACCGACGCCGCGGACGTGCTCACAATGGTCTCCCCGGCCAGCACTGCCAGTATCACTATCGCTACAGGGGCGATCCTCAGCGGACCCGGTATCCCCCTTAACGCCACGATCACCGGGATCGGAACGGGGGCCATCCTCATTTCAGCCCCCGCGACCGTGAACTCCTCCTCCACAATCGTGCTCGATGGGGCCACAACCCAGAACGCCGTCACCGTCCCCCATAACACCACATTCCAGTTCACAGGGTTCGCGGTCGGTGCTCCCCCGTGCTTCACCCCGGGAACCTGCATCTTCAATTCAGTTTCATACCCGCTCTATACCACGGACAACAAAGTCAACTGGCTGGTGGGCCCCTCGCTTGCCACTGCCGTCTCCGGCGGGTCAACCACCTACGGCACCATCAGCGGCACCGGGCTCTACACCGCTCCGCAAACCATTCCTGCCCTTCAACCTATCATCTTTATGGAATCGGATTACCTCTATTCCGCCGTATTAGACGCATACATCACCATCGATTAGCCCGCGCTCCTCAGCAGGACTCCAAAGGCCGCCCCACCGGGCGGCCTTCTGGTTTTAACCCTACCCAACCGTCCGCCCCTAGCTCTTCTGCGGCTTCGGCTCCGGGTTCGTCTTGTTGTCGATGAACCGCTGCTGCGATTCCACCACCTTGCTGCGCGCGCACGCCGCATCCTGCCAGCCCTTCACCTCCACCCGCTTGCCCTCAAGGTCCTTGTAGATCGCGAAAAAATGCGTGATCTCCTTCAGCATGTGCGGATAGATCTCCGAGTAGTTCCACACATCCTTGTATCGCGGATTGCCCTTGCCCACGCACAATATCTTCTCGTCCGCCAGCCCCTGGTCCAGGATCTCCAGCATCCCGATCGGCCGCACCTCCATCACGCATCCCGGAAAGCTCGGCGCATCCACCAGCACCAGACAATCCAGCGGATCGCCATCGCTCGCCAGCGTGCTCGGCACAAACCCATAGTCCCCCGGATAGTGCACCGGCGAGTAAAGGTTCCGGTCCAGCCGGAACACATGCAGCTCCTTGTCGTACTCATACTTGTTGATCCCCTCGCCGGGAATCTCAATCACTACATTGATCACCTCGGGCGCACTCTTCCCGACCGGCAGCTCCAGATAATTCGTCATTCTCTAAGTCTATAATCAGACCACATGAAGGCCCACGTGTACGTCACCCTCAAGCGCTCCGTGCTCGACGCCCAGGGCCAGACCATCGCCGGCGCGCTCCGCCGCATGGACTACAAAGGCATCGCCGACGTCCGCCAGGGAAAGTACTTCCTCCTCACCCTCGACGACGCCCTCGCCGCCAATCCCGCCCAGGCCCAGATCGAAGTCGAGCGCATCGCCCGCGAGGTCCTCACCAACCCCGTCATCGAAGAGTTCTCCCTCCGCCTCGAACCCTGAGCCCTCCCCTCCCAAAAACATCGCGTCCCTCCTAAAGTTGTACCCCCATCCCTCCGATAGGGGATAACGGGAGAGGTTCGCATCCGGCAAAGTACACATATATGCAAGTGGCTAGGGCCAGACGCCCTGCACGCCGGCCCTCCCTTATTGCGAGATGACTTTTTTTTGAGGTGTACCCTATGCGGCACCCGCTGCACTTGACCTTGAATCATTGGGCCGGCAAGACAGTAATTCTCCTCGCTGCCTCCCTCGCCGTCCCGGCAGCCGCCTCCGCGCAGGCAGCCGTCACCGCGCAGCGCGGGGCGGAGATCGCCCCCTTCGTGCAGGCCTCCATCATCACCCCAGACTGGGGCCCCCAGCACAACATCGGCTATACCGTCGGCATCGACTACACCCGCCTCATCTCCGGCATCATTCAGCCCTCCCTCGAACTCCGCTATATCTCCGCCAACGGCCTCACCGTCGACGAGCACAGCATCACCGGCGGCTTCAAGATCGCCACCTCCGTCCGCAACATCCATCCCTATGCAACCCTGCTCGCCGG
>Ga0182018_10004313_pt1 | contig 12053 bp, 11 predicted proteins | sample 812P2MmetaG_FD_120490 | JGI IMG/M metagenome (GOLD analysis project Ga0182018, IMG submission 120490) | Permafrost microbial communities from Stordalen Mire, Sweden - 812P2M metaG | ecosystem: Environmental > Terrestrial > Soil > Wetlands > Permafrost | place: Sweden: Stordalen | collected...
TGAAAGGGTCGAGATTGTCGAGGACGTTGTGACGCACCTCCTCGAGATACTCGGCCACCTGCGGCACCGCGTATTTTTCCTTTAACTCCTCGATGAAGCCGTCCACCAGCACGGAAGCGGCCTCCTGCTCCAGATAACTCAACTCGCTGGCCAACTCGCGCGACAACGTCAAAGTTTTGCGATAGACCACGGTGAATTCCTGGCGAAACTGTTCGTACTTGCGCTCGATCTCCTCGGCCAGGATGGATTCCAGTTTGCCTTCGTGCACCATCTTGGGAATATCCTCGATGGGCACCATCTGACCCTCCAGCACCGGGAAAATTTCCGGCAGAGCCACCGCGCCCACCTGCATGTGGCCCAGGGCAAACTGCTCGCGCGCGATGCGCCGCGTGAAATCGTCCATCAATTCCTTTTCACGCAGGGTGAACCGTTCCACGATCCGTGTCTTTTGGCGCTGGAAAGGCTCGCCTTCGAACACCTGCGGAATGCGCCTGCGCAGAAAATCGATTCCGGTCTCTACTTCCTTCTTGAACGCGTTTGCTTGACCGCGCGTCAAGGTCAGCAGGCGCGGCCGGTCGCTGTTCTTGAAATTGTTGACGTAACAGCGGTCCGGGGCGATCTCGCTCTGCGGATGCATGTCTTCGATCATCCGCACAATCATTCCGCCACGGCTTGTTCCGGAGAGGCCGCAGACGAACAGATTGTAGCCCGGCGCCGTCAGCTCCACGCCCATGCGCAGCGCACGCAGCGCTCGATCTTGCCCCGAATCGCCGGTGGACGGCTCCACCTCGGCCGTCGTTTCAAAGGGGATTCGCGCCGGGTCGCAGTGCCATCGCAGTTTTTCCGGCGGCAAGCTCGCGTGTTTTGAAATGGAATTTTTCTTCATCCTGCTTCCAAAGGCCGCTACTCTAGCACGCCGCCCAATTTGTGCCCACCCGCTTTGGACTTTGTGTTTCTAGCAGACGCACCCGGCGCGTAGAGATCCAGCATACTTGCTCCCGCCGCCACCACAATCGGCCCCAGTACGACGCCGAGCATTCCGAAGACGCTGATTCCGCCCAGCACGCTGATAAACACCACCAGGCCACCCATCTCCGCGCGGCCGCTAATCATCCACGGCCGAATGATGTTGTCCACTAGCCCCACGATCACGCTGCAGAAAATCATCAGAGCGATTCCCATCCCGATGTGGCCGTCCACCATCAGGCTGACTGCCGCAGGTACCCAAATCAACGCCGAGCCTACCAGCGGAATCAGCGAGAAGAACCCCATCATGACGCCCCAGAAAATCGGCGCTCGTATCCCGGTCAATCCAAACGCCAACCCGCCCAAAACGCCGTGCGCTACCGCAGCAACCAGGCTGGAAGTCACACTCGCAAAAATTAATTCGCGCGTTTCGTCGATCATTTTGTCACGATGCGATTTCTCGAACGGAAGCACTTCACGCAACCGAGCTACGATCGAATCACCATCGCGAAAAAGGTAAAACATCGCAAGAATCATAACGGCGAGGTGAAACAAGAACACCGCGGTATTGCGCAGGACCGCGCCGAGCCGTGAACCCAGATAACCTGCGCCCGCATCGGCGTACCGATGTATTACCGTGGTCAAATTGCCGGGGTTCGCATCGGGAAAGCGGGCTTGAATGCGAAGCCACAGATCATTCACCCAGGAAAAGTGGCCACTCTGAATTTGCTGTTGAACTTCCTGAACCGCTTCCACACCTTGATGAATAAAGGCGCCGGTCACCAGCAGCGCCGGCACAATCAATATCAATATCACTCCAACGGTGCTCGCGGTCGCAGCGAGGGCGGGATTCCATTTCCGGGCCAGCCGCGCGTAAACAGGGTACGAGACCACTACGAGAACCACCGCCCAGGCAAGCGGAGCAAGAAACGGCTCGAAGACAAGGAAAACCAAATAAGCCAGCACTACGAGGATGCCGTAGAACAAGGCCGTGCCCAGACGCTTTTGCGCGGTCAATTCGACTGTCAATTAGACCCTCTTTCGATAGCCGTCCAAGAGACTGATAGTGTCATTCGGCGGGTTTGTCAACTGCGGGATGGTATATAATTCGCTCAGCGTCAAGCGGTTCGCCATGCCCGATCCTCTCTGTCAGCACAAACGCACGCAACTCATTGCCAAGGACGACGATGCCCAGTACGTCGAATGCCTCGACTGCGGCGAAATCTTTGAAGTCGGCGAACTAAACGACGGCACCGGCTCGAGCGAATCCCTCTCCGACGCCTGAACTGCATCGTTCTATTGGCTACTCAGACTAAAACACGGCTTCCTGGGCACGCCTCCCGGGGAGTAGAATGCGCGCAACGTGTCTATTCTTTCCGATGCAGGAGGTTCCATGCCAAAATCCCTTCGCGTTTTATCGATCCTGCTGCTGGCAGGGTGCTCGGCGTCTGCGCAAGACGCGCAAAAACCCGCCCCGGCCGAATTCAAAATACCACCAGAAGCTTCGAAACTAGCAAACCCCGTTAAGCCTACGCCGGCATCGCTCGCACAGGGAAAGAAGGTTTATGACCTTGACTGCGCCGTGTGTCACGGGCAGGACGGCGACGGCAAAGGGGACTTGGCGGCGGACATGAAATCGAAAATGGCGGATTACCGGGATCCATCCGCGCTGAAGGACTTCACGGACGGCGACCTTTTTTACATCATCAAGAACGGAAAAGGCGAAATGCCATCGGAAGGCGACCGCGCCAAACCGGATTCAATCTGGAACTTGGTGAACTATATCCACTCGCTGGCCAAGAAAGACTCTTCTCCCAAGATAAAACCGTAGTCCCCTGAGGCTGATCTAACCCGCAAATTTTCATTCGGAACATTTTTTGCGAATCAAGTCGTGCGGAGCGCTGAACTCCGAGTTAACGAATCCCGAGCTTCTCGATTATGCGATTCACATCTGAAGCGGATACATCATAAAGCGAGTGCTCGTCTTCTTGCTCCAGGCGCCCGCGAAGATATTCAGCGGCAATGTAGCTTGCTTCGCGATCGGAAAGATTTCGTCCTGCGCGAGCGCGAAATTCCACGAAGCCCGTGTGCGCTAATCCCAGCACCACTCCTTTACCATCCACCAAAAACTTACAATCCATCGTATCGGCATGCCGCGTAGCGATTCCGTTCCAGCAATGCGAAAACCGGCATCGATAGACATAATCGGTGACTTTCGAGGGGATATCGAACGCCCCGATGAAATCGCTCATCGCTCCGGCATTCGGAATAGTGGGATAAGAAGTTTTGGCCATGTCAGCTTGCACGCCCGTGCTACGAGATAGCTTCCCGGATCAAAAATAACCGGGCGTCACTTTCGCGCACCTACAGCAAACGGCTGCGCCGTACCCTGATAGCTGCGAATTGCGGCGGCCACGCCCGCACCCGCTGGCACGTGGCGTCCCTGATCGAGGATAACTTTCTCGAGCGCGGCCAGGAACAGCAGAACATTCGTATTCTGGGACGAATAGCCCATTAAGCCAACTCGCCAGATTTTCCCCTTGGTCTTGCCGATGCCACCGGCGATCTCGATGTTGAATTCGTTCAAAAGCTGCTGGCGGACTTTCCCGTCTTCAAGCCCGCTGGGAATCTTCACGGCAGTCACGGTTACTAACCGGTCGGCGGGATTCGAAACAAATAGCTCAAGTTCCATAGCTTCGATCCCCGCAATCAGAGCTTGCTGATTGCGCAGGTGCCGCTCCCATCGCGCCTCAAGCCCCTCTTCCAACACGATGCGCAGTGCCTCCCGCAGGCCGTAGATAAGCGACACAGGCGGCGTGTGATGGTACGTGCGCTCCGAACCCCACATAGTCATAATGGGCGTGAAATCGAAATACCAACTCTCCACCGGCGTCTTGCGCGCGCGTATCAAATCTTCCACTCGGCTGTTAATGGTGATCGGGGCCATGCCCGGCGGCGCGCTGATAGCTTTTTGCGTGCCGCTGAAGCAAATGTCAATGCCTTCGCGATCCACGTCAAGCGGTATCCCTGCGAGCGAGGCCACCGTATCTACGATAAGCAACGCTCCGAGCTCGTCCGCGACCTTGCGATAACTCTCCAGCCGCTGCACCACTCCCGTGGAAGTTTCTCCTTGCGCGAGCCCTACAAACTTGATTTTCTTTCCTTTGCCCGCGCGACGAACGTCTTCCGGATCAACCGTGCGTCCGAGTTCACCCTCCACTCGAATTACTTTCGCGGGACTGCGCTCCGCGATCACAGCCATGCGCTCGGAAAACATCCCATTCACGCACACAATGCACTCGTCGCCTTCTTCGAGAGGATTCAGCACCGCGGCTTCGATCCCGCCCGAACCCGAAGCGGAAACGGGATAGGTCACGCGATTCTTGGTTTGAAATACGCGCCGCAGCAGCACTTGAACGTCGTTCATCATTTCAATGAACCACGGGTCCATATGCCCGACCAGCGGCGCCGACATAGCGCGGTACACGCGTGGGTCCATGCAAGAAGGTCCCGGAGTCATCATCAAACGTGCCGGCGGAAGGAGTTCGCCAATAATTTCACTCATGATCTTGTTCCTCGCAGCATTTAAGTCACTTTGCCTTCAGGTGCCTGTTCCGCCTGGACTCGCCACAAATAACCGTAGTTTGAGACGCGGGCCGGAACAAACAGTCTCCCTAAAATGGCTCCCCTCGGTCAACCTCCATTATGGCCCCATTCTGGGACAACAGCCCCTCCCCGCTGGGTACTAGCAAGGCCATTCCGTAGCATTCGGAATTGTGTCCTCGCGTCGCCGTTAACTAATTGGAACAAGTGGGGGTTAGCAGTTTCCGCAACTCCGCGCGCGCCGAGTTGAATGGCCTATACCCGTGTGCTAAATTTCCAACTTAGCCCTAATAATCATGATCGACCAAAAATCCATTGTGCCGCCGAAGCCTAAAATCTCGCGTGTTGAGGTCTATTGGCACACGGTCACGTATAAGACGGTGGCGTTATGCGTCATCTTGATCATTGGCGCGATACTCGCTTTGTCCTATTTCACCTTTCCCGATGTCTCCGTAAAACTCCTGAAGCGCCTTAACGAAGCGGTGTCGGCGCACGATGCGGGCGTTGCTACCATCAATGCGCGTCAGGCACGCTTTGTGAACCTCGATGGAAAAGTACAAGTAAAGAAAGTGAACTCCGTTGAGTGGCAAAGCGCCGACTATCAGATCACGCTCGATAAAGGCGATCTGATCCAGACCGGTCCCGAGGGTGTCGCGCGCATGGCGTTTGCCGACGGAACCACCTACACGGTGAAAGGCGACACGCTGGTAACCGTGGAGGAAAACATCGTCGAGCAGGACCACGCTTCGCAAGTCGCCGTGCACATCAGCTCAGGCCAAGTGGATCTCGCTACGGGAGCATGGGAAGTTCCGGGCTCCAAGGCGGAAGTTTCCTTTGAAAACGCAGTCGCGTCTTTACGCGCGAACAGCCGCGCCGCCGTGAGCAGTGACCCCACAACCAAACAACAACAAATCACCATCGCTTCCGGAAGTGCGGAACTGGATCGTGGCAGCGAGCACTTGGATATCGGCCAGTTTCAACGGGCCACGTTTGCAACCGGCGGGCCAATCACCCGAACAGACGTACTGGCCCCGCCTCAATTGGACGGGCCGCTGAACCTTCAGGCCATCACGGTCGCGGATCCAAAACATGATCCCGTCCATTTCTCGTGGAAGCCCGTGGCTACGGCGAAGTCCTACGAGTTCCAGGCCAGCACGAACGCTATGTTCAGCAAAGTTGTAATGGATAAAAAAACAAATTCAGAAGGTGTAGACATCGTGGGTCTCGATCCTGGCGATTATTACTGGAGGGTGCGCGCCATCGACGCGGAAAATGCCGTGAGCGATCAGAGCGATCCCTATAAATTCACTCTGGTCATACAGGGTAAAGAGCAGGATATGCTGCTCGAAGTAAACAATACTGTGTTGCAAGGCAACGTCGTCGAGATCATCGGGCGCACGGAACCAGGCGCGGCGCTGATTATCAACGGCGAGCCGGTCGCCAGCATTCAACCGGACGGGCAGTTCCGCCATTTTCTGCCGGCGATGCTAAAGGGCAGCCACGAGGTCATTATCACGGGGCAAAATCGCCGAGGCGGAACGGCAACCAAGCGCGTGCAGGTCGTAATCCCGTAATATAGCTCTTGCACTCGCGGTTTCGGAAGGCCGCCAACATCGCCGCCGCTGCGGCACATGAGTAGAAGGCGAGGGGGAAGCAAGACGTGACGAAAAACGGCTACAACATGCGGTCGGTCTTCAGTCTCTTTTCATCCGACCTGGCCATCGACCTCGGTACCGCTAACACCCTCGTGTATGCGCGAGGAAAAGGGATTGTGGTAAACGAGCCTTCGATAGTGGCCATTAACAAAAATACTGGCGAAGTGGTCGCCGTCGGCCGCGAAGCGAAGGAAATGCTCGGCCGCACACCCGGAAATGTGGTGGCTATCAAGCCGATGAAAGACGGCGTAATCGCCGATTTCAAAGTAACTGAGAAAATGCTCACCTATTTCATTCAGAAAGCTCACAACCGCCGCGTGTTGGTGCATCCCAGAATCGTGATCGGCGTTCCCAGCGAGATTACTCCCGTGGAAAAACGCGCGGTGCAGGATTCCGCATATCGCGCGCGGGCCAGCGAAGTTTATCTCGTCGAGCAAGCGATGGCCGCAGCGATTGGAGCGGGCCTGCCCATCGAAGAGCCCTCCGGAAACATGGTGGTGGACATCGGCGGCGGCACGACCGACATCGCCGTAATTTCCATGAGCGGTATCGTTTATTCGCGCTCGGTTCGCGTTGCCGGGAACGAAATGGACGAAGCGGTGATGCATTACCTGAAGCGAAAATATAATTTATTGGTCGGCGAACGCACTGCGGAACAAATCAAAATCGAAATCGGCTCGGCCTATCCGTTGGAAAAACCTCTTACGCTGGAAGTGAAGGGACGCAACTTGATCGAAGGCGTGCCCCGCACCGTCACGATCGACGACAGCGAAATTCGCGAGGCGCTCTCCGAGTGCATCTCCACAATTTTGAATGCGATTCGCGTCGCGCTGGAGCGCACGCCCCCGGAGCTTTCGGCTGACATCAGCGATCGCGGCATCGTTCTCACCGGAGGCGGCGCGCTAATCAAGAATCTTGATAAGCGCATCCGCGAAGAAACCGGTCTTCCGGTTTCCATCGCGGACGATCCGCTCGCTTCCGTTGTCCTGGGAACTGGAAAGATGTTGAGCGACTTCCGCCTGTTGCGGCTCGTCTCGATCGATTGAGCCAATAGGTTGTTAAAACCATGATCGACACTTTTTCACGCCATCGTCCGCTGAGTCTGCTCGCAATCGTCGTTCTTGCGCAGGTGCTTCTGCTCGCGTTTCAAATCAAACGAGAAAACAACGTACGGCTGATCCGCTATTGGGCCGTGGAGTTGATGACTCCTCTCGAGCGCGCCGGAACATGGACCTTTTCAAATGTCGGCGGAGTTTGGAGCGGTTACGTAGGCCTGCGCAATACGCGCGCCGAAAATGAACGTCTGCACGGCGAATTGGACAAGCTTCGCCTCAGGAACCGCGAACTTGAAAGCCGCTCTGCTGAAGCCCAACGTCTCTCCACACTGTTGAATTTTCACGACGCGCATCCGGAAGCGCCGATGCTCGCCGCGCAAGTGATAGGCGCCAGCGCCGATCCCACATCTCACACACTCTTCATCAATCGTGGCGAACGCGATCGTCTGCGGCGCAACATGGGGGTAATTACACCCGATGGCGTAGTAGGAAAAATCGTCGAGGTTTTTCCTTCCACTGCGCAAGTCCTCCTCATCAATGATAAGGACAGCGGCGTGGGCGCTCTTTTCGCCGTTTCGCGCACGCATGGCGTCGTCAGAGGCAGCGGCGATCCCGAGCCGCACATGGAATACGTAATCAACGAAGAGAAGGTTCAGTCCGGAGATGTGATCGTCACTTCCGGCGAAGACCGCATTTTCCCCAAGGACTTGCTGGTTGGTACCGTCGAAGCCACAAAGCCGGGAAACCCGTTTCAAATCATCTCCGTGCAGCCTGCCGCACGGCTGGACCGCCTGGAAGATGTAATCGTGCTGCTCTCACTACAAGAACTCGCCCCGAAAAAGTCGGACGAGAGTTCCGAAGCGGCTGGTGCAGCTCGTGATGGGGCGCAACCGCCGCAATCATCCGCTCTTGCGCCAAAAACCGCTGGAATTGTCACCGATCCGAATAAATTTAAACCGCCTGCGGCTCACGTTCAGTCAGCCACTCCGACGAACGAGACTCCAAAGGCAAAGCCGGCGGTCCCTCAACAATAAAATGGCATACATGATGAATATCGGAGCGCACTCGGAACCGAACATCGAGGTGCACAAGTTTTACGGCGGCACCGTTCTGGGGACCTGCTTGCTCGCGCTCGTGTTTCAAACTTTCCTGCACAAGTATGGACGCTGGTCCGAACTCATAGATCTTCCGCTGCTGGTAACCATTTATTTCGGAGTCAGCCGGCGCAATCCTGTGTCGGGACTATTTCTCGGAGCAGGAATCGGCATTTTGCAGGATGCCCTCAGCCACGACAATCCGATCGGTATGTATGGCATCGCCAAAACCATCGTCGGCTATCTGGCGTCGTCGGTCGGCGCAAGAATTGATACCGAGCATCCGCTAAGCCGCTTCGGTCTCATCTTTCTATTCTTTCACTTCCACCAGGCAATTCTGGCGCTTACCCAGCGCGTTCTGCTGAACCATTCCGCGCCCTTGTTCACTTTCCATCTGTTTATAGATTCCCTGGTGACCGCGGCATTCGGCGTGATTCTTTTCGCACTTCTCGATCGCCTCCGCAAATCGTCTTAACTCTCCTGCGCAAGAACCAGCTTTTTAGACAGCCCCCGGGCACGCATCAATTTTTCAACGGGGTTGTATTCCCGGCCCTGCGTTCGGCGTTTGGCCTGCGGCGCTAAACACCACAACGTAGTCAAACACGGATGCTCGTCCGCCCACGCTGCGGTATTCGTCCCATTTTGCCGGAACGTTCGCACAATCCAGGCAGACCACCGCGCAGGGCGCAGGGTGCCGCTCTCGTTCCGCGTACCGGCTCGTCAGGTTGTTCACACCGCTGTACCAGACGCTGCGTGTTAGCCCATCGGCATGAGTCATCGCCATCAGCGGATATACGAAGAACGACCGAGCATCGTGGCCCGCATCCGACGGAGCGACGTACGAATCGAAAGCGATGTTCGCGCAATCCAGTTTGTTCACCGCGTCAGCCGCGGCAATAAAGGTCGGAGCCAGAGTTTCATGCGTATCGGTAAAATACAGGACGGATCGCGGTTGATAAACATCATCTCCGTGGCTCCAGCGCACCAACGAGCGATGATGATTGGTCAGCGCAAAAGGCAGCGCAAAGATAAGCAACAGAACTCCGATTGCCGTTCCAACCCACCGTGGAAACCGTTGATCGAGGATCAGTCCGACCAAGGCTGCGCCGAGCACGAACAACGGTAATTCGTGACGGCTGGACCAAAGCTGCCACTGTACCAGCGCGGAAAAAAGAAAGAACGCCCCGATCAGGCCCAGCGCAAACCACAGTTCGCTGCGTCTCGTTACTCCCTCGCGTTTCCAGGAGGCAAGGCCTATCGCGATCATCAAGAGGAAGAAATGCAGCGGATTGCTCGCACTGATTTCGCTTAGCGACGTATGATTGACGCGAAAAGGGCCCCCTTTCAGCCAGATCATCTCCGGATCGTCCGGATCGGCTCCGATTTTCCGGATGCTCCAACGGAATGCCTGTTCGATTCGCAAATTGATGCGCTGGCTGGGCGTGCCCAACTGCAGAGAGGCATTCCGCAGCACGTTGGCCAACGTCCCCTTCAAGTTAATTTGATCCACGGTTTGGTGTACTCGCGTCCCACCGTCAGGCAATGGCACACCGAGCGGGGAACCCGTCAGCTCGTAACAGCGAACATATTGAGGAACGTTAACAGCGATAACCAGCAAAAGGAGTGGCGCGGCGCGTTTTAGATATTTGATCCGCGCGGAAGCAGAGCCCATCCACCAACATGCCAGGACCAGGAAAGGCAGATAGGCATAGGCAGTTCCCTTCGTAAAAATCGCCAGTCCCGCCGAGAGGCCGGCGCAAACCAGATTGAACCAACTGGGATCTTCATTCCAACTCATCAAAAAAGCGACGGTCGCAGTCATCCAAAAAGCCAGCACGTATGTATTCATGGGGCCCGAGGCCTCAAGAACGCCTTCGGGTATCGTCACGCAGACCACTGCGGCGAGAGCTTGGCCGCGCGGACTGGCACCCAATGATTTCGAGATCAGGGAGACGCCGACCAAACATCCGGTCATGCTGAAAAACTGGACCATGTTGACAAACCGGTCGCTCCCCCAGAGCAAGTACGTGTGCATCATTGCGTACTCAGCCCACGGTCCCCAAATCAGTTGGACGTAATCCGGCGTTGGGTAAAATCTCACGCTGTGATTGCTCATCCACATGACCATGCGGGGCAGATGATAGTCCATCGCGTCCCACATGCTCGGAGGCGCAACCACGGCGGTGACGCCGATCAGCAGCGCGATCACTCCGCTGCCGGCCAACAACCATTTCGCTGCAACATCCAAAGGCTCGGCCGAAGATTCTGCCGGGTGTTCGGTTCGCGAAATGCGGGATGTGCGGAATTTCAGAAAGAGGAATTCGCCAACGCAGATGGCCAGCCAGGATATCGCCACAGCCGCGCGGGTCAGAAACTGCCCCGCGCTTAAGGCTTCGGTGATTACCGCGACGGAAGCGCCACAGAATACGGCTGCCCCAAGGATTGCCCTCCGCCAGTCCACACTTTCTTTGCGGAGGATACGGCAGAAGAGCAGGAATGCCGTAACCGGCAGAACCAGAAACATGAATTCTCCAATAGTTCACTGCTCTAGGTAAGAGGCGAAGTATAGAGGTGTTCCCGCACACCGAAAATTACGGTGTGACGGTCAGCTTTTGCGACTCTTGTGCGCGCCCTACCGTGGACGCCGTTACCGTAATTCCCAAGTTGGCGTCTGGTTTTCTCAACTCCAAATTCCTTATCGTTTCTTGTGTTTCCCCGCCGGCAATTTGCACGTAGGGTGGCAGCGAGTTCAAATTTCCAGCAGGGGTCACCTCAAGCTTCACCCACGTCCCCGAGGGCGGCGCCGGAGCGTCCAGCGTGATCGTCAAGTCCACGTTATCGTGCCCCTTCACGATGCTGATGCTCGTCCCATTCTTAGTAAACTCAACCTGATTCACCGGAATCCGCGAGTACACATTCACTACATTTCGCTCTGTGTATTCCCGGTCTCCCGCAGGCTCGCCAGAGCAGTGAAACAAAAGTTTAGTCGTGACAATTTGAGTTCCGGTCTGCTTCGCCACGTGCTCGTCGTCCCAGAATAAATAAATGCCGCTCTGAACCACGGGAATTTCCTGGAGCATCCTCGTCTGCGCATTTGTATCCGGCTTGTGTTCTCCCGATCCGTCGTTCCAATCGATTGTCGCTGCAAAATGATCGGCGTAAGAACAAGGATTAATCAGATGGCCTATAGGAGCGTGCGATTGCGCTTGCCGGTAGGAAATCCCAGCCTCGTAAGCGGTAACCGTTAGAAACATATACTTCGCCTCCGCGCGCACCGGCCGCAGGGAGGTCTCGCCGAAGCCCAAGGCCAGCAACGTCATCAGTACCGCGCTGATTCGCAACCCATTCCGACTCATAACTCTCACTCTTTGAAAAAGTTTGGACGACGGCAGAAATACTAGCAACTGACATGCCGGGAGTAAACAAAGTTCGCCACCAGCCCTTTCGTTCAGGTAACGGACTAGACATGCGCGCCTTGCGGCTACTCGCCGTAAAGTGCTAATTTGAATACTACTTCGAGATTTGTTCGCAACTCGAGTCAGACGGGCATCGGGTTCTAGTACGGGAGTGCAATTGCCATCATGGAGCGTTAACGACCAAAAAATCCCCCAGGGTCGGCTGGCGCTGGTCTCCTATGTCTTCGTCGCTATAGTCGCGCTTCTGATGGTCGGTTTTTGGAA
>Ga0182018_10004314_pt1 | contig 12052 bp, 10 predicted proteins | sample 812P2MmetaG_FD_120490 | JGI IMG/M metagenome (GOLD analysis project Ga0182018, IMG submission 120490) | Permafrost microbial communities from Stordalen Mire, Sweden - 812P2M metaG | ecosystem: Environmental > Terrestrial > Soil > Wetlands > Permafrost | place: Sweden: Stordalen | collected...
ATCTGTGCGAAATTCAAGATTGAGGCGCTCGGTGACGGGAAACTTCCGAACGACTGAGACATCGACTTGTGTCAGGCCAAATCCGGGTATGTCGTTTCGCCCTTCGGTCCCCTGTCGGACTGTGGGAGGGACTGAGAATGCGTTTGGATTGAGACTCTTGCCGCCCGGAGCCGCTGGGTTGCTCATCCAAACCGCCTGCCCTTCGACAACGTCGGGTCGGGTCGCGGCGTACCCGTTAGGGTCAGGGGAGTTTCCCAGAACAATAGCATTGAAGGGGAGTCCGCTTCGGGCAACGATCACGGTGTCGAGCGACCAATCACGAGTGATGAGATTTACGGGTTTCCAATTCGACGCGGCAGGAAGAGAGAAGACTACGGCACCGGAAAAGCTCTGTCGGACATCAAAGTCGGAGGACGCATAATCGCTTGCAGCCGAGATGACAGTGTTCGAAAGTCCAACTACAACATCGCTCGAAGCGTTGTCGAGTGAGTGTGACCAAGTGTAGTTCAACAGTGCCTGGATGCGCGCCGAGAGTGGCCTCCGATATTGAAGCTGTAATGCGTCATAGCTTGAATGAGCATTATTTTGCGTTAGGAGGAAGTCACCGATGAAATTGGAATTGGGTTGATACAAGGCTTCTTGCCGAAGAAGATTTATGCCCGTTTGCCCGACGTATGTCACTGAAACTGCCTGTTTACCTTCAAAGGATTTTTCTATAGCGACATTCCATTGATATGAACGAGGCAATTTGAGGTTCGGGGTAAATGCGTAGATGCCGTCAGGGTATGGAGGGTTCGGTGATACAGGGAGCAGATATTGATCAGGATTCGTAATCGGAACGGGCACACCGTTGATATGTTGGGCGAAGGAGTTGGGAAAGTTCGTAGCGATGCTGGCTGCCTGGCCTACACCCTGGTCATAGAATATTCCCCACCCAGCGCGCAAGACGAGATCACCGCTCTGTCTCGCATTGTAGGCGACCCCGACCCGCGGAGCGATGTTCCCGAATGTCGTACTCCATAAAGGTGTACCGGCAGGGGCCAGCGAAAGATCTGAAGGATTGCTAACGTTTTCCCAAGCTGCGAGGGTCGTCGTGCCACGGGCGGATGGTGCCGGGTTTAATTCCCATCGGAGACCATACGTCAGAGTTAATTTCGGAGTGATCTTCCAAATATCTTGGCCGTACAGCGAAAATGATCGAGTGAGAATGTTGGCGGGCAAGGCTCGGGCCGCATACAGGCTGCCAACTCCGGACGTAATGAGACTTTGCGTGCTGAGTGCGCTGAAAGAGATCACGTATTGGGGATCATTGACATCCAGGAAAATGGCTCGGTAGTCGGCACCGAATTTCAGTTGGTGAGTGCCCACAACGTAGGACAAGTCATCGACAAAATTCAGTTGTCTAGTTCGGCCTCTCGCCAGTGGCCCACTGAGAAGCAATGAAGTATCGGAGGTTTGAAATTCCAGGAGGCTCTGTGCGCTCGGTAGAGTCCCCAGCAAGAGACTTGAGTCTAGCGGAACAGCACCACCGAACGAGTCCGATGCAAATCTCACGTTGGATTCCTGGGTCGAGTAGTTGCCCCGCAGAGTGTTGGACAACTGGTTGCTGAGCAACATGCTTAGGCCCAGCGTGCCAGTTTTCGTATTCACATCGGTAAACTGCATGGTGTTGATGCTGTAGACGCGGTCGGTCGTTTGCGATGGGGCATCATTCAAGCGCCCAAAAATCGAGAAACGGTCGTTGAAAGTATGATCGACTCTTATGCTGCCCGCGTTGAGGGTCGCAGCGTTGGAAAAAGTCCCCGTGAATGGCGCGGTGTAAGCCGTTGGCGAAGCGGGCGTACCGTTGGGCTGCGGGTATGCGTTCAGGAACGGAGCCAGCGTTGTAGGCGCTTGCGTGCGCGCATATGCCGAAGGAACCTCAATAACTGAAGTTTGCGGTAGTCTCAGGCGGGCACCTTCATACGAAAGAAAGAAAAAGGTCTTATTTCTTAGAATTCGGCCGCCTAGGAACGCACCGAAATCATTGTGGCGTTCGGGCGCGCGTGGCTCTCCGGCAGCATTTGCGAACCAATCGTTCGCATCGAGCACATTATTTCGGAAGTATTCATACCCGCCGCCGTGAAAGTCATTTGTTCCGGCACGCGTTGTCATGATGACTTGTCCGCCCGGTGAACGCCCAAACTCCGGCGCGAAAGAAGACGTTTCCACGCGAAACTCCTGCAAGGCCTCGACAGACACGAGGCTGCTGGTGCCTCCCAACGCACTGAAAGCCTGTGCCGTGCCGGTGCCGGACTGTCCAAGCGTGCCGCTAGCCGCGACACCGAAATTGGCCGATACTCCATCGACTGAGAAACTGTTTGCGTCTGTCCTCTGACCCCCGATGCTGAACTGTCCGCTGGAAATCGCGAACGACGGGGCGATAACGACACCAGGGGTCAACTGGAGCAACGTGTTGAAGCTTCGCCCGTTGAGGGGCAAACTCTCGATAAAATTGCGATCAATCACCGTGCTGACTGCGGCGCCCTCGGTGTTGATGAGCGGTGCTCCACCTTGCACCGTGACCGTCTCGGACACGGCTCCAATTGGCAAGGTGAAGTTGATTGCCAGTGCATCTTGTACGTTCAGAGTTACATCCGGCTTAATGAGCGTCTTAAATCCCGGCTTCGCGACTTGCAGGCGGTACGATCCAGGTGGGAGATTTGCCAGAACGTAAAGGCCGTCGCTATTCGTCTTCGTGTAGTTCTGCACGCGGGTCGCGTCGTTCACGACTATGACTTCAGCGCCGGCGATCAGCTTTCCCAGTGGGTCGAATACAGTTCCGCTGATCGTTCCATCGGGAGATTGCGCGTGCGCCGCGCAGATGAAAAAAAGAGCCATGAAAATAACGACGATGATTGGACGCAATCGCACGCGACATCTCCTCTGGTAGACGGATTTGGTGACGCTCTCTCGGTCTACGCAGGAGAACTCACGCTTGTACCAAGTCCGCTATCATCGAAGAACAAACTGACGATATCAGACCAAGATGCGGACTAGGGGTGATTTGAAGCGAGCTGAAGATAAGCGGAGAGCAGCGGCTTGCCACTTGGTTTGTGGCTTCCGCCTTTTGGTTCTACGGTCACGAACACGGCATCAATCTCATCAAGCGCCTTGGGATCGTCGATTTTGAGGACCCACCGTTTTTTGGCCGCGTTGTCCTCATAGAAAATTCCGAGGTTCAATACCTGTTCTTTGTCAGGTCCGCGCCGGCCCCAGGCCTGAAACGTGCTGACACTTCTGGCTCCTGGCTCTTGATCCAAGTCATAGGCGTAAAAGATAAGGGATTTACCCTTGGTGTAAAATACCCGTCCGGTTGACTTTTGAGTGTTGCCATCGCGCGCCACGTCATAAACGTCAACAACGTAGAGGTCCCGCGCGCCCATTAACTCTCGTATGTCCCGGTCATGCGATAGCAGTTCGTCTTGCTTCGAGACCGTGTGCTCTTGCTCACGAAGTTGGCCGGAAAGATCCTTGATCTGGTTTCGAAGGCTCGCGTCCTGGGCTTCGTCCTGGGCTCGCTCCCGACTTACAGAATCGAGTTCCGATTGCATCTTCTGCAGCGAGACCTGAGCCTCGTCGAATTTCTTCGCAATGCCAGATCGTTCGTCGGCGATTCGTTGCTTCTCGGTGTCGTCAGTCTGGAGGGATTGCTCCAGCTTGCCCTGTGAGCTCTTCATTTCATCCAGCGATCTTGCTTGCTCGTCGGTCTGGCGGCGCAGTTCGGCGATGACTTTATCGCGCTCGGCAAGCTGTGTTCTTAGGATTTCATGCTCGTGCCCAGCATCGCTTATCCGCTGTTCTAGGGCCTCAATTCGCGTATCGGTGACGCCAGAAGTCGCGCGAGGGACCTGGGCATCGGCGTTATGGCTTTTCCCAACGCGGTAAGCAGTGATTCCTAATGCGATCGTCAGCAGGACGCACGCAGCAAACGGCATCCACACATAGTTCCAATTCACGTGCGAAGGTCGATAGCGCATTCTCTGACCGAACGCAAAACCCCTCGTTTCATTGCCGCTCGAAACGCCGGCTTTTTCGTGTGGCGACTCCGAATCGGTGCGGTTCAGCGGCGCGAGACCGGCTAGTTCTCTTTGAGGCATTGCGGGTTCTTCGTTCGGAACAGCGGCCAACTTGGACGCGAGCAGGGGCACACCCACATCGACGGCAGCCTCGAACTCCCCTAAGGCTTGCCGGCATTCGGCACAACTCGCAAGGTGCGCTCGGAGCTTTTTCTGTTCTTCCTCGGTCAGGTCGCCCGAGGTCGAGACGGCGCAAAGCTCGAGGAATTCCTCATGCGGTCCCATCTCTGGAGACTCTCCGGCGTCTTTATTTCCACCGCTATTTGTCATGCCGTTCAACAATCCGCACATTACTCCCAGACATCTGCTTTCGCAACAGAGCCAAGCCGCGATAGTAATGGTGCCTGACGTTCCCGTGCGGTTGGCCCAATTTGTCGCTGATCTCCGCGAGGGTGTAGCCTTCAAAAAAGTGCAGTTGTAAGGTTTCGCGTTGATCGTCGGTCAGAGCTTCCATCACCTTTTCTAATCCATTACGCCCCAACACCGCCTCTGCGGAATAATCGTTCTCGGTGGTCGCAGCAGCGACCACTTGTTCAGAAATGCCTTCAATTTGCCTATGAGTGTAGAACTGGCGAGTGACCAGATACCGACGCCGCGAAATCGCTCTGTGATATGCCATTTGCACAATCCATGAGCGCGCAGAACTCTTTGAGCAGTCAAAGATCGCGGACTTCCGATGTATGAATAAGAACAAATCCTGGACGAGGTCTTCGGCTTCCGAGCAATCTCCGAGAATTCGCGCAGCAATGCTGCGCAACAGTCGACCATACCGTTCAAACAAACATCCGAGGGCCTGTTGGTCTCCTCCGGCGACATTACTCAGCAAGACTTCGTCGGAGGCGTCCAACTGTGGAGAAATCTGTGCGATTGATATGGGGGTCCTACCCGCTATCTCCTTGGAGAGCGGTAGGCCTGGAAAGCGGCTTGCCAACAAATCACTCAAATCTGCCTCAGCAACCTGCAGCGCGCTGAACTGCTACCTTTGTGCTCATCGCCTAATTACAAATTGTCGGTAACTGACCGTTGGTCTATGACCGACAATCGAGCACGATAATCATCGACATGGCGAAACGGGGCAAACAAATTCAACCCCGCTCTGGGGTAGAAAAAGCGTTTGGCCAGGTCGTGCGCACCATTCGAGAGGAAGAAATCCACATATCGCAGGCTGAATTAGAAAAAAGAACGGGCCTCAATCGGACATTCATTAGTGATCTTGAACGAGGTATCCAAGGTCCCGGCATTAGAACAATATTCCGCATCGCTAAGGGTCTTGAAACCTCTCCAGATACACTTTTGCGCCGGACAACGCGTTCCAAATTCTTCGAGTTTCCGGTTGGCAGAGACGTGCGTTGAAAATACCGCTGTTGGCCTATATTTGCAACACCAATATAGGCCATTAGCAGATTCCCGCCTTGATGCTTCATCTGTAACTTGTCTCAAGCTAATGGAGAGTCAGCCTCTAGTTCTATTTGGAAGAAAGGTCCGCGCGGTTCGAGATGCCGCGCATGTGTCTCGGGAACTGGCCGCCGAGAAGTCCGGCATTACCGCGAGCTATCTGGGGGAAGTAGAGAGAGGCGAAAAATGGCCTTCACTTGAAATCATTTGTGCCATCGGCGCGGCGCTAAATGTTTCGCCCTCGGTATTCTTCGAATTCGAAGCTCAGGAAACAGACGCTGCCATTTTGATCCAAAAACTTCATCGCATCATCGAAAATCGCACCACCGAGCAACAGCAACAGGCGCTCAGGGTCTTGAAAGGCCTCTTAGAGCCATGAGGCTGATCCACTCCTTTTGATCACCTTGTCCTCATCCTTTCCGGCCTGCTCACCGATTTGGAGAGTTTGGACCATTCAATTAGATGTGAGACCACTTCTTCCGCATCACGCCCGTTTTAATCGTAGGAAATCAAAGTACTCATGGATAGTTTCCGAGTTGACGATCCGGGAGTCCTACATTCGGCGTTAGCCTCGCACACGAACTGCGAGTCCGCGGATAACCGGGAGATCAACACTAAAGACGTTCATGCACCCTTACTGTCGAGGAAAGTTTCAAGGATGTCGTCGATGTCGCCGCGCGACTCGCTCATACAGTGATTGGCTAATTCTTCTGCGGTCATCCCCAACGAATCTAGGTCGAGATCACCGTTGCGAATGGGAAAAGAGCCAATCTTCTCGATCAACGCCGCCTTCACGCGCTCCATTTGCTGCCTCACAAATGTCTGCATCTCAGCCTGAGCGGTTCCATTCCCGCATTGGCGCGTATACGCCGACAGACGCTTTTCGAGGCAATCGTGCCCACTACGCACAATTCCAGCCCTCGAGTCGAGATATTCGGTAGCAGTCATGTCTTTCAGGACAACCTGTGGCGCAATGTGGAGCAAGAAGGAAGGCACACCTTTGGTTCCAGGCCCAACGATTTCCAGCTCGCGATCGGCACCGGCCTCAAGCCACATTCGAATCACTTCGTTGATGTGCATGTCACCAAATCCATAGCCAATACAGATCAGAGAGGAAACGTAGTTGATGTTCGCCCTAAAAGAATCAAGTACCCGAAACGGCAGAACTTGGCTCATGCGACTGTCGAACTTGTAAGCACCCGCCAAGAGGCTGCGTCGCAGGAATTGCATTTCCCCTTCGTCGTCCGCATACGTGATTTCATTTGTCGATTTCACGACGCGATCCGGCGACATGGCAAGAATGCAAACAAGTTCTTCGTTCGCCGCCTGAAGGACCTCTATGACATCGGACACATTCTTCTGATTAGGTAGTAGTCTCAACAGATCCTTACCGTCTCGAAAGGTAAATACGTCCAACGCGCCGTGGATCTTAAGCAAATTGACCCCCGGCGTCCCCAGCGGAAAAAAGTGAAATGCCCCACGATCGATATCCTCGCCGGAGAGAACTTCACCCACTAGCTCGCCCGTCTTCACTCCCTGCTTATCTCTTCGTGGGAGAGTGACTCGCTCACCAGAGAAACCGCAGTTCAAGGGAATATTAAATTGTGCGGTGAGCATTTCGATTATTACATCATGGTTCAAAGAAAAGACCCAGAGAGGCAGATTCTGCGCAACTAGTTGTGAGATACCCTCGTAGTAGCGCAGGTTGCGTTTCACGTATTGACGGTTATTGGTATGTCGAAGGCAAAGAATGTGATACACCATTTCGACTAGCCATGAATAGAGACCGTGATATTCCCGTCGAAAAGGAGTATTTCGTCGGAACTGTGTTTCCAGATATCCCAGAATATTTTCGTAATGCATTTCCGGTATCAGAAGCACGTGCGCGAGCTCATCAATAACTACGTCCGAAAATCCAGTCCCTTGTGCACGCCACCCCGTATTTAATGAACGAAGTTTTTCTGAGGTTAGCCAACCGCGTAACTCGGCGGTGATGTCCCAGACGAGGGGCATACCTATTTCGTACGACGCACCTGCACCCAATAAGAGGCCCGCTAAAGGAGTGCTCATACTATTCTACTTTGCCCGATTTACTAGATTTGTGCCAATAGTCGGAGCGCATCTAGGTCCCTTGGCTGTGGTCATGCCAGGGTGACAACGTATTTAGAAACTACCGATTCTCTTCAGGATTGCCGACTTACGACAGTTGACCGAATGGCTGGTCTCAAGTTCAATGAGGAGGCAGCATCTGGGAAGCCTTGCCTACGGTGCGTAAAGGAAGCGCGCCGAATGCCCGGACCTACCCAATATGCAAATTGCGACAATCCCCCGGCCTGATGGATACTGCTGGTGTGGCGAGATTTGGCTCACTCGTTAAGACGTGGCTTGGAGCTGTTCGGAAATTTCTTCGCAATCTGTGTCGTAAAGAGCCTCAAATGGAAAAAAGAACGTACAGACTCGGCCACCATCTCGTTGCGTTTCTCGACGTGCTGGGTCAGCGCGATAAGTTCAGAGGGCTTAAAAAGCCCAGCAATGCCCAAGAGGAGGACGAAGTCAAGGAGGTGCTGAGGCAAACTGCTGGTTTTGTCGTTGAGCTACGCACAGTATTTCAAACCCAATTCGAGGTCTTCGAAGCTGGCGCCTCAAATATGCAGCGACACACGAAAGAGCCGTTACGTCCGAGTTTCATCGGCTTCTCCGATTCATTCGTTACATCGGTTCCATTGCGGGAGGAGGGCCATGAGTTGGTGCCGGTCGTGACGTTGTTTTCAGCCCTATCAGCAGCCTGCGTCGTGATGCTAACCTCACTTGCAAGCAAGCACCCTTTGCGAGGAGGAATTGATGTGGGCCTCGCAACGGAGATCGGTCCTGCTGAAATCTACGGAACTGCGCTGGAGCGCGCTTATCTTCTAGAAAGCAGAGTCGCAAAATATCCGCGCCTTGTTATTGGTGATGAGCTATGGAGATATTTGAACGCCGCGCTTGCTCAATTCGAGAGCCAAACCACACCGGTATCAAAAGCAATCACGGCCATTGTGAAAAAAACTATGCAAATGATTACGACGGATACTGACGGGCAGAGAATCCTCGACTATCTAGGTTCCGTCGTGGTCGAAAATGCCGGTCCTGACCACGGGAAACTCATGATTCAGCCTGCCTACAATTTTGTGCTCGCCGAAGAGAAGCGAATGCTTGCAAAAGGCGATCCTGAACTGATCGGGCGTTGTGTCCTGCTTCGGAGCTATTTCGAGTCGCGGCTCGCGCCGTGGGGTGTGGAAGTGAAAAGGGATTAACGGCGTACCCGGAAACAATCAGCCGCCCAGGCCTTGTTCACTGCCAGCGAATGACGATGAGAATCTTATCAACGGATATCAATGGAATCTTGTAAAACTCGGGCCGCTGAGGATAGATTCGCAGCCCACGTCGTCCGTCTGCCCTTGAACGGAGACATGACTGCCAGCAAAGACGAACCTCGAATCTACCGATTGGCCATTTTCTGGGCCATGTGAAAAATTAGCTTACGGTCGCCTTCATCAGCCTTGCCCAACAAGCGGCGAAGCTTGTTGAGATAACGGGCGTCCTTACCGCTACTGCCCCAGGCGATGTTGTCGGATGACTTCCGCTTCAAGAGGTTCGGCAACTGAGGCGGCCCTTCGCCGTCGTAGAAGAGTTGATAGAGTGGGCATTCGAGCGCACGCGCCAGCTTTTCCAACGTTTCGATGGCGGGGACAGTATGACCATTTTCTACGCGGGAGATGTAACAACGAAGCAAGCCCGTGCGCTTTTCGATGTCGCCCTGAGAGAGTTTCTTTTCCTCACGCATTTCGCGGAGGCGGTCGCCAATAACCATGCGGCATTATTGCATCCCAGTTTGCACCGAGCAACGAGCTCATTTCAACGCTCGTCTGTATTGACGCCCCGCAGGTCTAGGGCGTAGCATCCTCCCTGAACGATGACGGTATTAAGCTGTTACTAGCCGACTGCGGTCGTTGTCCAGCGGCGATGCCGCAGCGAAAGCCCCGCCGCCGCCCAAAAGGCAGCGTCATGAAGATATTTCCTTCAATTCGGGATGAAAGCGCCCGCCGACGTTGGGTGCAAGCCGGTTTGTTGCTCATCTCTCTTGCGGTGGTTGTCTTGCTTGGGGCCGCGTTCGGACCGCGATCCTATGCTGGCCCCCTATCATCTCTGTTGCTTGCGCTCGTCCTGATCGCTCTCTGTGTGGCTATCGTCCTTCACGTTCGCTTCTTAATTCTGTCACGGCACGAACATCGCGAGACCGCCAGCGTCCTCGACGCGACGGAGCGCGAATTCCAATCGATTTTTGATAGCACCCTCGACAGCATTTTGATCCTTGATGACCGAGGAATCTGTCTAGAAGCAAATCCAGCGGCGCTCGCCCTACTCGGAACTCACCGCAACAAACTGGTGGGGCATTCGATTCAAAAGTTCCATTCACCAGTGGCCGACTTCGAAGCTGCGTGGAAACGCTTTCTCGACCGCAAAGACGAACACGGCGAAGCGCAGCTTATCCGCCAGGATGGCGGCGAAGTATTCATCGAATACACCGCGAAGGCGAATTACCTACCTGGGCGGCATGTTGCAGTATTGCGCGATATTTCTTTGAGAAAACAGGCCGAAGCTGCGCTCCGGGCAAGCGATGAACGATTTCAACAGATGGCCGACAATATCCAAGAAGTCTACTGGCTGCTCGACGCTCAGACGAAACACGTAATTTACATCAACCCGGCGTATGAGACGATCACAGGCCGTTCCCTCGCGACGCTCCGCGACAATCCCACTTCGTATCAAGAAACGTTCCACCCGGAGGACCGTGTTCGCGTTCTGACTCGACTTGACGAAGCCACACGGACCGGACACTTGGATGAGGAGTTTCGGATTGTTCGACCTGACCATGTCGTCTGCTGGGTCTCGGTCCGAGGCTTCCCCGTGCGCGATTCTGCCGGAATTATTCGCCGGCTGGTCGGAGTTTCTCAAGATATCTCGGCACGAAAATCAGCCGAGGAACAGATGGCCAAGAATCTCACTTTGGCCGAGTCCGCGTGGGCCGAAGCCGACGCGTTCCGCAAAACCACGCTCGCCCTGACGCAGAACCTTAGGATGGATTGTGTCTTGGACACTTTACTCGAATCCTTGCTCAAGCTCATCCCGTGCGAATCCGCGCGCGTCCTCCTAGTGGAGACGGACACTCATCTCTTTCTTCAGCGTGAGATTCAAAAGCCCGGAGCGAACAGGCGTTCCCCCAAGTGCCCCGAGACGATCGAGGCTCGTGATAGCCACTTTCTGATGCGGGTTCTTGCAACCAAGAACAGCGTGCTCATTTCAGACACTGCGGAGGAACCGGAGTGGCCGGATTTCAGAGGGCATGCACACATGCGATCATGGCTGTGCGTTCCACTTGTTGCTTCGCAGCAGGTTTTAGGTTTGTTGTCGTTGGGCGATACCGCTGCTCATTTCTTCACGCACGAACATCTGCGCCTTGCCAAGTCGCTTGCCATTCCCGCTGCCGTCGCCATTCAAAACGCGCGGCTCTACGAACGTGCGGAAATCTACGGCACGGAGCTGGAACAGCGTCTCGCGGACCTGAATGAGACAGAACGAGCGTTGCAGCAAGCAGAAAAGAGTCGCACTCTTTCAGAGGAGAAATTCACAAAAGTCTTCAAGTCGAGTCCCATCGCGTTTTCCATCACGACCGTAGCCGAGGGCCGCTTCATCGATGTGAACAAAGCCTTCGAACGGAGATACGGTTACTCCTCCAAAGAACTAATCGGCCGCACGGTTTTCGACATCGGTGTTTGGGATGATCCGGGCGAACGCTCCCATATGCTAGATCAGGTTCGTGAGCGGGGCCAGGTCAGGAATCGCATTACGCGCTTTCGGGCCTACTCCGGCGAATTGCTCGACACCATCTATTCTGCGGACATTATCGAGCTCGACGGCGAGCAGTGTCTTCTTGCTGTCTCCGAGGACCTTCCCGACCGCGCTAACCTGCAAACATCGTCAAATCACAAGACTACCCTTGCCCGATAGCTTGCAGTCTCTGGCACTCGTCGGGAGAGCCGTAAGTTCACCTAACCGCCCATGCGGCCTCGCCCGACGCTGGCGTCCCCCAAGAGTCTGATGGAAAACGCGCCGCGCGGGTGGCTGCATTTTCATCGCGGGCTGCTGACGTGGTTCAAGGCCTTAGCCTTGGAATTTCATGAATTCAGAGACACGAAAGGCCTCGCTATCGTACAAACCGGCGTCTAACGGCGCGCGCACGATACTCTGTTCGCAAGTCATTAGTCAGATGTCCGTTCTCGGAATCCGTAAACCCGCCTTGCGAGCGTTCCCAGACCGCAGCGACGCCACAATGAGAGAGAAAAGTCAGTATACGCGGAGATGGACGCTCTGGAAGTAGTGTTGCAAGGCTAGGCGACCGCGGGAATGAACGTCGGTAGTCGTAAAGCTGTCCAAACGCCTCACGTATTGTCCTGTCCCCAGAATTGGCTTTCGCTTCGAACAATGTCCACCGCGTGGTG
>Ga0182018_10004316_pt1 | contig 12047 bp, 13 predicted proteins | sample 812P2MmetaG_FD_120490 | JGI IMG/M metagenome (GOLD analysis project Ga0182018, IMG submission 120490) | Permafrost microbial communities from Stordalen Mire, Sweden - 812P2M metaG | ecosystem: Environmental > Terrestrial > Soil > Wetlands > Permafrost | place: Sweden: Stordalen | collected...
GCGTATGGATTTAGATCCTTCCCCAACTACCGCCTGCGCGTCATCGCTCAGTGCGGATAAACATAAAACCAACCAACAACCCGTCACCTCCGCCCACGTGTCCCCAATCTTTGAACTAGACCCCAAAAATGGCGGAGAGGGAGGGATTCGAACCCCCGGAACCCTTGCGGGCTCACCTGATTTCGAGTCAGGCGCATTCGACCACTCTGCCACCTCTCCGTGGGGCCTCCAAGCTGAGGAAAATTGACCTGAATGAACCTTTCCCGGGCTAGGTCAAGAGGGATGCATGCTTCCCTCAAACGTTCTCGTCGCCGCCCTCGAGCCGGGCGGCATCCTTGTTGGCCGGAAGGTGAAGCGGGAAAAGCGCGTAGTATTGCATGAGCCACCAGCTCCGCGACGACCGGTAGAAGACCAGCGGAAACCCGATCGATCCGGCGCCGGCTAGGACGACCGCGGCCGTCGAGCCGATGACGCCCTTGTAGGCGAGCAGCATGACGGGTGTCAGGAAGAAGGCGATCGTGACGCCATAGTTGAGCGACATCGATCCAAGGAAGAAGCCCTCGTCCCGCTCGAACCGCAGCCCGCAGGCCGGGCATTCCTTGTTGACCTCGAACCATGTGCCCGCCCGGAACAGCGTGGGCCCCCCGCAGTTTGGGCAGCGGTTGCGGAGTCCTCGGGCGACCACCTGGAGGCGGGTGACCTTCATGGGAGCGCCCCGGCGCAGGCGCTCAGGAGCCGAGCTGGAAACGGACGAACCTGCGGATCTGGATGTTCTCCCCCGTCTTGGCTATCGCCTCGGTGAGTATGTCATTCACCGTCTTCTCCGGGACCTTCACGAAGGACTGGTCGACGAGGCAGACGGTCGAGAAGAACTTTTCGAGCTTTCCGTCGACGATCTTCTGGGCGGCCGCGGGCGCCTTGCCCTGGACCTGCGCCGAGGCGATGTCGCGCTCCTTCGCAATGTCGGCCTCCGGCACCTGGTCGCGAGAGACGTAAAGCGGGCTCGTGGCGGCGACCTGGAGGCAGAGGTCCCTCACGAACGTCTTAAACCCGTCGTTTCGCGCGACGAAGTCAGTCTCGCAGTTGACCTCGATCATGACGCCGACCTTCCCGCCGACGTGGATGTAGCTCTCGATCAGGCCCTCCTTCGTCGTGCGGTCAGCCTTCTTGGCGGCCGAAGCGGCGCCCTTCTTGCGAAGGATCGTGATGGCCTCCTCGGCGTTGCCGTTGGCCTCCACGAGCGCCTTCTTGCAGTCCAGGAGGCCCGCGCCGGTCTGGCCGCGCAGCTCATTGACCATCTGTGCCGTGATGGGGATGCTCATGTTATTCCGCCTTGACCGGGGTCTTGCGGGGCCGGACGGGCTTCCGCTTCGCGAGGGTGTCGGCGTCCAGGGCCGCGATGTCGATCGGTATGTCGATCTTCGAAAGGTCTATCTCGCCCGTGACCACGGGCGGCACGACGGGCTCGGTCGCGGCCTGCGCGGCGGCCTTCGCCTCCACACCGCGCTGGGAGCGGCGCGAGTCGCGCTGGGCCAGGCCGGACTGGATCGCGGCCACGATCGTCTCGACGATGATCCGGATCGACTTGACCGCGTCGTCGTTGCCGGGGATCGGATAGGTCACCAGCGACGGATCCGAGTTGGTGTCAACGAGCGCGATCGAGGGGATCGCGCAGCGCGCGGCCTCCGCGACCGCGATCTTCTCGTGGCCCACGTCGACAATAAAGAGCGCGGAGGGCAGCCCGCCCATCTCCACGATCCCGTTGAAATTGCGCTGCATCCGCCCCATTTCGCGCTTGATGGCCGACTCCTCCTTGCGGGGGAGCTTGGACATCTCGCCGCTCGTCTCCATCTGCTGGTATTTCTTGAACTTCGCAACCGAGCGCTTGACGGTCTCGTAGTTGGTCAGCGTGCCGCCCAGCCAGCGGTCGACGGAAAATGGCATGCCGGTCGCGGCCGCGGCCTCGCGGACGATGTCCTTGGCCTGTCTCTTGGTGCCGACGAAAAGGACGTTTCCCCCGTTGGCGACGACGTTCTCTATGAACGTGGACGCCTTCTCTAGGGCTTCATGGGTTTTGGCGAGGTCGATGATCGTGACCCCTTGGCGATGGTCGAAGACGAACGGCTTCGAACGCGGGTTCCAGCGCTTTGTCTGGTGCCCGAAATGAACTCCTGCGTCGAGCAGGTCCTTTGGTGTGATGCTGATGCTCATGTGGATCTATGTATCTGACGTGTACACAGGCCGGCCAAAAAGGGCCGCCTTGCGATCAAGGTTGGAACTGACGTTGGATTGGTTTGAACTGACGGAAGGTCCAAAACAGTGTCTCCCTCGACGGCTTGCAAGCGCGAAGTGGCGTGTCCCGGGCGCTGATTCGCAAGATAGCTGCGGAAGCGGAGTTTAGCGCGCCCGGACCCCTTCCTGGGCCACGGATTCCACCCCCTGGGATTCTTCGGTCCGAGACGGTGCAGCGGCCCCTTATTGCTCGGCTTTGAGTTTCCTGGGCGCGATCCCTGCTGGACCGGATACATTTCGATTGGCTTAAACCTTAAGGCAACTAATCTTCATTTTCCTGTCTCGCGGATCGAAAAGACAGGTGTGTCCGGCATTGATCGACATCCAAAAAACAAAGTCATCGGCGGGTTTTACCATCATGGAGGTGGCGCTGGCTGCCACTGTGCTCGCGCTGACACTCGTTGGCATGATCCAGGTCATCGATTCGGGTTCGGAAATGCTCGATCTCTCGCGCAAGCAGACGATTGCGGGGCAGATATTGCATAGCGAGATCGACCAACTGCGCCTGCAAGGATGGGCAACGATAACCGGTTACACGGCTGGTCCCACGCAATTGACCCTGGCGTCCGATCCGATTCTGTCCGAGATGGCGCAGCAACTGGGAGGGACGTTTCCCTATTCCGTGGCCCGCACGGTGACTTGCGTCCAGCCTGCCGGGGACCCGTTTCCCTACGCTATTCCGCCCTTACTATTGCAAGTGACCTTCACCGTTGCTTGGACAGGTGTGACCGGCCACTCGTATACGCGCACGAGCACAACCTACGTCGGCCAAAATGGACTCTCTGCCGCATATCAAAGATCGTAGGCCTCGAGCCTCGCCGGCGCGAGGGTTCACGCTTCTCGAGGTGATGATGGTCACCTTCATCTCTTCCTTCGTCTTCGCAGGCGTGCTCTCAGCGTACATTTTCCTCGGGCGCGGCCTTGTTCGCCAGGGCAACGAGGAGCAGCTGGAGTCCAGGAGCCGCGTGGCGCTCTACGATTTCACCCAGGACATGAGCGGCGCAAGCGCGGTGGTCACGGCGAGCGGCACGGTGCTGACGGTGAACACGTGGATTCCACAGACGGCGTCCAATCCGCCGGTCCTCGGGACTGCAACCTACACCTACGACCCCGTTGCCGCGCAGCTGACCCTTATGCGCTCGTCGCCGATCGCGGCGTCGCTGCTTGCTTTTCCCAACTGGCCGACGCCTGCTGCCCTGTCTTCATATGTTCTCCTGAGCAACCTAACAAGCTTCAGCTTCGGGACCTACGACATCAACGGGAATCCCACCAGCGTGCCGGCCCTCATAAAACAGGTGAACATGAACTTCACAGCCACGTCGGGCTCCCAGGTCAGCGGAGCCCAGTCCCATTTCACTGTGGTCTCGCCTCAGGTGATCATGAAGAACAAGTTCAGCCCGCAATGATCCAGAGCCGCCGCGAATCCATTCCGGGAAACCAGCGCGGCTCGGCCATGCTTGCGGCCCTCTGCCTTGCGATGGTGTTCGCGCTGTGCCTTTCGAGCTACATAGCGCTCTGCTACACCTCGCTCAAGATGAGCACGCGCAACCTGATGGGTTCACACTGCATCGAGCTTGCGGAGACCGGGCTCGAACAGGCGCTTTATTCGCAGAACAACTGGGATTGGTCGGCGCCATGGATTGTCAACAGCGCCGCCGCCACGGCGAATCTGACGCTGCCCGCGTTCCATTTTGAAAACGGCGCGACCGGGCAGGTCACCGTCTACGTGGTGGAGAATTCCCCCCAGGCCAATTGGGCCCAGGTCACGTCGTCCGCCACGGTTTCCCTGCCCGACGGCACCACGGTGACGAGGACGCTCCAGTGCCAGTGCCAGCCCGTGTCGACGTTCGTGAACGCGGCCGCCGCGACCGCCGGCAGGATGACGTTCGCGCAGGGCGGCAAGCTGGACAGCTACTATTCGAGCCAGGGCCCCTATCAGGCTCCAGGGGGGTTTTCGGCGGTTGTTCTTTCGGGGTCGACCCCGGCCCTCTACCCCACGGTCCTGCTTAATTCGGCGGTCGTCGACGGATATGCCGTCGGCGTGGGCCCCGACTCGGTTTCCTATTCCAACAGCGCGCAGGTTGTCGGCCCGACGACACCCAACGGGACAAACGTCGATCCGAGCCGCATCCTCACCTCAGCGCAGGCCTACCAGCCGCAGCTCCCTGAAAACCTCCCGGCGACCGTCCCTGTGCCGCCGGTCAACGCGATCTACACGTCCCAATCGCTCGGAACTCCAGGGGCGACGGCGCCCACCGTGGTTTACGCCTCCGACGTCAACCTCTCGGGCGCCGCGCAGCTGCAGATCATGGGCCCGGTGATCCTGGTCATCCAGAACGGGGGAAACCTCAGCGTGAGCAGCAGCGCCCAGATCGTGATCGCAAACACCCAGCCGCCCGCAATGGGCGGCGGCGGCCCGAATGTCTCGCTCGAGGTCCATCTCGAGAACGGCAACATGAATCTCGACGGGGGCGGGATCGTGAACAACACAATGACACCCGAGCGCCTGACGATCATCGGCACGCAGGTGACCACCGGCCCGCGACTCCTCGAGATGGGGACGACCACCCCGTTCTACGGCGTCATCTATTTTCCCAACGCCCCGCTCACCGTTAACAACAACCCGACCATCTACGGGTCGTTGGTCGCAAATTCGATAACGTTCAACGGCTCCCCGACCGTCCATTACGACATGTCGCTGCGCACCCCGGATGGGCGGGTTGGGGATACGGCGTTCTCAAGCGTCGAGACCCCGCAGCCGGTTGGCGCAATCTCACCGGGCTCGGTTGTGGCTCCCATAACCGTCGTGCCAGGCACCCTTGTCGAGGTGCCGGCAGTGCCGGCGCCATAAGGCCTGCCTCGGCATTTTGACGCCGGTTGACAGTCAGGGGCGGCTTTAGCCTAATTTCCCGGCATGTTCAAACGCAGGGAGCGCCACAGTGTTCTGATAAACCTCACAGACCATTGCGTGCAATTGGCCCGCCTCGGGCGCCTGGACGCGCGCCCGCTCCACGTCGACACCTTCGCTGAGATTTCGGCGTCGGATGTCGGGTCGGTCGCGCGCTGGCTCGACTTCACCTTTCCCGACCGCGCCGGGAAATTCATCTCGGCCTATTGCGGCTTTCATCCCACCGAGAGGGTCTTCCAGCGGGACTCGATCAACGCCCGCAGGCTGTCCGACCGCGAATTCCTCTACAACACCGTCGCCGAGCATTCAAAGATCGTCTCGGCCAAGGCCTGGCACGTGGCCGCGCTCAATCCCGCGGACGGAATGCCACTCTCGGCCGACTCGAGCACGCGGGCCGCGCTCTTCCTCGGTGTCCCTTGGTCGGCAACGAGGTCGGCGCAGGTGCTGCTGCGCGACTGGGGCGTGCGCCCCCGCCGGCTGGAGCTCGGGACCGCCGTGCTCCTCGGAGGCCTGACGCGCTACGCGAGCCTGACCGGATATGGCCACCTGATCGCCGTCTGCGAGATCTCCCGGAGCCAGACCCACCTGTACCTCATCGGACGGGACGGGGTGCACACGCCGCCGCCCCTCCCCCACGGTCTCCTGTCCATCGAGGAGGCGGCGATGAAGGAGCTCTCGGCGCCGGACGTCGAGGCCGCGCGAAAGCTGCTTGAGCAGCCGACTGCGGATCTGAAGCAGCATGGGCGGCGCCTCATAAGAATGCTCTCACGGCATCTGCGCCCGGCCGTGGACTACTTCGAGATGCAGACCGGGCAGCGCATCGGCGCGCTCTTCTGCGCCCAGCTGCCCGAGCGGCTCGGCTGGCTTGAGGAGGCTCTCGCGGCCTCGGTCGACCTGGAGTATTTCACGCCTGACTACGCCAAGTGGCTCCCGGCGGTGGGCCTCGACGCCCCGGGACACGCGATGCTCGGGCCCGAGTGGATACAGCCGCTTTCGCTGGTCTCCCAGCTCGCGCCCGGGCCGGGGCCTGCTTCGCCATGAAAAGCTCGCGCGACCGCCTTTTCCTGTCCCCGAACTGGCACGTCGACTGCCGGCTCATTGTCGAGTTGCCCGAGGACAGCGTCGTCGGCGTGCGCTTCATCTCCTACGCGATCACGTCCTCGATCGCGCTCGCCGCGGTGCTCTTCACGGGATGGCTCGCCTACCGGGACCTGAGCCTCCGGCACATGATCGACGACGCGGAGCAGAGGATCGAGGAGGACCGCTGGGACGTGATCGAGATCAAGCGCCTGCAGCGCTTCTACGAGCAGGAGTCCGACAAGGTCGAGAGCGCCTTTACCGAGATGAGGAACCCGATCCTCATCTCCGGGTTCGTATCCGAGATCGGCCGCACCCTCCCCGACAAGATGGTCGTCGACTCGATCGACTGGAATGACGGCAGGGTCACCATCCGCGGCGGCCTCCGCGAGACGTCCGAGCGCGCGAGCCTCCTTCTGGGGAGCTACGTGGACAAGCTTCGCGACGACCCCGAGATCGGCCCGAATTTCAGCTCGATCACCGTCACCGGCCTCAACCGCTCCACCGAGGACGAACAGATGCTGGGCTACGAGATCAGCCTGAAGCTCAAGCCGCGAATCCCGTGAACGCATCCGACCTCATCCAATGGATCGCCGTGATGCGCCGACACCCGCTGAGCGTGCTCTGCGCGACCGTCTGCGTCGCCTGCGGACTGATCTCCTGGCTCATCCTGGGCAACCTGAAGTGGCTCGAGATCGAGCACAAGCAGCTTGGCCAGGATTCGGACCTGGCGCAGGCTACGCTGATATCGGGCCCCTCCATAAGGCAGGAGCTCGCCGCATCGCGCGAGGTCACGCGCCGGATCGAGGACAACCTCGTCGTGCCGGACAACCTGGCCGAGAACTTCTGGTACTTCTACAAGATAGAGCAGCAATCGAAGGCGCACGTGATCGAGCTTCACCCGCTGAACGCGATCACCTCCGGCACGAAGTCGCACTACAGGCGAATCCCCTTCGCGATACGGGTGTCGGGCACCTATGAGCAGGTCGGCTCGTTCCTCTACCTGACCGAGACCGGCCCGCGCCTATCGAACGTGACGTCCATGTCCATGAAGCGCCGCGATCCGGGCGGACCCGTGGTCACGCTGGACATGAACGTCGAGCTGCTCGGCAAGAAATGAAGAAGCAACGCAGCCAGGTCATCGCACTTGTCCTCCTGCTCATCTTTTGGGCTCTCCTTTGGCGCTTTTTCATAAGGGTGCCCCATGCGCCCCCGGTCGCCGCGCCAGTGGCCGCAAAGGCGCCCCTGGTGGAAAACCCCCTGAGGGCGCGTTTCCGCAGGCTGCGCGCCGAGATGGACGTGCTGTATCACTACCGGATCAAACCCACGCCGTTTGACGCCCACTGGAACCCGTTCCGCATTCCGGGGCTGCCGGACGGGCCGGTGAATCCGCTGCCATCCAAGATAATGTCGATGGATCCGTCGCAAATGGGAATCCCGCCGCCCGACTTCGCGGAAGGCCTGCTCAAGAGCGCACTCGCGGCGGTTCGAATCGGCGGGGTGGTCACCATGAAGGGGACGATCCAGCTCACCGTTGACGGCCGGCTCCACATGGAAGGCGACGTCTTCACGGTGAGGGTTCCGACGACCAAGGCCGATTTCAAGCTGGTCCGGATCAGGATAAAGCGCCTCTCGGAGGCTGCCGTGACCTTTACGCTTGAGGACACCGATACCGGAAGCGCTGAAGAGAGGATTCGTCTAAAATAGGGAATCGCGTTGACACGCCACCGGCCACCAAGCACGTTTTCCCTCCCCTTATTGCAGGGTGGAGCAGCCTGGTAGCTCGTCAGGCTCATAACCTGAAGGTCGCTGGTTCAAATCCAGCCCCTGCACCCAATTTCAAGCCCTTGGACCACCTCCAAGGGCCTTTTTGTTGAATGTCTTATGGAAGCAGGGAAGGACAGCCTCAGAAAATGCAACCATATGCAACATGGGGCAACATTGGGCATCCAAACCCGTAGTTTCCCACGTAGTAGGTATCCGTCCGGCGGACGACCTCACTCAACGTCATTGCCTGTGACGTCGTGCGTCACATGAGTGACGCTTGTGGTTGCAGAGCGTAAACTCCGACTAAACGAGGGCCGCCGTTGGCTGCCAGCGGGCAGGTGTCAGGGCGCCCAGGTCATCCTGGTTGGTCATGCTGGGCAGGCGGGAGAGCACGTCCCTCATGTAGGCCAGCGGGTCGATGCCGCGGCGCTGGCACGATACGATGATCGAGTAGATGATCGCGGAGCGGTCGCCGGCGCCAGGGTGACCGATAAACAGGAAGTTCTTTTTGTTATGTGTAGCTACGCATAACAAGAACTATGCGGAGTGCTCAGTTATGCTGAGTCCGGCTCGAGACGGATCGACGGGACCTAGACGCACTTCGCATAATTACACTGCCTCGAGAAAGGACAACAGCCGTGGAAAGTCACGGTGGCGGCGGTTGGGTTGCAGCTCCGGCGATTCCAATGACTTGAGGACCTCGGCCTTCATGTTGAGATCCGCTTCTATGTAGTTGTGCGTGGTGACAGGACTCTCGTGTCCGAGCCAGAGGGCAATGACTTCGAGCGCGACGCCAGATTGAAGTAGATGAAGCGCGGTGCTGTGGCGAAACGTATGGGGAGAGATCCCGTGGCGCTTCAGGGAGGGGCACACGGAATTGGCACGGGAAAGCGTCAATCGGAGGCGGAAACTGACGCCTGCGCGGGTCAGTGGCTGCTGGCGGGAATTGGTAAACAGGGATTGATCGGCATGAAGGTCGTTCCTTCGGCACCAGTGTTGGATTAGCCGCCGAGTTTGAGGCCAAATCGGAACGGCTCGGTCCTTGCGCCCTTTGCCCCGAAGATGAATGACTTCCCCTCGAAGGTCTCCGACCCGGAGCGCGATCGCCTCCGATACACGTGCGCCGGTGTTGTAGAGCAGAGTGAAGAGCAGTCGATCCCGTTCGCCACTTCGTGAAGTTAGGTCACAGGCACCGAGGATCGACTTGATCTCTTCCCGGGTCAGAAATCCCATCAGCGGCTTGGTGGTCCGCTTGAGCGGGATCGCCAATATGCGTTGACCAGCGTCGATAAAATCGGGCCCGGAATAGGCCAAAGCAAAGCGGGTGAAGCAGCGGAGGGCAGCGAGTCTGGCATTGCGGGTCCGAACACAGTTCCCGCGGTCTCGTTCGAGGTGGTTGAGAAACGCGAGAATCCGATCTGCGGAAAAAGAATCGAGGTCAAGGAGGTCGATGGGTCTTCTCAGAAGGTTGGATAGAAACCGCAGAAAAAGCCGAAAGGTATCGCGGTATGCGGCCACGGTTTGAGGGCTCAGGTTCCGCTGGGCGCGGAGATGCTCGGCAAAGAACCGCTGCACGAGCGACGGGAATGGGGTTGGGTTCATAAGGTGGGTGACGGGCGGGTCCCCGGAAATAACGTTGGAACGCGGTGCCGACCCCAACCAGAGCCTGGGGGTCCGAAGACACATACCAGAACGTCTCGGCAAAGTGCCGATGGCCGAGATACCGGGAGAGTAACAATAGGTGGTGCGCGGCCGGCGCCCTGAGACGGCTCCACTCCGCGATCCAGGAGGTCGCGAACGTGTGGCGAAAGTCGTGGAGACGGGGTCGAGGCCGGGATCCGTTGCCAACGAGGCCCCCCGCAGTGCGCCGGAAGTGCTCATGAAGAGTGCGGTCGGCGAATGCGCGGCCGTGCAGACCGACGAACAGGCGATCGGTGAAGACGGGGCTACGATTCCGCACCTTCAGGTACCGCTGCAGGGCGGCCACGACCGTTGAATGAAGGGGAAGGATCCGTTCGGGACTGAACTTGGCAGGAGCAACCCGCAGTGTCGCAGCAATGGCATCAAGATCCGTAACCCGTAACCTGAGCAACTCGCAACAACGCATCCCGGTTGAGGCCGCCAGACCGATGACGGTCGTCAACGTGAGAACGCGGAGTGACTCTTTTCGTCCGAGCTTGGCCGACTCAATTTGAAGACGATGAAGATCCGAAGGGGAATAGATGTGGGGCGCGACTCGGTTGTGGGCCGGCCCGAGAAGCCTGGGTGGAGGCACCTCTGTGCGGGGATCGATGGCACGACAATACCGTGCGAAACCGCGAATTAGCTCCAACCTCTTGGCATGGTATAGGCGCGTGCATCCGGTTGGCTGGGTCGCCCAATTAAGGGCAATGTTCAAACGCAGCGGCGCTCCCGGAGCGACCTCGTCGGCAAAACGCGCAAACCGGAGGAGTTGCTGTCCCTCGATTCTTAGCGCGTATCCAAATTTACGCCGATGCTGGAGGTACCTGATAGCGAGATCGGTGGTCTTATCCATGTTGAAAAGGCCATGGGCGGATCAACGTGCGGAGCGTGGTCAGGTCCGCTTGAACATAGGTATCGGTGCTCCCGAGATCGCGATGACCCAAGAGATCGGCGATCTGCTTGGGATCGGCTCCGTGGCGGAAGAGCCGGGTCGCAAATGAATGCCGCAAGCGATGGGTCCCAGTCCACCGAGCAGGGAAGTTGCAGCGGCGATAAGCCCGCTGGATCACCTGACGAAGGCCACTCAAGGTGAAGGGCTGGCCAGCCAGACTCCGGTGGCGCAAGAAAAGCTGCTCGGAGGGCGAGACGGGGCGACCGCAGTCAACATAGGCCCGAAGCGCGCTCGCAACATGTCGTGGCAGCGGGAGCTCGCGGCTCCGGGCGCCTTTAACGGCGGGCACGTTCAGGCAACATCGCCGCCAGTCGATGTCGCCACTCTTAAGCGACGCTACCTCTCGGGCGCGCAAGCCCAGTTCCAGCAGACAGTTGATGATGGCATGGTCGCGCAGCCGACGGGCATCGTCGCCCGGGAATGCTGCGAGCAGCTGCTGGCGCTGCTCCTCTGAAAGGGCCTGGGTTCGAGTCGCTTGTCCGTAGTTGGCAAAATGCGGCACGGCATGAACTAATGCTTCCGGACAGGCCCCGCGAAGATGAACGAAGCGGAGAAAACTCTTCAGCGAAAACAGCATGACGTTAGCCGAGGCAGGCTTCAGGGTCCTGGAAAACTGCTCCGAAAACCGCCAGATCGCGGTCGGCCTCACTCGATGCCACCGCGCTACTCCAGAGCGGAACATCGAACGCAGGAAACACCGCGCATATCGCCGCCGGTACAACCTGGTGGCTGGCGTCAGCCCGCGGTCTAAATCCAAGAAACGGTCGTACTCGTCGATCCAACTCTGCCATCCGGCAACTGGGCCCGCCGAACCGCCTTTGGGATCTTCCCCACGAAATGATACCCACCGATGCAAGGCCGCGCGGCAGGTCGTCCGAGATTGGGGCCCTCCAGGACTCGAGTTCAACCGAGCAACCAGAGGCATAACCTCGGCGCAAGAAAGCGTCAGCAGACTCCTTCCTCGGGCTGCCAGAGCCTTTGCTGCGGCCCGGAGATAACCCGAGTAAAGGACGATGGTGGTCTGCGCGTACCCTCGATCGCGCAGATATGACGAAAACTCCCCTGGAATTATGTGAAGCGCCACCTCCAAGGAAGCCACTCGCCGGAACAGGTGAACTAATGGCCGGGATCTCATGCTCCACTCCAGACCAAATGACACCCGAGGCCGGAAATGCCGCCATTACGCTCTGCGGTCTACCCCTCTTAAGACGCGCTCTTCGCATAACTGAGCACTCCGCATAGTTTTTGCCGATGGCCGATGGCCTGATGGCATTTTCCATCAGGTTATTGTCGAGTTCTGTGCAGCCGTGCTCGCAATGGGCGACCAGGGTGTCCCACTGGTTGATCAGGTACTTGCACGCCTTCCCA
>Ga0182018_10004317_pt1 | contig 12046 bp, 14 predicted proteins | sample 812P2MmetaG_FD_120490 | JGI IMG/M metagenome (GOLD analysis project Ga0182018, IMG submission 120490) | Permafrost microbial communities from Stordalen Mire, Sweden - 812P2M metaG | ecosystem: Environmental > Terrestrial > Soil > Wetlands > Permafrost | place: Sweden: Stordalen | collected...
ACCGGTGGCTTGGGGATCATCGGCTTCATGTCTGGCAGAACTTCTTTTGGGGCGGCAAGTGCTACCTTGGGCGCTTGCTCCTCGGGAACGGGAGGCTTCTTCTGAACCAATTCGACGGGAACGCGCATAGCTTCGGGCCGCGGCGCCACCGGTTCGGTGATCTTTGGGGCAGGAGCAGGAAAATGCTTGACCGGCGCCGGAGCATCTGGCACCGGGGGCGGCGTGCTAACCAGGCTGACAAAGTGGTAGTCGCGATCCCGGGGCTCGAGAACATCGGGGTTCATGATGGCGGTAATCACCAAAAATGTCACCACCAGCGACTGCACGCCATAACTGAGAACGAACCTCGCCCAACGAATCCGAGGCTCGGGAAGAAGACCCAAGGTCAATTGTGAAGCATGGGAATCCATGTACGGCACCTCGTGTAGCTATCTGCTTAGCTTAGCGCTTCCGAAGTGGTCAATCCCACGAACGGGCAATTTAGGACCCCGGAGGGACGGGCCTAGGGACGACACTTCGCTAAGTGGAAGTGCACGCCGAAGGCCATTTTCGACCAAGGCTCTCCACTCCTAAGATGCTGCCAAGTGGCTACTTACGTATGGAAAGCTCTATCCTAACAGACCGCCAGACCACATCTGCAAGGTTTTTCCTATTTGGGGAAGGGAAAATTTTGTGGGAAATCGGAAGATTTTGCCTTTGGTCGGCGCTCTCACCACAGACCACGCGACCGCAGCCGCCCCCGGAGGGCCTGAAGGCATTTTCAAGTGGTGCGGTCTTCCAGATATCGCTAAAAGCTACTCTTCTTCGGCCTCGTCAAGCTTGATGCGGAGCGACTTCAGAAACTTCAGGTCCTGATCGCTGATCTTGAGTTCAGCGTTGGTACTGAGGGTAGACACCAGCGAAGTCTTGTCGGTGGTGTTTTCGCCTTGCTTGCTGACGCCGATGGTGGCCTCAAGCACCAGGAAAATGTCGTAGCCGCCTTCCTTGATGCGGGCAACCACTTCCGCGATCGATTCGGAATCGGACAGAGACTCGTTGATCGCTTCTCCGAGTTCTTTCATGAGCTGCTTCAGTTGCTGATCCACGAGTCCCCCTGGAATCGGACGCCGCTGATGGCCGCACATCGCGAGTGGCTATGATGGCGCCCGTGGTCATTGTACCCCTGCCCGCTGCTAAAATCGACTGATAGTGACCGACAATGCCAATGCCAATGCCAATGCCAATGATCGACTACTACTAATAATGATCGACAGCCAAGTGATGAAAAAGATTGCGCTGACTTTCCGTGCGGCTCTCAACGTGGTCGTCAACACGGTGGAGCGCAGCCGCTCTGGCCGGGCCGTACTGGCCGGGATTCGCCAGACCGCCCATTCCTTCGGGCGGGTGCTGCATCAACTCTGGCTGGAAGTTACCGGATTCACGTTTTTGGCGATGGCTGGCGTTGGGGCCATGGCCGGCATGCGTGAGTACGGCAAGTACCAGTCTGGCCACGCGACAGGACCGGGGCGGTTAGCGCTCGCCATATGCTTCACGGTTTCGTTTACCTGGTTCGGGCTCAGCTCGTTCTGGCGAGTGAAGAGAAGAGCCAAGAACTAAGAGCCAAACCGCCGAAACGCAAAGAGCGCCGAGAAGTTGGTAGTGGGCTACTTTCATTTTGAGACGGCGGGGAAGCCTATGAGCAGCGGAGGGCGGGACGAGCGGCATGATTTACTTTAAGTGCGCCCTTGCGGGATTGTTGGCTGTGGTTGCCGCAGCTATCCTGACCGTCATCGTTGTAGTTGTCTGCCTTTTGATTGCATCTCGGTCGTCGCAGACTGGGGGGGTAGCATGGGACCCGATTTCCCTCGCAAAGCCGTTGACGTGGCTCGTAGTGGTCCTAGCGATTTTCTTTGTCGGTTTCTTTTGGGAGTTTTTTCGAGTCAGGTCAAAGTAGTCCACTACCGAGAAGTTCAGAGACGGGAAGTTCAGAAAACGAGCGTAGGGGAATCATGACAGATCTGAAGACGTCCGACTCCGCACCCAAGCGGGAAGCCCGGCCACCGGGCGAAGAGACATCTTCTCATATCGCCATACGCGCGCTCTACACACCCTCCGATCTTGCCACGTGGGACTGGAACTTCGACCGCGATCTCGGCTACCCCGGAGAGTTTCCCTATACGCGCGGCGTGCAAGCCACGATGTATCGCGGCCGCCTCTGGACCATGCGCCAGTACGCGGGCATGGGCGACGCCGAGGAGTCGAACAAGCGCTACAAGTATCTGCTCGCTAACGGAACGACCGGGCTATCGGTCGCCTTCGATTTGCCGACGCAGATCGGGCTCGATTCCGACAATCCGCTGGCCGTCGGAGAAGTCGGCAAAGTAGGCGTCGCCATCGATTCCGTAGAAGACATGCAGCGCCTCTTCGATGGCATTGACCTGACCGCGATTTCAACCTCGATGACCATCAATGCCACGGCCTCGATTCTGCTGGCGTTATATGTGGCCGTGGCACGGCGGCAGGGAAGGGACATTCGCAAGCTCTCCGGCACCGTGCAGAACGATGTGCTCAAGGAGTACATCGCCCGCGGAACCTATATTTACCCGCCGCAGCAGGCGATGCGCATCATCACCGACCTTTTTGCCTGGACCAACGAGAACGTGCCGGAGTGGAACACCATCTCGATCTCGGGCTATCACATGCGCGAGGCGGGATCGACGGCGGTGCAGGAAGTCGCCTTCACGCTCGGCAACGGCATCGCCTATGTGGAATCGGCGATTCGCGCCGGCCTTGACGTCGACAAGTTCGCGCCGCGCCTTTCTTTCTTTTTTAATTCCCACAACAATTTTCTGGAGGAGGTAGCAAAATTCCGCGCCGCGCGCCGCATGTGGGCAAAGATCATGCGCGAGCGTTTTAAGGCGAAGAATCCAAAGTCGTGGATGCTGCGCTTCCACGCGCAGACCGCCGGCTCCACGCTGACAGCGCAGCAACCGGAAAACAACATTGTGCGGACGGCGATCCAGGCCATGGCGGCGGTGCTTGGCGGAACGCAATCTCTGCATACCAATTCCTATGATGAAGCGCTGGCCCTGCCGACTGAAGCGTCGGCAAGGATCGCGTTGCGCACGCAGCAAGTGATCGCGTTCGAGTCGGGCGCGCCGCAGACGGTCGATCCGCTGGCAGGATCGTATTACATCGAATCGCTGACCAGCGAAATCGAAAAGCGAGCCGTCGATTACCTGGAGAAAATCGAAGCCATGGGCGGCATGCTCAAAGCCATCGAACGAGGGTACGTGCAGCAGGAGATCCAGAACGCGGCCTACGAATACCAGCAGGCGGTCGATCGGCAGGAAGCGGTGGTAGTCGGCGTGAACCGCTTCCAGGTAGAAGAAGAGAAGGCGGTGCCGATCCAGCGGATTGATCCTGCGCTGGAACCGAAACAGGTGGAGCGTCTGCGAGCCCTCCGCGCCAAACGCAATGCCGAAACCTGGCAAGCCACGATCCGCGCGGTCGAAGACACGGCGCGCTCGGGAGAAAATCTCATGCCGCGGATCCTGGCAGCAGTAGAGGCGAACGCTACGGTTGGCGAGATTTCCGACGCCATGCGGAAGGTGTATGGGGAGTATAAAGAAGCGGTGGTGATCTGAGGCGAGATGTTTAGAGCATCTAGTTTGCCCAGGCTGAAGAGGGTCGGAATGTGGCATCGTCGGAGGGATGGTCCTTGAGAACGAAGTGCTGCCTTGTCGATTATTCAAATCAATTCGCAAAAAGGAGCGAGAAAATGCGTAATTCGATGGCGCCTATGCGACTAGTACGAGGAATGTCTCAGTCCCTCTGCGTCGTATTATTGCTGTTGACCTGCTGCGCGCTCTCAGCGCAGAAAGATGACCGTCGCGTTCGGAATATCGTCCTGGTTCACGGTGCCTGGGCAGATGGTTCCGGCTGGAAGGGCGTTTACGACATTCTTGTCAAGGATGGTTTCAACGTCAGCATCGTTCAAGAGCCGGAGACGTCCTTCCAGGAAGATGTCGCGGCTACGAAGCGCGTCCTTGCTCTGCAAGATGGACCGTGCATTCTTGTCGCTCACAGCTATGGGGGAGCCGTAATTACCGAAGCGGGGACGGACCCATCAGTCCTGGGTTTGGTCTACATCGCGGCCCACATGCCGGACGCCGGAGAAAATGAAGCTGACGACGGAAAGCGATTCCCCAGCGATCTCAGCAAGTCTAATGCGATAAAGAAGACAGCCGACGGCTTCACTTATCTTGACCCAGCGCAGTTTCATGAATACTTCGCGGCCGACCTGTCGGCTGAGCAGGCCGCTTTCATGGCACGATCCCAGGTGCTGAACAAAGCTGAAAATTTCAAAGCAGTCATCACCACTCCTGCTTGGAGAAGCAAACCAAGCTGGATGTTGGTGGCCGGAAGCGACCGAACCATCAACCCTGACCTCGAACGCTGGTATGCCACGCGAGCCAACAGCCACAAGATCGAAGTCGCAGGCGCCAGCCACTCGGTCTACGTCTCCAGGCCGAAGGACGTTGCAGGTCTGATCGAAGAAGCCGCATCGCACACTCGGTAGAAGCGGATCGGATGTGACATTGTCGGAGTGATGCGATTCCTGCGCGAAAAAAGTGAGACGCCGACGCTGATTCAGTTTGCCGTTTTGTAGTCGCAGGCGATGCGGCAGGCGTCGCAGTACATGAGGCCGTCCGTGCAAAGTCGCACATCCAGTTGAGACTGGCAGTACACGCAGAATTTTTCGCACCCGCAACTCGCTTCAAGCCGCTCACATTGGGCGCAAACGATGCGGCTTACGCCTGGTTTGGAGGACATGGTTGGAGTTTAGTTCGGCCAAGGCGGTGAAGGAAACGTAACGGAAGTCACAGGAGCAGGTAGCAGGTGTCAGGTCTAAGGTCCAGGGAAAGCAACCCCATTTTCGCGCCAAGCCCCATCTTTTGATTTTGGTCTTCCGGAGACCTGTCACCGGAGACCTGCCACCTGCTCCTGTGTTAACTTAATCAGTCCCAAGTTCCGGCAGCCCAGCCACTGTTCGGAGAGAGACGTCTAACCGAGGTTCCTCTTGTCTGTTGTCGAGGCTAATTCCGTTGTTCCGAACGTTGTCCGCAAGACCGCGCTGAACGCCGTCCATCGCCAGATGGGCGCGAAGATGGTGGACTTCAACGGCTGGGACATGCCCGTCGAATACCCCGCCTCGATCGGCTGCGGAATCGTCAACGAGCACATGGCGGTGCGCACCGGCGTCGGCATCTTCGACGTCAGCCACATGGGCGACATTCGCCTGGCCGGCCGTGAAGCACTGGCCGCCGTCCAGCATATTTCCATGAATGACGCGTCGCGGCTCGCGATCGGCCAGGCGCAGTATTCTGCATTGCTCTATCCGCAAGGCACTTTCGTCGACGACGTGATCGTTCACCGCCTGGGCGAGGATGAGTACTTGCTCGTGATCAACGCGGGCACGCGCGAAAAAGATTTCAGCTGGGTGCGCGACAATACGCGTCAGTTTGACTGCGTGGTTGAGAATCTGTCAGACGATTTCACGCAGATTGCGATCCAGGGTCCGAGGGGTGTTGATGTGCTGCAAAAGCTGACCGACGCCAACCTGAAAGCGGTGAAGTTCTATTGGGTGACGCGCGGATCCCTATGCGGCCTGAAGAATATCCTGATGGGCCGTACCGGTTATACCGCCGAAGACGGATTCGAGATCTACATCCCATCCGACGAAGAGACCAGCGCGCGCGTCTGGTACGAGATTCTCGACGCTGGCAAACAGTTTGGCGCCGTCCCCTGCGGCCTGGGCGCGCGCAACACGCTGCGGCTCGAAGGCAAACTACCTCTTTACGGACACGAAATCTCGGACACGATCGACGTCTGGGAAGCGGGACTGGATCGTTTTTGCAAAATGGATAAGCCGAATTTTATCGGCCGCGCAGCATTGGAGAAGGCGAAAGCCGCAGGCGTGAAGAGAACTTTGGTCGGGCTGGAGATGGTTGATCGGGGCATCGCCCGCGACGGATACAGGATTCTTGACGAAAAAGGACGCGAGATCGGCTACGTCACCAGCGGCTCGCCAGCGCCGTTCTTGAAGAAGAATATTGCGTTGGCCTACGTTCCGCCGGAGCAGGCAGCGGTTGGAACCACGGTGAAAGTAGAAATCCGCGGACAAGGCGTGAAAGCGCAAGTGGTGCCGACGCCGTTTTATAAGCGTCAGAAAAAGTCCTAAGAGCAAGTAGCCAGGAGCCAGAAGCCGATGCCTTACCCAACCGACCGCAGATACACGAAAGAACACGAGTGGATAACCGCCGACGGCACAATCGGTATCACGACCCACGCCCAGGATTCGCTCGGCGACATCGTGTTCGTCGAATTACCCAAGGTAGGCGCCGAGATCACTACAGGCAAGCCCTTTGGCACGGTCGAGTCGGTGAAGGCAGTCTCCGACTTGTACGCACCGGTCTCGGGAACGGTCACTGGCGTGAATGAGGCCCTAGCCACGGCCCCCGAGCAAGTGAACAAAGATGCGCACGGCGCCTGGATGGTCAAGATCAAGGTGAAGGATCCGGCGGAGATGAATGCGCTGCTTTCAGCGGCAGACTATGACAAGTTTGTGAGCGAAGAGGCGGCACACTGAAGGTCATTTGAACTTTCGTCACGCCAAAGCACCCCGCGACATGCCACAATCGTTTCCACCTGTGATTACATCTAAAGAAAGTTCCTATGAGATATCTGCCTAAGTCTCCAGCGGATCGCACCGCCATGCTACAGGCGATAGGCATCCGCTCCATCGACGATCTTTTCGCGCCCATTCCGGCGGAGTATCGTTTGACCCGCGATCTCGCTGTCCCTCGACAGATGGCGGAATCGGAAATTGTCGACTGGTTCAAGCAACGCGCCAAAGAAAACGGCGAAGGCTATACCAGTTTTCTCGGAGCCGGAGCTTATTTCCATTACCGTCCGGTCGTCATCGACGCGCTCGTGCAACGCGGCGAGTTCCTGACGTCCTACACACCGTACCAGGCGGAGTTCGCACAGGGCACGCTGCAGGCTATCTTCGAATTCCAGACGATGATCTCCGAACTCACCGGCATGGATCTGGCGAATGCCTCGATGTATGACGGCTCGACGGCCGCGGCTGAGGCCGTGATGATGGCGGTTCGCGTTACGGGCAGACATTCGGCGGTGATCGCGCGCAACCTGCATCCCGAGTATCGCGAAGTGCTCCATACATACGCGACCCACCAGGCGATTCCGCAAAAGTTAGTTGGGTTCACCGGTTCGGGACAGATCGATCTGAAGGAACTTGAGAAGGCAGTGGGCGATGATACGGCGTGCGTCCTGATTCAGTCGCCGAACTTCTTTGGGACGATCGAAGACGTCGAAGCCATTGCCGAGATCGCACACAAGCGCGGAGCGCTGCTGATTGTGTCGATCGCGGAAGCGGTGTCGCTAGGCATCGTGGAACCGCCGCGCACCGCCGACATCGTGGCCATGGAAGCGCAGTCCTTCGGAGTGCCGCTCGGATTCGGTGGTCCCTACTGCGGCGTGCTCGCCACCAAAGAGAAATTCGTCCGCCAGATGCCAGGACGCCTCGCCGGTCAAACTGTCGACAAGAACGGCAAGCGCGGTTTCGTGTTGACGTTGGCGACTCGCGAGCAGCACATCCGGCGCGAGAAGGCGACTTCGAATATTTGCACCAATCAGGCGCTGGTCGCGCTGATGGTGAATATCTTTATGACCGTGTACGGCAAAGTCGGCCTGAGGGAACTGGCCAAACAGAACCTGGCGAAAGCCGTTTATGCTGCCGACCAATTCAGCAAACATGCGAAAGTGCTATTCGCAGGCGCTCCGCGATTCAACGAATTCGTGATCCAGACCAGCGAAGATCCTTATGCCATCAACTCGCGGCTGCTCGGACACAAAATCGTCGGCGGCCTGCCGCTGAAAAAGTTATATCCCGAATTGGGCCACGCGGCGCTGTGGTGCTGCACGGAATTGACCACGCGTTCGATAATCGATAAGACGATCGATACCGCAGTCGGCCTCGTCGCCAAGAGCGAAACTGCGGTTCGAGCTGTAAATCGGGAGCGACAAAAGAGAAAGTCGGACGAGACCGAAGAGAAAGAGGTGGCGCGATGAAGCACATCACGCGAAAAGCCACGCGCCACATCAGCCAGAACGAAGGATTGATCTTCGAAAAGTCGTCGCCGGGAAAAGCGGCGTGGAAGTTGCCGCCGCTCGATGTTCCGGAAGTCGATACGGCGAAGCTGCTCGGCAAGCAGGAGCGTAAAGATCTCGGAGATATGCCCGAGGTGAGCGAGATTGAAATCATCCGCCACTTCACGCGCCTCTCGACCTGGAATTACGCCATCGATCTCGGCATGTATCCGCTCGGCTCCTGCACCATGAAGTACAACCCGCGCGTCAACGAATTTGTCGCGCGCCTCGAAGGCCTCGCTAACGGGCATCCGTATCAGGCCTTTTTTGCGGAGAGTATTTCGCAGGGCGCTTTGCAAATCATGCAGACGCTCAGCGACTGCCTGCTTGAGATTACCGGCATGGACGCGATCACGCTGCAACCGGCAGCAGGCGCGCAAGGCGAACTCACCGGATTGCTGATGGTGCGGGCGTATCACGAGTCCAAAGGCAACGCGCGCAAGAAAATTCTGATTCCGGACTCGGCACACGGCACGAATCCGGCGACGGCGGCCACAGTAGGCTACGCGGTCGAAAATTTGAAATCCAACGACCGCGGCATGGTCGACGTGGCGGCGCTGGCAGCGCAAATGAATGAAGATGTAGCGGCGCTGATGGTCACCAATCCAAATACGCTGGGCGTTTTCGAGCAGGAGATTCACAAGATTGCCGACCTGATGCACGACAAAGGCGGCCTGCTCTACATGGACGGCGCCAACATGAACGCGCTGGTCGGCAAAGCGCGGCCAGGAGATTTCGGCGTCGATGTCATGCACCTCAACCTGCACAAGACTTTTTCCACACCGCATGGCGGAGGCGGTCCGGGATCGGGGCCGGTGGCAGTCAAGAAAATTCTTGCGCCGTTCCTGCCGACGCCGGTCGTCATCACCAAGGCCGATGGCACACTGGGCTTCGAATACAACCGTCCGCAGTCGGTGGGGCGGGTGCGCGCGTTCTACGGAAATTTCGGCATGTTCATCCGCGCGCTCGCCTACATCTTCGCCAACGGTCCCGATGGCCTGCGCCAGACAACGGAAGACGCCGTGCTCAACGCGAACTACATTCGCAAGGGACTCGAAGGCGTTTACGACCTGCCTTACTCGACGCCGTCCATGCATGAAGTCGTCTTCAGCGACAAGGTGCAGTCGAAAAAAGGCGTCAGAACCATGGACCTCGCAAAGCGTCTGATCGATTACGGATTCCATCCCTACACGACGGCATTTCCGCTGATCGTCCCCGGCGCGCTGATGATCGAGCCGACCGAGAGCGAGCCGAAAGAAGAACTGGATCTCTTCATCGAAGCCATGAAGTCGATCGCGGAAGAAACAGAAGAAGATCCGCAGTTCGTGCTCGACGCCCCGCACAACACGCGCATTTCGCGTCTGGACGAGACCGCCGCCGCCCGCAAGCCGATCCTACGCTGGAAACCGGAAGGCAAATCGGTTTAACTGCCGCGCTTCAGTTCCAATTTTTGACGTCCAGGATCGGAGCTTCGGCTTGCGATCCATATCCACAGCAGGAACGTCGGGACCCAATAAGGAAAAACCCCGTACAGCGTGTCGGAGACGGAATGTGAACGTCCGTCGACGAACAGGAAAATATGCAGGCAGAACGCAGCCGCTAGAATGCTGATCATCCAGCCGGGAATCGAGACGGGAAGAAAGATGAATCCGAACGGCTTGAACCAGCGCATGGGGCGACCTCCTCGATCTTAGTGACCACGATCTTAGTGAATATGATTTTAGTGAATATAAGGGCAAATATATCGCAACTGCTAAAATTAGCGAGTCCGCCCTTATGCCTAACGATCCAGCCAGCTCCGAGCCCGAAATTGCCCGCGAAAAAGCCCGCCAACTGGCCGAACATCACTACTACGCCGCGCTCGATCTGGTTCTTGAAGGCCACCACGAGCAAGCGGTCGAAGAGTACCGGCTGGCGGTGGCGGCCGACCCGAAGTTCACCGACGCGCTGCATGGACTGAGCCGCGCCCTGCAGGACCTCAACCGCTACGACGAAGCCATCGAAGTTGCCCAACAAATCTCGGATATCGATCCCGACGACATTCTGGCGCACACCAGCCTCTCGATCCTGTATCAGAAGAAAGGAATGGTTCCCGAGGCCGAGGCGGAAGGGAACAAGGCGCGGGTGTTGGGGTGGAAGCAGCAGTTGAAGAAGGGGAGCGGGTAGGGACGGATCACCGCGACTGCCGGCCGGGGTCAGTAGGCTGCTTCCGTGGTCGATCCGCGAGAATCTCCTGCAGTCGTTTTCTTTCGATTGCCAGCCCCGCCCGGGCGTTCTCGGCCATCTTCTGTGCATACTCCAGCAAGTTCTCAGCCATGAATACCTAGACTACCCCAATTTGAAGTGCTTAGGATTCGTAAATGATCACGTCCCATTCGGTAAGAGCCCACTATCTAGACGCCTCAGCCCTCGTCAAGCTCGTTGCCGACGACCCTGATGAATTGCCTGGGAAAGATGTACTCAGACAGTACTATTATAGCCATGCGAGCAGATACGCAACGTCGTTTTGTGTGACGGAGACGTTCTCTGCCTTCAAGTTAAAGTTTCTGCGCGGGCGAATTACCGAGGACCAATATATTAAGTATTGCCGGGATTTCATTCGCACGGTTATAGGCGGAAATCTGGAATTATTGACGAGGTGCCAGTTCTTTCCCCCGTCGTATTCAAGGAGGCAGAACGTCTAATCCAGAAATACAAGAAGGAAATCGACTTTATCGATTGCTTTCAAATCATAACGCTTATCTATGGCAAGAATAACTTCATGGTTGCGGATTCGAAGTCTATTCTGATAACAGCGGATCGGGCGTTGGCAAAAGGGCGGAAGACGTTAAGGTTTGGGAATGCACGAGCGAGCCCGCGCCGGTCTGATCAAGCAGGGCAGGGCTGAAATGAAATACCTCATCGTCTACGAAAAATCAAACACAGGGTGGGGCGCGTACGCTCCAGACTTACCTGGCCTTGGCGCGGCGGCCGAAACGCTGGACGAAGTGAAAGGCCTCATCCACGAGGCGGTTGAATTCCACTTGGAAGGGATGCGCACCCACGGCGATCCCATCCCTGTGCCCCGCGAGCCGTAAACTATTGCATCTGTTCCCGAAGTAACTCTAGACACCACATCCCAGAACCGGGATAATGAGTATGGTCCGACCGCAAAGAATTCCCGGTGAAAAGCCGCTGTTTTGGGCGGGCTCATCGAGGGACGACCTCATGGAGTTTCCCGAGGCCGTAAAGGATGAAATCGGAACCGCTCTCAGCGTGGCGCAGTTTGGCGGCAAGCATCCGAAGGCGAAGCCGTGGAAGGGCGAAGGGCCGGGCGTTCTGGAAATCGTCGCGGACCACCGGGGCGATACTTACCGGGCCGTGTACACGGTGAAGTTCGAGCAGGCGATTTACGTGCTGCATGCCTTCCAGAAGAAGTCGCCGAAGGGCAGAAAGACGCCTCAGAGCGATGTGGAGCTGATTTCGCGGCGGCTCAAAATGGCCAGCGAGGACTATGAGGCGCGATATGGCAAACGGTCAAACTAGAAAATCCGTAATGCGAAGTTCGGGGAACGTGTTTGCCGACCTTGGGCTGCGCGACGCTGCCGAGAAGCAAACAAAAGTGCGTCTTGCAGTTGCGATTCAGCAGATTATTCAGGAACGGCGTCTGTCACAAGCAGCGGCTGCGCGGCTGTTGGACATCAATCAGCCGAAGATTTCCGCCCTGGTCAACTACCATCTGGACGGTTTCTCCGTAGAGCGGCTGCTCCATTTTCTCAATGCTCTGGATCGCGATGTGGAGATTGTGATCCGCAAGAAACCGCGTTCGCGCAAAACGGCGAGGATCGTAGTG
>Ga0182018_10004318_pt1 | contig 12042 bp, 11 predicted proteins | sample 812P2MmetaG_FD_120490 | JGI IMG/M metagenome (GOLD analysis project Ga0182018, IMG submission 120490) | Permafrost microbial communities from Stordalen Mire, Sweden - 812P2M metaG | ecosystem: Environmental > Terrestrial > Soil > Wetlands > Permafrost | place: Sweden: Stordalen | collected...
GCGCTGGTGGATGAGCATGGCAACGTGGTGGGCGTGGTGTCGGCCAAGCTGGATGCGTCGGTGGCGCTGGCCGCGAGCGGGGCGTTGCCGGAGAATGTGAATTACGCGGTGAAGAGCAGTTTTCTGCTGGGCTTCCTCGAATCCGTCCCGGAAGTTTCCACAAGACTTAAGGAGCCGGTCACAATTGACAGAAAATTTGAAGACGTTGTGAAGTCGGCGCAGGACGCAGCGGTGCTGGTGCTGCTGTATTGAGACATGGATTTCACGGATTGACACGGATGAAATCCAAAGATCCGAATTGCCGTTTCTGATTCGTGATAATTCGTGGAATCCGTGTCAAAACTTTTTCGTGTCATCTGTGTTCATCCGCGTTTATCCGTGGTTAAACCGGCTTCTGCGGATTCGGGTTGACTGCGGCAGTTGCCGCCGGTGCGGGTTTGCGTTGTCGCCAGTAAACCACCAGCCGGTAGCCGAGCAGGATGGTCAGCACTGCCGCAAACGCGAGCGGCTGGCGCACGTCGGCCTTCACCTGCATGTAATAATGGATCACGCCCGCGATGGCGGCCACATAGGCGAGCCGGTGCAGCGCCCGCCAGCGTTTGCCGCCCAGCCGTTTGATCATGGCGTTGGTGGAGGTGACGGCCAGCGGCACCATGACCAGCAGTCCGGTGCCGCCCACAATCAGGTATTTGCGTTTGACCATTTCCGACAGCGTGCTGGATATGCTGCCCTGCCGGTCTTGGAAGAAAAAGATCAGGAAGTGCAGCGAGGCGTAGAAGAAGGCGTAAAGTCCAAGCGTGCGCCGGAAGGAAATAATCCAGTTCAAGCCGCTGATTTTTCGCAGCGGCGTCACAAGCATTGTCAGCATCAAAAAAACCAGCGCCGACATGCCGGTCGTGAGGATGGCGAAATTGACCGGGTTGGCTCCGAGTTTGTGATGCCACGCATCCCAGCCCAGCAGCGTCGCCGGCACGGCGGCATTGACAATCACGAGCAGCTTGGCGAAGCGAAGATCACTGTCTTTCATGCGGGGTTATGGAAGCGTTTGTCGTGGTAGGGACGCCGCGCTGTGGCGTCCCCGCCCGGAGCAAAGCGCAGGGCGGAACGGAGATGGCCAGCCATCGCTGGGTGTGTTTGGTTCCGTCGCCTGACGCTGCGCCCGGCGACGGGGACAGCGCAGCGCGCTGTCCCTACCGCTTTGTTTGTAAAAGGCTCTTTTCATGACGTGGTCAGAAATTCGCGCGCAGGTCCAGCCCGGCGTATAAATGCCCGACTTGTTGTTCGTAGCCGTTGAACATCAGCGTTGGTCGCCGGCCCGATTCGCCGATGCGCTGCTCGGTCGCCTGACTCCAGCGCGGATGGTCAACCTGCGGATTCACGTTGGCGTAGAAGCCGTATTCGTTCGCGGCATACTGATTCCACGAAGTCGGCGGTTGCGTGGCGACCAGTTTTATTTTGACGATGGATTTGATGCCCTTGAAACCGTATTTCCACGGGATGACGAGCCGGATGGGCGCGCCGTCCTGCGGCGGCAACGCGCGACCGTAAATCCCGCTGGCCAGCAGAGTCAACGGGTGCATCGCTTCATCCATCCGCAAACCCTCGACGTAAGGCCAGTTCAGCACGTCGCTCCGCTGTCCCGGCATCCGCTTGGGATCGAGCAAGGTCTCGAAGGCGACATATTTCGCGTCGCTCGTCGGCTCGACCACATCGAGAAGTTTGGACAATGAAAACCCCGCCCACGGGATGACCATGGACCAGCCCTCGACGCAGCGCATCCGGTAAATGCGTTCTTCCGGCGGACTGATTTTCAACAGATCGTCGAGATCGAAAACCTTGGGCTTCTTCACCAGACCTTCGACCGATACCTGCCAGCCTTTGGTTTCAAAATTAGTCGCCGCTGACGCAACGCCTTCCTTGTCCGTCGAGAATTCGTAGAAATTATTGTAATGCGTGATGTCCTGCAAAGAGGTCTCCGGCTCGGCGACGCGAAATCCGCTGGCGTCATTTGTCGCCGCCGTGGTCAGTCCTTCAATGGGGGCGGTTTTGATCCCGCCCGTGGCCGGATGATTGAGTTGCCGATAAACGACCCCGGTAGCCACGGCGCTGGCGGCAAGGATTCCGGTTCGGATGAAGTTCCGGCGATTGAAATAAACGGCGGGATCGGTTATCTCGCTGACGGAAATTTTGTTCGGCGCTTTCAACGGTTGAACAATCTGCTTTAATAATTCTTCGACCACGAGGTCAGCACATTGTTCACACCGAACGTGAGCGTCAGAACTTTGTCGCTGTAGCCCGTGCTTTGGCTGACACCGACGCCGACGGCGCTGCCGCCGCCCGAGAAAAATCCCGTGCCGACGCTAAAACCAGTGCCGCCGCTGCGGTGCGTGACCCACTTGGCTACGGTCTGGCCATCGGTCAACTTGGCCTGCTTGTCCGGCGGGCCGAGTTCTGTCACGGCCTGGTCATAAGTGTAAGTGCCCACGCGGGCCTGCCAGTCCACCGGCGGTGTTGTCTTGCACGCGCCGGCAAAAACCACGATTAAAACCAGAAGTGCGGGCAGCAAAAATATCCGGGCACTGCTCATTTTCATGCCGCAATCTAACAGGTTGCTCCAAAACTGCAACGGCAACGCTCTGTGCAATTCAGTTTCCGCCCTGAATCCAATTTGTGTAGGCGCGTTCGTGTCGCGTGCGGGCAACGGGAGATTTTGAGCGAATGTGCTGCCGGCGAAACAAATCAAAACGATTTGCAGCGGCGTTTTCACGACTCAAACATCCTTGCGCGGGAACAAAGCCGCCGGTTCGCCAATCACTTGACCCGGTTGCAATCCGCCCCAGGTCGCGGCGTCGAGCTTGTCTGGCGAACCTTGCAAGCCAAGCTGCGCGTAAATCTTTGTTGCGGTGCCGGGCAGGAATGGCCAGAGCAAAACCGCGAGCACGCGGCAAGTCTCGGTGAGATTATACAAAACCTCGTCGAGCCGCGTCGTCTGCGCCGGGTCTTTGGCGAGGTTGAAGGGTTTGGTCTGCTCGACGTAAAGATTTGCGCGCGTGACGAGCGCCCAGATGCTTTGCAGCGCGGCTTGAAGCTGGTTTTGCTTCAGCAACGCCCGCGTTTCGTCAGCGGATTTCGCGGCGTCGGCGGAAAGTTCATTCGATTTCGCCGGAACAATTCCGTTGCGATAACGCTTGAGCATCGAAAGCGAGCGGTTGACCAGATTGCCGAGGCTGTTCGCAAGCTCGGCCTGATAACGCGCCTTGAAACCGGCGTCCGTCCAGTTTCCGTCCGGGCCGATGTCGAGTTCGCGCAATACGAAAAACCGGAATGCGTCCACGCCCCATTCGTCAATCACCGCAACCGGGTCAACGATGTTGCCGGTGCTTTTGCTGATTTTCTCGCCGTCCTTCTGCCACCAGCCGTGGACGAGGATTTGTTTCGGCAGCGGCAGGTTCATCGCCTTGAGCATGATCGGCCAATAGACGGCGTGAAATTTCAAAATGTCCTTGCCGATGACGTGGATGTCGGCAGGCCACAGGGAAAGTGACGGGTGGCGGGTGGCGGGTGGCGGGTTGAGCGCGGACAAAATTGTTTCGTCGCCGTGCGCGGCGGCGATGCTGATGTAATTCACGAGCGCGTCGAACCAGACGTAGGTGACGAAATCCTTGTCGAAGGGCAGGGGAATGCCCCAGTTCAGCCGCGCCGCAGGACGCGAGATGCACAAATCTTCGAGCACGTTGTTTTTCAGAAAGCCGAGGACTTCGTTGCGGCGGTAATTCGGCTGGATGAACGACGGATTTTTTTCGATAAACTCAATCAGCCATTGCTGGTGCGCGCCGAGCTGGAAATAATAATTGTCCTCCTTCAACTCGACCACTTCGCCGTAACCCGGATCAAACGTGCTGTCGGGCCGCCGGTCCTTTTCCGTGAGAAAAGTTTCCTCCCGCGCGGAATAAAAGCCCGTGTAAGTCGCCTTGTAAAATTGTCCCGCCGCGTGGAGCTTCGACAAAATCGCCTGCACAAATTCCTTGTGGCGCGGCTGCGTGGTGCGGACAAAATCATCGTTGGTCAACTCCAGTTTTTTCGCAAACGCCTGCCAGTCCGCTGCGAGCGCGTCGCAATAAGCCTGCGGTGTTTTGCCCTCGGCAATCGCGGCTTGCTGCACTTTCTGGCCGTGCTCATCCAGGCCGGTCAGAAAAAAAACTTCCTCCCCCAGGCTGCGCCGTGAACGCGCGATGACGTCCGCGATGATTTTTTCGTAGGCATGGCCGAGATGCGGCTGGCCGTTGAGGTAATCAATCGCGGTGGTGATGTAAAACCGTTTGCTCATTATTAAACCATTAGTGTGGCGGACGAAGGAGGCGATGGCAATCTTCCCATTCAGCCTCTTCCTCATCCTCTTCCTCATCCTCAAAATTTTGACGATGAGGATGAGCATGAGAACGAGGATGATTTTCAATTGCGGCAGACAAAATTACAGCTACAATGTCCTTCGGCTGTCGCGGAAAACCAGCCGGCAAACAAACACCGCATGAACACAGAACTCTCTCGCTTCGCCACGCGCCTGCGCGGGTTGATTGCCAACCGGCAACCGGCAACCGGCAACCGGCAATTCTCTGAACTGGCGCTGGAACTTTATGGACTTCAGTTCAAACACAATTCCGCGTATCGAAAAATTTGCGAAGCGCGAGGTCTGACCCCGGAAGTCGTCGAACATTGGACGCAGATTCCCGCCGTGCCGGCGGCGGCGTTCAAGGAACTGGAATTGACCAGCCTCGCGCCGGGCGAACGCACCGCCGTTTTTCATTCCAGCGGCACGACGGGACAAACATCCAGCCGTCATTTTCACAACGCCGAATCGCTGGCAGTTTACGAGGCGTCGCTTTGGACTTGGTTTGAGCAGAATATATTTCCGAATTCAGGCGCTTGGCTTGAGGCTTTAAGCTTGGTGTTTCTGACTCCAAATCCAATGGCTGCGCCGCATTCCTCGCTCGTCCATATGTTTGAGATCGTGCGGCGGGAATACGCTTTGTCGGCTTCAGCGTTCACCGGGCAGCTTAAGGAAGATGGTTCGTGGACACTTGATTTTGTCGCGACCGTCAACCAGTTACAGAACGCTTGCGATTCGGGTCAGCCGCTGGCGATGCTCGGCACCGCCTTTTCGTTCGTGCATTTGCTAGACTATTTGGCCGCGAAGGATCTTGTCTTCCAGTTGCCCAAGGATTCACGCGTAATGGAAACCGGCGGTTACAAAAACCGTTCGCGCTGTCTGCCGAAGGAGGAATTACATGCGCTCATCACTGCGCGTTTTGGCATTCCGCGCGAAAATATTCGCTGCGAATATGGGATGAGCGAGTTGAGCTCGCAGGCTTACGACTCAGAAATTAAAAATTCAAAATTCAAAATTAAAAATTTGGAACGGACGCTCCATTTCCCGCCGTGGGCACGCGTGCGAATCATTTCACCCGAAACCGGTCGTGAAGCCGGCGAAGGCGAAACGGGTTTGATTCGAGTGTTCGATCTGGCGAATGTTTTTTCCGTCGCCGCAATCCAGACGGAAGATTTGGGTGTCCGTCGCGGCGATGGCTTTGAACTGATTGGCCGCGCGCAAATGGCCGGGCCGCGCGGCTGTTCCCTGATGACCGCATGAACCTGCCAGACTATTTCCTCGCCGACCTGCCGCCGGAAGCGGCGTTGTCGCCGACGATGATTGCGGCGGCGTGCCATACACTGAAACGCAACCGTGAAAAATATCTGCGGCCACGCCCGAAGGATGCCATTGTGAAAATCCTTTGCGAAGTCGCGGCCGAATGGCTTCAGCCCGAAAACAAATTCCGCAAGCTCGCGCTGGAATTTGGCCCGGCGGAAACGGGGTTTTCAAAAGCCATTTTGGAAAAGGGCCTGGACGGTTTCTTCCGCCAGTTCACGCCGGAGAATTTTCAGTCATTGCTGGAACAGGAACTGGGTGATGCTGCGAGTGTCACCGGTGACGAGTGGCGCGTGACAGGCGAAGCCAACACACCGCGTCACTTTTGGCGCGGTCCAGATTTTCTCGTCCACATTGCGGCGGGAAACATTCCGAATCCGGCTTTGATGAGCCTCACGCTTGGGTTGCTGACGCGTTCCGCGCAGTTTGTGAAATGCGCCAGCGGCTCGTCATTTCTGCCGCGATTGTTTGCTCATTCAATTTACGAGGCCAATCCCAAACTTGGGGCGTGCATGGAAATCGCCGGATGGCGCGGCGGGAACCGTGAGCTGGAAGCCGCGCTGTTCGCGGAAGCGGATTGCGTCGCGGCCACGGGCAGCGACGAAACGCTCGCGTCAATCCGCCAGCGGCTGCCAGTGACGATTCGTTTTCTCGGCTACGGCCAGCGCGTGAGTTTTGGCTTCGTGGCGCGTGAAGTGTTGCGTGAGGAGGAGGTTGCAAAAATTGTTTCGTGCGCGGCGGACGACGTGATTGCGTGGGATCAAAACGGCTGTCTTTCGCCGCACGTCATTTACGTCGAAGAACGCGGCGCGGTGGAATCAGACAAGTTTGCGGAACTGCTCGCCGTCGAACTGGCGAAGCGCGAGGCGGGCGAACCGCGTGGGAAAATATCCACGGAAGAATCGGCGGCCATCGCGTCGCGCCGGGCGATTTACGAAACGCTGGCGGCGCACCGCGCCGATGCCAAAATCTGGTCGAGCCGGAACTCGACGACGTGGACGGTGGTGTTCGAGCATGACGTGCGGTTTCAATTCTCGTGCCTGAATCGTTTTATTTATGTGAAGCCGGTGCCGGATTTGAATGCTGTATTGCAAGGCGTGGATGAAATTCGTGGAAAAGTTTCAACCGTGGGCATTGCCGCGCCGCCGGAGAAAATGCAGGGGCTGGCGTTGCGATTCGCCCATTGGGGCGCGACGAGGATTTGTCCGCTGGGCCGGATGCAAAACCCGCCGCTGACGTGGCGGCACGATGGACGCCCGGCGCTCGGCGATCTGGTGACGTGGACAGACTACGAGGCTTGAGGCGTGGGGCTTTGGGCGTGAGGAAAACAAATTATGAGTGAATATGGTTTTAGAAGTTTAATGGTCTGGCAGAAATCAAAGACTTTGGCGACGGATGTTTATCGGCTGACGAACAGCGAAAGCATCAAGCGCGATTTTTCTTTGGTGGATCAAATGCGTCGGAGCGCAGTGAGTGTGCCGAGCAACATTGCCGAGGGTGACGAACGGCCGTCAGACAAGGATTCAGTTCGGTTTTTTCATATTGCGAAAGGTTCCCTCGCCGAACTTGCGACTCAATTAGAAATTGCGCGCGACGTTGGATATTTCACAACCGCACAAGTCGAACCATTGATTGCCCAATACGTCGAACTGGGAAAAATGCTAGGAGCTTTAATCCGCGCCCGCAATAATTCTCCACCTCGCGCCCCAAGCCCAATGCCCAACGCCTGATTTTTTATGAAAATGGAATTAAGAAAATCGTTTCAGTTTGAGGCGGCGCATCTGTTGCCGCGATTGCCAAAGGCGCACAAGTGCCGCCGGCTGCACGGCCACAGTTTCAAGGTGGAAATCGTCGTGGCGGGCGCGTGCGATGCGAAACTCGGCTGGCTGATGGATTACGCGGACATCTCGGCGGCGTTCAAACCGGTCTGGGAAAAACTCGATCACAATTACCTGAACAAAATTCCCGGCCTCGAAAATCCGACGAGCGAAATTGTCGCGGTTTGGATTTGGAAAAGGCTGAAACCGAAACTGCCGCTGCTTACGGAAGTGGTCGTGGCGGAAACTTGCACGGCGCGCGCGGTTTATCGCGGTGAATAAACGAGGTTCGTGCCGGTAAATGGATCCTGCGGGACGGCCTTGAGATAATCCGGCACTAAATCGGCGAGGCTCGCGGGCGGTTTGCCTTTGTCCAGTTCGTAGGCGCGGGCGGCAAAATCAATTATCAATTGCCGCGTTTTGGCTTCCTGCTTTTTGAAAACTTGTTCTGCTTTTTGGTTCGTTTTTCTAATTGAATTGAACATAATCAATTCGTCCAATCTATCTCGAAAGCTAGTGTAAGCTCGACGCGTCCAATTATGTTCTTGTTGCGAAATTATTCCCCAAGACTCCCTTTGAGAATCTGAAACTTCTAAACTTGCGGCAATTTCGTGGCAGGATTTTGAATCGAGGCTATTGGCAAGTTTTTGCAAATAGCTTGTTCCCATTTTTTCGAAGGCAACTTCAACGAGCGCGTTGATAATAACCCCGCCACAAGCCGATTCGACGCTCAAACGAACCAAATCCAGATATGACTTGATTGCGTCGTTAGTGCGATTTTCCATTTCCGCCAATTTACCTTCCGCCGCGAAAGCCTGCGCCAACCGTTTCATGCCAGTCAGCTGGTCTAAAGGCGTTGACGAATTGGCGGAATAATCCAATGCAACGCGGCACTGCATTTGCAATCCTGACCGTGCCAGTTGCAGCGCGTTTGAATTGCTGTCAACCAGCGTTTGCAATTCTTGTTGGTTTAATTTGTCGAAGTTCCAAGTGTTACTCACGACCATTTGTCCTGCTTTCACAAAGTCATCGTAGCCGTTCGGATTTGGCAAAGGTGAAACCGGTGGGAGCGGGCCGGCCAGTTCCGAAAGCAGGAAGGCGAAAAAAAGGACGAAGGGAAACGACAGAATCAAAAGGGCAAAGAGCCTGGAGCGCGCTTTGGAAGTCATGTCATCGCAGCTTGGCGGAAAATGCGACCGCGTCAACCGTTTTCCAATCAGGCCGCCTTTGCCGGATGCAGTTCCGCGTTGATCCTGGCAAGGCCCTTGACCAAGGATTCCCAGTCGGCCTCGTTCGTTTCCCAGCCGGCGCTGAAACGCACGACGCGCACGGCTTGCGCAGCCTTGACTCCCATTGCGGCGAGGACATGCGACGGTTCTTCTTTGCCAGTCGTGCAGGCCGAACCAGTGCTGACGGCGAAACCCGCCTTGTCCAGGCGCACGACCCATTGATGCTTGCGGTCGCCGTCCGGCATGAGCGCGGAAACGGTGTTCCACAAGCGCGGCACATTCGCACCGATGGTGGTCGCGCCGGGCAACGCGCGGAGCAGTTCACGTTCAAAATTGTCGCGCCAGACTTTGCGCAAAAGATGTTCGCTGCGGGAAATTTGTTTTTCGCGAACTTCCAGCGCGGCCATCATCGCGGCGATGATCGCGACGTTTTCCGTTCCCGCGCGCCGGCCGCCTTCCTGTTTGCCGCCATGGAGCAGGGGCGTGATGGATTTGCGATGCGGGATTTTCAAAAAGCCCACGCCGCGCGGGCCGCCGAATTTGTGTGCCGCCCCGGTGACGTAATCGCAGTCACCAAGTCCATTCAACGGCATCTTGCCGATGAACTGCACGGCGTCGGTGAAAAACGGAACTTCGTAAGCCTTGCAAATGGCGTGGATTTCGCGCCACGGCTGGATGACGCCGGTCTCGTTGTTCGCGGCCATGACGCCGATGAGACCGGGGCGCGCATCGGCCATTTCCGTCGTGATCCAATCCACATCCACCACGCCGTCGCGCGTGACGGGAATCAGTTTCGCGCGTTTGCCAAAATAGTGTTTCGCCGAATCGTGCACGCATGGATGCTCGATGGCGGAAATCCAAATCTCGCTTTTGTCGTCCAGCGTCCGTGCGAAATGGTGCGCGACCATGTTCTTCGCCTCAGTCGCGCCGCTGGTCCAGATGATGTCGAGCGGATGGCAGCCGAGGAACTCCGCGAGCTTCTCGCGCGCGTCGGCGAGCGCGATGGCGGCCTTTGCGCCGGCCTGGTGCATGGATGACGGATTGCCACCGATCTTCTCGGTGACATTGAGCCAGGCTTCGCGCGCCTCGCGCATCACGGGCGCGGTGGCGTTGTAATCGAAGTAAATCATCGGTCGGACAGGATACTTTTTGCGGCGGCGCTGGCGAGTTTTTTATGGGCGGCGGTGAAAGCCAGCGATTGCATCTGCGCCGGAGTTTTCCAGACGCCGTCTGTTTTCTTCGGTTTTTTTTCCAATGAAACTGTGAACGCCTGCAACCTGATCCGGTAACGAGTGATGGAATGTTTCACCGTGCAAAGCGGCTGAACTTCCGGCTGCGCGATGCACAAGAAGTCTTTGCAAATGTTCTTCACATCCGGTTTGGCGTTCGTGGATTCCAAGTTTGGGAATTCCCACAAATGCGCGTTCACCGCTCCTGCCGGTCTTTGCCGCACGAGAAATTTCCCATTGTGCTCAACGACAAGAGCGATGAAGTGCCGCGCGGTGGCGGCTTCGCGTTCGACTAGATTCGGTAGCTCCTCCACGCGGTTTTTTTTGAAGGCGACGCAGAGTTTTTGCACCGGACAAATCAAGCACCGTGGATTTCGCGGCGTGCAAACCAATGCGCCCAATTCCATCAAGGACTGGTTGAGATGCGAACAAGAAAGTGACGAGTGACGAGTGGCGAGTGACGAGTGCTTAACCAATTCTTCTGCCAACTGCCAGAGTCGCGCGTTCGTTTGCTTTTCCTTTGGGTTTTCCGCAATGCCAAAAATGCGCGTCAGCACGCGAACAACATTGCCGTCGAGGATCGGCGTCGGCTGGTTGAAGGCGATGCTGCAAATCGCACCGGCGGTGTAACGTCCGATTCCCGGCAACGCGAGAACGTCATCAAAGTTTTCGGGAAATTTGTAGGAGACGACGTGAGGAGCCTCTAATTTATTTTTAGTTTGAGACTCGTCACCTCGTCTCCTACGAGATCTTTGTTGCGCCACGATTTGCTGCGCGGCCTTCTGCAGATTGCGGACGCGGGTGTAATAGCCGAGTCCTTCCCACAGTTTATGAATTTTAGCCGAAGACGCTTTGGCGGCGGATTCAATCGTCGGCAATTCGCGCAGCCAACGTTCCCAAAATGGAATCACGGTTTTGACCTGCGTTTGCTGGAGCATGATTTCGGAAACCCAGACTGCGTAAGGATCGTCCGTGCGCCGCCACGGCAGGTCGCGGGCGTTCGCGGCGAACCAGTCCAGCAACGCGGCGACGAGAAATTTAATTTTAGGATTTTCCAAGTCGGGTAAAATTGCCTTTCTGCGCCTCTCGGTCAAGTCCAGCATCCTATTGACACCACGCGCCATCCGCTAGACAATCGCGCCATGAGCGCAAACAATATACCGCAAGGCATTGAAAAGATTGAAGAAATTAGTAATCACGATGGTTTGTCTGAAATAAACAAGAGATTGCAAAATGGTTGGGTGCTTCTCGACATAGCCCACAAACGCCACCAAAAACAAATGCCTGAATACTTTGACGAATTATTTTACGTTCTCGGCAAACTCCGTGGGCCAAATTACTAAACCACATACAAGAAAGTTTCCGGCGTGAATATAAAATCCGAAGAATTGATGCGTTCGCTGCAAAAAAAAGACAGGAAACTCACCGTTACGACACTGCCAGACCAAGAGATTAGTGCCGCTGCGATTGAGTTTGCCAAATCGCAGGGCTACAAGTATTCGACAAAACCGGGAAATGACCCGTCAGACCCCGGCGGTTGCATGTCGCTTTGCACAGTTCACGAATTCAGTTTGTATTGATACGCAATACTTAAAATACTTGCGGATTCTGACATGGTTTTGGCGAGCAAATTAAGACGAAGAATGAAAAAGTTTCTGAAAAACAAAAAATACTAAAACCGAGTTTAAGTTTTTAGCGTTTTAATCGCAGTCTCCAACATTTTTGCAAATTTGTGGCCGGTCACGCATCTTACTTTTTCCGGCGGATTTTCTCGCAAGAGTGTCAATTCATAAACGGTAACAAGCAATTTCCACTTTACTTTTTTTAGTAACCAAAAATCGCCATATCGCCCGAGGAATGTGAGTGGACTTGGTGGGTTGGCGTTATGCAGTTCAATCACAGTTTCCCCGCCGGCATTTTCGCCAACAAGCACATAAAGCGAGACCTCTGATAAATGCGGCTTTGACCATTTGACTTAATGTTGTTGGCTTTCACCAAGGTAAAATTGACCAAGCCGCGTTCATTGCGGGCGGTTGACCGCTCTGATTTTATCGGGTTTCAGC